>Ga0210388_10000522_pt1 | contig 31364 bp, 26 predicted proteins | sample IncBWC19OmetaG_FD_155485 | JGI IMG/M metagenome (GOLD analysis project Ga0210388, IMG submission 155485) | Forest soil microbial communities from Barre Woods Harvard Forest LTER site, Petersham, Massachusetts, United States - Inc-BW-C-19-O ...
ATAATCGGTATTGCTGTAGTTGAAACCACCGGAGAGATAAAATTTTTCAAAGAGACGCTGCGAGATGTTCAGGCTCACCGTGGTGGATTCGGTGTTTTGTGCCAGAATATAATAATCCGAGGAACTCACATTGCGGCTGGCATTCAGGGAAATTTGGGTTTGTTTGAACGGCATGTACTGGACACCCACGCCATATATGGGATTGAGCGGATTCTTTTCTCCGGCAGCAAGGATTTGCATGTAATCGAGACCGGCATTGGCGGTGAAGGACAGTTTGTCGGTTGCGCGCCATTGGATGCGTCCCTGTAATTGCTCGTCCACGGAATCCGCACCGGAACCGGTTATCGTGGTGTAATCCACACCCGCTCCGACGCCAATAAAAAGACGCTTGGCGACCTGGTAATTCAACCAGTCCAGCGTGGACCAGGTTCTGGCATCCTGGAGGCCTTGTACGAAGTTCAGGTTTTGCGACAGGTTGATATCAGTGGAAAACTTGTCGTTTAATTGATGAGAGACATCGATCGCCGTGGTGAAATTATCATCCTTCGTTTGCGTCGCCGTTTCCGAGAGCGTTGCATCGGAGTGGGTATAGGTCTGCGAAAAATTTAACACCCAGTCTTCGTAACGCGTATGACCGTTCAATGAGACGCTTTGGTTGACGGCATTGTGAAACGCGCTGTCGGAATAAAAAACCAGGGTCGGGCTGTAATCCAATGTCCAATGCCGCCCCAAATCCACGGTGATACCCGGTGTAACAGTGTTGATGAAGGTGTTATGAATGTTGGACGGGCTCGCCAGCATGCCGTTCACATATAAAAATTGATAGTCGCCATGCGGCCGGAAGACCATGCCTTCAAACTTGAACGGCTCGGGCAGCGAACCGTTATGGTTATTGGCGTTGGGAATGAAAACAGCCATGTCATTGTTCGTGGCGTCTTCCACCTGTTCCTGCGGTTGAACCGGTGCGGGCGGTGGCGTCTGCATGACTACGGGTCCGGCCAGCAGCCTTCCAGCCAGCAAACCGGCGAACAGCAACAGGCTGGCGGCGATCTTTTTATCCCGTCTCTTGCACTGGTTCGGTTTCATAATCATGTCATTGTCTGCAAAAATGTTGATTGAGGCAAGGGTGTTGCTCGCCGCCCGTTTCAATTTCCCGGCGAGAAAAGAAATTTTGCGTACATATAGGCGATGCTCTCGCCCAGAATCTCCCGCACGCCTTCGCTGTAACGCCACCAATGCGCCGGTTCATAGTCCGGATCAGGCACGGCCACGATACCGACCTTCACCGAACTGCCAAAGGCCCGTTGAAACAAAAGCCAGGAGCGTCGCGCGTGGACGTCCTCCGTTATCAGATTAAATTTCACCACGGGAAGGTTCTGTTCCTGAAACCATGCCCGTAACGCCAGTGCCGAAGTGTAGGTCCGGTCGCGGCCCACGTGGTCGGCGGGCACGATATGCACCTTGTCCGCCGGCACACCCGCGCCGATGAGCCGTTCGCCCCCGACGCTGGCGGTGGTGTTGAAAATGTTCGTCGCTCCACTGCCCGCAATCGGCCCGCCGGTCGTGCAGACGAAATCGTATTGGCCGTCCACAAATTCCCGGGCGGCCGCGTGTGCCGCGTAAGGCCCCACCCAGCCTTCCATCACGAGGATTTTGGCCGGGACGCGTTGCGTCGGCGCGAGAAACGGCTGCACGTTCCACGCCCATGCCGGCAACAGAACCACCAGTACCGCAACCAGCACCAGCCAGCCGCGCGCGGAAAGCCCCCAGCGCTCCCGCCGTGTGAACAGGCCGAAACATTTCTTCATTTCTTGAAGCTGTTCATCGTGAACTGTGCGAGCCGGAACACTTTCACCTGCAAGCCGGCTGGCAACGAGCGTAAAGTCCGTTTCACAGCGCGTTTGATGCCCCTGCCGGAAAGAAATTTTTCCGGGGGCAGGTGCTGGCGCAACGAGTAAGGAATTTTTTTGAAAACCGCGACCTCGCGCGCGACGACCCGCCGGGCATATTCGTCAAACAATGGCTTCACGTCCGGTCGTTCGGCGAAGGTCGCCACGTGCATCTGGTTGCGCTTCACGATGCCGGTTGGATTTTCCACGTTGAAACTGCTGAAGTGAAAAAAAACAAGCGGATGGTCGCCGTTCACGAAGAATTTTCCGTCGCGCTGCGACAGCCTGCGCTCGAACAGGTTCCAATAGGCCGTGTTCCAGCCCGGATCGCGCTCGATGCCCACGCCGGAAAAATAATGCGGCGCGAGCGACATCCAAAGCTGGTCCACAAAAAAACCGGAACCGGGCTGGTAATAGCAGAGCTGTTGCAGCCGCTTTTGCCACCATTTCAAAAATCGGAACGTTTCATCACTGCGTGCCGTGCCGATGAATCCGAGGTTATAGATGCCGTAATTCAACGCGCCCAGTTCAAAGGAGATGTTCGCGGGGGAGTCATCATAGGTATTGTTGTGCGGGGTCAGCAAAAGATTGCACCGCGACAACTTTTCCAGCAATGGCGCGAGGCTCGAGCAGACGAGAATGTCCGGGTCGATGTAAGTCACCGTCTTCACCGAGGCGTCGCGGCGGTAAAGATGCTCCATATAAAACGGCTTCACCGCGGTATTCAATTCCACGATATCGTATTTTTCCGCCATATCCCAAAAACCGGGAATGTTCAGCGACTCGACGGGAATGACTTCGTAAGGACAACGTCTGGCATCCAGTTCCGCCGGGATCCGATCCACCAGCCCGATCACAAAATGGAAGTCCGGGCCCTGCTCGCGCACGGAATCGCCGAGCGTCAGCGCGTGTGCGAGGTAATTGGACGAACAGATGGTGAGGACGACGTTCATGCGATGTCTTGTTCAGGCGGAAAGCTGGGCGACGCGCGGATTGCGGATGGCTTGACCCCAAATGTCAGTCACGGCGGTAAAAACTTGGGCGACGAGGATGCTCGTGGCGGGACCATCGCCGTATATCAATTTCGCCAAGGTTCCGTCCGCATAGCCGCCGCTATACGGCAGGTAGCGCTGGAATGACTTGAAATGCCCCAGCATAATGACCCCGGGAGTTCCGGCAGCGTTAGCCAAATGCGCTGGACCGCTGTCCGCCCCCACGAACATTGTGGCCCGGCGAATCACCTCGGCAAGTTCCATCAGGCCGGTCTGGCCGCACAGGCTGCGATATAGCGGCGAAGTGGAAGTCATCACCGCTGACAAGCCGATTTCAATGGTGAAAATATTATGCTCATCCCGCAACCGCTCCAATAAGACCGCCCATTTCTCATCGCTCCAATTCCGCTCAATTTCGTTGGTACGCGCATGAAAAATCAGAAATTGTGACGGTAATTTGAGTGCGTCCACCGCCTTCATGGCCGGTGACGGAATATAAACGCGCGGTACAGCGTTTTCCAACCCCGATAGTCCGGCGGACCGGCTGAACGCTCCGATCAGATTTCCAAAATCATAATAATTATCGTTGTTTATGCGCGGGTCACCCTCCGTTTTTTTCAGCCGCACGTCACAGATTCGGCAGCTTCTGCCTCGCGGATGCAGGTCCACAATTTTACCCGCAACCCCGCTTGCCTTCAGTAAAATCCATTCCGTCAGACAACCCACAACAATTATCTCGTCCACGTTGGGATTGGATTCAATCAAACTGCGATAGGGCGCGCCTATACACCAGACAATGTAGGTGTCGGCATGCGTCTGCCGGATGTGACGGGCAACTGGCTCGCAGGCCACGATGTCACCAATATGTTCAATCAAGACAATCGTCACCAGCTTTCGCCCGCTCCGGCGGCACTGGTGTCGAATAAACAGCAGCCGAAACCAGATGGGAACAAACCTTAAACCTGCGCGCGCCATGTGCCGGTAGCGCCACAGGCGACCATGCCGCCATGCCCAAGCAAGGCGGGCAAGCGGGGAACCCCTGCCCTGGATTTGACTCGCCGTCATCAAACTCCGGTTCAGTTGTTTGATTTGGAGACAGGTTTCTCGTTCACAGGTTGCAACATTTCAAGTCCAAGTTGCCGTAATTCCTTGCGCACTTCAACCGCGATATCCAGTTCCCGGCCTAGTATGTGCCGGTAAAAACGGCTTTGGACGAATGGCCAGATCATATTTTTGTCGGCACGGCACGATGCAAACAGTGTTCGGAATTTTTCAAGAGGGGTTCGTGCCGCGCCCAGTCGCGCACTGACACATTCGTCCCAGTAAAAACGCCGCAGTCGCGGCGGCAAACCGCCGGGCGCGGGCCACTGCTTGTCGCTTGAGAATTTGATCGCCTCGTCAGCCATGTCCAGAAACCAGCCGTCACGCACGGCCTTTGCATAGCGATCCCATTGTGAGGCCTGTTGCGGGTGCACCCGCCAGGTGGCCAGATATTCCGGCACATGGATCGTCTTTGTGGCCAGCGCGGCGCGCAATTGCCATTCCAAATCGCCGAACGGCCCGAAGCGTTTTTCAAACATGCCCACCGTCTCAAACAGGCTTCGGCGGATGAGCACCTGGGTGATTGAATAATACGGCGTCTTCAACCCCAGTGCTATTACTGTGTCATGCCCCTGCGGACGGATGTGGCGTCTCCCGTTCCATTCGCCCAAAAAAACCGTCGTGGGCCAATTCTCCCAGCAATGGCCGGTGGAAATTTTTGCACCCTGCGCGTCTATGAAATCCAGACAGCAATGTGCCATCCCGCAGTCGGGATGTTGGTCCAGCGCCGCGACCAGTTTCTCCAAACAATCCGGCGACATGGTGTCGTCGCTGGTGGCGATGTAAACATATTCACCCTGCGCCTGTTGAATACACGGATTCCAGCTGCCCGGTGTGCCCTCGCGCGGGCCTTGTGAAATGCGCATCCGCGGTTCGCGGGCCGCCAGCTCCTGGATATATTCCCACGCGCCGTCGTCCGAATAGCTGTCATACACCACCACCTCCCAATCTTGAAAAGTCTGGTTAAAAATGGTTTGAAACCGTTCCGGCAAATAGGGCCGGGTATTCAAATTAGGAACGCAAATGGAAACTTTTGGCGACACGGAATTTATATTTTTAAGGTTTGTTGGAGCCGGCATTTGTTTGCAACCGGGATTCAGGTCAGTTCCCGATAGATTTCAACATGGCGGCGGGCGCATTCCGACCAGCTGAATTGTTTTACGCGCGCACGGCCGTGTTCCAATAATGACGCCCGTTCGGCAAAGGGCCGCGCCAGTTTGATGATGCAATCGGCCCAGGTATTTTCGTCCGCTGGCTCCAGCATGAAGCCGGCGTTACCCATCACCTCAGGCAGGCTGCTGGTGTTGGCCGTGACCGGGATCGTTCCGCAAGCCATGGCCTCAAGCGGGGGAATGCCAAAACCTTCATACCGCGACGGATACAGCAACCCGACGCTGCGGCGATATAGTTCCTGCAAAACAGCCTCGTTGGGATACACCGTGCAGCTCACCTTGTCAGTGATACCAAGAAAGTGCATCTGCCAGCGCTCTTCCACACTCAAATCCGGACCGACCACCTGCAAACGGATGTCATCCACCACCGACGCCGCTTTGGCAAACGCGCGAAGCAAAAACAGAAAATTTTTGTAGCCGCCGCGAAAACCCACATACAAAAAAGTAGGTTGCTCAAACAGTTCGGAAGCACCGGCTTCCTCGATCACGGGAAAGGAAGATCCCAGATAAATGACAGCCGTTTTCCCGGCAGCCTGGGGTATGAGTTGCAACAAGTCATTTTCTGTGGACTTTGAAATGCAAACCACCTTGTCGGCCCGCAGCACGGATTCCCGCTGTGCTTTTCGAATACCCTCCGCCGCATCGGTCTGTTTCGGGAAAAGTGCATAAATCATGTCATACACTGTGGTCACCACCGGGCAGGAAAAATCCGACAAGCTGAAACCGGAAGTCAGATCGTAGTAGGTGGGGTGCGCCAGCCTGATGCCGCGGGTGGCTCGCGGCTTCCACCAATATTGAAGATAATGGCGCTCGAATCTGGCCGGCCGGAACTTGAGCGGATTTTTCACACACAGGCGGGGATGTTTCGGAATGTTTTCCCCAAAGCCGTCAGTCCCGGTTACCAGCGGCTGCCATTCCGGCGGCAGGCCGGAGATGACCTCGGCAAAATAACGGTTGATGCCGCCGGCCTGCTGAAGCTGGAAAATCCGGCTGTCAAAAAGTATTTTCATGGCTTGGCTTGATTAGCCCCATCCGCTCGCGCCACACCCCGCCGGCTTGTGTCTAACCAATGGTGGATATTGCGGCCTGTGTAATTTCGACGATGGTTTGTTCAAAAGAAATTTCGGGTGCCCAGCCAAGAAGTTGGTTGGCCTTCGCCGGATTGCCAACCAAATGATGCGGATCAGCGGGGCGAAAAAAGGCGGGATCCTGGCGCAAAAATTTCCGCCAGTCCAAACCCGCCTCCCGAAACGCGATTTCTACAATGTCCTGCACGCGGTGCAATTTGCCGGTGGCAAAAACAAAATCCTCTGGAACGTCGTGCTGCAGGGCCTGCCACATGCCGCGGACATAATCGCGGGCGTTGCCCCAGTCACGCTGTGCATTAGTGTCGCCCAACACCAGTTCCTTCTGCCGCCCGGCCTTGATCTGCGCGGCCGCCTGACAAATTTTTTGAGTCACAAAATTTACGCCGCGGCGCGGCGACTCATGGTTATAGAGAATGCCGTTTACCGCGAAGAGGCCGAACGTTTTCCGATAGACCCGTGTCAGCTGCGTGCCAAACGCCTTGGCGCAACCATACGGCGTAATGGGGGCGACCGGTGTATTTTCATCCTGCGGCGATTGTTGCGGGCTGCCAAAAATTTCACTGCTGCTGGCGTAAAAAAAACGCGCCGATTTCGGCAGCTCCCGTGCCAGTTCCAGCAGCCGCACCGTGCCCAACGCGGTCACCCGGCTGCTTTCCTCGATTTTTTCAAAGCTCCCGCCGACGTGGCTTTGGCCGGCAAGATGATAAATCTCGTCGGGGGCGGCTTGATGCAACGGGCCGCGGATCGAGTCCGCGTCATCCAGATCGCCCGGGTGCAATATGAGGTTCTTCCCGGTTAACTGAGGCTTTTTTTGGAGCGCCAGCAAATTGGGCGAAAGCGTCTTCGCGGACCGATGCAGGAGCCCATGCACCTCGTAACCTTTTGCCAGCAGGAATTCCGCAAGATAAGAACCGTCCTGCCCTCCGACGCCCGTGATAAAAGCACGCCTCATGCAGGTAACATTATTTCTTGCCGTTTTTGACGAAGTCCATGTCCGCTTCCACCATCAAGCGGACGAGATCGGGGAATTTGGTCCGGGGCGACCAGTTCAGTTTGTTGCGGACCTTTTCCGCGTTGCCGATTAGCCGGTCCACTTCAGCAGGACGATAAAATTTCGGATCGATCTCCACATATTTTTGCCAGTCTAAACCGGCATGATTGAAAGCAAGCTCGAGAAATTCGCGGACACTGTGCGTCTCGCCGGTGGCCACCACATAGTCATCACCGGCGGGCTGTTGGAGCATGAGCCACATGGCTTCCACGTATTCCTTGGCATAGCCCCAGTCGCGCTTGGCCTCAATATTACCCATGATCAATTTGTCCTGCAACCCGGCCTTGATGCGCGCGACCGCGAGGGTGATCTTCCGTGTTACAAAATTTTCCCCGCGCCGCGGCGATTCGTGATTGAATAAAATTCCGTTGCTGGTGTGCAGACCATAGGACTCGCGGTAATTCACCGTGATCCAGAAACCATAAACCTTCGCCACGGCATAAGGGCTGCGCGGATGGAACGGTGTCAACTCGGTCTGCGGAACCTCGCGCACCCGGCCGAACATCTCGCTGGATGACGCCTGATAAAAACGCGCGGGCAGCCCAAGCTGGTGAATGGCCTCCAATAGACGCGCAACTCCCGTGGCCGTCACATCGGCGGTATAGCCCGGAATGTCGAAACTGATACGGACGTCGCTCTGTGCGCCAAGGTTGTAAACCTCGTCGGGCCGGATCTTTTCCAAAAGCCGCATCAGCGAGCCCGCATCGGCCAAATCCCCGTTATGCAGAAAAAGATTACTGGAAGCGGTCAGAGCCGGGAGGCGCGAAAGGCACCCCTGATAAGGGGCAGCCGTCCGGCGGACAATGCCGTGAACTTCGTAATCTTTTGATAACAACAGTTCCGCAAGATAGGAGCCGTCCTGGCCGGTGATACCGGTGATGAGCGCTTTTTTTGCCATAGGTTGGGGTGTCGGTTTTGAATCTGCCTGATTGCCAAAATGCAATTACTAACAATTCCGGTCAAATTGACCCGCCAATGTTTGTTTCACAATCAACTTATGGTCGCTGTCGGTCAAGGAAGGTCGTTTGTGAGTCCGGCTGGCTCGCAGTTGAAACCGGGCAAGCCCTCGCTCCCAAAAATTCGGAGCCGGCATTTCAAGCCGGATTGGCATTTTCGACAGGACGTGAAAATCCGTTCCGTTGCTTGTCAGATGATAGCCGCGGCTGGCGGCCATCACCTCCAGGCTTTTGCGGGTGTAAAACGCGATATGCTGACCGTGTTCAAGCCCGTAATACCACCAATCCGCCGGTTGCGGCACCGGGTTGGGCAGCAAGGTGGTGGTGAAAATGATCGTGGATGTCAGTGCGGCCATTTTCTGAACTTCTTCCTTCGGATCAGGCAGGTGTTCGAGCACCTCAAACATGGTGACCGCTTCAAATTTTCCCGCCAACGGAGCAGGCGCCTCAAAACCCCGGCTGAACAAATTCTGACAATAAGGATCAAACCACCGAAAATCGTAGCCGTTGTCCCGCATCAGGCGCACAAACAGTCCGTAACCGGCGGCATGATCCAGAAAAGTCCCGGCGGCATTCAACTCGTTGGCTTCAATCAGCGCGCACACCTTGTCCCGGCACCAGAGATTGCGCCACACATAACCGGTGTCGGAGCGGTTGATCGGCTCTGCATATGCTTCCGCCAGCCAATGCGGGTTTTCCAAAAACATGAAACCACATGCCTCACAATGCAATAACCGGGTGGGATATTTATTACGGACCACCGTCGCGGCATGTTGCCGGGCAGGTGCCTGGCAAATCTTGCAAGGAATATCTTTCACGGGATCCAAGGTGACATCAGGCTTTCTTGATCAAACAGGTAGCGCGCGCTCGACCGGATGTAATGCTCAATGGTTCACAGCCGTCCAGCGACCTCCCAACCGCACGGAGGGTTCCTTCCCAAAAAAATGAACCGGCGTGCTTTCACTGGACACCACTTCCATCGAGGCCGCTCCCCGTAGATTGTCCAGTTCATGGTCGTTGCCGGAGCGCGTCATCACGTCCACCATGTAGAGGCCGGGATTTAAAACCAGCGAATCTACAACCAGTTCAAACGCCTGAATCCCGTCGCCCGGTGAAGCGCCGGCGAAACCACGGTCGGAATCTGTGTCGAAGGTTGCGACCCGCACGCCTTCCATCGTCGAAAACCCCAGGCTCAACTGAAAATCGGGGACGTCCCCCGTAAATTTCACCTCGATGCGGATGCGCGCAGGCACACCATGCTTCAATGGCACGCCGTCAAGCCATTCAAGCGACATCAGTTTGGCCCGGATATTCATTTCGTAACGGACGATTTTGGCAAGATCCGTGCGACGTTCCACCTGCAATGACGTCGTGGCCACATATGCATCAGCCACCTCGCGCACAGGACCGACCATGTGACAGCGGCCGCCCGCGAGCCAGACGACCCGGTTACAAAGTCCCATGACCGCGCCAATGTTATGGCTCACAAAAATGATGGTGCGCCCGCTGCTCGCGACGCTTTGCATCTTGCCCAGACATTTTTTCTGAAATGCCATGTCACCTACTGCGAGCACTTCGTCCACGATCAAAATTTCCGGCTCCAGATGCGCGGCCACCGCGAAGGCCAGGCGCACATACATGCCGCTGGAATAACGTTTCACCGGCGTATCCAGGAATTTTTCAACCTCGGAAAACGCCACAATCTCGTCAAACTTGCGCCGGATTTCCACACGGCTCATGCCGAGGATCGCGCCATTGAGAAAAATGTTCTCGCGCCCGGTCAGTTCCTGGTGAAAGCCGGTGCCGACCTCGAGCAAACTGGCGATGCGCCCCTCGATCTCGATTCGGCCGGAGGTTGGCTCGGTGATACGGCTCAAAACTTTCAACAATGTGGATTTGCCTGCGCCGTTGCGGCCGATGATGCCGACAACGTCGCCCTGCTTGATCTCAAATCCGACATCCTTCAACGCCCAAAACTCCTCGACCCCGGCAGGCTTGCGGTTTTTATCTCCGGAAAACCACCGGGCCGGCGAGCGCAAGGCGCGTTCCAGAACATGACGCAGGCCTTCGCTGTGAACGTGATCCTCCCCCAACACCGCCTGATGGCCGATCCAATAGCGTTTGGAGAGATTCTCGATTTTGATGACGGAGTCGCCCATGTCAGATCATGTCGGCAAAGCTGCGTTCGGTTTTGCGGAAATAACTTAGCCCGCTCCATACCAGCACCACCACGCCCACGACGGATGCGACGAACCCGGGCAGATAAATCACGTTCGTCCCGCCGAGAACACACCAGCGGAATCCGTCAATGATGCCCACGATCGGATTCAATGCGTAGATCAGCCGCACAGGAACTTCCATGCCATGCCAGAGATGTGTTTCAGGAATTTTTGCCGTCATCGCGAACACTGGCGCGGCATAAAGGCCAAACTGCACCATGAACGGCACAATGAAGCGAAAATCACGATATTTCACCATCAACGCCGCGATCCACAGCCCGGTGCCGAGCGAAGCGCCGAGGGTGAGCAGCACAAAAACCGGCAGGAACAAAATGTTCACCGGCGGCAGAAAGCGATACCACACCATGAGTATCACCGTAAAAACCGATGCGATCAGGAAATCCACAAAGCTCGTGATGATGCTGCTGGCCGGAACGACCAGACGCGGAAAATATATTTTCGACACCAGGTTTGAATTCGTGATGAGGCTTGAGCCGCTTTCCGAAAATGCCGTGGAAAAAAACTGCCACGGCAGCATCGCGCAAAACACGAATAGCGGCAGCGGCGACACGCCGTCTCCCGGCAGTTTGCTGACCTTCATCATCAACGTCAGCACTGCCATCGCCAGCACCGGCCGCACAAACGACCACGCCACGCCGACCGCCGTCTGTTTGTAACGCACCAGCAGGTCGCGCCACGCCAGAAAATAAAATAGTTCGCGGTAACGCCACAGGTCGCGCCAGTATTGGCGCTCCGTGCGTCCCGCTTCTATGATCAACCGTTGTGACATAAATCAAATCTCGCCGCCGCCCCCCAGGTGCAGCATGGTTTTGTCCCAGGCACGCAACGCGGCCATTTTCAGATTCGGCGCGAAGACCTGCGCGCGCAGCGCGGCGCGGCGCCCGAAAAAGTTTTCCACCGGCATGTATTTTGTCCGCACCCGCGGCAGCTCAATCTTTCCGCCAAGGCTTTGTGCCAGCTTTTGCGCCCCGGCCACGATGTCCGGACGCGCCGGTTCGAAATGACCGAGCCAGTTGCCGAGGTACGTCACGCACGCCATGCGTGTCCGGGCGCTGTCTTCGAGCCCGCGAAGATAGCGCACGTGCGCCTGCATGGACAGCCATAAAGATTCCAGCTTTTTGTCGGATCGGTCCACGGCGCTCAAGCTCCCGGAGCTGGTGTGCCGGTAATACATCCTTGCGCCGGCCACGAATTTGATGCCGTGGCTCGCCAAAATCACGCGGCAAAAATATTCGCCATCGTCATCCAGCGTCAACCGCGCATCCCACGGACCGGCGGCCAGGGTCAGCTCCCGGCTGACCAGCCAGGTTGCGGGCTGCATATGTAGGTTTTTTCCCAGCTTGTTCAACAACCATTCCACCGCCGGTTGGTCGGCACACAAAGCCGTCTGTTCAAAATGGGCGTGGCTGGGACGATGCAAAAACCGGCCCCACTCGGACGAGAATAAAACCATTTTGTCCGGGCAACCTTCCACGACCGCCATCTGCCGGGCAATCTTGTCTCGCCCCAATAAATCGTCCGCGTCGAGCCATTGAATGAAATCACCTTGTGAAAGTTCAAATGCACGGTTCCGCGCCGTCGCTGCGCCGGAGTTCTGTTGGGTGACGACCTTGACTCCGCGTGCCTCGAATTGTTTTGCCGCTGCCAGCGTGCCGTCGCGTGAACCATCGTCCACCACTATGATTTCCGTGCGCGGCCATGTCTGCGCCAGCACAGATTCCAGCGTGGCGCTGATAAATCGTTCGGCGTTGTAAGCGGGAATCAAAATTGAAACCAGCGGCTTCATTTCAAAAGACCGGCATAAACCCGGGTCGTGATCTCCGCGACCTTGCTCCACGAATAACGTTCATGTGCGAAAGTTTTGATTTTTGAGCGTTCCGTCGCAAGATTGGTGAAAAGTTCCGAGGCGAAATGATTCTTCAACGCCTGCACCAGTGCGGCGGCGTCACACGGCGGCACCACCCATCCGGTTTTGCCCGTTTCAATGTCATCCTTCAACGCGCCGACATCCGTCGCGATGACCGGCAGGCCGAAGTTATAGCTGAGGAATAAAACCCCGCTTTGAAAAATATGCGTATACGGCAAAACCAAAACGTCCGCCGCCTTGAAATATACTTCCGTTTCTGCGTCAGGAACGTATTCGATCTTCAGCAACACTTTTTCACGGACCGGGCTGTTATTGATCTGCGCCAGCACGCCCGCCCAATACTCTTCACTGCCCTTTGGCCGGCCGGCGATGATGAGGCGAAAATCACCGCCGCCTTTCGCCAGTTCGATAAACGCCCCGGCCAGAAACTCCACACCCTTGTAAGGCGCGATGTTGCCAAAGAACAACATCACTTTTTCATCCGCCTTCAGGTTCAATTTCGCCCTCGCCTCTGCCGGCGTCAGCGCGGTATCCGGCACCGTGCTGTTGATGCCGAACGGAATCACGCTCGTCTTGTGTTCCGGCACCCCGAAATCACGGATGAGTTCGGTCTTCATCCGCTCGGTGTGCAGAAAAAAATGGTCGCAGCAGCGGTATTGGAATTTCAAGGTCGCCCGGTTGAACCATGAATCACCGCCATCGCGGGCGCGCACGTTTACATTATGGACGGTGAAACAAATTTTTTTACCAAGCAAGCGGTAATAAACCATCAACAACGTACGGTCGAACCACTCAAATTTGTTGTTCCACAGGATATGAAATATTTCCGGCCGTGCACCGGCTGCGTATGCGATGAGTCGCCAATAGTAACGCAACACCCGCAGGATTTTTTGGAATGCGCCGGCGTCAATGCTTTGCTCGCCGCGCAGGTTGAGAAACCGGATTTGCGGATTCGAATGCAGCTCCGGCGAGTCCACCTCGTTGCTGCCGACAAAATCAAATTTCACGCCGGCCGCCGCCAGCGCCGCCGCCAGGCCCAGTGCGTACGGCCGGTCACGGCCGGCGGTCAGCACGCTTACTTGCGGTTCGCCGTCGCTCATTTCAACTGTTCCAGCGTCGCGGTCAAAACCTCTTCCAGTGAAATCGCCTGCACCGCGCGCGCATCCATGCCGCGTTTGAAGAAAAATTCTGCGAGCAGTGGTGAGGTGATCTTCTTCATCAGGCCGTAATCGTAGATTTCCCACGGGCTCGTGCACGTGAACAACGACACGCAACGCACGCCGGCGGCCAGCGCGAAGTGCATCGGCAGGCTGTCCCCGCTTACGAGACAACGATGATTTTTCACGTCGCCGAGATGCTCGAGCAACGACGCCCGTTCCGGCAACACATTCACCTTCAGTCCGCGCTGTTCGAGTGCGGATTTCAACCCGTCATAGTAAGCCCAATTTTTCATCGGCCAGACATGACCGGCCTTTGGCGCAATCGCGACATCGCCGCACAAATCTGTTTTGGCTGGTGTGGGCAAAAGATATCCTTCGCCCTTGAACTTCAGACCGAGCCCTTCAAAGATCAGATCCTGATAGGTGCGATGGTTTTCCAATTTCAGTTTGTCCGCCTGTACCTTTCCAAAACGGCTGATGAGGCTCATCTCAAACCAGCCGCGCGAATCTTCGGTATAATCCAGCTTGCCGCCGGCAACCGCGAAGGCACCGAACAGCTTTTTGAATTTCACCTGCGGCAAAAATTGCGAGACGTCCGCCGTGTCTTCCAGATTGATGACCAGATCATATTCCCGGTCGCAGAAAGCGGTGCGGCTTTCCCAGGCCGCGGTGCGGAGCGTTTTGGTAAGGCCGGCCAGCAACGGCACGTTTTTCGCAGCCGTCACCCACGAGACTTCGCCCGGCAGTTGTTTCAACAGGGGCGTGGTGCGTACAACGTCGCCCGTCGCGCCCAGCTTCAGAATTAGCGTGTTCATTATGGTTCAGGTATCCAGCCGGCGCGGTAGATCGCGGAACAGCAGCCGTTCGACCGCCTCCAGCGTCAATGCCGCGTTAATCTCGGCCGGGAAATCATTTTTACCGTTGAGGTGCGCGTGGAAGGTTTCCGCCAACCCCGCAGTGTTCCAAAATCTGTTCGCGTTCTCCTTTACCGCCGCGAGACGTTCCGTGACGAACGGTGCAAGCGGCCCGCGCAACCAGGTGCTGTATTTCAAAAATTTATGCATGCCGGCAATCCCCAGCGCGCGTACCACCGGTTTGAAAACCGGATCCAACACGGCAAGTTGGCGCGGCAAACCGGCGTTGCTGCAATAATCCATTTTGAATGTGACCTCGGCCAATGCCCGCCGGAAAAAAATGTCCGGGCCGCGCCGGTCGCTGATGAAACCGCGGTCCGTTGGGATCCGGTCCAGCGCCGGGCTGCACGACTTGATCATGCGGATCGCCGGCAACGGTGATTTTTCGAGCGACCCCGGCCGGCGATACGCCAGCGCGACAAGTTCGTTGTCGAGAAACGGCGTGCGGAACGTCAGTTGCGAACTGCCCGCCGCAAGGTTGCCGAACAAACTCAGCGGTACTTCCTGAAACGCGGCGAAGGTCGTCGCGTTGTATTTCAATTTTTTCAACGCGGCACCGGCGGCGTTTACCGCCGGAAATATTTCCGGCGACAACATCCGCGGGGCGACGCCTGCCGGCTTGAAGGTGGAGACCCCGCGCAAAATCTCCCCGCCAAAATTACCCGTTAGCCGGATTTCGGCCATCGGACGCGCAAGCTTGTGAAAATAGATTTCATGCGCGCCCAAAATTCCCGACATTCCATCGGTCACAAAAATCGTCTTGTCCGCGTGCGCCGCAAAGTCCTGGAAAAAATCCCCGCCCAGGCGCAACAGCCGGTGTTCCAGCCCGCACGCGTCCGCCACACGCGCGGCAATCCGGTCATCCAGCGTCCGTCCTTCCGGACCGGTGAATGTATAGCTGGTTTCGCGAGCGGAGGCGTGCGGATGCGCGGCCATGAGCATCCGCGTATCCAAACCGCCGGTGAGCGCGATGCCGATTTTTTTGTCGGCCGAGAAATAACGCGGCAGGATTTTTTTAAACGTCGCGCTGAACGCCTGTCCGTATTCATCGGCCGAAAGTTCCGCCTGCGATTCCCATGTGGCCGGCGAAAAATAAGTTTCCCGCCGGCATCCGCCTTCCCCAAAGCTCCAGCGCGCCGCGGCCGGCAGCAATCGGATATCGCGGAAAAGGGTGCGCCCGCCGAGCGGTGTTCCAACCCCCAGAAACTGTGCCACGCCGTCACGGTCGAATTCGCGCAATCCCGGCAACACACGCAACAGCGCCTTCGCCTCGCTCGCAAAATAAAACGCTTCTGCCGTCTCATGCCAATAAAGACGCCCCACCCCGTAACGGTCATTGAACAGGACAACCTGGTTCGCCTGCCGGTCAATCAACAATCCGGCAAACAGGCCGTTCAGTGATTCATAAAACTTTTCGCCGGGCCGCTCGCAGCGTTTAACCAATTCTTCGCCGGAAAAATTCTCGCCGGAAAAAATCAACGCGACGTCCCGTGCGGCGTTTTGGAAAACATTTTGCGCCGACAGCGAATTCTCGTGCGCGACCCAGCCGGCGTATACGCCCAATTCCGGCACGGATAAATTTCCAGCGACATGAAATGTTTCATGGCGCATCGATTCCGTCATCGCCTGCACCGTACGGGTGCACCCGGCGGCGGGGCGGCGGGAAATCATTCCAGCGATTCCGGGCATTTTTGGAAGTGATCAGTGACGGGTTGTGAGTGATGAGCCATCAAAACCTGTCACTCGTCACTTTATTGGAGCCGGCGGGAGGAATTGAACACTCCATCTGCCAGATACAATCTGGCTGCTCTAACGTTAAGCTACACCGGCGGATACGGGCGCACATTCTCGGCGGATTTTTCCCAAAGTAAAGTTTTGCTTTCACTCCGCCACCGGCGCGACCGGAGCCGGAGTTTTCTTGCGATAAAATTTTTCCCGCAGCTTCCAAAGCGCGGAGACTACCGGCGCGGGCAACAATCCGGAAAAACCGCGGTACAATCGCAACGCGACGTAAATCCGGCCTTTCAACGTAACCGGAATGTAATAGCGCGGATAGTCCGCGCGCTCGAAGCCGTTGCGCCGCTTGAATTCCACGAGCGAACTGTCGGTTTTGTTGCCATAGACGTAATTGCCATATACGAAAAATCCGGTCTTTTTCTCCGCGCAAACCTCCATCGCCTTCGCCAGCAACGCATTCATGGGGCGCTTGTCGTTATGCGAGCCCAACGCGAGGATCGCCAGAATCCACGCCAGCCGGTCCACATAAACCATCTTGATAAAACCAATCAGTTCGCCCTCAAAATATGCGGCGATGAATTCACTGCGCTCAAGATAGGTCGCGTGCTCCATCTTGATCGTCTCAAAATCCTTGCCGTAATGCCAGAATGGCCGGCCCTGTCGCACCGGCGATTCATTGCAGATTTTGTGGATACCGCGCGCCAGTTCATCGTCAAACGGAACCGCCTTCACCTCGACCCCGCGTTTGCCCGCGCGCCGCGCATTTTTGCGCGATTCCTGCGGCAATTTTTCCCACCAGGCATCGAAGGTCGTCACCGGCACGACCGCAAGGTTTTCTAATTCGAAGGAAAACGGAAATTTCGGCGTGGCGTCCGGCACCCGTTGAAAAAAAGTCAGCACGTCCGCCTTCAGCCCGCTGCGTTTGAGTTCCGCAGCGAACACCGTAGGATCCTTCACCAGTTCGCCCTCGGCCAGTTCCTCGTCACTGATGGACGCGATTTTCACACGACCGCCCTTTACGACGACCGTGCGTCCGGCGATTTCCGCCGATGGCACCTGCACCGGTTTGCCCTTGACCCGGATTTCGATAAATTTTACCGCCATAACAATTCAGGAACCGTGCGCGCTGCGCAGCCATTGCTCGAACATGACGAGGCTGAACAATAATTTGTGGTTGTCCTGTCGCTGCGACTGGTGCTCCTCCAAAAGCTTTTTCACCGGTGCCGGATCCAGCAGCGAATACATCAAGGACGAAGGGTCCCGTAAAATCTCTGTCACCTTGCCCTGGGCGGAATTTTGAAACCAGGAATCCACCACGTTCACCGCGAAACCGCGCTTCTTGCGCTTCAAAATCTGGCGGGGCAGGAATTTCTCGCACACACGGCGGTGCAGCCATTTCCGCTCGGTACCGCGCACCTTGAAGCTGGAGTCCAGCCGCTGTGCAAACTCCACAACCGTACGGTCGAGATACGGCACGCGGGCTTCGAGACTGTGTGCCATGGAAAGCTTGTCGGCGTACATCAGCAACTCGTCCGGCAACGAGGAACGGATCTCCAAAAGCTGGAAACCGCCCAGTTCATCCAGCTTCGACATCTGCGATTCGAGCGGACGCACAAATTCCGTGAGACCGGAAAATTTCCGGTGCGGATCGCGAAACAACCCGTTCACCGTGTCCGCGGGGTGCAACGCAAAGACATTTTCATAGCGCGACAAGCGGTCCGCAATCCCGAGTGATTGTACGCCGCGTTTCAGCGTTTCGTTACGTGGCAGTGAATTGATGATCCGGGTGGCGGCGGCTTGCAGGGGTTTGGGCAGATTGCGCCAAGTTTCACCGTGACGTACACCAAGATGCCGATTGTAGCCGCCGAACAACTCGTCCGGCCCCTGCCCGATCAACGCGACCTTCACATCCTGCCGCGCACGCTGGCAGACAAAATACATCGGCACCACGCTCGAACTCGCGATCGGCTCCTCCAAAAAACGGACGATGTTCGGCAGCGCTTTTTCAAATTCTTCCTGGTCAATCCGCACCTGGTGATGCTGCGCGCACAACAGCGAGGCCGTCTCCGCTGCGTCGATCAATTCGTCATCCACATAACTTTTGCCGTAGCCGATCGTGTAAGCCGGCCAATCGCGGCCATGCTCGTTCATTAACGCGAGCATCAGGCCCGAATCGAGCCCGCCGCTCAACAATATCCCCACCGGTACGTCCGCGAGCAGATGCCGTTTCATTGCACCGCGATATAACTGGAACAATTGTTCGGTCGCCTCGGCGTCGGAAATTTTGTCCGCAAACGGCGTCGGCGAAAAATTATACCAACGTTCGACCCGGACATCGCCCTTTTCGACCACGAGCATCGTGCCGGACGCGAGTTTTTGGATGCCGGAAAAAATCGTCAGCGGCGACGGCGTGTAGCGGAAACGTAAAAACAGGTTCAGCGCCTCGGCATTGACCTCAGGTTTGCTGCTGCCGGCGGCGAGCACGGGACGGATTTCCGAGCCGAACGTAAGTGTGCCGTTTTCGACCTTGTAATAGATCAGCTTGATGCCCATCGGGTCACGCACGACGAGCAACTTCTTTTTGCGCACGTCCCAGAGGCCGACACCAAACATGCCGTTCAGGTGGTTGAAAACGTCGTTGCCCCATTGCTTGTAGCCATGAATGATGACTTCTGTGTCCGAGCTCGTCCGGAATTTATGGCCGGCTTTTTCCAACTCAGCGCGCAACTCGAGATAGTTGTAGATTTCGCCGTTGAAAATGACCCAGACGCTTTCTTCCGCATCGGACATGGGTTGATGGCCGCCGCCCAGGTCGATGATCGAAAGCCGCCGGAAACCGAAGCCGAGCGGGCCATCGAAAAAATGGCCTTCGTCGTCCGGCCCGCGATGAAACATCGTCCGTGACATCCGGCGGACCGTTTCTTGATCCACCGGCGCGTCATGGGCCACCCGGATTTGTCCGCAAATTCCACACATAAATTTTAGAGGCGGGTGTTGATCTCGCGCAGATGGAACGATAGCGCGCGGAACATCTGCGACTGCGCCCAGCGATGCATCGGCACGTTGTCCCAGCCGAATTTCAACCGGCGCGAACGGAACGAACCGTCCGGCTTGACCCAGTCGCGCAAAACACCGGCGACCACGGTGTCCAGGGTCTTTTCCAGCTCCGGAAAAACTTTTTTCAACAGCACGCAAAGGTTGATGCATTCGGCGCAGTCGTAAAGTTCATTGCGATAAACCGTCAGGCGCGGCGCGACCGAGAACGGCCGCGGCATTCCGTCTTCATCGAAAAGGTTTTTCAAGTAGTAGCGCACTCCATTTTCCAACGCCTCGAACACACGCTGATCACCGGTAAGCAGGTAAACCTTCGCCAGACCCTTCATCACGAAACAGGTATGGAAATGGTCCACGAAGTCGCGCACGCCGTCCTTCGCGTAAGGCCACGAACCATTGGGATTTTGCGCGGCAAGCACGAAGGTGACGTTGCGCGTCGTGATTTCCAAAAGATCCTTCCGTTGGAATAATTTCGCAGCCTGCACGAGCATTCCTGCGCGGTAAGCCGAGGCATTGACGATCCCGCCTTTGTCGAACGGTGTGTAACTGCACGTCATGCCATGGTCGCCGTATGGAAAATCCTTGATGTCCGTCGTCGCGTGGCGCGTGATGGATTCGAGGACGTTTTTCCATTCGTCACGCGGACGCAACTTCTGTACCTGCGCAAAAGCCTCGAAACAATACGGCGTAGTGGTGATGAGCGGCGTGTGCTTTTTGATCGTGCCGGTGCGCGTGACCCAGTCGAATGGATAACCCCAGCAATATTCCTGATATTCAGGACTACGGGTCTTTTGCAAAACCTCCAAAAAATGTGTCGCGCGGTCCAGATACCCGGCCTCGCCGGTCGCCTCGTGCAAAAAGGCGAAACCCATTGCGTAATGCGCATCAGCGATCGGCAGGCGCATCGGTTGATGAAACAGACGGCGCGCGGCGGGAAAAAACGCCTCGCTAAATACCATCGGCGACACCGCGGCGATGCCCAAATATTTGTTTTTATAATACAACCCCTTCGCACAGCGGCCAAAAAATCCTGCGTAGTACGACTGGTGATCCCATGAGGTTTCACCGTAGCCATCCAGCCATACGGTAAATTTTACGAGCGCCCGCCGAAGCTGCCCGGCGTTTTCGTCTATTGTCGTGGGGATTTTCATTTGGCAGCGGGTGCGGCGCGGAAGCTGTCCACCTTTTTCAGGCGCAGCAGCGAGCGAAAAATATTTTTTAACTTGTTCATCTGGTCGGCGCGATGAAAACGCACGAGCTCATCCGATACCGGGCGCTTCACGCGACGGATCGCCGCCCAGCAAAATCCCGCGAACAACGCGATACCGCCCGCAAGATAAGGTTTTTTCGCCAAACGAAAGGTGCAGCGGAATATCTCCCAAAGCGGCGAGTTTCCGAGGTAATAATCCTTTTCACCATAGGAGAACAACGCCTTCACCTCGCTGCGTTCCGCCGTGCCCATCGAACGATGATGATGATAACGCAGGTCGGGAAACGACCGCACGGTCCAGCCTTTCATGCGCGTCATCATCACGGCGATCCAGTCAACGCCGCCGGCGGGATTGCCTACGTAACCGCCGATTTCGGTGAAACATTCGCGGCGAAAAATTTGGATCGGCCCGGCGACATAATTTTCACCCTCGAAACTGTCCTTCGTGGAATCGTAACCGCCGTCCTGCGTGAACGGCGTGCCGGCACAGCCGAGCCTGGGGTCAGCGTCCATTTTTTGCATGAGAAACGCCATGTAGCCGGGCTCAAACGTCGTATCGGTATCAAGGTTTCCGACCGCACCAAAATTCACGCCGTCCGTTTGCAATCTGGCAAACGCGAGATTCACGTTGTTCGCCTTCGCGGCAAAGCTGCGGCCTTCGCGTTTCGGATTGTGGATGACCTCAATCCACGGAAATTTTCCTGCCCATTCATCGGCGATCGCTCCCGTGCGGTCGGTCGAGCCGTCGTCCACGATGATCCAACGCTCCGGCAGTTGCGCCTGGTGCGTCACTGATTCAATCGTGAGCGCAATGAACTTTTCCTCGTTGCGCGATGAGCTGACGAGCGCGTATTTCATCGCCCCGGTTCCTCCGACCGGATTTGCGAAAAAATTTCGTCCATGATGCGTGCGGTCAAAACGATTTCACGATATGGAATCGGCGGCGGGCTGTTGTCGCGGATGCTGGCATGAAAGCGTGCGATCAGCTCCTTCATCCCGAAATCCTGATGCAATTTGCCGGTGAGACAGTCCGTAAAATTCTTCCGGGCGTTGTGCAAATACTGGCGCGCAATTTTCAATGGCGGCAGCACGTAGGCAAGGTAACTTTTGTGTGAACCCGCACGGTTCAATATGATGCTTCCACTGCCGTTTTCGATGAGCATGGAGTTTTTCGGTCCACAGATACGGAACGAATTCAGCCCGGGTTTTATTTGCGTCGAGAAACAGAAAAATGCGGTCGTGCCTTTGCCATCGCGCAGCAATACACGCAATTCATCCTTCACCTCCTGCCCGCCAAGACTTTTCAAACGCCCGCTTTGATGGGCTTGCGCCGAAATCGTGACGTCGTCGTCCAAAAATTCCGCGAGCCGCGCAATCCCGTGGCTGATGAGATTATGGAACAACTGGCCGGGCAGTTGGCGCACCCAGTGCGCCTTGCTACCGAGAATCGGTGCGACATAAGTGGCATCGCTCAAATCATAAGCCCAGTGGCTCTCGAGATGTACGGGCGCACCACCAAGGAAACCGGATGCCACCTGCCGCCGCATTTCCATCATCTCCGAGGTAAACTGGTAATTGTGCCCCGCCGTGAGCCGCAGTTTTTTTTGTTCCGCAAGCGCGACGAGTTCGCGCGCCTCGTCCGCCGTAACGGTGAACGGTTTTTCGAGATACACATTGGCGCCACGTTCGAGGCAGACTTTTGCGAGCGGAAAATGACCGAGCGGCGGCGTGGTGATGTGCACGGCGTCGGGCCGGACTTTTTCCAACATCTCTTCCGCGTCGGAAAAGACACCGGCGATCTTGAAACGCTCCGCGAGTTGTTCCGCCATCAACTTTTCGCGGTCACAGACGGCGACCAGTTCGCAGCCGCCTGCACGTTGCGCGGCCTGGACGTGCTGATCGGCGATCTTGCCGCAGCCGATGATGGCGAAGCGCAAGTTCATTTGTACTGGGCCGTAAAAAGCTTCATCGCGTCGCCGGTGGAAATCTTTTGCGACCAGCCAAGCAACCGGCGCAATTTTTCATTGGTGTAAGTGTTGCCGCCCCATTCGGCGGCGCAACGCCGGCGATTGAAAACCGGCGGCAACTGGCCCTGCCGTTTATTGAAAAAATCCTCCCACAGCGCACAACCAAACTTGACGAGCGGATACGGCGCCGGCACGGAAAAAAAGTTTTTTGCCGCCTTGCAACGCGCAAGAAACTCGTCCGCCGGCAACCGTTCATCATCCACGACGTTGAAGATTTCGCCGTCCACCCCGGGCTTTAACGCGGCCAACACGATGGCCTCGGCGCAGTTGTCCACGAACGTCATCGGAAGTTCGTTGCTCCCGCCCATGTGGATGAAAAAACCGAACGTGTTGATGCCGACGCGCCCGCTCAAATCCGGTTTGCCCGGGCCATAAACCATGCCGGGGCGAAGAATCACCCATTTCAAACCGCGCTGCGCGCCATATTCGCGGACCAGCTGCTCCTGTTTCAACTTGCCGAAACCGTAGGCGTCATTCCGCGCCTGCGGTTCGGTTTCTAACGGGCAATTTTCATCGAGCAACGCGTGGCGTTCCAGATGAAGATTGGAATACACGGCAAACGAGCTGACGTTGACAAACCGGCGCGGCCGGCCGGATTCGAGAAACGCGTCGAGCAGGTTACGCGTGGCCAGGGCGGAATTCATGAAGGCACCGGCGAACGACTTGTCGAAACCCGCCGCGAGATGGATCAGGACGGAGGCATCCTTCACCGCCCGCGCACAGTCTTCGCGTGAAAGCAGATCGCCGGAAACCAGCTCGACTGCTTTCGCCGCCGGAAACCGCGCGAGAATTGTTTGCAGCTTTTTCAGTTTGCTCGACGGGCGGACAAAGCAGCGCAGGTTGAAATACCCGCGCGCGAGCAAATTCTCCACGACGCGTGCGCCGATGAAGCCATTGGAGCCCGTGACGAGAATCTTGTCGGCGGGCGAAACGATGAATCCCGTGGACATCGCGGAAATCAGACGGATAAATAAATTTACTGCGGAATGATGTGCAAGCCGGTCGGCGGCGGGAGCGTGCCGTTGGTCGAGGTGGTCGAGCCGCCGCCACTGCCGCTGTTGCCGGTGCCAAGGACGCTTCCGGAATTCGTCTGCAACGGGTGCGGATAGGTATAAGACGTATAGCCGGGACGGACAGTGTTTTTATAGATTTCGCGGCCTTCGATGATATTCGCATAGGAAGAAGTAAGGCCGCCGGGACCGCCGTTGAGGGTGTTGCCCCAGGAATAAAGCGGGTCCAGCGACTGGTGCGGCCAGACAGCTGTATTGGCGGCAACGTCGATCGTGTTAATAGTGGGATAGTTGGCATAGCTGTCCGCGATCAGATCACCGCTGCCGTGACCAACTTCATCGAGCGCAGCCCCGACGTAATAGATTTGAACAGCGTCGCCGTTGGTGAAAAGGATGGGCGTCAGGTCTTTCATGGCGGTCATGAAAAGCTGGTTGGAGGAATTGCCTTGAATGAGGTCGTAACGCCCGGAGGTGGAATCAACCATGACATAGCCGGCCCATTGCCCGGGCGTCCATGGCGTACCTGAGGTTTGGAAGAAGGGGGCGCTATTGGTGCCGACGTGTGTCCCGGTGAAAAAAACCGTCGGGCAGTTGGAATCCCACGGACTCAAGCCGTTTGCGCCGCCGAAATAGTTAGGCTGAACGTTGCGGTAATTTTCAACAGTGTTAAACAAGGTGTACCCGGTGACGGTGTTGCTCCAGACGACGCCGGTGCCACTGCGAAAATCCATGGCCGTGACGAAATTTTGGTTGTCATAAAAAGTATTGTTGTAGATTTCCACAAGGCGGGCGCCGCGATAACGCTGTGAGGTGTCATTGCCGTGCGTACTAAAAAAAGTGTTCAAGACGGAATTGTGGCGGAATGCCACCCGCGCGCCCGCGTAACCATCAAAGGCCGCGCTGGAGGAGCTGCTGTAGATAAGATTGGTGAACGTGCAATCCTCAATGTAAAGAGTGTTGGTTGAACCGTAGTTCGACGGCGTCGCCCACGGCACATCGCCATAACTATCGCTGTAACTGATGCCGTACATGGTGACGCCGCTTCCCTGCAATGCAAAATAGCAATGGTCGATCACGGAAAAGGCGAGACCATGGACAAAAACGTTGTCGCCGTTCAAGTTGATGAAACTGCAATGATCCAGACGCCACGAGGTGGACGGACCGTTGCGGCCGTCAAATTCCACCTTGCCCTTGTAATCATGATAGGTGTTGCCGCCATCCTGAAAAGTGATGCCGGTGATGCGAGTAAGTGCATTCGTTGTAGCCGTGGCGACGAAGAAGCGATGGTATTGGGCCCAGTTATTCGCGGCGGTCGGCGCGGGTAGGTTGTCCAGGAGAATAGTCGCATTCGTTCCAGCACCGGCCACGGTGATGCCGGAGATGGCCAGTTCCGCGTTGGTCCAAACCCAGGAGCCAGCGGGGATCTGGACGGTATCTCCGTAGTGCGTCTGGGCAATGGCGTTGCTCACATCTATGAATGCGCCACTGGCGGCGTTCCAGGTCGTCGCCGTCGATTTGAAGGCGGACGTGAGGAGTACAAGGCAGGCAGTAATTGCCAAAAGGATTCTTTTCATACGCATATCATCAACAATACATCATTTTTTGAATCAGCAAAGTACGTTCCATCTTTCACATTAAATTTCTCCGGCTAAACAACTGCTATTTTTATATCACTGAATCGTTTGGTGACAGATTGTCGGGTTTATGGACGGAAGCCGGCTGCCATTCTGGAAGCGGTTCCGACTCCAGCCGGGGATAGTCTATCGCAATCAGGAAAAAGATGAAAAATGGGACGCAATGCGTGCGGAAAGCCGCCTCAGTCCAGTTATAAACGAGGAATGCGGCCAGATACGCCAGCCGGAAACGACCATAGTGAAAATTCAGGGTCAAATCGCGTTGCGCCTTCAAATACGCAGCCGCAACCATGGCCAAGGTCAGCGCCAGTCCGATACCACCCAAATTGAGATATGTTTCCAAATAACCATTATGCGCCTCGTTGATATGCAGACCATGCAACATTACCGCAATATCCTCCATCCGCGACTGCACCCAGAAACCCTCAAAGCCCATCCCGATCAATGGATCCACATTCCAGTGGAGCAAAACCTGCCAGATGAGAGTTCGATCCGTCAGCGTGGCATTGCGGCCCAGCACTTCCAGCGCCACCTTGTGCAGATCGAAAGTAATTTCCCCAATTCCCAGCAGAACCAGAGCAACCAAAAGGTAAATCCATATCTGGCGGCGGTTGACGAATTTCAAGCCCACAAAAAAGATCATGGACAGCGCCACAGCCAAAGCGCCGATGGAAGTGGCGCTGTGCGCGACCCGCAAAAGCCATAGCAGCAATACCAACATAATTCCGGACAGGCAGAACTCCCGCCGGCGGTACGCCGCATCCCGATCGGATTGCCAGACGCGCAATATATGCCAGATAAAAAACAACGACAGGATGAAACAGTCAGCCCCCAGCGTGTTCTTATTTGTCGTCATACCAACATTCATGCCCAAACCCGTCCAAGGGTCAAAGGCCCGCCCGTATTGGGGAAAATATTTTATGAACAGGACCGAAAGCACCACGATGAAATAGGCGCAGCGCTTCATTAGCCGCGTGAATGACTCGAGCGGGTCCGGCTCTGTCAGAATCACAAGTACCATTACAGGTTGCCCAAAAAGCTTGAACCAGCGTTTTACGGATGCCACCGGAATATCCGACCAGAAACACGCCAGCAAGCAATAACCCAGGTATAAGGCTATAAATGGGTTTTGCTTTATGAACAAACCCCAGTTCACTCTCCGGCGATACAAGACCAACATGCCGCCGCCAATAACTGACATGAAGAACAAGGCATCCACCGGGCTGCCTTCCTCCGCCGAACTGCCGCCCAAGTTCAGACCGAAAATATCCAACCACTCTGTGACGAACCTTCCACCACTAATGACAACCCAGAAAAAAACCAGCCACACCGCTCCGGTAATGTTTGGCCGTTCACGGATGTCGCGCCGAAACAGCCACGCCAAGACGCCCAGATAAACTATGATGGCGATTGATGATGACATGGCAGCTTGTTCTCAACGGGCCGCGAAGAACTCCTTAATTTTCCGGGCCACATGCCGGATCATCTCGTCCGTCATCTCCGGAAAAATCGGCAGCGACAGGATGCGCGACTGGTTGGCGTAAGCCACCGGAAAATCTTCCGGTTTGTGGCCGAGGTAGGCGTAAGCCGGATAAAACGGCAATGCTTTCGGATAATTCAGCACGGTGGGCACACCATTGTCACCCAGGAATTTTTTCAGCGCATCGCGCTTCTCCGTGCGGATGACGTAAAGGTGGTAAACGTGGTCGCGATCGGACTCAACTTTGGGCGTAACGATGTCGCCGACGCCCTTGAGAAATTCATTGTATTGCGCCGCCACCTTGCGACGCGCTTCCGTCCACTTTTGGAGATGCGGAACTTTTACGTTCAGGATTGCAGCCTGCAAGCCGTCCAGCCGGCTGTTGATGCCTTCCATGATATGCTCCCCTTTGCCGCCATGACGCGCGTAGGTCGCAGTCCAGTCGGCCAGTTGATCGTCGTTCGTCACCAGGCCGCCAGCATCTCCGTATGCCCCGAGATTCTTGCCGGGATAAAATGAGAAAGTCGCTGCGTTGCCAAACGTGCCGACCTGTTTGCCCTTGAAGCGGGCGAGGTGCGACTGCGCGCAGTCCTCGATGACCCAAAGCTTATGTTTCTTCGCGATGGCCATGACCGCCTCCATGTCGGCCGGCTGGCCGTAAAGATGCACGGGAATGATACCGACCGTACGCGAAGTGATCCTGGACTCGATCAACTTCGCGTTGAGATTGAAGGTATCGTATTCCGTGTCGGTGAAAATCACCTTGCCCCCGGCCTGCGTGATGGTTTCCGTCGTGGAAATCCATGAGTGCGCCGTGGTGATGACTTCGTCGCCGGGCTTGAGGCCGAGTCCGCGCATGGTGATGTAAATCGCATCCGTGCCGTTGGCGCACGAGACGCAATGTTTCACGCCCACGGCCTCCGACCAGAGTTTTTCAAACTTGTCCACATGCGGGCCGCGGATGTAGGCAGAGTTTTTGATGACATCGGCGATGGCCGCGTCGATCTCCGGCTTGATGGTCAGATACTGGGCGTGCAGGTCAACAAATGGTATTTTCATGTGCAGAATTTTCCTTTCAAAGTTATTTGGTGATCGGGCGCAGCAATCTCGCCGGATTGCCGACGTAAAATCCGGGCTGGGTGATGTCCTTGGTCACAACCGCGCCGGCACCGACAACGACGTCGTCGCAGATGTTCACCGGCAGGATCGTCGCATTGGTGCCGATGCTGACGCGGTTGCCAATTTTCGTGGACGCCCATAAATCCTTGCGGCCTTTCGCCGGGCCGCCGGTCGTGAACAGGTCGTTGATGAACATCGCGCCGTGCGAGATGAAACAATCATCACCGATAGTCACGAGTTCGCAAATAAACGCGTGCGACTGTATGCGGCAGCGTTTGCCGATGGTCGTGTCCTTCTGCACCTCCACGAACGGCCCGACAAACGTTTCGTCGCCGATTTCGCAGCCGTAAAGATTTGCCGGCTCGATGACGAGCACGTTCTCGCCGAACTTCACATTGACGATGCCGGCTTTTTTTAATTTGGGTTCGCCCATAAAATCATTTCGCCTGTTCGAGGATGGACACTACCGTGCGCGCATGCGCGAGGCCGGTCAGCGGCGTGGCCTTGTTCTTGATGCATTCGATGAAATGTTCCGCCTCGACCTTCAACGGCTCGACGAATTTCACCTGCGGAAGCAGGATGTCACCGCTGCGATAATTGAATTCCGGCGGACGCGGATGGTCAAAGTCCATGTTCTCGCCCAGAATCGCCTTTTTATCGATGCCCTTGTCGTAGATCGCAATCTTGTCGTCCGCAATGTCGTCATACACGACCATTTTCTTGGAGCCGACGACAATCATCTTCCTGACTTTTTGCGGATCGAGCCAGCTCACATGGATGTTCGCCATGATTTTGTTCGGATATTTCAGGCTCAAAAACACCACGTCATCGATGCCGTCCTGCATGTACGCCATGCCGTTGCGCGTAACGGAAACCGGCGTCGGGTCGCCCAGCCAGTATTGGATGATGCTGATGTCGTGTGGCGCGAAATTCCAAAGTGCATCGATGTCTGAACGAATCCGGCCCAGGTTCAAGCGCTGGCTGTAGATGTAGCGCACCTCGCCCAGATCGCCCGTCTCGATCATTTTTTTGACGTAGCGGACCGCCGAGTTGTAGATGAACGTATGCCCGACCATCACCACGAGATTCTTTTCCTTCGCAACTTTTGCGAGTTCGTCCACCTCGGCCACCTTCGTCGCGAGCGGTTTTTCCACGAAGACATTTTTGCCGGCCTTCAAAGCCGCCAGGGCGAGTTCAAAATGCGAGGCGGCGGGTGTGGCAATGATGACCGCGTCCACCTCGGGGTCGGCATAAACGGACGCGTGTGTATCCACCGCCTTCGTCTTCGGAAAATTGCTTTCCACAAATGCGCGCCGTTCCGCGCTCGCATCCACGACGTATTTGACCCAACAATTTTTGAGCGATGAAAAGTTGCGAAGCAGGTTCGGCCCCCAATAACCGCAACCCAGCTGCGCCACCACGAATTTATCTTTCATAATTTTTTAGGAGTTGAGCTTCAAACCGGCAGGGCGGCTTCCATGCCGGCACACAGTTCCCGGTCGGCAAAGTTCCCGGCAGACACATGGACGCGCACCCGGAATGCGGGCAGGCCCCGGGTTCCGGAATTTCCCGGGCGCACATTCAAGCCGCCGTTTTCAAAATTGATGTCGCGGCGCGCACGGAACCAGTCCACCGCCTGGCCGGCCGTCGCAAACCACGCGCCGGATTTTTTGCATTGGCGGATAAACGCCCTATAGTTGCCGTCCCACAGCCGCTCCGGCGCAATGCTGCGGTCGTGCCAGTTCACCACCAGGGTGCCGCCGGAATTTTCCGCGTGCGCGATGAGCGGCCGGATTTTTTCCGCCGCCTGACCCGGAGTCAGGTTCAAATATGACGGGTAAAATAGGGCCGTATCCATCACGTGCATCGGCAATTCCAGCATTTTTTTTGCGGCCAAAGGCTTGAATACCTGCGAGGTGCCGGCGCGATAACCGACCGTGCCGTTATAGCCGATGGTGGAATCGTAGGCATATCCGCTCTGCTCCAGGATTTCGTGCGACTGTTCACCGAAATAAAGCCAGTGCATCCGGATGCCGGAATCCGCGATGCCGGCCAGCCCGGCGATGATTTTTTTCTCATCAGATCCGGCGGAAACATCGCGCCATGCATCGATCCCGTGGACGCAAATCTCTTTTCCACGATTCTTCAAACCGCGCAAGATTTCCGCCAAATCGCGCGCATCGTAGCTGGCGGCGCGCCGGGCGGGACGGTTGCCGTTCGCATCCAGGCCGGTCTCGCCTTTTTTCGGTATGACAAAAAAGGTCGAGGGCAGGCCGTCCTCAATCTCGACGTAATGGTCGAACTGATACCAAAAATCCTTCGCGAGGCCGAGATGGACGAACGGCAGTTTCAAAGCCGCCAGCCAGTTCGCGAACAACTGTCCGGGCGTTTTTTTTCCGCGCAACACGTCCAGCACCGAACCAAAAGTTGCCCGGGCCAGAAACCCCAGCATCGTGTGGTCGAATTTGTGATTGCGGATGCCGACGTGGTCCACGTCGTGCGTCAGGCACGCAATAAAATTTTTTCCCGTGGGCACCGGCGGAATTTCCACGAGCGGTGGCGCATGCTGCACGATGAGCCCGCGCAACAATTCGATATGGTCATCCAACGCCGGCATGGCCGCGTGTTCCGCCGGCTGGCCGGCGGTTAGCAGGTGGCGGACTTCGGAAAACAGGTCGTAGCCAATGCGGACGATCGTTTGTGATCCATTTTTAACTTCGTATAGACCGCCGTTTTCAAATGCAAGCCCCGGTCCATAAACCGGAATTTTATACACGCCGTGTATGAAAAATCTTCCCGCCGGCTGTGGATGGATGGAGATGGCCCGGGTGCGGTCGAATGAATTCAGCCCGCTGCCATAAATCAAAACCAGTTTTGCGTTGCTGACCGGAATTTCATCCCCGGTGCAAAGCAGAACCCCGGCGGAATCGCCCCGTTGAAACAATTCCCATGGCGTTTTGAAAAGTTCAAAAAATTCAGCCGCGACGGCACGTTCATTTTCCCTGGCTGCGACCGCGATCACTTCTTCCCCTCCGCGACTCCGAGCAGGCTGGAAACCCGGCCGATGAATTTTCCCCGCGCATTGCTCCAGCGCTGTTGTTGATAGACTTCCTGTCCACGCCGCGCAAATTCGCGCGCTTGATCGGGGTGGCGATAGATGAATTCCAGCCGCCCGGCAAGTTGCGGCGCGTCTCCCAGCTCAAAATAAACGAGGTCCTCCGGGCCAAAATAATCCGTGATGCCCTTGGCACGCGGCGCGATGACCGGCTTGCCAACGGAAAGGTATTCAAAAATGCGCGTCGGCGTATTGATCTCCGTGAACGCGTTATTCCGGTTCGGAATCACCCCCACATCGCAGACCTGGATCGCGGCGACAATCTCCTTTTGCGATTTCGAGCCGAGATATTTAACCGCGCCACCCAAACCGTTGAGGGCAACGGGATCCATGACTTTTTGCAGGAAAGGCGTGTCCGCGCCATAGACCCATAACTCGGCGTCCGGCACTTTCGCCCGCAAGAGCCGCAGGGCGGCCACGGCGATATCGAGGCCGTTGCGTTCAACGATGGACCCATGGAACATGATGATGAACGGTTTCGCCTGATCGCGCGGCGGGTAGTCCTGGCAGCTCCGGAATTTGAATACCCGCGCGTACGGTACACTCAT
>Ga0210388_10000523_pt1 | contig 31360 bp, 24 predicted proteins | sample IncBWC19OmetaG_FD_155485 | JGI IMG/M metagenome (GOLD analysis project Ga0210388, IMG submission 155485) | Forest soil microbial communities from Barre Woods Harvard Forest LTER site, Petersham, Massachusetts, United States - Inc-BW-C-19-O ...
TCCGATCTGGAGGCGGCGTCACCGGCGACACCGAAGAGACAGTTGGAGATGGTATTCACATCCAGGTTGGTTAACCCGCCCGCGTTCGGATCGCCCGAGGGGGCCGGAAAATTTTGGGGACTAGCCACGAGCATCGACAGTTCCGCTTCTGGCCGCGTACTGTTCCCGTTGTTGTCCACAAACACGCCCGCGCGCGGCAGGGTCAGCGTATCCGGGTCGAAGGTGATGAACGCCGCGTTGGTGAAGGCGGAATTGGTGGCGGCCTGCGTGTTGGTGATGACAAAGAAGTGCCATTGGTTCGACTGCCCGATGGAAAACACCGCGTTGGTCAGATAAAGCACGCCGCTGGAGGCGAGGTAGGAAGCGTTGGTGCCGAAGACGAGATTGTTCGTGCTCAACCATGGCGCACTGGAACCGGCGGTCTCGTTAAAATAGATCCCGTTCGTTGACTGCAGGTAATCCACGTCCGGCACGTCGACCGCCAGCTCGGGTGGCGCCGTCGAAACGTTGACGCCGACGGAACTGTTGTCACCGCACGAGATGACCAGGGCGAAGTCCTGGACGATGTTCGTCTGCTCGATCGTGACGGCATTGGCGTTGACCGCGCGGCCATAGACGGTGACGACGTAATTTGAGGCCAGCGTGGGCGGAATGAACACGTTTTGCACGTTGTTGATGCCGTCCCAGGCGGGCAGGTTGGTGGCGGACTGGGCCGCGCTGAACGGCGGTGTGCCAAAGCTCGCAAAGTTGTTGCCGTAATAGACCTCGCCAGACGCGGTGTTGGACACGATCAGTTCGAGGTCGTTGACGAGCTTGACACCGGCGGCTGGATTGCCCGGCGGATCGGTCCACGCCAGCGTCACGCGCAACGACTGCGATTGCGCCAGCACGTTGCTGACGGCGACGTTGAAATTACGGCGGTCGCCGGTGGCCACGGTGTTGGTCGGGTTTTGATCGATGAAAAACATCGGTGTGCCGTTCGTGGAAGCGGTGTTGGTCAGGCCGGCGGGCAGCGAATTCGGCAGGTTCACCTCGCCCCAACCCTCATAATTCACGTTGCCGTTCACGCCATACCCGTAATTGGCCGTAAGCCGCGCACCGTTCACCACCATGGCCTTGAGCAACGCCGGACTGGGATTCGTGGCGAAATTCGGATTGCGCTGGTTCACGAAAAAGTCCTGCATCAACGCCAGCACGCCCGATACCGCCGGCGTGGACATGCTCGTGCCGCTCTCGTAGCGATACCACGGCCCGATGGTGTTGTTCAAGTTGCTCAAAACCTCCGTCTGGTTACCCAGGTCGTTTGTGGTGATGACTTCCTCCAACACATCAAAACTCACGCTGGGATAATTCGTCGGAATGCCGACAGCGTAGATCACGCCGCCACCCTGGATGTCGGAAATGCTGCCAATCAGGCCGCCGCTATCCGGCGGAACGGAAACGAACCCGTTAGGTTCAAAGATGTCGTAGGTCGAAGGGTCGGTCGGAACCGGAGTGCCGAAGGCCGAAACGTAGATCGGGAAATTCGTCGATGACGTCGCCGGAACCTGGCCGTTTGGCACCACTTGGATGATTAATTGCTCGGCATTGATCGGCACTTGGATCTCGCCAAACGCATAACTATTGCTCGCCACCGTGTAGTTCGCCACGTTGTCATAATAGTTCGTGATGTTGTAATATGCAGCCTGATCCCACACCGTTGAACGCGTTGAGACGATGAAGGTTCCCGGTGCGACCACGTCCGGCTTAAAGCGTCCGTAGGTGCCTTCCGTACCGATGCCGACGTTGCCGCGCGAGGAATAGCCGGCCACGTCGAATGCCGTCGCCGTCTGAGCGGCCCAGATGGCGTTGGTCGTGCCGTCCAGGTCGGTGACGAGGTTCGTGATGTTGCGCGGCGCTTCCAGTGCACCCACCGTGATGACGTTTTTCGCCGTACCGGGCGACGTGATGGAATCCTCCACACCGCCGCTGCCATCGTCATCACCGCCACCGGAGTTACCGGCGGCAAAGACGAAGAGCACCGGCTGCGGCCCGGTCATTTCCGGCACCGCGTCCCGCACAGCCGCGTCATAGCTCGCCGCCGACAGGTCGTAATCATAGTCACCGTCATTCTGCCAACTGTTGTTCGAGATGAGCGCATTGGTAAGGGCCGGTGCCTCCTGCAAATAACTGTCGCCAATCGAATTGGCGGGATTGTTTGAATCATTCACGCCGAGGAAGCCGACGGAATAGAGCAGTGCATTCGGCGCCTTGCCGCGAAAATCCGCGTTAGACACCGACCCTTCGTTATAGGACTCGATCACCGCGCCGATATTGGTCGGGGTGATACTCATACTGCCGTTGCCGGCGATGATGCCCGCGACATGCGTGCCGTGACCGAGCGTATCAATCAAGCTGGTGCCGATATCGGCCGTGATGCGGCTGGGCGGCACGGTGCCCGGAGTGGCAGCCGAACCGGTTACGCTGAAATCCGGATGATTCGTATCAATGCCGGAGTCGTTCACTTCCACCAGCACGTTCGAACCCGTCAGGCCGAGATAATTATTCGTTATACTGAAGGTCGTGTCCGTGTTCTCGCCCACGGCCACCCGCGTCAGGTCGTTCGCGGCCTTTTTCAGATAGGCCGGCTCGACGAGTTGCACGCCCGGCAGACTTGCCAGCGCCACCCAGTCCACCGGCGGTGCCACGCGCACCAGCGAACCGAACGGCGTGCGGTCGCGCGAAAGGATTTGCGCGCCCATCTGTTGCAACTGCTGCTCCGTGCTTGGCGCCGCGCCGTCGAAAATCCCGAGAGTCAGGTAGGTTCCGGCCGGCAGCGGCTTTTGGTCCACCGCCAGGCCGAGCAATGACGACGACACCTTGTAGTAAGGCTCATACGGCAGCACCGCCTGCACGCGCGCATTGCCGGCCAGCGCCGCCGCGCCGCCCGCGGACACCTGCACCAGCTCCGCATTGTTCGGGATATAGGAAACAATGGTCGCGCCCGCCGCGCCGAGCGCCGCGCGGAACGACGGATCAATCAACCCGCGGGCCTGCACGATATAGGAACCGGGATTGGCCGACGCCTTGAGCTGCGACGGGATTTTGAGGTTCATTTTCGCCGTGGTATCGATCGTGGCGTTTTCCAGCAGGATGAAATGCGGATTGCCGATCAGTTCCCGCTGGGAAGCCTTGTCGGTGAATTTTTTGGAGGTATTCGACAGGCGGAAGGCCCAGCGGTTGGTCGCGGCGGCAGAAAGTTTGGGTTCCACCCTGGCGAGCGGCGCATTGGTGGCGGCCGTCCTGGACGCGGAAACGAGCGATGCGGCACCCGGGGCTGATCCTCCCGCGCGTGACGGCACGACGCCGGCGCGCGGCCAGAAACACCAAACCGCGACCAGCGCGAGCAGGCACAACAAAATTCTCAAACGAACTTTCATAACAAATTTACAACTTCAAAAAATCAGAAGCCAGACCCTGGCTGGTTGAACCTACTCCAGCTTCCAACTTCTATCCTCTAAATTCTTTTGCATTTCACAATGACATTGACGCATTCGTGTCTAGAGACGGCAAAGGTAGGGCGCATCTTGACACTGCCCCCATTCCCGTATTTCCCCCGGAGCGCGGCTGTGTCGCAGACCAGCCGCAGCAAGGTGTGCATACAGCGCGGCCATCGGATTTGCCAGCGGTTTTGGCTTTCCACGTTGCTGCGACTGGCTTTCAGCACAGTCGCGCTCCGGGGGCGGTGTCAGGATGCGCCCGCTAAAGACAGGACGCGTCACTCCGTGCGCGCCGCCTTTGGCCAGACACACGACGGCGCGCACGGAGTGACGCGCCCTACCCGCCTCACCCGTGCCATAGTTGTTGTGATTTGCCATATCTTCCAAAAAATTACTGCGGCGGCAGCACGCTGAAGCTTTCCACCTTCGTCGTGTAATTTGTCACCGGCACCGTCACCCCGTTGATCACCTGGTAGGTGACCGACGGCTGCACCGTGACCACCGCGCGCGTGGCGCTCTCCGCCGCCACCTGATAATTCGTCACCAGGCCATAAAACTGGCTGCTCAATACCGTCCCAGCGGGCGCGGGCTTGAGCGTCTGGCCAAAGGAATAAATCACGTAACGCGGCTGGCTGTCCAGGCGCACCAGACCCATCATCTGCTGCGGCAGCCACTCGGAAAGCTCGTCACTCACTTGCGTTCCGCCATTCAAGTTGCTCAGGAAGGGCGAAAACTGGGCCAGCGCCGGGGCCTGCATGACTTCGCCGACGTGACGGAAGACACCATTCGGTCTCCGCGCCCGCGCGTTGGTGATGCTGCTGTACAACTGGCCCACGTAAGAATTCGCCACATCCACGCCGGCCGGTGGAATGACCTGGTAGCCGGTCACGGGGTTGGTCGGCACAACCATACCGCTAAACAAGGCCGACCACGCCGCCAGATTTTTTTGGTTCACCGACAATGTGCCGCGCCCCGCGTTGTCGTTGGGCGTGGCGGTGAAGATATCAAACAAGTATTCGTCCTGCAGAGGCAGCGAGTTCACCGCGTCCACGGGATTAAAATTACCCGACCAATAGCTCCAAGTGTTTGACCCTGTGTAGGTGGTGGTGTTGTTGTAAGCAGTATAGATGTTGGTCGCTTTGAGGTAGACGGTCTGCCAAGGGGTGCCGCGGTGTACCCGCCCGATCCAGCCGACCGACGGATACTTGCTGCCCGGGAAATCCCAGTTGTCCGACGTATAAACGCCCGGATCCTTGTAGGCCAGGTTTATGGAATTGGTGTCCACCGGCACCCGGACACCCGCCATCTGGGAAATCTGTGACCACGGCTGATAACGTTGGGTAATGGGAATCGTTTGAGAGACCGAAACCAAACTCGGGTATCCGATATTGTTGGTGTTTCCATCATCATTCGGGTACGCCCCGCTGGGACTCAGGCTTGACGCCGGCACTTGATCATTCAAATCCGAGGGTAGATAGTGTACCAATGGATCATTCGCCAGCCAGACGACCGGCGTAACCGCGGTGCGTTGCGGAGTGTAAGGTGCTTGCAACACGGTTAAACTCGCGGCCGATACGGGAGTGCCAGAACTATTGTTCACGATCCCGCCAGTAAAATACGCGAAAAAGAAATTCGCCTCCACTTGGGGGGAATTCAGGCCATATTGTTGGTAAATTGGAATGGGTTTCCACGGGCCTGTCGTCGGAACATTCCGGTCAGTCTGAGAAACTGTCAATTGGTCGATGAGGCCGTAATTAACCCCGCTCGGATTGTCATTCATGCTCCACTGCATGGCCTGATTACGGTGATAGAGATTATCCGGATAGGCAAAATCAGCAATATCGTTGGTGACCGACCGGTTCAGGGCAGGACCGGAAAAACTCACATAATCCAAAACATGATTTCCATCAATGACATATCCTTGGAAATAATTGGTGGTGGTCACCTGCAAATCGGGAAATGGAGCCAGACTTGTCGAAGTATCATAAATGAACGATTGAGTTGGATCAAACCCGGTGACATTCCCGTTGTTATCGAGAACCAAGGCTGTTTCCCCCAAAAGCGTAAAGGGCAACGCACCGGCAACAAACGAACTGTTGTTCGGAGTTTGATATTTTGCGTTGCTGTTTGCGGCCACCCCCGTCCCGGGCCAGGTGTTCATGGGCTGGTTACCAAGAGGAAAAGGTGTTAGAGCGTAATTAATCGGCATGTTCAAAGTACCGTTCGTCTGCGTGAGCCGCCCGAAAAAAGCGCACGATGCCACCACGGTCGGACTACCGCCTGGATATTGGTTGGCATAGGAATTCCAAAAAGAAACCCCCACAAAATTAGTCACCCCTAAAACAAACATCTGGTTCGTATAATATTGACTGGAATTAGACCTCGTCCACGGGATTGCATTCGTTGGACGTCCCACCTGAACTTTTCGGGTGACTGATATGGTGTCATAGGAATAAAACGTGTTAAAATTTGGCATGTATTTTTTGGCGCCGATGATCCATGGAATTCCTAATACATTAACGCCATTGACCCCGTAGGTGGAACTGCTCAAACCAAGTGGTAGAGAACCCATCGTGATTGAATTGACTAATTGCGGATCGCTCGTGCCGCTGACGCCCGTCACCTGCTGGTAGCCATTGATATACACGTTGCGAATGCCATTCTGGTTCGTGACCAAAAAAGTCGGTCGGAACACCGAGGGGAAGAAACCCGGGTTGGGATATGCGGCATTGGTTGAGGCGTCATATAAGTTCGCCGCGAGCTGGAGCAGGCGGTTGATGGCGGGCGAATATACGAACTGGCCGTTGACCTGCACTGGAATGCCCGCCAGCGACAGTGCGGGAATCTGGTTGGTCATGCCATAGACCGGCACATTGGTCAGACCGAAACCGTTCGGGTCGTTATAATTGGTCGTCGCGATACCATTGTTGTAAGTAGTGTAAGAATAGGTGGCATTGGCGGGAGCGATGCCGAAGTAGGTGATCAGATAATTAGTCGGGCCGGCCTGGAACCAGTTCGTGGAATAAATTTTCAACAACCGGTCGGCGGCGTTGGTGAAGAAACGCAGCGCACCGCCGGACTCCGTGGTCCAGGAGATGAGGTTGGTTTCCGCGCCGGGAATGACATTGCCGCTGCCATCGAGGTTGTCGTAATTCAAATTCATCTTGCCGGCGTCTCCCGGCAAGGTATCCGTGCCAAGCTGGTCCAGCATCCGGTAAAACGTGTAGCGGTCATAGGTCGGCTGCGCGCCGTTGCCGGCGAACGTAGTACCGGCGGCGGTCAACCGGTCGACGAAACCAATGGAGCTTTTGTTCGTGTCAAACAAATCGGACGGCTGGCTGGAAAACCGGTTCGTGTAGGTCGAGCCGGGCCAGGGCCTGGCAGTTATGGTGGCCGGGATATAAGAATAATATGGAAACGCGGTGTTGGTCGCGATCGGCCCGAGGGGGAACAGGTCGGCGGGCCCGCCCTCCAACGATAGACTGTTGCTCAACGAATACGAGAGCGGCGGAACCGAAGCGTAGGAGGCGTAGGGGTAATTATAACGCCACCTGACCAAACTGAGGGCGTCATCAAAAGCCGTGTATTGCGCAAAAGGCGTTGCGGGTTCGTAATCGTAATACGAGATCAGTGTATTGGTGGGATTTTCATACCACAGGTTCGTATCCAAATCCGCAAGGAATCCGGCCAGGTTGATTTCCCAGGAACCGATCCCTTGATTGCGCAAGTACAGGTCATCCAGCGGCGAAGGCGCAGAAATCCGGGATTCATTATGGTCATAATTTACGTCCAGCGACTGGCCCACCGGCAATACGATGTAGGCGTAGCGGTAGAGAAATTTGTTGTCCGCCGCATGGACGGTGCCGGGGTTTTGCAACTGGCCGATCCATTGCGGGTCGCCGGTGAGCTGGTAGGGCGTAACGGCATTGGTATTGCCATTCTCATCCACCAGGCTGCCGAAGGTGCCGCTGTTTTCAAACGTGCCGTTGCGGTTCAGATCCAGATAATAGCGTCCGACCGGTTCGGCGGCGCTGACCATGACCGGGGCGCGCGGCAGGATCTGCAGGTTGGCCACGTTCTGCAAAAAGTCCGCGCCGGAAACCGGACCGGCCGCGTCGTAATAATAGTTGTAATTGACGTTGGTCGGATTGGCCGAGTTGGGCACGAAGCCGTAGCTGTTGAGGTAATTGGTCGAAACCATCAGGCTGTAGCTGAATTGCGCGGCGTTGGTGGCCTTGATATTGGCGATGATCTGGGACTGGGCGGCGGCCAGCGCGGCGTCGGAGGCCAGGCGGGCGGTGGTGGCATCCGTGGCGGTGCCCACGGAGGCGCGTTCGCGGCGGGCCACGGCGAGCAGCGCGATGATCATGACCAGGATGACAGCCAGCAGGATGAGCGTGATGACGAGCGCCATGCCGCGCCGGGATTGCCGCTGGTGGTAATGGGTAGGGACGGCGCGCTGCGCCGTCCGCGCCTCCCGCATGCGGGACGGGCGCAATCCCTCATGTGGAGTGGTAAAATCCGCATTTCGTCCATCTCTTCCGGCGGCTTTACCGCCGGGGACAGCGCAGCGCGCTGTCCCTACCCGCCAAACTGACCCGCTACCGTGCTGGTCGCTGGTAACATGGCACTGGTCACTTTTTGTTTTCATTGATAGGCGGAACGGTCAACGTTCGGGATGGTCACGATCTGGCGGAAGACATGGACGGTGCCGGACTGGCCGGCCAGGTAATTGGTCACGGCGGAATAGGTCACCGCCAGCGATTGGGCCCGCTGCAACGCGCGGTCTTCAATGACGGCCATCTGCAATTCCACGGAGGCCGGCACCACGTTGCTGTAAAAATAGCAGGCGGTATAGCCGTTCACGGGCGAATAAAACATCACGTTGCGGTTCAGGACCGACTGGCCGCTCTTAAATTGAACCGTGTTCGTCATGGGATAACCGCCGAGATCATAGGGCTGCACGGTCAGGTGGATCACGCCGTCCAGCAGATGGCTCCAGCCGGTGTTGGTGAAAACATTGGCGGACACCCCGGCCATGAACGAATTGAAAAGAGCCGCCGGATCGGTAACGGCGGGCGCATTCGTGGTGAAACGATACAGCGGAAACAAGGTCCTGGTGTTTATGCCGTCCACGGCATAGCCGGTGCCGACCCAGTTGTCCCGGCCGTTCAGGTTGGCGCGGCTCAGGCAAAAAAATTCCTCCAACACGTTCGCCCGCTGCGTACCGGACACCGATCCGGGCAGATTTTGATATACGACCGCCGCGTATGGATTCAGGCTCGCATAAAAACCGACCCCGCAACCATTGTAGACATCGTAGGTATTGTACAGGCCATTGCTGTACCCGTTGGACGGCGTCATCGTGCGCAGGTCGGTGGCGATCAGGTCCATGGCGGCGCGGCTGCCTTCGAGGACATCCGTCTGGGTGACGGCGGCGCGGAAGGCGCGCTGGGTGGCGCCGAACACATCCATCAGCGCCAGCACCACGACGGTGAGCAGCGTGACGACGACGAGGACCTCAATCAGCGAAAATGCACGGCTGGCGGCCGGTCTGGCGGGGCGCGGGTCAGGGGTTGCTGTTGAAAAGGGAGCGCGCCCGCCCCGGGCGCAGCGGGTCGCGCCCTCGCGACCCGCACTTACGCGCGCGAACAACGAACCGTTTGGCGGGCTGCCCGCCGCCCGGGTTCGGCGCGAGGGCGCGCCGAACAACAGCCGGGGCGGCTGTGCTCCCAAAATCTCAACTGCATCGTTCCGGCCCGAGGGGGAGAAGGAATGCGCCCGCACCGGAGGAAAACCTTCCGGCGTGCAGTTCAAATTGTCCGGCGGGCGGTTCATGGCGAGGCGGTAAAGGTTTGCGACTGGTAAAAATAGAGCGGCGTAAAAGGCTCAACGAAAAGGCCGTTGGTGCCCAAGGTGCCCGCGATGGAGGCGCGAAAGGTCAACGGACTGGAACCTTGATTCGCCACGGCGCCGGTCGGCAGAACCGGCCAGCGGAACGTGACCCGCAGCTCGTGCAGGGACTGGCTCAAGTTCTGGCTGTTCACGTAGGCCTGATAAAGGGGCGAATCAGCCGCCGGAACGGGGCTGAAAACATTGGTGTCCACGGGGACCGCCGCATTGGCCACGTAAATGCGGTAGGCAAAGGTGTTGCCAACGATGGTGGGGTTGTCCTGCGGGGACTGGTCGGCAACCAGACCGCTCAAGGAACGGACATAGGCCACCATATGGTTGCTCCAACCGCCGCTATAAAGATTGTTGGTCGCATGATACGAGGTATCGGTCAATTCGGGCGTGCTCAAGAGGCCGATGATGTTCGTGCCGCTGGTCAAAATCGGATACCAGCGGGCGGGAGGCACATCCGGAAAGTTCGCCTCAAAGCTCGCGAGCGAGGGGTGCATCAAGGGCGTGAGCACCGGATTATAATAACCGGACGGGCCGGGGGCGCTGTTCGTGCTGAGATTGACGATGGCATAGACGTGGTTGGTCAAATCATCCACGCCGAGGGCGCCGTTACGGATGAATTCGATGAGCGAGGCGGCATCCTGCCCGACGACGGTCTCCTGCCGGTTGTCGCGCTGGGCGTTCAGGCCGAACGGCAGCGCGAGGATGACGGCGACGAGCGCAAAGCCGATGATGGCCAGACAGATCGCGATCTCGATCATCGTGAAACCACCTTTCGAGGTAGGGACGGCGCGCTGCGCAGTCCGCGCCTCCCGCATGCGGGACGGGCGCAATCCCGCATGTGGGGTGGTAAAATCCGTATTTCGTCCATCCCTTCCGGCGGCTTTACCGCCGGGGACAGCGCAGCGCGCTGTCCCTACCAGACAGACTGACCTGCCGACTGCAAGTCGGCAGCACTTTCTCGTCGCTCGTAACTGGGCAAAGGGGAGTTTCATGGCAACTTGTAAAATTCCAAGGTTGCACGCCCGGTCAGCCGGTCGATGTGGACGATGTTGAAAGAAATGTTCGTGCTGTTGCCGGCGGGATTTTCGGCAATATCCGACGGGTTCACCACGGTGGGGGTCGCAGTTTTCGTTGCCCCATTGTAGCCGTAGCCCACGCTGCCCTGCGCCAGGGGAATGTACTCATCATGCGGGGAAAGGTCGCCCTGGTTGTCCATGGCCAGCTGCCCGGTGTAGTTGAAGGCAAGGTCGGGCAGATAAACCGCCGGCGAAGCGTCCGTGGGAAAAGGTATCGCCATATTGCCGACGTTGGTGAAGGAATACATCTGATTGTTGTCGGCATGGGGAACGCTCGTATTCCAAAGCGGATAAAATTGCGGCGGGCCGGATGACTGGTTGATCAAGGTGCCGGCCGGCAACAGAAATTTCTGCGCGGCGATAAATGTACCCTGCGGCAAGGTCTGCCAGTCGGAAAGGTAGTGCCATTGATGATTGCCGGGCTGGTCGCCCAGCGCGCCGTAGGAAATGAAGTTGTAACTGACCATCTGCCCCTCGACCAGGTTGGTCGCCACATTCAGCGCATTGGTGCGGTCGGTGGCCGAGGCGATGCCGGTCAACCCGACCAGCAAGTTCTGGCCGCTCACATTGTTGAGGTTAAAAAAATTCGTCGGCACGAAAACCATGTAAACCATGGCGCGGTTGGCGATGGCGAGCTGGCGTGCCCGGCCCGCGTCATCGAGCAACTGGCGGGCGGCGCTGAGGGACGAGTTGGACTTGCCGATATTTTTGAGCGCCGGCAGGGCCAGCGCCGCCAGGATGCCAAGAATGGCGATGACCACGAGCAGCTCAAGCAGGGTGAACGCTGCGCGGATGCGCGACGGCAAAAAACATTTACGACGATGGTGCACAACTTTACTGCCAACTCAGGACATTGTCTTTGTTTTTAACGGCGCCGGGTCCGGTGGCGGCATTATGGTCAAATTGCCGGTCCGGCCCGGCGGACCAGACCATGACTTTGCCGTGATACAGGAAATCATCGGGTTGAGCGGGATAATTTGGGTTCGACAGCCCGTTGTAGCCGGCCGAGCCGGAGCCGTTTTGGGAGACGGTATGCGTCGAATACAACAGGTCGCTGGTGCCCTGCCCCTGCGCCGCCGATGAACCATCCATGCTGTAGCTGGTGTTCATGGTGATGATATAGGGATTGCCCCAGGGATCGCGATAACACCCGGTGACATCCACGCCACCGGGCGGATTAAGCTGCGCCGTGCCCGGTTGCGTGAAATCGTAACCGGACAGTTTGGCATTGAGATATTTTACCTGCTTGGGGTTGTAGATATGACCCGCGTTACAGGTGGGTATGGACGCGGTCAATGTGGGAAACGATACCATATCCATCAAAATGGCGATGGTGTTGCTGTTGTTGTCGAAGGAATAACTATTTCCACTGGTCCCACCCCCGGGCCAGGTCAAAGTTTGAGACGGCTGCGGGGTCGAGATCAAGCCGGTGGTAAAATCGTTCTGACCGCCCACACTCGCCGCTGCCAGTTCAGCGGTCGTGAGGGGATAGCGTCCATAGTCCGCGTCATAACTGGTGATGGCGGTGACGAGGGAGGATTCCTCGGTCCTGGCGCGGGCGACCAAAGCCTTGGTTTTCACGACGCTTAAAACCGGCACCAACATCCCCGCAAGGATGCCGATGATGGCGATGACGGTGAGCAGTTCGACCAGGGTGAAGCCGGAACGGCGGCGGGGGTGCAGATTCTTTTTCATGGAAAAAATTTTGAGCCGTGTAGTTTGCGGCAAAAGGAGGCGCGGAACCAGCATTTTTGCGGTGCGCACACGGCGGGGTGAGGGCACCAGTTCCCGGATGGCGGGACGCCACCGGCAGTCGTGCCATTCCACGGACATGCGGCCGGGTTGGAGCGGATTGGAAACGGTGAACATAGGTCAGGGATCAGAGGTGTTGACTTGGGCGGCGGAACTCCAGTTGCAGACGAGATTGGTCACGCCCGGCTTGATGACGAGCTGCACCCAGAGATCATAGCTGGAGGGATTCCGCACGCCGGGACAAACATAGCGGAACGGATTGCCGGCAAACCCCTCCCTGGCCAGTCCCGCCAGATAGCCGGCATCCGGCCCGCCGACGGCGGTGACCAGCACGTTGGCAGTGGCGCCATTGGCATTGGTGTAAGTACCGATATTTTTTGAACTGAAACCGGACAGGAAAGTTTTGGCGGCCGCAGCGTCCTCGCCGCCGCCCTTGCTGCAATTCACCACCCCGACCAGGTTGTTATTGTTGTTATTGTACGCCACCGTATTGAAGGCCTCCGAGTAGTTTGCCTGGGTGATGTTCGTCGCCCCGTCGAGCGTGGTGAAAACGGCGGGAGTGTTGGTGACGGTGACGCCGGTCAATTCAAAATAAAGCTGGTTGGTCATCGCCAGGCCGGGATTGCCGGGGGGATAGGCGCTGTATTTGGCCTGGTAGGTGGACAGCGCGGACTCGATGATGGTCAGCTCGGCGCGGGCGGTGGACACCCGCTGGCGGTTCTTCACCGAGCCAAGCACCGCCAGGCTGAAGCCCGCCAGGATGCCGATGATGGAGATGACGACGAGCAGTTCGATGAGCGTGAAGCCGCGACGGTCCGGGTTGGTTTTTTTCGGGGTCATGTTTTTGAAAAAATTTTCAGCGGTCGCGCAGTTCATCTTCCATGCGTTCGCTCAACCATTGCTTGACCATGCTCTGGTAGTTGAGGTAGCGCGCGCGGGCGAGGCGCTTGATGCGCGCGAGCATCCGCGGGTCGAATCGCAGGGTGACGGTGACGGATTCGGACGATTCGGCGCTGCCCGCCACGGCGGATTCCATGAGCCGGAGGTCGGGACGATGCTCGGTCCAGAAATCAGCCTCGGCCTCCTCGCTGTCGAAGATCGGCACGTCCTCCCAGTTGGCGAATGTTCTCACGGCAAAATTTGTTTCATGCTCATCACGAGAGCGTCTGGTTCATCTTGCGCTGGTAAAAGAACCGTTCCTCGGCGTCGAACGGCCGCGCCAGCAACACGCGGACCAGCCGGCCGTTCGTGCGATAGACGCTGGTGATGCCGATACCGCCGGCACTCGTGCCGAGGTTGAAAAAGCGCGCCTGCACGCCAAACCGCGGAGAATCGGGCAGGAGACGCACGGCAAATGCGTCCTCGAACGATTCTTCAATTTCCCGCTGCGTCAAAGAGCCAAGCTCAAAGGGCAGGTTATTCCAATCGAACTCCATACCGGTTCAGTTGTAAATAATTCGCCCATGCAATGTTAATACAATGTATTTACATCCGGGCGGTGTTTTTGTCAAGTTCGAGTTCTGACTTTTGCCGACTTTGACGAGTTTTGCTGGTTTTAGCGACTTACTCGCCCTTTTTGCCGTCGCCTTCACCGCTCAAGCTGCTGATCATGGCGATGAGCGGCAGGAACATCGCGATCACGATGCTGCCGACGATGACGGCGAGGAAAATGATCATGATGGGTTCGAGGAGCGAGGTCATGGCGGCGACGGCGTTGTCCACTTGTTCATCGTAATCGTCGGCGATGCGCAGGAGCATTTCGGGGAGCGCACCGGTCTGTTCACCGACGTCCACCATGCTGACGACCATGGGCGGAAACACCCCGGAACCTTCCATGGGCGCGGTGATGGTTTCGCCTTCCTTGACGCTCTCATGGATTTTGACGACCGCGGTGGAGATGATGACGTTGCCGGCGGTCTCCTTCACAATGGTGAGCGCCTGCAAAATGGGCACACCGCTGCTGACGAGCGTCCCCAAGGTTCGCGCGAAACGGGAAATGGCGACCTTGCTGATGACCGGGCCGATGGCCGGCGCGATGAGCTTGAACTTGTCCCATAACCTTCGCCCGAATTTGGTTTTTATGAACAGCAGGAACAACACGACCACGACCGCAAGCGCACCCATGGTGCCCAGGATGTTGTTCTTGATCGTGTCGCTCACCCACATGACGAACAGGGTGAAGCCGGGCATCTGCACGCCCATGCCTGCAAACACGTCCTTGAACTTCGGCACCACGAAGCACATCAGCAAAACCATGATGCCGCAGGCCACGATCATGACCGCGATGGGATAAAACAGCGCGGCCTTGACCTTGCCCTTGATCTTCTGCGCTTTTTCGGAAAATTCCGCGAGGCGTTTCAGGACGACTTCCAGCACGCCGCCCAGTTCGCCGGCCTTCACCATGTTGACGAAAAGCTTGTTGAATGTTTTCGGATGCTGCGCAAGCGCCTCGGAAAACGTGCTGCCGCCTTCGATGGCAGTGGCGAGTTCGCCGACGATCCTTTTCAAGGTCGCGTTGCGTTCCTGCTTTTCCAGCACGCGCAAACCGCGCAACAGCGGCAGACCGGCGTCCACCAGCGTGGCGAGCTGGCGCGTGAACGTCATCAAAATCTTCGGCTTCACCTTCCCGCCCATGCCGGGGATGGAGAGGTTGAGGTTCATCCCCTTTTTCTTGGCGCCGGGTCTTACGGGGGCTTTGCCCTTCTTCGCCGCCTTCTTGTCGGCGGGTTTTTCCTTTTCCGCCTCGACGATCTTCGTCGGGAACAACTGCATCTCCTTCACGCGGCCGATGGCCTCGTTCTGGCTGCCGGCCTCGATGCTGCCTTTGGTCTCGTTACCGCTGCGATCCAGGGCGATATAGGAATATTTTGGCATGGCAGTATCGGGTTAGGTGTATTTTACGACTTCTTCAATAGTAGTATCACCATCGAAGATGCTTCGCAAGCCGTCCTCGCGCAGCGTGACCATTCCCAATTCCACGGCTTTCTGGCGCATCACCACGGTCGGCGCACGTTCATTGATCAGATTACGGATGGCATCGCTCACGACGAGCAGCTCAAAAATTCCCTTGCGGCCCTTGTAGCCGGTGTCCGCACAGGTCGAACAGCCGCGGCCGTAATGGAAGACCTTGTCGCCCAGGTCATGCGGCGAAAGGTTCAGCATCGACAGTTGCTGCTCGGTCGGCTCGAACGGCGTGCGGCAATTTTTGCAGATGGTGCGCACAAGCCGCTGGCCGAGCACGGCCATCAGGGTCGAGGAGATCAGGAACGGTTCGACCCCCATGTCCACGAGGCGTGTCACCGCGCCGGGTGAATCATTCGTGTGCAGCGTGCTCAGGACCAAATGGCCCGTCAGCGACGCCTGAATGGAAATTTGCGCCGTTTCCAGGTCGCGCATTTCACCCACCATGATGATGTCCGGGTCCTGGCGCAGGAACGATTTCAACGCCTTGGCAAAGGTCATGCCCGCCGCCTCGTTGATGGCCACCTGCATGATGCCATCGATGTCAAATTCCACCGGATCTTCCGCCGTCAGCAATTTCGAATCGGGCGTGTTCACGCGCCGCAGGCAGGAGTAGAGCGTGGTGGTCTTGCCGCAACCCGTCGGGCCGGTGACGACGAAAATTCCGTTCGGCCGCTGGATGACCTCCGTGACGAAATCATAGACGTATTTCGGAAAACCGAGCGATTCGACTTCCAGGTTCACCGAGCTGCGGTCCAGCACGCGCAACACCACCGATTCGCCAAATGCCGTGGGCAATGTGCTCACGCGCAAATCGATCTGCTTGCCGCTGATGCTCATGCTGATGCGTCCGTCCTGCGGCAGGCGTTTTTCGGAGATGTTCAGATTCGCCATGATCTTGATGCGCGAAGTCACCGGCAACGCGAGATGCTTCGGCGGCGGTGACATCTCGTAAAGCGCGCCGTCCACGCGGTAGCGGATGCGGAACTCCGTTTCAAACGGCTCGAAATGGATGTCGCTCGCCCGATCCTGCACGGCTTGCTGCAGGACAAGGTTCACAAATTTGACGATCGGAACCTCGTTGGCGAGCGCCTCCTGGGCCTTGGCGTCCTCCGCGGCGTCGTCAACCTCGGCGGCGATTTTCTTGTCCGCGCCGAGTTCCTTCAAGATTTCATCGTAGCCGCCGGAATCTTCCGCGCCATAGATCCGCTCGATCGCCTTGAGCACCTCGGTCGGATCGGCGACCACGATCTGCACGTCTCGCTTGGCCGCGAACTGGACCTCGTCCGCCAGTTGCGGGTTCAAGGGTTCGGCCACGGCCACCTGCAACAAGCCATTGGTGACCGCGACCGGCAGGCACTTGCACATCTGCGCCACTTTCGCGGGTATCAGCTTCACGATCTCCGCCGGGATTTCGCGATCCTTCAACGACACCACTTCTGATCCGAGCGCACCGGCGATGATGTGCAGCAAATCGTTGAGCTTGAAGATGCCGAAGTCTTCCAGCACCTGTGACGACTGGTTGCCGCTGCGTTTGACTTCCGCGCCAACTTCCTCGAACTGCAAATCATCGAGCATCCCCTGCCCGTGCAGCAGGTTCAACAATGGATCTGAAATGTCATCGGACATGGCTTGATATTACTTTTTGCCCTTGGTTTCGACGGCGGCGGCCAGGTCGAGTTCCTGGAGCTTCTGCATGATGGTCGTCGGATCCTGGGCTTTGTTGATGACCTCCTCGCGGGCGATCAGACCCTTCAAATATTTGTCGATCAGCCAGGCGTCGAGCGTCACCATGCCCCATTTGGCCCCGGTCTGGATGTCCGACTGGATGCGGAAAGTCTTGTTGTCGCGGATGAGCGCGGCGATGGACGGCGTGTTGATCATGATCTCGAACGCCGCCACGCGCCCCGGCTTGTCGATGCGCGGAATCAGCAACTGCGAGATCACCGCCTGCAACACCGTGGACAACTGGATGCGCACCATTTCCTGCTGCTGTGTCGGAAACGCGTTGGTCAGACGGTCGATCGTCTTGGCCGCGCCCGTCGTGTGCAGGGTGCCGAAAACCAAGTGGCCCGTTTCCGCCGCCGTGATGGCCGCCTCGATCGTTTCCAGATCGCGCATTTCGCCGACGAGGATCATGTCCGGGTCCTGGCGCAGCGCGCGGCGCAGCGCCTCGCCGAAGTTCGGCACGTCCACATGCACTTCGCGCTGCGTGATGAGCGCCTTTTTGTGCTTGTGATAATATTCGATCGGATCCTCGACGGTGATGAGGTGAACCTCGTCGCGCGTCTCATTGACGATGTTCAGCAACGAGGCCAGCGTGGTGGATTTGCCGGAACCCGTCGGGCCGGTGACCAGGATCAGGCCGCGCGGCTTGAACAACAGCTCCTTCACCGATTCCGGCAGGCCGATCTGCTCGAACGTGAGCATCTTGCTCGGGATCTGCCGCAGCACCATGCCGAAATTTCCCTTTTCCTTGAAGACGCTCACGCGGAAACGCGCCGCGTCGCCGAAGGCGAAGGCAAAGTCCGCGCCGCCGCGCTCGCGCACCTGCTGGATGTGCTCCTCGGAAGTGATGCTGCGCATCAGTTCCTCCGAAGCCTCCGGCGTGAGCCCCGGGCCTTCCACGCGATGCAGCGTGCCGTGCACGCGGATGGTCGGCGCCGTGGCGACGCGAATGTGCAGATCGGACGCGCCTTCCGACACCACCAACTGCAGCAAATCTGACATTGCGTATGACATAAAAATTAAAAATCAAAAAAATGCAAAATGAAGCGGAGGGCGCGATGAGATCGTTCCGGCCGTTTTTAATTTTTCATTTTTCATTTCAAATTGATCAGGCATCGTCGCCGACCGTCGCACGGATGACTTCCTCCGGCGTCGTCATGCCGGCCAGAACCTTGCGGATGCCGTCCTCGCGCAACGTGCGCATGCCCATTTCTCGCGCGCGCTGGCGCAGCACGTTGGTGGGCACCTGGTCGTAAATCAATTTCCGGCCTTCGTCATCCACCACAAAAATTTCAAAGATGCCGAAACGCCCGCGGTTGCCCGAGCCGTTGCAGTTCGCGCAACCCTTGCCTTTCATGACGTTGGCATTTTTCAAGTCGTCCTGCTTGATGCCGAGCGCGCGCATCTCCGCGTCGGTCGGCACATAGGGCGCGGCGCATTTTTTGCAGATCTTGCGGACAAGGCGTTGCGCCATGAGGCAGCGCGTGGAGGATGCGACCAAAAACGGTTTCACGCCGATGTCCACCAGACGCATGACTGCGCCGGGCGCGTCGTTGGTGTGCAGCGTGGAGAATACGAGATGGCCGGTCAGCGCGGCGTTGATGGCGATGGAGCCGGTGGTGATGTCACGGATCTCACCGATCATCACGATGTTCGGCGCCTGGCGCAGGATCGCGCGCAAGGCTGCGGCGAAGGTGAACCCGACGATATCATTGACCTGCACCTGGTTGATGCCCGCCAAAATGTATTCCACCGGGTCTTCCACGGTAATGATCTTGCGGTCGGGCCGGTTGATGAAATTGAGGCAGGAATAGAGCGTCGTCGTCTTGCCGGAACCGGTCGGGCCGGTGACCAGCAGGATACCGTCCGGCATCGAGATGACGCGCTCGAATGTCTTCTGGTCGTCCGTCAGGAAGCCAAGTTCCGCGAGCCCGAGCTTGAGGCCTTCCTTGTCCAAAATACGCATCACGATGCTTTCACCGTGGTTCGTCGGCAGGCACGAGACACGCAAATCGATCAATTTGTTGCCGACCTTGCTCTGGATGCGTCCGTCCTGCGGAATGCGATGCTCGGAGATCACCATGCCCGCCTGGATCTTCAAACGCGCGACCATCGCCGCCTGCAACTGCTTCGGCGGCGACTTCATTTCCGTCATCATGCCGTCGATGCGGTAGCGCAGACGAAATCTTTTCGCCAACGGTTCGAGATGGATGTCCGAGGCGCGCAGCTTGAACGCGTCCACGATGATCTGGTTCACCAACCGGATCAGCGGCGCGTCCGCCTCGACTTCCGCCCCCGCATCGTCCACGATTTCGACATTGCTCAGCGTCAATTCCTGGATCACGTCCTTGAACGCCTCGTTCTCCTCCATCGAACGCTTTTTTTCGCCGCCGTAATACTTGTTCAGCGCCGTCTCGATGTCCTGTTCCGATGCGACCTTCTGGTCGATTTCCGCGCCCAACATGTGCGCCAGGGAATCGATCGCGTTTAAGTCCGAGGGATCGGCCAGGGCCACGCCGACCCTGCTTTCGGTCTTGTAGATGGGGATGACGCGATATTTTTTCGCCACGTCGCGCGGGATGACCGCGATGACGTCGTCCTCGATCTTGAGGCTGGCAAGGTTCACCACTTCGGCGCCGAACTGCGCGGCCTTCGCCTGCGTCACGTCACCGGGACGGATGACCTTGTTCGCCACGAGATAATCCACCACGCCCACGCCGGCGGCGCTGGCTTCCTCCCGGGCCTTCGCGACCACATCGGCGCTGGTGAAGCCGAGGTCAACGAGCAGGTCCAATAGATAATCGTCTTTTTCTGCCACGAGATTTTTTTGCGCGTTGCCCTACTATTGAATTCGGGAAACGCGCTGTGCAAAAGGGTTCATTATGCCGTGAAAAAAGTCAATGCGCCCGTGCAACATTTCTGTCCAATGCAAGCACCTGTTAGATTAAGACAGGATTAAAATTTTCCGTAGATGACATCGAAAATGCCCTGTTAAAATTTGAGCTAAAGAAAAATTATCGCAGATTGAGAACGTCCTCTTTTTTGATGCCCTTTGCCTCCGCCACCGCTCGCAAAATGGAATTCAGTGTGCCGATGCGCAAAACATCGTGGTCGGGAACGGCCAAACGATGATGATGCGGCGAATCGGTTTCCAAAATAACGTGGCTGCCGACTTGATGCACGCGGCGATAACCGTGATATTTGCAGAGTAATTTGACCAGCTCCGCGCCGCTCAAATCCCGCGGCAGTTTCATACGCCGGCGAGCAATTCATCCCGCACCAGATGCAGGCGCACGGCGGACGGCTTGGGCTGATCGAAGAAATAAGCGGCCACCGCCTCGCGCACGTTCGCGCGCAACGCCTCCCATGTGTCGCCCTGCGTGAAAATGTCGTGCGAAAGACATTCGGCCACAAAGCCGCCGTCATTTTCCTGCGTCACGCTGAAGACAATTTCCACGACCGCACTATCGCCTGAAATTTGCCGGAAAACAAGCCGCGAATTGTCGCGCACCCATTAACCCGGTCAAAAAATTCTTCGGTCATTTAACAGGAGGTTTTCCAAATCGAAGTGTTGCCAAATAAGGATCCCATTCCGACTCATCAAACAACTCATGCGCCTGGATGGAAATTGAAATGTAGCATTCTGGAATCTTCAAAAGATAGTCAACCCTCTTCCAGGTTGCAGGCGATTCTCCCGACGAAATATATTTATGTCCGGTCACTTCACCTAAATTCACGCCGACAGATTGGCGACGAATTTCTCTGGCGACCGGAGGAACCATTTCAGCGAGTGCAGGTTGTCCACGAAGGAGAAAACGTTCATACTCACTGACATTGGAATGCTCAAATTCGACAAGAACTTTTTTGCGCGAAAAATCATCTTCCATGCTACATCGATGAGCATAAAAGCTTTGTCCCTTCCATTTCACATGCAAGGCGGATGATTCTTTTGAAAATTTCGACCTGGCTCTGGGCGGCAAATTCATCAACACCCATTCTGCAATCACCGCTGGCTTTTCCGGCGGTTTAAGCAATTCTTCCGGGTCTTCAGCCGCAATCAGCAAAAAACCGATAACAAAGTGGAGTCTGTCATCCCGACGTTTTGGATCGGATAAATGTTTTTCCAATTCTTCCAAATCACCGGCGAGCTTTTCTTTGGCTGCCTCAACGGTCTTTCCCTTGATTTGTTCATAAATCAATTTTTCAAGCAATGTCGTATCGGTTCCATCACCAACCTCCGTTTTTTTAAGTTTGGTGAGAAATTCACGGTACGGCTGTAAATACTGCAAACGTTCCGGCAATGGTTCTGATCTATCCATACGTTTTTAGTTTTGATTGCAGAGCAATTTTGTCACTTCCACAAACTGTTCCAGGCTCAATTTCTCCGCGCGCTCCAGCGGCGAAATTTTCAGTTCTGCAAATATCGCCTCCAATTTTTCCTTCGGCCAGTCCTGTTTCAGCAGCTTTAACATCATTTTGCGCCGTTGCGAAAATGAACGTTTTACGATCCGCCTGAACATGGCCCGTAAATTTTCCGGCAGCAGCGGTTGTTCGCGCCGGTCCAAAATCACGCAGGCGGAATCCACGTCCGGTGAGGGGAAAAAACAGCCGGGCGGTATCTTGAACAAACTTCGCGGCGCAAAATCCAGCTGCACGAGCAGGGTCAAAATGCCGTAATCATCGTCATCCGTCCGCGCCATCAGCCGTTGCGCAACTTCCATTTGCAGCGTGACGACGATTTTTTGGGGCGCGCGCGCGCCGGCGGCGAGTTCCACCAGGATCGGCGAAGCGACGGAATACGGCAGGTTGGCGACGAGTTTCCAGGCGCTCCAGTCACGCGGTTCATCTTCCAAAAACCTCAACGCATCGGCGTGTAACAACTCAAACTTCCCCTCGAACCCTTGAACCTCCCTAGGCGTTCCAGCGTCGAGACGCTGCGAGCGTTTCTCCCTCTCCGCGTCGGCGGAGTCTGCGGAGCCGATGGGGAGAGGGCCGGGGTGAGGTGTGCGTTCCACCATTTCGGGGTTCAAGGGAAGTGGCACAAACCTTTCATTCAACACCTCGACCAGACGCGTATCTTTTTCGATGGCGAAAACGTGCCCGGCTTTTTGCAACAGCAATTCCGTCAGCGGCCCGAGCCCGGGCCCGATCTCCAAAACCTTGTCCTCCGGCGTCAACTCCGCCGACACGACAATGCGCTCAAGCTGGTTCGCATCGTGCAAAAAATTTTGCCCGAGCGATTTCGTGAGCTGAATGTCACGTTTCGTCAGCAAATCCCGCATGTCAGAGAGTTTCATTAAAAAATGGATCACGCACTCAAGCCGGGCCACACCGGCGGTGACGTCAAAATATCCCTCGCAATTTCACCCGGCAGAATGGCAAAAACTGGAAACGGCAACCGGAGTCCCGATGCTTCCCGCCGGATCGCCGTGACGATCTCTTCATGCGTATAACGCGAAGAAAAATGGTTTAAAATCAAATACTGTGGCTTTACCTCCGAAGCCATGCGTAACACTTCATCCAAATAGCTGTGCAAATGCCGCCCGGCACGATCTCCAGCATCCGCTGCTTTCAAAAAAGTTGCTTCATGGATCAAAATCCGGCATCCAGCCCAGCGTGATGCGGCAGACACACTCGTGTCCCCCGCGTAGCCGAGCACTTTTTCTTCAATGCCCGTGGTTAAATGGTCCGAACCGTGTTGGCGGGACAATTCAGCCAGCTCATTTCCGGCCAACCCCACGAACTCAGCCTTGAGTTTGCGGTTTTTTTTGGCAACCACATAACTTACGCTCTTGATCTGCCCTGGCTGGTCATGGAAATGGTCATTCGCCATGACTTTGAGCCGGCATCCGCCACCTAAATCCCGGTCGTCACCTGGTTTGACCGGTGACCAGGTTACTTGGTCGCCCCGGCCCGGGTCAAAATTACGGCAAAATTCCGCCAGTGCCGGAAACGAACCGCAATCAGCCGGGTAAAAAATTTCCGGCACGCCATTCTGCGCATTCAATTGTTGAAGTTGCAAAATCCCCGTCACATGGTCCCGATCCGGATGCGTGATGGCCACCTTGTGCACTTTCCGCGATTTTTGCAACAAGCCTGCACAAACACCATCGCCCGCATCCAGCAGCAGGCCAAGTTGCTCCACAAAAATCCAGGTGGAGAACAACGCCGTGGAATAACCGGTGATTGAATATTTTTCTGACATGCGTTTTCCAGATCAGCCCGCCAAAACCTTCATCAATTCATCCACCGCTTCTTTCAACTGTTTTTTGGTGATCGTCAGCGGCGGCGTGAAGCTGATGACATTGCCGTGCTCGCCTTCCGGCAGAAAAATATAACCGCGATGCAACAGCTTCTTCATCGCACCCAACGCGATTTCCGTCGCCGGCTTGCCATCCGGAAAAATTAATTCTACCCCGGCCATCAACCCAACGCCCCGGACTTCAACCCTAGACTTTGGATTTTGGACTTTGGACAATTCATCGAGCAAAAACTTCCCCGACTCCGCGCTACGTTCGCACAGCTTCAATCGCTCAATCTCCGTGATCTGCGCGAGTGCCATCGCGCAGCCGACGGGATGGCCGAGGAACGTGCTCGTGTGGACCGCCTCGCCGGTCGAAGCCGGCCACGCGGCATCCATCACTTCCGCGCGACCGACGCAGGCTGATAGCGGAAAACCGCCGGTCAATGCCTTGCCCAGACAGATGAGGTCGGGGACGGTCTGCGAATGCTCACAGGCAAACATTTTTCCGGTGCGACCGAAGCCGGTGTAAATCTCATCGAGGACGAGCAGCGAGCCATATTCGTCGCACATCCTCCGCAACAACGGCAAAAAGCCCTCCGGGGGCACGTTGATGCCGCCGCGCGCCTGCACCGGCTCGACCAGCACCGCGCCGACGCGTTCGCGCCGGAACAGATGGCGCAACTGGAATTCGACGATGCCAAGGTCCGGAAATTTCTTCGGAAACGGCATAAAATGCCCGAATTTGCGCAATTGCAGGTCAAAAGGTTCGCGAAAAAAATTCCGGTGCGTGACGTTCAAGGCACCGTAGCCGAGACCGTGATACCCGCCTTCAAAGGCGATGATGCTGTGCTTTTTGGTCGCCAGGATGGCGGTTTTCAACGCCGACTCGACGGCCTCAAAACCGGAATTGGAAAAGATAACTTTTCCAGTTTTAAATTTTAAGTTTTTAGCTTTTAGCTCCGGCGAACCTGTCCACTGCTCAAAAGTGATCTCGCTCAGCTTGCGCGCCAGTTCCGCCTTGCGCGCGTGCGGATGCACGTCGCCCATCGCGTGCAGCAACGTCTCCATCTGCTTTTGACCGGCCTTGACGACGTTCGGGTTCGCATGACCGGCGGCAGCCACGCCAAAGGCGGCGGTCAGATCCAGATATTTTTTACCGTCAGCATCATGGACGTGAACCCCCTTGGCGCGTTCCCACACGATCGGCCAGGAACCGTCCGCCTCTTGAAACAAAATGTTTCGAGATTCGTAAGCGCGAAGGTCAGCCAGAATTTTTTGCGTATTGGTCACGATTTGGGATTTACGATTTACGCGTCGCTGGTCATTCAAATCGCAAATCGGCAATCATAAATTATTAAACGCCCCGTTGTTCCGGCGGCCAGATGATCTTGTGTTGCTGGATCTGAAAGCGCACCGGCAGCGCGTCGGCGATGATCTTTTCGGCGAGTTCACGCCGTGTGATCGGCGTCAGCCCGGCGGGAACTTTCTTCAGGACGCTGCTTTGTTGTTCCGGCGCCAGCGGATGCACCCATGAAAACAGCAAGGGACAGATTTGATCCAGTTTGTATCCGGCGATCTGTTGTTTCGCCCAGTCGTAATCTTCCAGCGTACCGATGACGAATTTGATTTCATCGGCGGCCTTCAGGTGCGGAATATTTTCAAACCGGTTGCGCGCCGATTCGCCGCTGGCCGGGCATTTCAGATCCATGATGCGATGGACGCGGGGGTCGATTTGGGAAATGTCGTGCGCGCCGCTGGTTTCGATCAAAACCGTGAAGCCGTCATCGCACAGCGCCTTCATCAACGGGACGGAATTTTTTTGCAATAACGGTTCGCCGCCGGTCAGCTCAACGAGCGGCAATTTCGGATTTCGGATTTCGGATTTCGGATTTGAAAACGGCATGGCCAGTTCGCGGATTTTTTCCAAAATTTCCGCGAGCGATTTTTTTTTGCCCTCGGTGAAGGCGTAGGCGGTGTCGCAATACGAACAGCGCAGGTCGCACGCGGTGAGGCGCACGAAAACGCACGGCAGCCCGGCGAAGGTGCTTTCACCCTGCAGGCTCAGGTAAATCTCATTGACGACCAGCGATTCGGACACGCGGAAAATTTAGCGCAGATGCAAAAATTAAACAGGATTTTCCGCAGCAGGTTTGGAATTTTACAGACTATGAGTTATGCTTGGGCAACCAGTTCATGCGAAAGATTTTTCTCCTGAGTTGCCTGTTGCCGGTGCTTGCCCCGGCGCAATCGATCGATCAATCGCTCGATCAGATCGGGGCGAAGGCGTTTCGCGCGGTGACAACGAATCTGGATGGCACCGGCATCCGCGTGGCCCAGCCGGAAGCAAACACCGGCGGCAGTTTCCCCGCGTTCGAAGCCAGCCCGGCCGTGGTGCAGCAGCCGACCAACCTCTTCACCTACTATTCCGACCTCGGCACCGCGACCGGATTCACCAACCTCATCGGGGCCGAATCCGGTCATGCCGACGGGGTGGCGGGTTTCTTTTACGGCCGGCCGGGCGGCGTGGCGACGAATGTGGCCCACGTGGACAATTACGATGCGGATTTTTTCATCACCAATTACATCTTCAACCTGGCCCCCGCGCCGCCGGCGATGGTGGTCAACCAAAGTTTCACTTTTGGCGCGCTTTCCGTTACCGACCAGCAGTCCGTGGATTCCGCCTATGACGACTACGAGGAGACTTTTGGAACTTTGTTCGTATCCTCAGCCTGCGACAGCTCCATCTACCCCCTGGTCTGCGCACCGGGGACAGCGTATAATTGCATCTGTGTTGCCTCTTATGGCGGCAATTCCAGCATCGGGCCGACGATTGATAATGGCCGGTGCAAGCCGGATATCACCGCACCCCAGACCGGCACGAGTTTTTCCACCCCCGAGGTGTCCGGCGCGGCGGCGGTGCTGATGCAGGCCGCGTTGCGCGGTGACGGCGGCGCGGACACGAATTCCGCCGTCGACAACCGCACCCTCAAGGCACTGCTGCTCAACGGCGCCGTCAAGCCTCCGGACTGGACCAACGGCCCCGCCACGCCGCTCGATGCCCGCTACGGCGCCGGCATGATGAACCTCCTGAATTCCTACGAACAGCTCACCGCCGGTGAATATGTTTTTTGCGCGACCAACCTGATCCCCCCGGGCGCGGCCCACCCGCCAAGCGCGACCACGAACACGATCGCCTCCCCGCGCGGCTGGGATCTGGAATACATCACCAGCACCGCAACCAACGACGCGGTGAATGAATATTTTTTCAATGCGTCCAACGGCATCTTCACCGCCACGCTCGTTTGGAACCGCCAGCTGGGCGAGACGAACATCAATGACCTCAACTTATTTTTGTTCGACGCCAACAGCAACCTCGTATTGTGCAGCACCAGCGCCGTGGACAACGTGCAGCACATCTACGTCCCGCAGCTGGCAGCCGGACGCTACGATTTGCAGGTCTTGAAAAAGGGCGGCACAAATGTCGTCAGCAACGATGAAGTCTATGCCCTGGCCTATGAATTTATTTCGCCGCAACTGTCGATCACCAATCGGGGAACAAATGCCAGTCTGTCCTGGCCGCTCTATCCCGCCGGATTTTTGGTTGAAGCCGAAACGAATCTCCTGTCCGCTTCATGGAGCACGAACAATCTTCCCGCTGCGTTCATCACGAACTCCGTATACTGCCTGCCGCTGGAGGCGACGAACCCCGCGCAATTTTTCCATCTGCGACGTCCAAATTTTTGACGCGGAGCCGGTCGGCGGGTGGAGTGCGCCCGTCCGCGGGCGCTGCAATAAGCAAAAATCCGAGGGTTCTCAAATATCTCAAGCCATCCGCGAATTGGACATTGCAGCGGCCGGGGACGGCCACACTCCGGTCAAAAACTCTTCAACGCAAAATGTCTTCCAACTTTATAGCTTTCCGAGATCGCCTGCGTGATGAATTTTTTACCGATCTCCACCGAGCGCGGCAGGTCGTGGCCGAGCGCCAGCGCCGCGCAGATCGCCGCTGAATAGGTGCAGCCCGTGCCGTGCGTTGAAATATTTTTTACGAACGGCGCGGTGAGGAGCAGCTCGGTTTTGCCGTCAAAATAAACATCGACCGCCGCGCGGCAATTTTTCAAGTGACCGCCCTTCAGCAGGACGGCGCAGCCGAATCGGGAGCGGATTTTTTTCGCCGCCGCGCGCATCGCCTCCGGCGAACGGATCGTTTGTTCCGCCAGGAGTTCCGCCTCGTCCAGGTTCGGCGTGACGAGCGTGGCGAGCGGCAGCAATTTTTGTTTCAAAACCTTCAACGCGTCCGGCTTCAACAGCCGCGTCCCGCTCGTGGAGATGAATACCGGATCAACCACCAATTTCAGATTCCGGATTCCGGATTCCAGACCTGAAAAAAATTTGACGACTTCAGAAATATTTTCCGCCGAATACAACATCCCCGTTTTCACCGCGCCTGGAGCCAGCTCTTCAAACACCGCCTTGATTTGCAGCCGCAACATCCCGGGCGAACAGGTTTCCACGCCCAGCACCCGGCGTGGATTTTGCGCGGTGAGGCAGGTGATGGCGCTCGCCCCGTGGACGCCAAACGCGGCGAACGTCTTCAGGTCCGCCTGCACGCCGGCGCCGCCGCCGCTGTCCGAGCCGGCGATGGTGAGCGCAACGGGCAAAGTTTTTCGTTTGGTCATGAAGCGGATGATTTCATTTCGGCGCGGAAAACTCCAGCAACGGCCCGCGCGTCTTGCGCATCAGGATTTCCGTCATGCCGGCGACGAGAAAGTTTTCCAGTTCGCCGGTCTTCCGGTAGCCCAGCCGCTCGTAAAATTTTTGCGCACGGTGGTTAAATGATGAAACAGACAGAAAAACATTCTTGCTGCGCTGGAAAATTTTTCCCTCGGCGAACCGCATGACGCTTTCCCCGAGGCCGCGACCCTGAAATTCAGGAAACACGGCGAGCAATTGGATGTAACCATCGAAGGAGCCGCCAAGATGCAAGATGAGGACGCCAGCGGGGTTGGGGCCGAGCGCCGCCACAAAAACTTCACGTTCCGGGTTCGTGAGGTCCCGGAAAATCTTTTCGGCGGGGATGCCGATCACCTGCCACGGGCCGAATTCCACAAGCCGGGCCGTGCAAGCGCGCGCTTCGTTTTCGTCGCGCAGGGGGCGGATAACCAGGTCGTTCATGGCAAAAAAATAACGCAAAGGCGCGATCAAGCAAAGACGGCAGACAATCAAAAACTTTGTTCCTTTGCAGCCTTGCGTTAAAATGAGCGCATGGACAAAGACAAAGTTGCCGAGGTTCTGGTCGAGATCGGGACGCTGCTGGAATTGAAGGGTGAAAACCCGTTCAAGACGCGCGCCTACGCGAACGGCGCGCGGACGATCCAGGCCCTCACCGAGCCGCTGGAAAAACTGGTCGCCGAAAAGCGGCTGGGCGAAATCAAGGGCATCGGCGAGGCCCTGGAGCAAAAAATCACCGAGCTCGTCGAAACGGGCAAATTGAAATACTACGACGAGCTGAAAAAATCCATTCCCCCGGGGTTTCTGGAGATGCTGGAGATCTCCGGACTGGGGCCGAAGAAGATCCAGGCCATGCACAAAAAGCTCGGTGTGGATTCGATCGAAAAACTGGAGGCCGCCGGCAAGGCCGGCAAGGTGGCGGAACTCGAAGGCTTCGGCGAAAAAACCCAGGCCAACATCCTGGAAGGCATCGAGTTGAAGCGGAATTACGCGAGCAAACACCGGCTGGGCGATGCGTTCGCGGCCGCGGAACCGTTGCTGGAAAAATTGCGCGATCATCCGGCGGTCATCCGCTGCAGCACGGCCGGCAGCCTGCGCCGTTTCAAGGAGGTCATCGGCGACATCGATTTTCTGGCCTCGTCCAAGAAGCCGGCGGAGGTCATCGAATTTTTCGTCACGCAGCCGGGCATCGTCAAGGTGCTCGCGAAGGGCGAAACCAAGGCGAGCGTGATCCTCGAGGGCGGCATCCAGGCGGATTTGCGCGTGGTGAGCGATGCGGAGTTTCCCTTCGCGCTGGCGTATTTCACCGGCAGCAAGGAGCACAACATCGTGATGCGCCAGCGGGCGATCCAGCGCGGGCTGCGGTTGAATGAATACGGCCTGTTCAAGTCCAAGGAGGAAACGCGCGACCCGAAGTTGCTGGTCGCGTGCAAAACCGAGGACGAGATTTTTGAGAAACTGGACCTGGCCTATGTGCCGCCGGAGATGCGCGAGGACCACGGCGAATTTTCCGCGGCGGAAAAAAACGACCTGCCCAAACTCATCGAGTGGATGCAACTGAAAGGTGCGTTGCATAATCACTCCACCTGGAGCGACGGCAGAAACACCCTGGAAGAAATCGCGGCGCACATGGAGGAACTCGGGCTGGAGTATTGGGCGATCACCGACCATTCCAAATCTTCATTCCAGGCGAACGGCCTCGACGTGAAGCGGCTGCGCGAACAGCTCGCGGAAATCAAAAAGTTGAATGAAAAAATCGCGGCGCGCGGCGGCGACTTCCGCCTGTTGACCGGCAGCGAGGTGGATATCCTCAAGGACAAACTGGACTTTGACGACGAGGTGCTGGCGGAACTCGATGTGGTGGTGGCGAGCCTGCACGTCCCGAGCAGCACCGAGGCGGAAAATACAAAGCGTATTTTGCGCGCGGTGGAAAATCCGCACGTGCACATCATCGGCCACATGACCGGCCGGTTGCTGCTGGAACGCGAGCCGTACCCGGTGAATGTGCATGCGGTGATCGACGCTTGCGCGGAAGCGGGGACGTGGATCGAATTAAATTGCAACCCCTACCGCTTCGACCTGGACTGGCGGCACTGGTTTTATGCGAAGAGCAAGGGGGTGAAGTGTGTCATCAATCCGGACGCGCACCATAATTCGCACGCGGGATTTTTGCGCCTGGGCGCGGGTCTGGCCCGCAAGGGCTGGCTCACAAAAGAGGATGTGATCAACACCCTGCCGCTCAAAATGCTTCGAAAAGCGTTGTGACGGAACGGTGACGGGACGGAAACAATGCGGCGGCGCGAGCGCGATTCACGGCAATTTTTGTTTATGTCGGGTTGTGAATAAATCGCCAAAAAACCTTTTGACGAGGAACTTGTCACGGGTTAGCCTTGTCGTTGTCCTCGGTTGTCAGCACTTTTTTTCGGATGATAAGGAGTGCCGGCGGTCGAATCCCGTAATACTAGACGCACCATGAAGAAGATTTTTGTCTCCACGGGTCTGGCGGCCATCAGTGTCGCCGGACTGCAGTCCGTGCACGCGGATAGTTCAGATACGATTTTACCCAAGGCTTGGAGCATATCCGGGACCTTGCGCGGGTTCTACGACGATAACTACGACCTGGCGAGCACCAAGCGCGGCAGCTGGGGCGCGGAACTTGATCCGACCATTTCTTACAATTTGCCGTTGCAACAGACGGACATGGGCATCCGGGTCAACTACGGGATTTTTTATTACGACGACCGCCGCCAATTGCTTGGATGGGGTCACTCCTATGACCAGCAAGCCTCGGCGGACCTCTGGTTGAACCATGCCTTCAATGAGCGCTGGAAGTTCAGTTTCACCGACACGCTCGCCTATGGTTATAATCCGTTGCTGGCCCAAAACCTCGCAAGCGGACCAGCCACCTACCGCGTGAACGGGGACAATATTGCGAACCATGCGGCCATGTCGTTGGACACGCAATGGACGAAGGAGTTCGGCACGTCGTTGAGCTACGGGAATGATTTCTACAATTACGAAAACAGGGGTGCCACCGTTATAAACAACCCAGCGTTTCCGCCCGGCCTTTACCTTGGATCTACGGTCAAAGGCAACAACTCTTTCGGCAACGATCCAACTCAATTTGCCAGTTTGGGCGGATCAGGTGCGAGTCTGGCCGGGCTTTTGGATCGCGTAGATGAGAATGTCGGCCTGAATCTTACATGGACGTTCAGTCCGGAAACGATGATTCTGGCGGGATATACGTTCAGTTGGTCGGAATATTACGGGAACGAACCGATCGCCACTTACAATTACGCGTATTTTAATCCGACTACGCATGTTTCCACGCTGCAGTCCTACGTCTATTCCAGCAAATCCCGCGACGGCACCTCGCACGAAGCACATGTCGGGATACAACACCAGTTAACCGCCAATATAAGCCTGTCCGCAACCATTGGTGTTGAGTACTCGGCCAACGACAGCGACCACTTTTCTCACAG
>Ga0210388_10000524_pt1 | contig 31315 bp, 23 predicted proteins | sample IncBWC19OmetaG_FD_155485 | JGI IMG/M metagenome (GOLD analysis project Ga0210388, IMG submission 155485) | Forest soil microbial communities from Barre Woods Harvard Forest LTER site, Petersham, Massachusetts, United States - Inc-BW-C-19-O ...
AAATGTCCCTTAACGATCGTCGATGCCCTTTAGCAGCGGTGTCACATCTCCAAAGCGCGTGTAGTTGCCGCGCTGATGCTGGAACGGCCCCGTCAAACTCACGCGTTCGTAATCGTAATCCAGATCGCCATTGCTCGCTCCCTCAATCTGTTTCGGATAACCCCGAAAATGCAGCGTCGCCATTGCGAGCGGAACTTCTGTCGTCTTTGCCTCCGCGTCTGCTTCGTTATCTACGAGCACCTGGTCCCAGTAAATCTCCAGATTCGTAACCAGGCGAATCTTCCGCGCGCCCGCCGGCAGCTTGCCCGTCAAATCAACAACAATTGTCCGCTCCAGGCCAGCCGGAAATCCGACATCGTCCGCAATCCGCTGCCAGCTTCCATCCGCCATCTGCGCTTCAGCATAAGGCGAGATAGGCTTCACGCCCGCCTGCCACGCCGCATACAACGAAGTCGCGCTGAAGTAGTTCACATAGCCCGTCATCAGCAGCTTCAACGGCCTCTCTTCGTCTACATCGCCAAGGTCAAGCGTAAGCGAATGCAGATTTGCGAAGCCATCGTACGGAGCGACCGTGAAGCCGCTCGCAAAAATGTGATCGCGCCGGCTCACTGCATCCAGCACATCGCGACCCTCGCCATCCCATGCCCCCATCGGCAGCCGTGCGCCCGCTGAAGCAACCACGCGTCCCGTCGCAAACGGCGGATCGTCCAGAAACCGCTCGTCCGGATTCACTTCAACATTCTCCGGGTGATCGACAGCCACCAGCCGCATTTGGTCGATATAATTCACTTCCTCCATCGGCTCCATGAAGCGCATGCTCAACCGCCCATTCACCGGCTCAACCTGCGCGCCATCTATCTTGACCCATTCACCCGGATTCGGAATGTTGCGCCGCTCCGGCGTGAACCAGTGGCCCACCACGCCCGCGCCAATCACATCCGTAACCAGCCTGTATCTATGCCCATCCCATGCAAACAAAACCGGGCAACTGCTTCCGCGCCGATCCGCTTCCTTCATCGCAATCACCGCGCGCCCATTGGTCAACTTGGGCAGATCGATCTCATCCTGCAGCACGCCTGTGGGCCACAGAATCCGCAACAGATCGATCCCGTCAGCTTGGCCCAGCCCAACAAGTATCTCCGGCGGCGCCTGAGTCTGATAGCCGGAAGCCCCGGCCAATTCCCACTTCTGCCAATGTCCGTTGGCAAACGCCTCCACCTTCACGCCGAGCGCAGTTTTGTTGTCCGCATAGCCGCTCAAATCGAGCCGCACGAAGTGATTCTTGTTCGCGCCAACATTCTTCAGCAGCACCGGCGGCGCATTCACCTGCGTCACAATTAAATCCGTAGCTCCATCGCCATCCACATCCGCCGCAATCAGCCCGCGCGGCTCATGCAGCGTCACATCGTCCAGCCCCAGCGCATGGCTCACGTCTTCAAACGTGCCATCGCCGCGATTGCGAAAGACCTTAACAACCGGCCCAGCCGTAGTCTCCAAAATCGCCGCCAGCTCGATCCAGCCGTCGTTGTCAATATCGACAGCCGTCACGCCCCATCCACGCGTTGCACCATCAAGCGGCAACTGTACGCGTTCAAACCGCCGTTCCACCTGCTCCGGCCCCTTGACATTGCGCCACAGCGTCAACCCCGGCGCGCCATCATGAGTAACGGCGATGTCCATCCATCCGTCTTTGTTGTAGTCGAGAACTGCAATGCCGACGGTGGTGCCGAGCGTTGCGTTGTTGTAGAGCGGCTGTTGCGGGTACTTGGCTTCTCGAGGATTAACGTAGAGCGTCGGCGCTGTCATGGTGCACGCGGCGTCCGGCCCGCTACAGGCCCAGCCCGTCACTGCAATATCAACCGCGCGATCGTTGTTGAAGTCGGTAAGAATCGCTGCGTTTGTCTTCCCTTCTCCGCCCAATCCTGTAGGCTCCGTCCACTCCGTAAATGTCTTGTTGCCGCTATTTCGCCACAGCACATTCGGCACATCGCCGTCCTTCAAAGGCGCACCCGTCAAAAACAAATCCAGATCGCCATCATGATCATAATCGATAAACGTAATTCCGGTCGGCCTGTTCTTAGCGACGAGCCCAGCCTCCGTCGTCACGTCCTGAAACTTGCCCTTACCCAAGTTGCGGAACAGCAGCACTTCGTCATCCAGCGCTACAGCCAGATCATTCAACCCATCGCCATCAAAGTCGCCCACCGCGCAAGCCACCGCATGGCCAGACGCTTTCAGTCCAGCTGCAGCGGCATCCCAGTCCTCAAAGCTTCCATCGCCCTTCGCATGCAACACGCGAATCGCCAGTGCCCCTGCTTGCATCAGCACCAGGTCCATGTGTCCATCGCCTGTCACGTCCATCATGCAGGCGCCGCCCGTAGTGGTCCATACGCTGGGTTTCCCAGGTCTCGATTCTGAGACTTGGGAAACCATCGGGCTCGCCACCAGCTTCACCGGAATCATCGCCTTCGGCGCTGCCTCAGTCTCTTCCACCGGCGTCACCGTCGAATAGTGTCCCTGCTCTCCGTAAGCCAGCCCGATGGTCGCGCCAATCTTGGCGTCCGTAAGATGCTTGAAGCGTTTGAAGTGATCCTGCACGGTTTCTTTTTGTCCCGAGCGCTGCAATGCGCGCGCCAACTGAAACTCCGAGGATGGATGCAGCGGGTCAATCTTCAGCGCCTGCTCGAAAATCGGAATCGCCTTGTCATAATCCTTCATGTCCGCGTAGCACACGCCTTCAAAGTAATACGAATCCGCATCCCGCGGATCGGCCTTCACAGCCTGCTGAAAACTGGCCAACGCCGCATCCAGCTCATCGCCCGCGTGCTGCGTCAGCCCTAGGTTGTACCAGGCTTGAGCGTTGTTGGGGTCAAGTGCAATCGCTATTTGCAAAGCTTTCTTGGCCTCGTCCAGCTTTTGCAGAGTCAGCAACGCAATGCCCTCGTTGATGGCCGCCTGCGCCATCTTGGGATCCTTCTTCATCGCCTGCGCAAACGCATCCGCGGCCTTCTCAGTGAACTGCTGGCCCATGAGCGCCACGCCGCGGTTATTGAGCCGCACCGCATCCTCATCAAAGCGCGCCGCCGCGTCCGCATGAGCTGCCGCAATCCAAAGCAGAACGCCCAAAGCCCCAATACCTCGCATAAATCTCTTCCCCATTTGAACCCGCACAGAACAGACCGATTCCGCCCCAATCTCCCTGCAACCCTCTAAGTGTATGCGACCGAGCAAAGCAATCGCACCGGCCTTTTGATCCCGCACACAGCCCTGTGCCTCCGCCGCCCCATCTATACTTCAACTGTGATCTGTCTCCACCGAATCACTGCGCAATGACCCATCCAGGCAACAAGCGCCGCATCGGCGTCATCACCACTTCGCGCGCCGACTATAGCCATCTCTACTGGCCTCTGCGCGAGCTCTCCGCCCACCCCAGCGTCGATCTCGCCGTCTTCGCTCTCGGAGCTCATCTCTCGCCTGAGTTCGGCTCTACGATTAAAGAAATCGAGCGCGACGGCTTTCCTATACAGGCCCGCATCGAATGCCTGATCGCCTCGGATACCGACACCGGCATGGCGAAGACCATCGGCATCGCCATCCTCGGACTGGCCGACGCTCTTACCGCCTGGCGTCCCGACATTCTGCTGCTCATCGCCGATCGCTACGAGATGCTCGCGCCCGCATCCGTCGCGCTTGCCATGCGCATTCCCATTGCTCATATTGAAGGCGGCGAAGTCTCGCAGGGCGCAATCGACGACCAGGTTCGTAACGCCCTCACCAAGCTCGCGCACATCCACTTCACGTCAACTCTCATGGCGCGACGCCGCATCATTGCCATGGGCGAGGAACCAGGCCGCGTCCATCACGCAGGCGCGCCCTCGCTCGATCACCTTACCCGCTCCACCCTTTTGGATCGCGCAACGCTCGAAGCCAAACTCGGCCTCAAGTTCACCAAACCCACAATCTTGGCCGCGTGGCACCCCGTCACCATCCTCAAAGACACAAACGCCGAAGCCGACGCCTTCTTCGCCGCACTCGCCGAAATCTCCGGCCAACTCATTTTTGTCTATCCCAACTCCGATGCAGGAAGCTACGCGCTCGTCGAACGCACGCGAGCTCTCGCGGCCGCACGCGGCAATACCCTCGTCTACGTCAACCTCGACGCCATCACGTACTGGAGCCTGCTGGGCCAGGTCGACTGCATGATCGGCAACTCGTCCAGCGTCATCATGGAAGCAGCCTCTTTTGCGTTGCCCGTTGTCAACGTCGGAATCCGTCAGCAAGGCCGCGAACGCGCCCGCAACATCATCGATGTCCCGGCTCAGACCGCATCAATCCTGGTCGCCCTGCACCGCACCCTCAGCCCGGAGTTCCGCGAATCTCTGCGCGGCATGACCAACCCCTACGGCAACGGCACCGCCGCTAAAACCATCGCCCATGTGCTTACCACCGTGCCGCTCGAAGGCCTGCTCATCAAGCAGCCCACACCCATTCCGGATCAAATCGAGAAGTCCAATGAGTTCTGAGCCGGATCTCCACAAAAAGCTGGGTTCCCCAGGTCTCGATTCTGAGACCTGGGAATTCTCGGACCTCGATCAGCTCGCCATCCCTCTTTCATCCCCTGACATCACCCAGGCCGAAATCGACGCCGCCACCGCAGTCCTCCGCGGCCCGCACCTCAGCCTTGGTCCAGAACTCCCCGCCTTCGAAGCCGCCCTTGCCGCGTTTCACTCCGTCCCGCATGCCGTGGCCGTCAGCTCAGGCACCGCAGGCCTTCACCTAGCCCTGCTCGTCCTCAGCATCGGCGAAGGCGATGAGGTGATCGTCCCCTCCTTCGCATTCATAGCCGTCGCCAACGCCGTGCTCCAGGTGCGCGCCACGCCCGTTTTCGTCGAAATCGACCCCATCACCCTCAACCTGGATCCCGCCGCGGTAGAGCGAGCCATTACATCGCGCACCCGTGCCCTGCTGGTGGTCCACACCTTCGGCGTTCCAGCCGAAATGGACGCCCTGCTATCCATTGCGCGGCGCCACAATCTGGCCATCCTCGAAGACGCCTGCGAAGCCATCGGCGCAGAATTCGGCCCGCCCTGCAACTCACGCCGAGCCGGAAGCTTCGGAGATCTCGCTGTCCTCGGCTTCTATCCCAACAAGCAGCTAACCACCGGCGAAGGCGGCGCTGTGCTGGCCCACGATCCAGCCCACGCCGACCGACTCCGCAGCCTGCGCAATCAAGGCCGCTCAGGAGCCGACTGGCTGGACCACGCCGAACCCGGCTACAACTACCGCCTCTCCGATCTCGCCTGCGCCCTCGGCCGCGTCCAACTGTCCCGCATTGACGAGATACTCGCCCGCCGCCGAGCCGTAGCCGAGCGTTACCAGGTTCTCCTTGCGGCAATCCCCGATCTAGAACTCCCGGCGCTCGCGCTGCCGGCCCGGACAATCTCCTGGTTTGTCTATGTTGTGCGCTTACCCAAGCACGTTGACCGTGACCGCGTTCGCGCCACCTTAGCCGGCCGCGGCATTGCCACCGGACGCTACTTCGCTCCCATCCATTTGCAACCCGCATGGCGCTCGCACCCCAGCGCCGCCGCGACTACTCTCCCCATCACCGAATCCATTGCCCGCCGCACTCTCGCGCTGCCCTTCTTCAACCTGATCACGCCGACTCAGCAGCAGCATGTCGCCGCCGCCCTACAGGAAACGCTTTCTGAAAACTAACTCGATTCAGCTACCCACTTAATTCGAACCTGCACCTATATAACTTCGTCTTTCGCCTGCATTGACGGGCCTTTTGCCGCTCTCGATTCATCAAGCATTATCGAAACCCGCCTAAGATCGCATTAAGGGTGAACCATTCCACTTTTTCACGCATCTATCGAGGTGGAATATCGCTGAGCAACACAGAATTTATCGATCCTGTCTTGACAAGGGAACAGAAACAGCGCACGCTCGTCCCAAATCGGATATTTGTGCAGGTGTGTTTCAAATCAGAATCTCCCGCTCTGATTTTCATGCACACCCACATCGTGCCCTGGAACTTGGCTCCCTAGACTGACTTCATCGGTTGTTTCGAAGAGCAGGCGTGTATGGTAGTCAAAACCCAAAGCAAAGGGCGCGGACTGACCGGGCTCCACGTGGGCGCTATGAATGTGCGACGCTATTTTCCCCGAGACATTTCCATCATCGAGTTGGAATTGGATCATCTCCAAATTCAGTGTGGTCTTGATCCAGGCTTCTGGCAGGATGAGCCGGAGATTTACGATCCCCGCCTCTGCGCCTGGCTGGAATCGAAGAACTTCCACACCCGGCCCGATCGAACTCCGGTTCCGATGGTTTTGATCCCTTCAGGAAAGAACGCGTTCAAACTTCAGCCCGCCGGCTTGCACGGCGAGGCGAGGCTCAAACAGGTTTCACCCGCCGCCTGAGGATCGCGCCCTGCGGCCCTGTCGGGCGCGCGCAGCCTGTAGACCGTCAGCGGTTAGCTGTAAGCTGTGTTCATGCCGTTCACCCAGCTTCAAGCCTCCATAGGGAGCCATTTTGCGTCCGGACCATCCGCCACAGCCGACCCAGCCGCGATGGCCGACTTTCTCGCCCTCCGCGCAGCCCTCGAATCCGGCCAGGTCCGGTCTGCTTCGCCCGACCCTGCGGCACCCACTGGCTGGCGCGTCAACGCCTGGGTCAAGCAGGGAATTCTGCTCGGTTTCCGCCTCGGCGTGCTGGCGGACTTTCCGCCCGCGGAATCCTCATCGTGCGCGCTTTCGTTTGTCGACAAGCACACGTTTCCGGCCCGTCACTTCAGCGCATCTGAAGGCATCCGCCTCGTTACCGGCGGCTCAGCCATCCGCGCCGGAGCTTACATTGCGCGCGGCGTCGTTTGCGCGCCGCCCATGTACATCAATACGGGCGCCTATGTCGACGAAGGAACCATGGTCGACTCGCACGCGCTAGTCGGCTCCTGCGCGCAGATCGGCAAACGCGTACACCTCAGCGCTGCAGCCCAGATCGGCGGTGTTCTTGAGCCCGTCAACGCCAGCCCCGTCGTCATTGAAGACGATGTCCTCGTGGGCGGAAACTCCGGCGTCTACGAAGGAACCATTGTGCGCAAAGGCGCAGTGCTCGCCGCCGGAACCATCCTCACCCGTGGCACGCCGGTATTCGACCTTGTCAATGGCACAATTCTGCGCGCCAGTGAGGATCTGCCCCTCATCATCCCGGAGAATGCCGTAGTCGTCCCCGGCTCCCGCGCCGTCAGCAAGGGAAAGGGCCATTCCAACGGTGCAGAATGGGGCCTCTCGCTCTACGCTCCCGTCATCGTTAAATACCGCGACGAAAAAACCGATCTGTCCACCGCGCTGGAAGATTTGCTACGCTAGCCAGCATGCCCACCAGTCCAGGATTACCCTTCAGGAGCACGCGCGTGAAGAATAAAATCCTCATGGGCCTGATCCTCGCTGCGTTGTCCATTTCCTCCGCGCAAGCCCAGACCGAACAGTCCGGCGTCCTGCGCCTGCCCTGGTGGGACCAATGGACCCTCCATGTCGGCGACGATCCGCAATGTGCCCAGATCGACCCGCCCGCCTGCACCGGTGAGCCATTGAAATTCGAGGATTGGAGTTTCGCTAACCAGTGGCAGCGGGTTGAAGTCACGCTGCCTGCCGAATTGCAGTCCACGCCCCAGCTTGGCCTGCTTGTCCAGGGCGAGCAGCCCGTCTACGAAGTTTTCGTCAATGGCCAGCGCATCGGCGGCTCGGACAAGTTCGCAACCCTTCGCGTGCCACAGTACTCCCGCGCCATCTTCAGCTTTCCATCGAGGCTCGCCAACCAGGGCCGCCTCGTAATCGCCATTCATGCGCAGGCCGTCCACACCAGCAATCCCATGACTGAATTCGTTCCGGCCATTGCGCCGATTGACCGCATCCAGGCAGTCCGCGACGAGGACACGCTGAGCTATCTGGCCTCCAGTTGGCTCCACTATCTGTGCTATATGGCCATGTTTGGAGCCGGCATCGTCTTCATTCTTCTTTTTGGGGTGAATACCCGCGCTCACGAATACTTCTGGCTGGGTGCAAGGCTGTGCATGCTGCTCATCTTCCGGCTGGGCGAGTTGGCCGCCGTTATCAACCTTTCCGTGCCGGCATGGTTGGCGCTCGGAACCAGCGCGCTCTTCAACGGGATCAGCGCGTTTTTCTCTATCGAATTTGTCTTCTCATTCCTCGAAAGGCCGGTTCCGAAACTTTTTCGGGCAATTGAGATTCTCTGCCTGCTGAACGGATTGCCACTATTACTGCTGCTCCCGATGCCCTCCTCTCTTTTTATTCCCGTCGCTCGGCTCACAGATAACGTCTATGTCCACCATCCCGGAATTGCGGGCATTCTCGCGTCTGCCCTCGCCTTCTTTCTTCTGGTACCCTTCTGCTTCAAAAGCAAGCTCGCTGAGATGCGCTGGATTGGAGCCGCCACGCTCTTCTACGCCTTCGAAGAATCCAATCGCATGGCGGGCTTCATTCACCTGCCCAGCATTCCCCAGGATGTTTTCTGGCGCGGCGTCGACATAGATCTGCGCGCCATCTCCAACCTGCTGTTCGCCGCAGTCATGCTGGTCGCCATGACCTTCCGCTTCCGTCGCATTCAGGACCGCAACCGCCAAGTCGAGCAGGAGATGGCCGCCGCGCGCAGCGTGCAGCAGATCCTCATCCCCGATCTATTTCCCACGGTCCCCGGCCTTCTCATTGAAAGCGCCTATCTGCCCGCCCAGGAAGTCGGCGGAGATTTCTTCCAGATCCTTCCCATCACCAATCTCGCCGACCCGGAAAGACCCTCCGCCTTCATCGTCCTCGGCGACGTGAGCGGCAAGGGCCTCAAAGCCGCCATGACAGTCTCGCTGATCGTCGGTACACTTCGCACCTACGCCGAGTTTTACTCGAGCCCCGCCGACCTGCTCGCCGGACTCAATCGCCGCCTCTACGGGCGCGGAGACGGATTCGCCACCTGCCTGGCGCTGATGGTCGATCCTTCAGGCAAGCTGACCCTCGCGAACGCCGGCCATCCCAACCCTTACCTCAACGGTATCGAAATTCACACCGAAGCCAATCTGCCGCTCGGTCTCGCTGAGAACATTCACTACTCCGAGATCACACTTCAACTTCCGCTAGGCCAAGCCTGCACCCTCGTCACCGACGGCGTTGTAGAAGCCACCAGCGCCACCACCCGCGAGCTATTCGGCTTCGCCCGCACAGAAGCCATCAGCACGCAGACCGCCAGCAGCATCGCCGAAGCAGCACGCGACTTCGGCAAGGGCGCACCTCAGGCCGACGACATCACCGTCCTGACCATCGCCCGCACGCCCCAACCCATCCTCGCCTGAAACCGTCCACGCTCAGGCAGACCAGCAGCAGACCTCAGCGCCCCGCAGCGCCCGCGTGCGCTCGACCCTGCACTCAGCAACCTGATACCCTAGCGGGCATGCAAGGAAAACCTTCGCCTTCACTGGCAGCGACGCGAGTGCTGCTCTGCGTCGCGGCTCTCCTGTTCGCGCTTGCCGCTGCGGCTCGCGCGCAGGAGGCGGGCACGCTGCGCATCGCTCCAGGTCAGTGGATGTTCCACACTGGAGACGACCCGCGCTGCGCTGCCGTCAACGATGCAGGATGCGCCGTTCAGCCCGCACCGAGAGATGTCTACGGTGGCAATCTCTACTACTGGAAACGCGTGGAGATCACGCTTCCTGACGAGTTGAGAAAAACCTCGCAGCTGGGGCTTCTTGCCGCGGATAAGATGCTCTCGTATGAGGTCTACGTAAACGGGCAATACATCGGCGGCACCCCCAAGGCCGGATACTTTCATTCCGGCGCGGACCCTCGCGGCTATCTTACGTTCCCAACTTCGCTTGCTCCAGACGGTCGTCTCGTCATCGCGATTCGTGCCTTACCGCAATGGCGAGCCCGCTCGCTCAACACGCCGCTGCCTTATGTACTGGCCCCCGCGGATCGCATCCAGACCGTGGTGGATGCCGAGACGTTCCGCTACCTGCGCCTCAACGCGACGCACTTTTTCTGCTTCGCGGCGGTCGGCTTCGCCGGCTTTGTGTTTTTGCTCCTCTACTCCGTCAACCGTCACCTGTGGGAGAACCTGTGGCTTGGCGCAAGTTTTGCCGCTGTGGCCTCGCTGCGCATCATCGAACTCGCGCCCATCGTTCATCTCTGGATGCCAACCTGGGTCGAGATTCCCATGTACGAGTTCGCCAACTGCCTGACGCCCCTCTTTCTCATTGAGTTTGTCTATGCCTTCCTCAAGCGGCGGGTTCCGTGGTATCTGCGATTGGTTGAGCTCCTCGCGCTGGTCGATACTTACTTCGCACTTCGGCTTCCGCTGCCGTCCATACTTGATTGGGTCGGCATCCATGGCACACCGGTCGCAATTCTGATTGCTACGCTCACCCAACTGCTCATGCTGCCTACATGCTTCCGCAGCAAGCTGCCGGAGATGCGATGGATCGGAGCCTCGGTCCTGTTCATCACCGTTGAGAACGCAGCTCGCATGGCGACGCAGCTTGGCCTTCCCACCTTCAAGCAGGATGTGCTGTGGCACGGCTACGACATTGACATCCGCGGCGTCTCCTACATGCTCTTCGCCATTGTCATGCTCGTGGCCATGACCTTCCGGCTGCGCCGCATTCAGAACCGCAACCGAGCCATCGAGCAAGAGATGGCCGCCGCGCGCAGCATCCAGCAAATCCTCATCCCCAACCAGCTTCCGTCGATTCCCGGCCTGAGCATCGAGAGCGCCTACTTGCCCGCGCAGGAAGTTGGTGGCGACTTCTTTCAGATTTTGCAAATCGCCAACTCTGCCGATGCGGAGAAGCCATCTGCCTTCATTGTGCTCGGGGATGTCAGCGGCAAAGGCCTCAAAGCCGCTATGACGGTTTCCATGATCGTTGGCACGTTGCGGACAAGTGCTCGCCATTGTTCCGGTCCGGCCGAGCTGCTCGACGAAGTAAACCGCTCCATGGTTGGCCACAGCGACGGATTCGCCACCTGCCTAGCATTGATGATCGAGCCGTCAGGCAAAATAAAGGCCGCTAACGCCGGCCATCCAAATCCCTATGTGAACGGCATTGAGATTCAAACTGAAGCAAATCTACCCCTGGGCGTAACCGCGGATATTCACTACTCCGAAATCGCGGTTCAACTGAATGAAAGCCAGCTGTGTACGCTGGTAACCGACGGCGTCGTGGAAGCCACCAGCAGCACCACGCGCGAGCTGTTTGGCTTCGACCGTACCCAGTCCATCAGCACCCAGCCCGCCAACAGCATCGCCGAAGCCGCACGTACCTTTGGCCTCGGCGCGCCCCAGGCCGACGACATCACTGTACTTACCATCGCACGGATACCCCAGCCTCAACCGACGTTCGCGTGACGTGCCCGCCCCCCGAGCGCGAGACGCGGGTCCACGTCCCGCGTCAAAGAGAGCTATAATTCCTCCCAGCCTTCCCAAGTGCTCCGGAGGAATCATATGGACGCAATCGTCCTAGTCCCATTGGCCGTCGCCGGCCTTATTCTGCTTATCATCATCCTCAGCAGCTTCTTCACTGTCCGCACCGCCGAGGTCGCCGTCATCACCCGCTTCGGCAAATTCCTCCGCGTCGCCGATCCCGGCCTTAACTTTAAAGTTCCCATCTTCGACAAAGTGACCGGCATCGTCAGTCTGAGGGTTAATCAAATCACGCTCACCATGGAGACCAAAACGAAAGACAACGTCTTCGTCACCATCCCCATATCCGTGCAGAACCGCGTCCGCCCGGAGAAGGTCTACGACGCCTATTACAAACTCTCCGATCCAGTTGCGCAGATCAAGTCGTATGTCGAGCAGGTCATCCTCGGCCACGTTCCCGGCATGACCCTCGATGAGGTTTTCGCCTCGCAATCCTCAATCGCCGCCGCCGTCAAACAGGAGCTCGATGCCGACATGGCCACCTTCGGCTACGAGATTGTCAACGTCCTGGTCACCGACATTGTGCCCGACGAAAAGGTCAAGTCGGCCATGAACGATATCAACGCTGCCCAGCGCGAGCAAGTCGCCGCCAACGCCCGTGGTGAAGCGGAAAAGATTCTCGTGGTAAAGAAAGCCGAAGCCGAGGCCGAGAGCAAGGCGCTGCAAGGCCAGGGCATCGCCAATCAGCGCAAGGCCATCATTGAAGGCCTGCAGACGTCAGTCGAGCAATTCCAGAAGGCGGTCGAAGGCGCCACATCGAAGGAAGTCATGCAGTTGGTCCTCGTGACGCAGTATTTCGACACGCTGAAATCGATTGGCGAGAGCGACAAGACCAACACGCTGTTCCTGTCCCACTCACCGGCCGCCGTCACTGAAGTCTCCGACCAAATTCTGAAATCCATGCTCGTAGCCAACGCCGTAAAAAACTGAACTCATCGCTTTTTGAATACACGACCGCAGCGAGCAGCAGGGCTCGATTTTGAGACCTGAGAGGAGCCCTGCCTGACCAGGTGCGCGGTCGAGTAGCTATTCGCGCCCCCGTGCTATTTTCTAATCAGCTTCCAGCGAAGCGGAGGGATTAACTTATGCCGGAGGGTCAGAAATCTTTCCGCGCATCCGCATCCCGGATGAATGCAAAATTTCTGCCTCCCTTCGTGCTAGCCGTCTTCACTCTCGCCACCAGGCTGCTCTTGCACGGCCCCATCTATTTCGCCGACGGCCCTCACCATCTCCGCAGCATCCTCGACAAGACCTACATCATTCAGCCACCGGGATACTGGCTGTTCAACCGCATCGCCGGCCTGTTTCCCAATCCCGTCATCGCCATCTCGGCAATGAACATCTCCTTTTCTGTCGCCGGTGTAGTTGTCTTCTATATCACCGCGCTCTTTTTCGCCGGGCGAAGATGCGCCTTCATTGCCGCGCTGGCGTACTCTTGCATCTTTTTCCTATGGTTTTCCGGCGAGGTGCACAGCACTTACGTATCGCAAGCCCTGTTTCCCGTCGCCACTTTCTGCGCATTACTTCAATACGAACGGGAGAATGCAAATTGGAAACTGATCCTGGCCGCAATTCTCTTCTCGTTCGGCGCCGGCCTCCGTCCAACCGACGGAGTGTTTCTAGTGCCCATGCTTCTCTATTATTCCGCGGCCCGACTGCCCAGGTCGAAAGCCGCCATGTTTCTAACATTGATAACTCTTCTTTGCATGGCCTGGATAACTCCTACACTTATCGCTTATTGCCGCATGCCCGGCGGGATCAGGGGCGTTTTCACTTACTCTGCAGACATAGCTACGCAGAAATCCATCGCGACCGGATTGAATTCCGAGTCGCTCGCCAATGTCATGCGCTTCTTTCTACCTTTCTTGGTTGCCTTCTGGCCCGTACTCGCAGCCGCGGCGCTGACCGCAGCACGCAACCGGCAGGATTGGCGCATCCGCATGCTAGTGCTCTGGATCATACCCGGGTCGCTCTTCTTTATCCTTAGTTACATTTCCGACGCACCCTATCTCGATTTCCTCTCAGCAGCGGTGCTGTTGCTCGCCGTGAGGTCTCCGCGCATGATGACATTGACGGCGCTTTGGAACACCATCTTCTTCCTCGGTTTCAGCCCCATTCCCTCGCGCCGCCTCTCAGTCAACATCTATAACTGCTACGCCGGCCATTTTACGCGCTATGGAATCGAGCACCAATGGTGGCCCAATCTCTCCACCCTGCAAGGCACGCGATCCATAACTCCGTCGAATGAGGACCTGCGCAAATAAATTAACTCGGGGCCAGCGTGCTTGCTGCTCTAGTTCATCGCTACAAGAATACGCCGCGGCCCGCTGAACGGCATGCGCCCGTGACTTACCTGGAAGTTATCCACCAGCAGCAGGTCGCCCCGCTTCCACTTGAACCGTACCGTCGCGCTGTCGACCGCTTCGTTGATCGTCCTCAGCTCTGCAAGCGCGATCGGCTCTCCATTGCCCAGCGTCGCGTGCACGGGACGGTGCATCGGATTCAAATACGCCAGACGGTAAAGAAAATACCGGGCGATTCCCGCCGACTCCGGCGTCATCAGAAACGTCGTCACATGGTTGAACCAGAGTTTTTCTCCCGTCTCCGGATGCCGCCTGACTGCCGGCAGTACGTTGCTCATGCGCACACCGCCTTCCCCGTCCCAATGCGCCGTTCCGCCCTGCTCCGCGCACAACCGCTCCACCACGCTGCGATCCGTCGTCAGGAACGTCTCCATCCACGAACGCCGAACCTTCAGCCAACGATTAAGCGCAGCGTAAACAAAGTTCCTCTTTGGCCCGTATAGGGTCCGGTGATAGCACACTCCACTTTTTTCGAATCGTTCGCGCAGATCAGCCGGGACCTGCTTGTAAACCTTTCGCGAATCGGCCAGCGGTGTCTCACCACCCTGCTGTGGCTCAATTTCGCAGAAAAAAGCAATGGCGCGCGGCGGATTCGGCAGATACGACATCTCGTGGTGCTGCGTAATCCGCAAATAAGCCGGCAGCTTCGTTGACTCGAAGATACCTTCCTTTACTTGCCCGCGCGGGCTCAACCCGCCGAGATAGGGCAGCAACTCGCCCTCGAAGCATTGGTTTGCCGCCTTCTGAAAGTCCTCCGCCGTGCGCAACCCAAAGCCTCTGAAAAGGATGGCTCCGTAGCGCCGCAACATTCCCCTCAGCGGCTCCCGCTCCCTCCGCAGCAGGTCCTCCAGCGTCTCGCCTGCCACGGGCCGGATCATCACGGGCAGATTCTCTTCATTGAGAAACTCAATGCGGTCTTCCAACTGCTCTTCAAGCAATGCGAGCATCATTTCCCTCCTCCGCTTCATCAGCAGGGCCTTCCATTCGCTTTTCCCGAATACGAGCCAATCCACCTCTGCGTTTCAAGGCCGGCAACCGTCTTTCGCACTCTTCGGAGCGCCGCCTAACTCATGCAAGGGTGATGCGAACTGAAATACCCTTCCCATACATGCCCTCATGCTAGCCGCGGAGTTTTGACGGGGCGCAGGCCCCTGTGACACTTTCGCAAGCGTCACAGTCGGGAAGCCTCCATGCAGCCGGGCATCGAGCAAGGCAACCGACCGATTGGGGACGCCATCAACCCAAAACCGCGGAAACCAGTGGCGCGCAAGCGCCGTCTGCCCCACCGCAGGTGGCTGCCGCACCGCAGGTGCTTGCCCCGCCGCAGGTGGTGCCGGGTGGTACCATCGAGACTGACAGATGCAAACCAAGAATCTTAAAATCATCCCCCTCGGCGGCCTCGGCGAATTCGGCATGAACTGCCTGGCACTTCGCTGGGAAGACGACATAATCGTCATCGATGCCGGCCTCATGTTTCCCGAATCAGAGCTGCTCGGCGTCGACATCGTAGTCCCAGACATCACCTACCTGATTGAGAACAAAGCGCACGTTCGCGCCATCATTCTCACTCACGGCCACGAAGACCATATCGGCGGCCTGCCGTGGATTCTCTCCGAGCTCAAGGTCCCTGTTTACGGCACCGAGTTCACCTTGGCCTACGTCGAAGGCAAGCTCGACGAACACAAGCTCCTCGACGAAATCGAGCTCATCGAGATCCAGCCCAAACACAAGTTCACCCTCGGCCCGTTCACCATCGAGCCGATTCGCGTAACGCATTCGCTGGTTGATTGTGTGGCCCTGGCCATCGAAACGCCGGTCGGCGTCGTCATTCACACCGGCGACTTCAAGATCGATCTCTCCCCGCTCGACGATCACGCCTTCGATCTGCATACGTTCGCCGAATACGGCAAGCGCGGCGTTTTGGCGCTGCTGCAGGATTCAACCAACGTCGAGCGCTCCGGCTACACACCCAGCGAACGCGCCGTCATCCCACGCCTCGACGAAGTCTTTTCGCAGACCAAAAAGAAGCTCTTCTTCACCTGCTTCTCGTCGTCCATCTTCCGCATCAAGATTGCGCTCGACCTGGCCCGCAAGCACAACCGCAAAGTCGCCGTTGTCGGCCGCTCCATGATGGAGTCGACAGAGATCGCGCAAGACCTCGGCTACATCGACATTCCTTCCGGTCTGGTCATCAATCCCGGCCAGATGCGCGACTTCAACGCCGAGCAGTTGATGATCCTGATCAGCGGCACACAAGGCGAACCGATGAGCGCGCTTTCGCGAGCCGCCGTCGACAACCACAAGCACGCCCATATTGACTCGGGCGACACCGTTATCCTCAGTTCGCGAATCATTCCTGGCAACGAAAAGGGCATTTTCCGCGTCATCGACCATCTTTATCGGCGCGGCGCAAACGTCATCTGCGACGATGGATCGAACGGCCTCATCCACGTCAGCGGCCACGGCGCGCAGGAAGAACAGCGCTTGCTCATCAACCTCGTCCGCCCCAAATATTTCATCCCAGTACACGGCGACTATCGCAACCTCGTCCGCCACGCCGGCCTGGCCATGGAAACCGGCGCCGTCGAGCACGCCATCGTCATTGAAGACGGCGACGTGCTGGAACTCGACAAGACCAATGCGCGCAAGAAGGACAAAGTCACCGCCGGCCGCGTCCTCATCGACTCCGGATCGTCCATCGATGTGGTCGAGGACCTCGTGATTAAGGATCGCCGCATTCTGTCTGAAGACGGCATCGTCCTCGCCGTGCTGGCCATCAACAAGCGCACCGGCAAGGTAGAGCAGCAGCCCGAAGTGATCATGCGCGGCTTCGGCGGCTCCGACATCACCGAGCAAGCCAAGGAACTGGTCCTAAGAACCCTCGACGGCCTCACCACCGAGCAAAAATCCGACTACGGCATGGTCAAAGAAAAAGTTCGCGCCGAACTGAAGCGCCTGATCCAGAAAACCACCGGCCGCCGCCCCATGATCATGCCGGTGATCCTGGAAATCTAAGTTGGGCGCGGATTTCCCTCACTTGACCGTGACGCTGCTCTTGTCACTCGCCGTAAAGAAGTCCAGTGATAGGTCGACGGCTGCGGCTGTCTTGTCCTTTGCCGGTCGGAAAGTGAAACCCAGCGACGTAAGTGAGGGCTCAGAACGGACTTTGCTGTAAAGTGCGCTTATAGCCGTCTCATCAAATACATCTCCGGCCTTCATACCCAGCAACCCGCTGACCTTCGTCTCCTGTGCGGAATCGAGATTGTGGATCGCGAGGCTTCGCAAATGATAAACAGGTCCGGGGATGACGTTAAGGTGATAGGCAGCAAGAGCGTGTTCGTGATCCAAGACTGGCGGGCCATGAATCTCAACATCCGCATATCCATAACGCCAATAGAAGGACCGCAACTCCCCCGCTAGCTGACCAAAAGGTCCGTATCCAGCTATATCACCAACTTTCAGGGTGAATCGCTGTGATAAATCCCTCTCCTGCAAGAGCGGGCCGCCGTCGGCCGTGATTGATGAGATGTGATACTGCGGACCGGCATTGACCGAGACCACGAGGTTTACGATGTATTGGTCTCCATCGCGTCGCGGAGCATCATGGGTGACAGTGGCCTTTCCTTCCAGATAGCCATTAGGCTCCAACTCTTCTTTTGCCTTCGACTGCACCAGCCAGGCGAGCCCGCCATTAAATTCCTTTCCTTCCATTCCACGTAGATTCTCACTCAAGGGAGCCGTCAGACTCTCTGGAGTTCCAGAAATAATGACCTTATTAACGAGAATCCGCGGAGATATTACGATGAATACAATGGCTGGTTCAGGAGAGTCCGGGGCTCGCCCTGCACTGAGAGAAAAGCTCGAAGGCTCCTGACTCTGAATCTCAGCGATAATTCCCTTTTCTTTCAACAGCGCCTTGAGCGCATCGCGCACCCGACCCTCGTCAACGGTCGTGGGCGCAATCTCATCGCCCAAACCTGGAATGCGCTTCCTCAGCAGCGCCCGCAATTCGTCGTTGCTCCACCAGACAAGGTTGCCAAAGCCGTAAGGCAGATCGGCTGGGTAGCCCGTCGCTGGTTTGCCGGTCTGAGAAGTGCCCACAACCGCCAATCCCGGGAGCCAGACGAATAACGCGGCAACGAACGCACGGCAGACAATTTTCGAACTCATCCCCATTGAACATGCGCCTCACACGAATGGTAGCGCAGGGACCAATCAGCAAACGAACTGTTCACCGATACACTTCCCGCCGATTGGCAATCTGCAAAACCAGAACCGTCAGCACCCAATCCTGAATGTCGCAAAGGATGCGGTAATTGCCCACGCGATAGCGCCATAGTGAACCAAGCGAGCCTTTGAGAGCTTTGCCCAACTCGCGCGGATCATCGCTGGCGGCAACGCGCACATCCATGAAGTCGACAATGCGCCGGGCGGAGAGTTGGTCCAGCTTGCGCAGTTGTTTCTTCGCGGTATCAGCATATTCAATCGTCCAGGCCAAGGTCTGTCCTTATTTGCGTCGCGGAGTATACCCGCTCCTTCCCTTTGCGGACCCGCTCCAGCGTCTCGGCGGCCAGGTAGTAATCCTCCATCTCACCGATGCCGCCTTCAATAATCTCCCGCAGATAGAAGGCCTTTGTACGCCCCGTTTTGGCAGCCAGCCTATCCAGCCGTTCTGAGACTTCGGGCGCAAGCCTAATCGAAGTAGCCACATCCACCTCCATAGTGAATACGTGTATTCATTGTATCGCAACTGCCATTATGTAAAATCCTTCCATGCGCCGCTTATCGCTTTTCCTCGCCCTAACCGCCGTCCTGATCATGCCAACCCTCCGCGCCCAATCTCCCGCACCTCAACCCCCAGCACCAACTGCAGCCTGCCCTTCCACCGCCACGCTCGATCAGCTCATCGCCGCCATCGACGCCGCGGTCACCGGTCCCGCAGACAAGGATCGAACCTGCTTCCGCGCGCTCTTTTTGCCCGACGCGCGCCTCATCCCAATCCGCATCGCCGCCGATGGCACAGCCGCCCCTGTCGTCCTCGACGTCGACGGCTGGATCAACGCGGTCACGAAGCGCGGCAGCACCGTGCTCACTGAGCACCAGTTGAACGTCAAGACCGAGTCGTGGGCCCACCTCGCTCATCTCTGGAGCACCTACGAAACCCGCATCGGCGACGACACCAAGGCCGCTGACCGCGGCATCAATAGCATCCAGGCCGTCTACGACGGCAAGCAATGGCACGTGATCCAGATCGTCTGGCAAGCCGAAAAACCCGAAGACCCCGTCCCCGCAAAGTACCTCCCCTAGCCAAAGAACCGGGTGCCCCACCTTCGGCACGGTTTTATCGTGCCTAAGGTGGAGTGGCTCCATCTATCTATAGTTTTTTATGGTCGTTTACAACCACATCTCCACCCAGTCTCATCGCAGATAATGAGTTCATGGAACAATCTCAAGTTTCCATCGAAGAAATCCGCGCCGCTGCAGCCCGAATCGCTTCTATCGCCATTCGCACTCCACTCATCCGCGCCCCGTTCCCGGGCCTCAGCGGTTACGGCATGCCCAAAGAAATCTACCTCAAAGCCGAGTCGCTGCAGCCCGTCGGCGCTTTCAAAATCCGCGGAGCCGCCAACAAAATCCTGCAACTGACGCGCGAAGAGATCTCCCGTGGCGTCATCACCTACTCCAGCGGCAATCACGCCCAGGGCGTAGCCTATGCCGCGCGCGAAGTAGGCGCGAAGGCAGTGATCGTGATGCCCTCCAACGCCCCAGCCATCAAGCGCGCCGCCACCCTGGCCATGGGCGCAGAAATCGTCGACGTCGGCGTGGCATCCAGTGAGCGATTAGCCAAATCCGACGAACTGGTCCGTGAATTCGGCTACATCGTCATCCCGCCCTACGACGACCGCCAGATCATTGCCGGCCAGGCGACATGCGGCCTAGAAATTATCGAGGAGCTTTCAAACGTCGACCTGGTACTGGCCCCCGTCAGCGGCGGCGGCCTGCTCTCCGGCGTAGCCGCTGCGGTGAAACAGCTGAGTCCGCGCACCAAAGTTTACGGCGTAGAACCAGAACTGGCCGGCGACACCGCGGAGAGCTTCCGCACCGGCAAAATCGCAACCTGGCCTGCCGAGCTAACCAGCCGCACCATCGCCGACGGCCTCCGCACCCAATCAGTAGGCGTGCTGAACTTCGCCCACATTCAAGCCTTCGTCGATGGCATCCTCACTGTAACCGAGCACGAAATCCGCGCCGCCATGCGCGCCATCGTCGCCGCCACCCGCCTCGTTCCCGAGCCCAGCGGAGCCGTAGCGGCAGCCGCGTTGCTCTTCCACGGATCGGAGCTCCCGTCCTACACCACTGCCGTAGCCGTAGTCAGCGGCGGAAACGTCGACCCTGCATTCCTGGCACAGATCCTTACCGAAGCCTGACAGAATCCCTTAATCTCTAGAAGTTGTCTCATAATGCTCTTGTGCCGTGAAAAAGCACCCCTCAGGGGCTAAAGCCCCGCGATTTTTGCGGCCCTTTTCGGCACGACTAACGTCGTGCCCTTTCAAAAAGGCATTTATGAGACCGGTTCCAGTCCCTCAGTCCCCGGTCCCTCGCCCACTCGGCTCACCTCGCCCACACCACAACGTCGTTCAATTATGATTTTCCCCGTGATGAAAACCCGCCTCGCCTTGCCTCTCACACTCGCCGTCCTCTGCGCCGCTTCGCCAATCAACGCCCAGAAGAAGTCCAACCTCGAAAAACCCCTGGCCGGCCCACGCGCCACGCCGCTCCGCATCACCATACTCTACGTCTCCCCTGACCCCACCTCGCAAAAAGTCGACCGCGTTCAGATTGGCCGCGAAATGGTGGTAGCGGAAAAGAGCGGCCCCTGGCTCCGCGTCTACGCCAACACTGACATTGCGGAGATCCACACCAAGGACGAGCCCATATTCAACAGCAATGACACCCCGCCTCCCGTCTCAGGCTGGATTGAATCCAAGGGTGTGGTCATCGAATCTACCCCCAGCGGCGACCAGATTCTGATGGGAGAAGCCGCCAACCAGGAGGCGCTCGCCTCCGATCCCCGCGGCCCCGCAAATGCAGCGCGAAGTGCCCAGTTGCTCTATCGCCGCATCGCCGAAATGTTTCCCAATTCCCCGCTCGCCCCTGAGGCCGCCTGGCGCTCCGCCGACGATCAATGGCAAATCGAGAAGGCCGACGCCGGCACCCGCTCCTCCGCCAAGGAGCGCGATCCCTACATGCGAGACCAGATGGACGAGACCGATCTCAAGAAGATTCTCAAGGACTATCCCCACACGCGCTGGGCCGAACTGGCCGCCTTCGAACTCATCGACAACAAGCTCTGCGGCGATTGGCAAGGCCAGCCCAAGTGCCCCGAAAAGGAAGCGGAACTCTACGAGAAATTTGCCCAGGAATCCTCTGATGGCCCGCGCACTGCGCAGGCCCTTTACCAGGCCATCTACCGCCACGCCGTCCTCACCGACATGTACAAAGCTGACGGAAGTGATAAGAAATCCGAAGAAGCCCACCTCCACGCCAGAGACCTGCTCAAGCGCCTGACAGACAAATTCCCTCAATCGGATTACACCTGGCGCGCCGGAACTCTCGTTTTCAAATTGGATCAGAGTGTACCGGTCTACGGCATCGACCTGCCGTGACCACGAGCCGCTGGGTTATCCTTAACTAATCGACTTCGGCTTTTTGCGGCATTGCTGTGCCCGCTTTCTTGAATCGGAGCGCCGCGCTCATAACCTCATGGAGGCTTCTTGAATCCCTATCTTCAATCTGTCATCCTCGGCATCGTGGAAGGCCTGACCGAATTCCTCCCTGTCAGCTCGACAGCCCACCTCCGCATTGCCGAAGGCCTCATGAAGATCCCCCTCGATGACGCCTACTGGAAGATGTACACCATCGTCATTCAACTTGGCGCCATCCTGGCTCTCACGCTGCTCTTTCTCGGCCGCATCGTCGAGTTCATCCGCACCTTCCCGCGCGGCGAAAATGGCGACCGCACCTGGCTCACCCATCCCATTTCTCTCACGCTCATCGCTTTCGCCGTTACCGCGGCGATCGCCAAGCCCCTCCACAAATGGAGCGACAAACACCTGGGAAGCATTACCATCATGGCCCTCGCCCTGCTCCTCGGCGGCATCATCATGTGGGTGATCGATTACTGGGCCGAGCGCCGCGACCCCGACGTTACTGATATCGAACAAATGACCCTCGTGCAGGCCATCTGGATTGGCCTCTGCCAATCGCTCTCGGCCATCTTTCCCGGAACATCGCGCTCCATGTCCACCATCGCCGCCGGCCAACTTGTCTCGCTCGACCGCCCTACCGCGCTGGCGTTCAGTTTTCTGCTCTCCATCCCCACCATGTTCGCCGCCACCTGCTGGGATTTGCTTCAGGAAATTCGCCCCTCCAAAGACGCCCTCGCCGCCGGCATCGCTCCCCACGTAGTAATGAACGGCGAACGCTGGATCGTCCTCATCATCGGTCTGGTCGTCTCCTTCATCGTCGCTCTGGGCGTAGTCGAGTGGTTCCTGCAGTGGGTCCGCAAGCACGGCTTCGCCGCCTTCGCGATTTACCGAATCCTCCTCGGCGCCGCCCTGTTAATCTGGGGCTCCAAATTCATCGGCTAATCAGCTACAACGCGGGTGCCCCATCTTCGGCACAGCTTTACCGTGCCTAAGGTGGGATAGTTCCACCTAACTACAATCTTTTATTATCTACAGTCTTTTATTGTCTAAAGTCTTTTATTACTTCGATAACTCCGCAATCTGCACATGGTAAGGTCCCAGCAAATCCCCAGTCGCATGCTCCACCGACGCCAGCGCAATCCGGTAATTCACCTGCGTTTGCAGCAAACTCAGCTCCGCCTGTGCCACCCTAGCCTGCGCATCCAGCACAAAAAAGTTAGTCTCCGCACCTAACTCAAACTTGCGTTGTTCCGACGCGAGTGTCTTTTGCGCCAGATCGAATGAAGCCGTGCCGGCCGCCAATGCCTGCTTCGCTTCCTCAAGCTGATGCACCGCGTCACGAACTTGTCGCGCAATCTGCTCTCGAACTTGACCTTCGAAATATAAGTCGTGCGTCCGCGACACCAGCGCGTTTCCGAGCGTCGCCTGACCGCCGCGATTCCTCACCGGAAGCGTCAATTGCAACTGCCCTCCATAGCCCGGAAAGCCGAAGCCAAACAACTGGCTCATCGACGAACCGAACCCTCCTGGCGCAATCAGTTGCCCAGTACTCAAGTTATATTGATTTCCCCCCAGGCCATTGCTCTGATAGGTCCCCTGCAGCGACAACTGCGGCTCCAGTTGATTCTTCGCCAAGCGAATGCTCGTCGCGTCGTTGGCCAGCGAATCCTTCGCCGCATCAACTTCGGGCCGCTGGTTCAGCGCCTGCGCGAGCGCCGTCTCAATATCAACCGACTCCAATTCACCCGTCGTCTCAGGCTTTTCCGTCAACTCCAGTTCCATCGCATTCATCTGGGGATCGCGGTCCGCACCAATGGTCTGCCGTAGCGCCTCTTCGGCCTGTGTCAGCGCATACGCCGCTTGAATCACTTCGACCTTGCGAGCCGCCACTTCCGATTCGGAGCGATAAATATCCAGCGGCGGCAACGCTCCCAGTTCCAGTGAACGCTTGTCGCGGTCATAACTCGCCTCCGCCAGCTTCTTCGACTTCTGCTCAACATCGAGCGATCCGCGCGCCTGCACAACCGTCCAATACTGCCCCACCGTCACCAGAATTTGGTCGTTCACCTCCGCTTCAAACGTTGACCGCGACTGCTCCAGCGACTTGCGCGCAATCTTCACCAGCGCCGTGTTGGCAAATCGGCCCGCGCCGCGCAGCAACGGCTGCGTAAAATTGAAGATAAACTGCGACGCAAAATTCGGATTGAAAAAGTAGAACGAATCGTTCACCGAGGACTTGGTACTCGAAATGCTGGCGTTGATAATAGTCCCCGGTGTGAAAGTCTGCGCATAACTCACCGTCCCGTATTGAGTCAGTGAGTTAAAAACCGAGCTAGCCGTCAATCCAACGCCTTGAATTTGGCTGTAGGCCGGCGAAGAAGTTCGATTGATGTTCAAACCGCTTTGGATAATCGGATCGAATGGTTGAAACTGACCCAGCAAATTAAACTTCTGCGTCTCGATCTGCGTCTCTTCAATCTGCACATTGCTGTTGTTTTCCAGCGTAAGCAGAACCGCGTCTCTCAGGCCCAGGCTGAGCTTGCCATCCTTCACATAGTCCTGCAAATGCGCCGGCGGCGGCAGCTTGTCCGCGCGCACCCGCGCAGTGAGCATGCCGCGATAACTCTCAGGAGACTGGGCACGCGCAGCCAGACCAGCAGCCAGCGCCAACATCGAAACCAGGGCAATTCGAAAAAACCTCATCCCATAACTCCAAGCATAAGCGGAGGTGTCAGACAGCCATTGATACGGTTGAATTCGTCGGATCTTTCACCACTAACGGCGCGAGCCTCACTCATAGCGAATGGCCTCCACCGGATCGAGCCGCGCCGCCTTGGTCGCCGGATAAATTCCAAACACCAGCCCAACCGAGATGGAAACAAGAAACGCCAGCGCAATGGAGCTGAAGGTGACGATCGTCGACCACCCTGCCAGCCAAGCGATCAATCGTGAAATAAAAAATCCAAACACCACGCCGATCGTCCCTCCCGCAAACGAAATCATCGTAGCCTCCACCACAAACTGCCTCACGATGTCCGATTGCCGCGCTCCCACAGCGCGGCGCAACCCGATCTCGCGCGTTCGCTCCAGAATGCTCGCCAGCATGATATTCATGATCCCAATCCCGCCCACCAGCAGCGAAATCGAAGCAATCGCCACCATCACCGTGTTGAACAATTGCTCCGTTCGCTTCTGTTCCGCCAGCAGTTCGGCAGGCACCACAATGCTGAAGTCGTCCGCCCCACGATGCGATGAATCCAGAATCGCCCTCACCACCTGCGCGGCTTCCGCCATGTTCACACCGTCGCCCAAATTCAGATAAATCCCGTCTATCTCGTCCCTGACATTGCTGTAACTGTCTTCAAGCCTGAGAAAGGCAGATTGCAAGGGAATATACATGTTGCTATTTACATCCACGCCGCCAGTAGCTCCACTATCGCCTTGCGAGCTGAGTTGCGGGCTCACCACCCCGATCACGCGAAACCACTGTTCGTTTACTTTCACGTACTGATCCAGCGGATTCGAAGAGCCGAATAAGCTCCACTTGGCCGCTGCGCCCAGCACGCACACAGGCGCGCCGCGGTCTTCGTCTCCCTGGTCGAAGAACCTGCCGCTCAACAGATGCAAGCCGGCAATCTTTTGGTAACTCGGCTTGACACCAACCACGGTGGGCATATCCTGTTGCGCCTTGGGAGATATCTTTGAAGGAGTCATCTTCTTGCGCGGAGTTGAAGCGATAACTCCCTGCAGGTCGTCCTGGATAACTCGATAGTCCTGCAAGGTAAGTCCGGGCGATAAATTCCGAATCTTGTCGTGAGCCTGCCATTCCAGAGTTTCCTTGGCTTCGACAATCAGATTATGGACTCCCATTTGCTCAATCAGCGCCATCACCTTCTGCCGCGCGCCTGCTCCGATTGAGAGCATGGCCACCACTGCTGCCACGCCGAAAATCATTCCCAGCATCGTCAACAATGAACGCAGTCCATGCACCAGCAGGTTCTGCATCCCGAGTTGCACATCTCTTGCCCACTTCTGGTAAACAAGAAGGAACCGTTCCGGCAGTATCGGGTCGAGGGCAGCCATCAGGGCGTCCCTCCAATGCTTCCGGCCTCGGCACTGCCGCTGCCCGCCTTACGCGGCGCCGTCGGGTCAACTAATGCGACGATGCTACCCTCCTCAACACCGTCAATCGCCGCGCGGCTCTCGTTCTGACTCTGAATTTTCACCTCGCGCTGCTCATAGCCATTGCCCTTCTTCACATAGATAATGCGCTTGCCGTCTTTCATGAACAGCGCCTGGCGCGGAACGAAGAGCACATTCTTCTTCGTCCCTCCGCGAAACACAATCTCCGCCGTGAAACCGGAGCGCAGCCGCGGATCGGCGTCGGCAAGCGCAATGGAAACGTCGAATTTCCCGCTGCTGTTGTTCGAGAAGAATCCCTGCATCGACGAGCCGCCCACGCTCTTCACTTTTCCGTGAAACACGCTTCCCGGCAGCGCATCGAAGACGACTTCAACATCCTGGCCTTCTTGCACATTGCTGCGGTCCTGCTCGCCGATCTTAACCGTAAGGTCCATCCCCTGCGGATCGACCACCTGCGCAACCGGGCTGCCCGCCTGCACCTGGTCGCCCTCATGGTAGATGGGCAACGTCATCCCCGTGAAAAAGACGCCTCCCGACGCATTCGTGTTTTTCTGAATCGAAACCAGTCCATCCATTGGCGCAGTAACTCGCATCTGGTCCAGGTTTCCCTGTGCCTGGTCCATGGCAAGTTTGGCCTTGTTATATTTTTCTTGAGCAAGGTATGTGGCGGCTTGTCCTGACGCTTTGTGCGATTCGATATCTTTCTCTTCCTCCGCCAAGACCCGCTTTGCCTGTTGCAGCGCAAGATTGTTCTTGTCTGCGTCGATCTTGCTCAGCAATTCATTCTTCTGAACATCCAGTTCCGCCCTGCGCACGCTGTATTGATCGGTCAGTAGCGCCACTTTGTCTTTTGCGGCAAGCACCACGGCATCCGCCTTGGCCTTGGTGATTTCCTGCTCGGCCTGGAGCAGCTCCGATTTATTCTGCTCGAGCTTGTATTGCTGCTCGCTGGGATCGAATTCAAAAACGACGTCGCCCTTCTTTACCGGCTCACCGGTTTGCGCCAGCCGCGTAAGCTGCAATGAATCGCCGCCCACCGCGGGCGCAGAGAGCATCATGGTGTGGCTCGCGCGCAACTCGCCGGTCGCATACACCTCAAGATCGATCACGCCGCGTTTCACCTCGGCTACGGGAATCTCGTCGCTCTTGGCGGGCACGCGCACACGGCTTGCGGCCACAACCATACCCACCCCGGCAGCCAGCACCAAGCCGGCCACTGCCGAGATGAGCACGCGACGCCGTCGAATCCGCGCCATCTTACTCCTTTCCCGTTGGGTCTTTGAGCGCTACCAGGTCGCCCGCCCGCAGGCCATTCGATATAAGCAACCGGTCGCGGCTTCTGCGTTCAATCTGGATTGCGCGTTCCTCAAACTTCGACCCGCTCCACACGTAGGCCACAGTCTGTCCCGATTTCAAGAACGAAGCCTGCGCCGGAATCGCAATCGCATTCGGCACTCGATCGACAATCACCGTCACTTGCACTGTCATGCCCGGCTTCAGACGCGGGTCTGCCTGGTCGATGGAAATCTCAAGATCGAAATTGCGCGGCACAGGCCAGCCCGCGGAGAAGTCGGAAGTGGCAATGGTGCCAATGCGCTCCACCTTGCCCGTGAACTGTTTGTCCGGAATGGCGTCCAACTGTAGCGCGACCGTTTGTTGCGGAGCCAGCCGCCCGCGTTCGGTCTCATCCACGCGCGCCGCAACGCGCAATGAGGCTGCATCGGGCAATTCCGCAATGGGAGTGCCCGGCCAGGCGCGCTCACCGGCCTTGAACGGACCGTCGCCCTCCGCGTGCCACACGGATAAAAGATTGATGATTCCGTTCGCCGGCGCCTTCAACGTCATTGAAGTCAGCGCACTCTCCGCGCGTTGCGCGTCATATTCGGCTTTACGGCTGGCGTTCTTCTTGTCCTCGATCGTCGCTTGATCAATTGCAATGTCGGACTTCAGCTTTTCTTCTGCCTGGTGCAGAGCTTGCTTCGCATCGGCAAGCTTCAGGTTGGCCTCGGCTCCTTCAATCCTGGAAACAACCTCCTGCTTGCTCGCGTCCAGCTTGGCAACTTCCACGTCGTACTTCGCTTTCATCACCGCGGTCGTGTCTACTTCCTCGGTCAGACGGCCGTCCGCATTCACCTGTTCAATCTCCGCCTGACTCGACTTCAAAACCGACTTATCCTGCGCCAGATCCTGCTGTGTTTTCGATGGATCGAACTCCACCACAACATCGCCCTGCTTCACCTGCGTTCCATCTGCTGCGATCTTCAAAATCTGCAGATCGCCGGCGTTTTCAGGCGCCGTGATGCTCACCGACCTCATGGCCTTCAGTTGTCCACGAAACTGCAGCGCATCCAAAAACTCCCCGCGATTCACCTGAAACGTTGGAGCCGCCGGAGGTTTACTTGAGTAGTGAACCACTCCATACACGCCCACGCTCGCCGCGCTCAGCACCAGCACCACGATCAGCGTCCTTCGCTTCATCCACAGGGTCTTGAGCCACTCCATCATCTAGACCCGCTCCCCGTCGATCCGCTTCCGGCCCCGCCGGCGCCTGCCGGATCCACATCGACCGCCGCGGATAAGTCGGGCATGAGTCGCGGATCGTGACCCTTGATTGAAAACGTAGCTGAGAATTTGCGCAGCTTCGGGGAGAAATCGCCCGGTATTCCCATCGGGTCGATTGACTCCAATTGACCCTCGAACACCAGGTCGGAATACGCTTCCAGATGCACCTCAGCCTTTTGTCCCAGCTTCAGTCCAAGCACATCCTCCTGGTTCACCGGCACATGAACCTCCATGATCGCGGGGTCAACCACCTGCATGAATGGAACGCCCGGCCGCACCTGGTCTCCTTCCTTTACCTCGCCCATGCTTCCCTGTTTCCAAATGGTGTTAAACACAACAATGCCGTCGATCGGGGAATGAATCTCCATCAGCGCAGAGTTGGCTTGCGCATGCAGCATTGTCTCCCGCGTACGATCGCGCTGAATCTCAAGAATGCGAATCGACGCCTGCGCCGCCTTCCGTTTCAGCTCGAATGTCTCTTTCAACTGCTTCAGCGTGGCCTGCGCCTCGTCCAGATCTTCCTGCGCCTTTTCGGCGTCGATGCGCGACATGAGCTCAACCTTCTCCATCTCCAGCCTGGCCTTGCTCAAGGCATCCTCCGCTTGCGTCATCTCCGTCTCGTCTGTAGCGCGGGCGGCCGCTTCCTTGGCCTGCTCTTCGATCACTTTTTCGTTTTGATTTTCGCTCTGCGCTTGCTTGTCCACAGAGTCGCGCAACTGCGCCTGCCGGTCAAACTCTACCAGCAAATCTCCCTGCTTCACGCGGGTTCCGCTCGGAATGAGTTTCGTAATGGTGAGCGAACCCAATTGCTGGCCAGCCAGTTGCGGAGCCTGAATCGATCGCGCCGCGACCGCGGCTGTCATACCTTTGAGCCGCAGCGTCTCAGGCGCGCCCATCTGCGCCGCCGCAGTTTGCGGGGCAGCTTCGCTTCCGCGACTAGTCGCTTTGGTGCGGAAAATCAGAATCGCGAAGAGAGCCAGCGCAACGGCCAATCCAATCCAAGCAGCGCCCTTCAGCCAGCCCGGATGGGAACGGCTTTCGGAATCTGCAGGCGCAGTTTCCGCGTCGCCACGAGGCAAACCGTCCGGGTTACTCACTTGGAACTACCCCAGCAGGAGAATCTTCCATGCAACCCTTCCCAGCGTCATTTGCTCCTACGCAAATATACGCATCCAACCCCATCGAAACAAAACCCGGGAAATGCAGGCTTGTTAATAACAGGCCAAGCTGGAATTGCCTTTTTTCCTTTGACGTCTTTTAGACGCATTTGTCCGGTTATCCGCTCAAAGAATTATTCGACAATGGCTGGATAAGGGCAAGAGAGTTACAGCGGACATAGCGACCGTCTAACTGTCGTGCACGCAGAAGTTATCCGAGCCGCACCCCGGCAGTTAGCCTGAATCGGGCTTCGATGGCCTGATTGATACCGCTCGAAAGAATTTATTAGCCTGGCCTAATCCCCGCGACTATTGTCCCGCCCCATCGATGCAGCGTGACCGGTCTCATTGCCGCTGCATACCCTCACCGGCAACTCCCGCATGCACTTCGTCCACCGGAATCTCCACTGCGCCAACGTGGTCGCTCGCCACATCGTGAACTCCGACACGCAGAAAGTAATTGCCCTTCACCGGTACGGCGATCTCCTGCCGCGCCACCAGCCCATTCTGCAGAATCGTCAGATAATGCACGTCGCTGACGTTCAGAATCGCTGTTGAAATCAGCGAGTTTACACGGTTGCCTGTCTGGTCGTAGACAACCGTGACAAACTCGACCGTACCATGGTGCACTCCATTCGCCGTCCGCGTCATGCGCAGGTCATGCGCGTCTGCCTTGATCAGCACAATGTAGTTGCGAAATGGCTTGCCCCTGTAATCCCCCTCCATGTAGTTATCTGCGGGCAGCGGCGCTTTCTTGTCAACCTTCACAACTTTGTCGGCCATCGAGAGGCTCGCGGTCAAGATCACCTCTGTCGGCGGAATGGCGCCCAGTTGCATCGTGGCCTCAAACCCGCCCACAGGTTGCTTGATGAGGACCCCGGCAGTTCCCTGCGCTTGAAGCGCACCAGGCGCGGCCTGCGAATTGTTACTCGTAGCGGCGTCCTCGCCAAACGGACCGCTCTCTCCGTGGTTCTTTCTCTTTTGAATGGCGGCAAGCAGAGTTTCCTCCTGCTTGGCATGATCCACTGCATAGTAACCCTGTCTGTATTGCACACGCACGCCCGGCCGGTCGACCGCCAACTTGATATGACGAAACTGGCCATTCCATTTTTTATTGGTTGTGGAATAAGCCAGCGCGTAGTAGCTGGAACCGGTGTTCACGATCGACGCAATCGCTTGTTTCAGGCCATTGGTGTTGTAGTACGCCTTGCCGCCGGTTGCTTCGGCAATCGCGTCCAGCGTCATGTGCTGCACGGCCTGACGGCCTTCAAATCCAAGACCGGTGGCGGCCCCCCGCGGCCCCCCGCCGTTGTTGCTGGCCTGGAATTGCGGCGGAGTCTGCAGCCCGCGCGCATCAATCGGATACACGGCGACCCGGCTCAAAGTCAGCGCATCCATCGCAGCGCCCGGCTGGTCCTCAAGAACATCGAAATCGTCACTGAAGGGCTTGCCGAATGAATTGTCGCCCAGGGGATCGGAGATGTACGTCTGGGGAACTGAGCCGGTCAGCCAGATGAGGTTCTTACGGCCTGGAAAGCCGGCCAGGTAACGGCCCATCATTTGAAAGCCGCTGCCCAGAATCTCAAGTCGCGTCTGGCGATTCTGTTCCCGCGTTCCGGTCACCGGCTTCTGCAGCGTGGGCATATCGCGCTTGCTCTTCGCCGCGTCCAGCAGTACGTGCGGATCAATGGTAAAGCCCTGGATCAATCGCATTTCAGTGTCGACCTGGAAGATGGCCACCGGCGTGCCGGGTTCCAAATGCTTCATGCAGTCGATCAGTTGCTCACGCAGTTCCATCTGCGCCTGAACATTTGTATTCAACGCATCCAGCAGGATTACCGTCGAGGCGTTGGTGCTGGCCACAGGAGTGAAATTTGAAAAAGTGTTTGGCGGC
>Ga0210388_10000526_pt1 | contig 31154 bp, 33 predicted proteins | sample IncBWC19OmetaG_FD_155485 | JGI IMG/M metagenome (GOLD analysis project Ga0210388, IMG submission 155485) | Forest soil microbial communities from Barre Woods Harvard Forest LTER site, Petersham, Massachusetts, United States - Inc-BW-C-19-O ...
CAGTGGCTCCCAACCTCGACTTGACTCTCGCCGGCCGCTTCAACGACGCGCAGATCGATCTCGAAGATGAACTCGGCGGACCGGTGAATGGGGACCACACTTACAACCGGTTCAATCCCAGTGCGGGATTGACCTACCGCTTGAGGCCCTGGCTGCAATTTTACGGTAACTATGCCCAGACCAACCGCGCGCCCACCCCGCAAGAACTCTCCTGCGCCAGCCCCGCCTTCCCCTGCAGTCTCCTGAATTTCTTCGTCGGTGACCCGAACTTGAACCAGGTCGTGGCGCACACCTATGAGGTCGGTGTGCGCGGCCACAAGGGCGAGCCGGCTCAAGGCCAGTGGAGCTGGAATTTGGACGGCTACCACACCGAAAATAGCAACGACATCATCTACGAGGTGACCATCGACAATCCCAACCTCGCGTTCTACACCAATGCCGGCCGTACGAGGCGCGAGGGTCTGGAAGCTAGCCTGCGCTATGACAGGGATCGATGGCACGTCAAGCTGAGCTATGCGTACACCGACGCCACGTTCCAGACTCCGCTGCTGCTGAACAGCGGCAATAATCCAGCCGCCGACGCCAATGGCCAGGAACAGGTGCTGCCGGGCGACCGCATTCCCGGCATTCCGCGCCATCGGGGCAATTTCGTGGTGGACTACGATGTGACGGCGCGCTTCAGTGTGGGCGCCTCAGCTGTCGTACAAAGCAATGTCTACCGCTTCGGCGACGAAGCCAATCTAACGCAGCCCCTCGGCGGTTATGGGGTGGTGGATTTGAATGCCGCCTTCCGGCCCACTGATCGCGTCACGCTGTTCGCGATCGTGAACAATGTGTTCGACAAGCGCTTCTACACCTATGGGTCGTTTGGACCCGTAAGCGATGTGCCATGGCCGAATATCCCCGGCGGCGTGACCGACACGCGTACCGCCAGCCCAGGAACGCCTATCACAGGCTATGGCGGCGTGCGCGTGACATTCTAGAAATCACAGCGCCGCCGTCGCGTGAACGCTTGCCATCAGCATCGGGCGGCTGCGTCCGTGCCACAGGCCAGATCGGCGGTGGCAGGCATCGCGAGATGCGAGGTTTGCCGCGATTCGGTTTGGCGGGCCTGTGCCAACTCGGCACGCACGCCGAAGTAGCAGACGAGTACCGTGACGAGGACGACCCCCGCCGCGACCCATCGTGAACTTGGATTCATGGATTCCGCTCCTGAATGTGGAAAGTGAATGCCCAGGCCATGCAGCCCTCGACTGATAGATCGAAAAGTGGAATGCAAAAGCGACAACTGGCGCTGGTAACCCGCCAGTAGATCGATTCGGCAGCTCCGCACCCCAAATTGGCCGAGAATCCGGCATTCTTCGGCTGGCTTGATATGCTGAGCCTTATGATTCCCAGGCAGCCAGGGCTCTCACAGACGCGCAGCGAGCGCCGCCTGATTGACAACAATCGCAGCTTTTATGACTCGCTGTGGTCCGGTGCCAGCATCATTGAACCTCAGCGCTTCAACACCTGGCCGCTCGTGCAATCGCTGCTGCCGGGCTCGGGTAGGCAGCTCGAGGTGGCACCCGGCCTGCGGCCTCGACTGCCGATCGAGAACACGCAATTCGTGGATATCAGTGCGCCGGCGCTGGCGAAGCTTCGCGGGCGCGGCGCGCGAGTCGTGCGAGGCCAGGTGAACTCGTTGCCTTTCGCGGACGGCACATTCGATCTGGTGTGTGCCTTCGACATCGTCGAGCACGTTGATGACGATGACGGTGCGCTGGCGGAGCTCGCACGCGTGGCGAAAGCAGGTGCAGCTCTACTTATCTCGGCGCCGCTACACGCCTCACTTTGGACTTTGTTCGACGAATTCGTGGGCCACAAGCGGCGCTACGATCCGCCGGATCTTCTGTCCAAGCTGGCGCGTCACCATCTCTCGGTGGAGCGCAGCGCGGTATTCGGAATGCAGCCACGATCGTCGCGCTTGGTCGAGATCGGCATGTGGTGGCTGTTGCATCATCGTGAAATGGCGATGTGGTGGTACAACCGGGCTTTCATGCAGCTTGGCTTGCGGTTTCAGAAGGAGTTGCGGCTGACGCCGGGAATGATTGCAACCGACCATGTCGACGAAATCTTATTGGTGTGCCGCCGGGACACGAGCGTTACTTCGTCGTGAAATCCGCACGCGGCCGGACTTCGCTGCGTCAGGCAACGGGCTGCAATTCGAGACCCGAGGAGGTTGCCCGGCAGGTAGTATCCGGGTCTAGGCACTTATTTTCACGATGAAGAAAACTCAAATCAAATGGCTAAAAGCTCCGCAGAAACACGACTATCCTGCGGCACGGGCATACTTGCACTTGATTTTGCAGCCGCGCGAAGCCAAGAAAGTGGTGGCTAAATTGAAGCGCTCAAAGATCGAGAAATTTGCCGCGAAGGACATTCTTCGTGCCGCCAATGCACCTTTGTTGCCCATGACCGACAGCGACGTCAAGAGAGACCGGCAGCTAATCAACGACAAGAAAGCACTTTCCACTGTTCTACTCTACCGGGATCCCGCCCTGCGCAAGCTCATCATTGTCGACGGCTATCACCGTCTATGTGCGGTCTATTCGTTTGATGAGCAAGCGATGATCCCCTGCCAGATAGTCTGATCGGCGACGGCAGAGAGCCCATTGCAAGAAAGGGCTGGTGATTTACACCAGCCCTCCGTAATACCGGCTGATTCAGCCGGGGTTATTGTTCTTGTTTGGCTGCTGAGTGCCGCGGCCGGTGCCCCGTTCCTGATCATCGTCCATTGTGCCCTGCCGCGCCTGTCCGCCTTTCGGGTCTTTCCCGCCCTGCTGACCGCCCGGGCGACTTTGGCCGCCTTGCTGTCCGCCACTCGACTTTCCTGGACTGCCGCCTTGCTGTTCCTGCCCTTTGGATCCTTTCTCGGCCTGGTCCTGTTGGCTAGGACGTCGATCGTCGTTGCTGTTCGACATGAGAGACTCTCCTTCAGTGTAATGACGCGATTACAGCTTAGGCGCGCCGCCTGAGTGCACCAGTCGGAAGTGCTGGCGAGCGCTGGTAGGCCCAAACCGACACGGTATGCGGGATCGCCGCAGTGGCTCGTTCAGGAGCCTGGCTGGAGCGATTCGGCGCACAGCAACAAGGGTGTGTAATCAGCTGGATTGAGCCGGCTCGGGACCCCGCGGCGGGCACAATTCATTGAGCAGTTGGTCAATCTGCTCCTGCTCGAACGGCTTGGTGATGACCCTGGTCCGTTCCCCCAACGCGGTACTTTCGCTTGTTAGCTTGTAACCGGTGGCGATGATGATCGGCACGGCGGGGGCACGCTGCAAGAGCCGCCGCGCCAGATCCAACCCTGACATCGCAGGTAAACTGATATCGGTCACGACGACGTCGAAGACATCCGACTCGAACAATTTGAGTGCCTCTTCGGCGCTCGCGACTGCCACCACAGTGCGACTCGGCTGGGCAAGGAGTTCGTGGGTGATGCTGCGTACCAGATCGTTATCTTCGACGTACAGGATCCGCAGCGGTACTGCCGGTGCGCTCATGCGCTCACTCCGCGATCAACGGATGGTAAATCCGCAGCACGTTGTGCGCGGTAGCGCCTCGATCCACGACGATGCCGCCTCCGTGTTTTTGCAGCCAGTGTTGCACGCTTACCAATATCAAATCTCGCGACTGAACCACGCCCGCCGGGTCCCGCAGCAGCGCCGCCGCGCTACGAATCTCGCCGAAGGACAGCTCACTGCGCAGCTCCACGCAGGCATCCTGCCGCACGCGGCTGATGTCGATCTGCAGCTCGGCGCCCGCCGGCAACGCATCGATGCTAAGCGCAATCAGTGCCAACAGCAACGTTCGCAGTTTGATAAGAGCTGCCGACACCTGTACATTCTTATCGCCGCTAACGGAAATGCGAACATCCCGGCTCGCGGCATCGTTGCGCAAGAATTGTTGTATCTCCTCGATCAGATTCGCCAGGTTGACAACGACCGGCTCATCGTGCGGCGCCGTCAACTGATTGACGATCTCGAGCACCACACGTTCATGGCTCGCCAATGCGCGCTTAGCGAGAGCGGCGGCATTGTCGATCAATGCCGGGTTTACTGCACCTTGCCTCGCAGATCTAGCCAATAATTCGAAAGAACTGTAAACCGCCTGCAGATGCCCCCGAATATCATGAAGGTAGGCGTGGCGGCAACGATCGTTGATTAAGGTCAGCAGCGCCGCAGCGAATACGTCGTCGATTTGCCACCGCTGCGCTTTTGACTCAACATCTAAATTCACGAGGGCCACCTGTTTGCATGCGCGATCGCGGATAGCAATCATATTCCCGAGCCCGACGATGAAACAGTTTTACCTCCCGTGCTCCCGAGCGATACGCGTCCGACGGAGTAGCAAGCGCACGTAGGTGTCCGCCTACAGTGCGCGCCAAAATTCGCCGAGCTGAGTCACCCGCCCCGCACAAGAAAATAAAAAAGCTATGAGCGTTGATCGCACTCTGCTGCCTGGAATGATCACGAACCCATTTGATTTTCAGTGGCAGAGGGTGTTCAATCCATTGAAACACGGGTGATTATTCATTTTTTTTACCAAATAGCCGCCTGAGGTCAATCACCTCCCATTGAGCGGAATGTAGAAATAGAATCGCGCGCGATAATCAACGATCAACGGGGCCAACGCGGCAATGAGCATTCCCACTGAGCCGATCGGTAGCATTCCGCGGCCGGCAAAGCTGCTGGCAGCCATTGATGCACGAGGCGGCAACGCTCAAGATCCAGCACTGGAGCCGTTGTATGAGGCAGCCGTGCGCGACACGATCAGTAAATTTGAAGCTACCGGCTCGCCGGTCATAACGGATGGCGAGCAACGCAAGTATCACAACTTTTGGACCTATAGCGTTCACGGGCTGTGCAATACAACTCCGGACGGTTTCAAGATTCCCTTCAGCGCCGGGCATATACGACGAATGCCGCGGTTGGTCGGCAAATCATTTCACTACCATCGCTACGCGGACGAGTACTTAGTCTATGCATTGCGCCATGCGCACGTGCCGGTCAAACAGGCGGTCATTTCGCCTTCCGCATTGAGTCTTTTATATCCCGCCGACGGCATACCGGACTATTCGCGGGAAGAGTTCCTGTCTGACTTGCTCAATGAGCACGTAACGGAAGTCAGGAGGTGTCTTGCGCAAGGCGCGAGTTGCGTGCAGATCGACTTTACGGAAGGTCGTCTGGCCATGAAAATCGACAAATCAGGATCACTCTTGAGCCGATTTATCGAACTGAACAATTTGGCGCTCGCGCGTTTCTCGGGCTCTGAACGATTGCAGCTCGGAGTGCATACCTGTCCTGGCGGAGATCGGGATTCAACCCATAGCGCGGACGTGGACTATGCAGAACTGCTGCCGAGTCTATTCACGTTGAATGTGACAAATTTCTACATCGCATTGGCGGCGGAGCCGGACCACGAGTACGTGCTCAAACTGATACGGAGTCGAATCAAGCCGCACCATAGGATATTCGTGGGCGTAGTTTCTCCAATCGATCCGCGAATTGAAACTCCTGAAGAGGTCAGAGATCGTGTCCTAGAGGCCGCTCGCTATATCCCGATCAGGCAACTCGGCACCACGGATGACTGCGGATTTGCGCCCTTTTGTGATGACACCTCGACGAGTCGCGAAACAGCTTTTGCCAAGATCCGCTCGCGCGTTCAAGGGACTGCGCTGGCCGCCGAAGAACTAGGACTGTCCGATGTCACCTGACGAGGAGGAAAAGCAGCTGCGCATCGCGGCACTGAGGAACGCCGAGCAGATTTTGCTGGCCAGAAATCGAGGCGAACAGGAGCTGCGCGAGGCGAAGGAGGAGCTTGAAACCAAGAATCAGGAGCTGCAGCAACAGCGGGAATGGTTTCAGGTCACGTTGTCCAGCATCGGTGATGCCGTTATCACGACCGATGCGCTGGGTGCGGTGACATTCTTGAATCCCATTGCCGAGGCAATGACGGGTTGGACCTCGGCTGAAGCGGCCGGCGTGCCGCTCTCGAACATATTCAGCATCGTCGACGAGTTTACCGGGGTGGCCGTGGAGCACCCTGTCAGAACGGTGCTGCGGGAAGGACGGATAGTGAGAATCGCAAATGCCTCTCTTGTCCGTCGCGACGGTACCGTCCGCGCAATAGAAGACACCGCTGCTCCCACTCGGGATCGAGCCGGCACGCTCACGGGCATGGTCATGGTCTTTCACGACGTGACGGCACAGCGCAAAGCCGAAGCGGCGTTAAGCGAAAGCGACGTTCGGTTCCGTACCATTTTTAACCAAGCGGCTGTCGGAATGGCCGTTACGGACTTGACGGGTGGGTTCATACAGATCAACCAAAAATTCGCCGACGTATTTGGTTTTGCGATCGAGGAACTGCAACAGCGGACATTTCTGCAGCTAATTCACCCGTTGGACTACCTTTCAGCGCAACAGAGCCTTGCTCACCTTGCGAGTGAAGACAAGACCGATTTGGTTCTCGAGAAGCGCTGCCTGCGCAAGAATGGCGCCGTCATCTGGTCCTTAAGCACGGTCACACTTGTAAAGGACCGGGCCGGTCATGCTCAACACTTGATATGGATCGTCGAGGATATCACGGAGCGCAAGCTTGCCGAGGAGGCGCAGGCGCGGCTGGTAGCCGTAATTGCGTCATCGGATGACTCGATAATCAGCATGACCCTCGACGGCGAAGTGCTCAGTTGGAATCGCGGTGCGGAATACATGTACGGATACACGGCGGATGAAATGATCGGGAAAACCACTCAGGAATTGATTCCGTCGGATCGTTTGGACGAGGAGCCGGCCATTCTCGATCGGATCCGCAGAGGGGAGCGCATCGAGCATTTTGAAACGTTGCGAAAACGCAAGGATGGCTCGGTTTTCAATGTTTCAATCGCAGTATCGCCAATCGAGGACTCTCGCGGAAGGATAATTGGCGCGTCAAAGATCACGCGCGACATCACGCAAGGCAAGCTCACGGAAGCCGCATTGCGGGAAACGGATCGCCGCAAGGACGAATTCTTGGCAACTCTCGCTCATGAGCTGCGCAACCCGTTGGCGCCCATCAGACAGGCAGCTCTGATCTCGGAATCCGAAAGCGCCACCGACGCGCAAAGGCGCTGGAGCCACAATGTCATTAGTCGACAGGTTCACCACATGTCGTTGCTCCTTGATGATCTCCTGGACATATCGCGGATCACGCGCGGTACGCTCGAGCTGCGACTCGAAGACACCGAACTGGCGGACATCCTGGAAGCAGCCGTTGAAACGGCGCGTCCGGTCATTGATGCAAAGGGGCATAAATTCAAGATTGAGGCGCCTGAGGAGTCTGTGCAGTTTATGGCGGACCCGCTACGCCTCGCTCAGATCCTGTCCAACCTTCTGACCAACGCCGCGAAGTACACGGATCCGGGCGGCGAGATTCAGCTGCGCGTTGCGTGGGATAGGCAGAGCATTGTTTTTGCGGTAAAGGATTCCGGAATCGGCATTCCCGCCGAGGCGTTGAAGAACATCTTCGAGATGTTCTCTCAAGTCAAATCTACGCGTGACCGTTCCGAGGGAGGACTCGGCATTGGACTTTCGCTGACAAGGGGGCTTGTTGATCTTCATGGCGGGCGGATCGAGGCGCGTAGCGCGGGAACGGGGTTTGGCAGCGAGTTCATTGTGCGGTTGCCTCGGCGCGATTCGCGGATTATGCCGGGCGTGGGCCCTACGGCTGTCGACCAGGAGCAAGTGGCGAGCCGTCGCGTCCTTATCGCAGACGATAATCGGGACGCTGCCGAAACCCTGGCAATGTTACTTCAGATCGAGGGTCATGAGGTCCACGTCGTCCACGACGGTAGGGCGGCTGTTTCTGCGTTCACTGAATTCCACCCCGAGGTGGCGTTGCTTGACATTGGTATGCCCGAACTCAGCGGTTATGAAGTTGCAAGGCGCGTTCGAGAAAATGTCGAAGGGCAAACTGTGACGCTAATCGCACTGACCGGCTGGGGCCAGGAGCGGGACAAGGAACAAGCGCTGGCCGCCGGATTCAATCATCACTTCACAAAACCCGTAGAGCCCGCTCGAATCAGCAAAATATTGCGCACGCTGACCTCTCATACCCATTCTTAGATGCCAGGTCTTTACCGCTGAGCATCGCGCCGCTGAGCATCGCGCCGCTGAGCATCGCGCGCGTAAGAAACGCCTGACATCTCTTCAACCGTACAGAGGACATATTCTGGCAAACGTCCCAGGCACAATTCTCGCCGTTGTCGCACAGACAGTCATTCAACAACGGCAGGGGATCAACTATGGCCCGCGGAATTCTTCTTTGGATGTTGGGTGTTCCCCTGCCGATTATTCTATTGCTTGCGATGTGTTCCCACCACTAATTCAGGAGCATGATCATGGAAGGATCAGTGTACCCGCGCCCCGACGCGTTGGGTGCGGACTCGGTCGTTGCCACGGGAAAATCCGCTGCGTCTTGGCCCGCGATCATCGCCGGTGCCTTTGTGGCGACCAGCGTGTCATTGATCCTCTTGGCCTTGGGTTCGGGTCTTGGCATCACTTCTATTTTGACCTCGGCGGATCACGGGACTTCGGGGACGGCCATAGTTGCCACGACGGCAATCTGGTTCATCGTAACGCAGTGGATTTCCGCAGGTCTTGGCGGATACATCGCGGGGCGACTGCGGACCCGGTGGCACGGTACGCACACGCACGAAGTCTTTTTTCGAGATACCGCGCACGGTCTGGTGACGTGGGCAGTAGCCACCGTGGTGCTTGCAATGCTCGTTGGTGCGGCGTTGCCTTTGATGATTGCAGTCGGCCAGCATACGGCATCAGGGAAGTCGTCCACCGATCTTCAAAATACGGCGTCGTCGCCAGACCTTGCCGCGGCACCCTATGGGATTGACAAGCTTTTTCGATCAACGAACTCCGCAGAAACTCAGGACGCAAGCGGCCCCAAAGTAGAAGCAGACCATATACTGAGAAACGCTCAGGCCACGGGAAGTCTTCCTGATACGGATCGCACCTACTTGGCCGGACTGATTGCGGCCAGCACGGGGATCTCGGCATCTGACGCCCAAATGCGCATAAATGATTGGCTGGCGAAAAGCATGGAAGCCGACGCGAAGAAGAAGGTCGAGGCAGCCGCAAGCCGCGAAGCGGCAATTTATACCGCACTTTCCTTGCTCATTGGCGCGTTCATCGCAAGCGTCGCGGCAGCTCTCGGCGGCCGTCTGCGAGACGAGCACCCTTAGCTTAAGGTGCGCGGCCTGGCGGCAGGACCAGAATTTCGCCGTCCCCTACTCCGCCGCTTGCCTACTGCTTGGCCGCGACCTCGGCCGCCTTGGAATTCGCTTTAGCAGCATCGTAATCGGCATCCGCCAAATCCTTGCATTTCCTTTGCGCGTCGCCGCTCAGGACGTTGCATTTCTCCAACGCGACATTGTGAGCGCCTTCAGCCTTCGCCATGGCCACATCGTAGGCGCCCTTCGCTTCGACATTGTTAAGGTCCTGGCTCTTATCGTTCACCTTGTCGGTGGCCTTCGCGTCCTCCTTGGATGCTTGCATGCGGGCTTCGGCGACCTTCTTCGCAGCCGCTTGTTGAGCCGCCGCGACATCGTTCGCAACCGTGTCCGGCGACTTCGCTTTATCGCAGCCCGCTACCGTCGCCAGCGTGATCAATCCAATTATCGTGATGACTTTTAGATTCATAATTTTCACCTTCCAGTTGCTTGCAGCGCCGCGACTAACAAGTTGGCGGAACCGCCTACACGCACCCTACTGAACCGAATGGTGCTCAGCTATTGCGGGAACGCGCAAGACTTCGTCAGCGTTTGCTTACGAAACGGGAAAATGCACGGCCAGCGAGATCAGCAAAATCCTACAGCCGCCGGCACTGTGGGCGCATTCAGATCACGCGCAGCGAAGGTTAGAATCACCGCGTTATGCGCTTTTGCTTGAATTGCCTGTTATTTGCATGCTCCCTTGGCGGCTGCGCATCGCTCCCGCCGGGATCTGACTATCCGAAGACCGCCACCGCAGCGTTGACTGAACCGGAGGCGACACCAACTGGGAAGCAATTCGCTGCTGCGGCTCATGAACACGGCACGCAGGCGGCTTATCGCATCATCTCCGTCGGCGTCGACGGATTCCTGATGAGAATGGAGATGATCAATACAGCCGAGCGCACCCTCGACTTGCAGTATTACATCTTCCACGGAGACGAATCCGGGAAGTTGCTGACGGATGCTCTGATCCGCGCCGCGGACCGCGGAGTCCGGGTACGACTGTTACTTGACGATGGAGAAACTGTGCCGGGCGACGAGCAGATATTTGCGATCGCCGATCGGGCCAACGTCGAAGTGCGAGTTTTTAACCCGTTTGCATACCGCGGCCACAATCAACTGATAAGAGCGACCGAGTTTCTATTCAATCATTCCAGACTCGACCATCGGATGCACAATAAGCTGCTGGTCGCGGACAATTCGATCGCCCTCGTCGGCGGCCGCAATATCGGCGATCAGTATTTCCAAATTGATCCGGAATCCCAGTTCGCCGACGACGATGTATTCGTGGGCGGCCCCATTGTTCACAACTTGTCCGGAACCTTCGACGAATACTGGAACAGCGCTTTAGCAATCCCGGCGCAAGCCTTGCACGGCATCAACACTCATCAGAAGCATCACAAAGCTTACGCCGACAAGGTCGAAAAAGCGGGTTTCGACTATCAATCGAAGCTCGATAGCGGCGAACCCCTTGCCGGAATAATGGCCGGCCGTCTGCCACTGATATGGGCTAACGCCGAGGTGGTTTGCGACAGTCCCGAGAAAAAGCGGGCGGCCGACACGCCCGGCGTCGCAAGTCTCATGTATGCGCCCGTGGCGCATGCGGTCTCGCAGGTACAATCCGAGCTGTTGATTGTCTCGCCCTACGTCGTACCGTCAAAAGACGAACTGCACCTGCTGCAAGATCGTCGCGAGCACAAGGTGCGCATTCGAATACTGACAAACTCCCTGGAATCTGCGCCCGAGTTGTCCGCCCACTCCGGCTACATGCACTATCGGACTGAGTTGTTGAACGACGGCGTTGAGCTTTATGAAGTGCGGTCTCGGCTCGGCAATTCTCGCGGCAGCGGCCAATCAACAAAGCTGTCGCGCTATGGAAACTACGCGCTGCATGCGAAGCTCTATGTGCTGGACCGCCAGCGCCTCTTCATAGGTTCGATGAACCTCGACCAGCGGTCCAGGCGCATCAACACGGAGGTCGGATTGATCATCGACAGTGCCGAGCTATCGCAGGAAACGGCGAAACGATTTGAGGCGATGGCCCTTCCGGAGAATTCCTATACAGTAACGCTTCCGTCCGGTCCGGATAAGTCGCCGCATTTGGTATGGCGGACCGTCGAGAACGGCACCGCGGTCGAATACAACACAGAACCGGCAAGAAATCGGTGGCAGCGGGTCGAGGTCAAGGTATTGTCGTTATTGCCGTTGGACTCCGAGCTCTGACTATGCGAGCCTCCACAATGGCCCTGCCGATTCGCCGACATTTGCCGCGACGGTGCTATTCGGCGGTTACTTCTACCGTCACATTCATCGACAGGAAATCACCGCTTGATCCCACGAACGAGCCCAGCAGCGGCGAGGCCTGGTATGCGTTTCGCGCCACAGCCACTCGAATCAAATTACGCCCCCCCACCAGCGCGTTCGTAGGATCAAACTCTAGCCAGCCCGCCCCCGGTAGATAGACCTGTAACCACGCATGCGTGGCGCCGCCACCCACCAAACCGCCCTGTGCTCCGATTAGCCGCTCATCGTAAAGATAACCCGACACAAAGCGAGCAGCGAGGCCGAGACTACGAACTGCCTCCATCATGAACACCGAGAAATCCCGACAACTTCCGGAACCCTGACTTAAGGTCACGGTGGGTTCAAGCACGCCGAATTCCTCGCGCCGCGCGTAGATAAACTCGCGATTTATCGCCTGATTTATCGACAGCAAAACATTCAGGGTCGTCCTCTCGGCTTCAGCGTCCACGTATTTCTTTGCCCACTGATCGATCGCATGATTAGGATCTGGGTATTGGCGCTCCATTGAGCGCCCCAAATCCGCGCTATCGTCGCCGCTATAGTTAAAGGGCAAATGCCGTGCATAGGGCTCGATCCAAATCGTTTGCTCTGGCAGCGGGAAATGCTCGGCGCGAAACGAGGACTCGAAAACCAGCGAATCCGACATTTGTGCAAAGGATGTGATCACGATCGAGTTGCCAAACACATCGTGCATCCAACGAAGCTCGCTGGGTTGAGGTGCCACAAGCAGCGCCGTATCCAACAATCGCAAATCGTGACTATCACGCGGCCGCGACATCAAGCGATGTTCGCCAAGTTTCACAGGCTCGCGAAATTTATACTCGGTGCGATGGCGGACGGAAAGCACAGTCATCATGCAGCCTCAGGGCGATACAGTGGCGTCACCTGCCGCTGGTGCGATCCCGATGAAATTGCTCCCGGCCTTGTTCATTCGGCACCTTGGGGTCGACTAGGCGCTTTTTTGCCGGCGCGTCGTGCTTCCGAAAGCCCGATTGCGATTGCCTGCTTACGGCTTTTTACTGTGACGCCCGAGGAGCCGCTTTTCAGGGTACCGGCTTTGCGCTTGTGCATAGCGCGCTTTACGGATTGAGATGCTGCTTTGCTGTACTTATTCGCCATGAAAACTCTCCGTGAGACCTGCCAACATTGGCGCTGAGACAAACAGATGCCGGCATCCTCCTCCCAACTGGATCGATTCGCGCTGAGGCTCGTCGCAAACCCCGGTCACGGTAAGGGGCGGTTCCCGCGTCGGTCTCAGCGCGACCGATTGCTAAGGCTTTCTGTTTGCCTTCGCTCGTTCAGCTGCGTCGCCTAACTTCGCCTGACCGGCACCGACGGTTTTGTTGATCACGCCTTTAACTTGCTGGGTCTTATTACCCGTAACCTTGCCAAATTCTTCCTGGATTTTTCCACCGACTTCCTTTGCGCGCCCTTCAACCTGATCCTTATTGATACCCATGTCCGTCTCCTGTTGATCAATCTTCGGCGAGCGGCCGAATCGCATTGCTGAATGCCAGCCAAGTGCAGAGAAATGTTGCCACTACTGGGCTGGAGAAATGTAAGCGCAGCGACTCAACGCATGTAGGACAACGGCGAATACTCACAAATCCAGCCGGGTCCAGCATGCGACAGTCGCGCAGCGTGGCGTTGGGCCAAGAGGTATTGGCGTGTCAGTTGGCGGACCTCAATTCAGTGAGACGAATCCCGGGCGCGCCCGACCTGGCGGCAGCCCGTCGGCGCGCAAGCGTTCTGCGACCGCGATTGCAATTGCCTGGGCACCGCGTGAATTGGGATGCGTATCGCCCGGCAGATGCCAGCTCGGATCAAGCTTTACGTTCACATACGGCAGTCCCGCGTCATCGAGGATGCGTCGCCGCAGCATCTCGTCGGTCGCGCTCTCCGCACCGAATTGCGGCACAACGATGAGCGGTGCGGCATTCCGTGAGCGCGCAAGATCGACGAGCGCGCGTAGGCTGTCGCGAGTCCGTGTGACGCCCTGCTCAACATCGGCGGTGCTGCGGTAAGGAACGAGCCAGCACACTAAAGCAGCAAGGCGCCAGGAATGGTCAGCCGGTTGCGAGATGTGTCCGGCCGCCAGCCGCGGGCGATTGTCGAGCAGATTGCGATCGAAGAGCGACGGCATGAATAGCGTCACCACGGCGACCGGTTGACGAAAACGCGGCAACTCCGCCGCCAGTCGAAGAAACGACTGGTCGTTGCTGTAGTCGGACACTGCCAAGTTGGCGCTCTGTATCCCGAGCAGCGCGCCCACGCGGGCGGGAATCGACTCCTCCCAGGCAAGTCCGTATCCGGCGATGATGGACTCGCCGGTGAACAAAAGCGTCCGCTGCTCGACATCGACTTCGGCCCCCTGCGCCGACACCCTATGCCCCGCGTTGTCAAAGCTGTACGACACGGTGCGACCGGCCTCCTCGGCCACAACCGATCGAGCCGGCACGAATCCCCACCCAAGCAACGGGTCGACGCGGCGTCGCGGCTCCAGCTGCAGCGGATCGGCATCGTGTGGATAAGGCGGATGTGCGCGCAGCAGCAGCTCGGCGCAGCCCAGCGCCAGCATAACTGCGACAGTGATTCGCAGCGCGCCGCCGATGGTCGCTCGGCTCGCGACGGCGGCGATCGGTTGGCGCAGGACGAGCACGAGCGCGACCCCAGTCAGAAAAATAAGCCCGCGCACTGTCATCTCCGCTGCAACCAGGGTGGAGCGCGCAATGGCGAAGATCGGCATGAAATGGCGGTCCCACCAACTTTGTCCCGCAGCGAGCGGTGCCAGGATCAATGCAACGCCGAGGCCTGCCACCGCGGCTTCGGTAAAGCGACGGCGGCTCACGCCGACTCGCGGCGGCCGACAGTCACAAACAGCCCGCCCTCGGGTCCCAGGGTTCTCATCCAACCGAGTTGCGCCAGCCAGGCTTCGGGACGCCAGGTATCGCCGGCTGCAGTGAAAAGACCATCCGGATCCTCGCCGATGAGTGCACTTGGGTATGTTCGAAGATACTCGACGTCATTCTCGTTGAACCAATTCTGCACCTCGCTCACTGTGTGCCAATGCTCTTCGGGATGCTGGTATTGGTCCCTCATCCATGCTTCCCGCCGCGCGGGGTCACCGTCTCGTTCGCGCAGCACGGGATCGAGCGGAATCCAGCGATACCCGGACAAACGGGCAATGACACCCCGCAGGCGAAACGGTATGCGCGCGAATGCGTTGTAAAGGCCGATGATGATGAATCCACCAGGCCGCGCCAACGCCGCGATTCGGGCAAACGATGCGCGTGGGTCCGGCGTATGGTGCAGCACGCCCGACGCGTAAACCACGTCGAATGCGCCGGCCCGCAATCCCGGACGGCGCAGATCGGTTTCGACGAACTGCACGCGCGCAAGCCCGAAGCGCCGCGCCGCAATTTGGCCAAGCAGCAAGGACGCCCGTGTCAGGTCCGCAGCAACGACCAGCCGATCGGCGCGTGTCAGGTATAGGCTCATCTGCCCGGTACCGCATCCGACTTCCAAGATCCGCGCGTCACCGGGAATCGCTTGGTCCAGCAGGCGCGCGAACCTACTGCGTTCAGCCTGAGCGTAAAGCGACCCCAAGGTCTCGCCCGGTTTGTAGCCGGGGAATGGAGCGTGCTCGTAAAAGCGGCGAACGGCGTCGCCCCGGGGGTCCCCTCCCAGTCGCAAGTGCGGAATTCCGTCGGGGGCTGTGTAGCGAGCGCCGCACTCCGTGCACCGCCATTCGACCGCCAACACGCCACCGCAGGCCGGACAGGCTAGCAGATCGCGTAACACATCCATCGGTCAGAAGATCGAGTAAACGAACGGAGCGAGCGCCTCAACGCTTGCCGCGACGATCAAGACTATTCCAATCACGCACAGGAAAACAGCCAGCGGCATCATCCAGCGCTTCGCAGGATCGCTTCGCCACATCCCACGCGCGAGATCCGCGATCGATCCACCGGCACTGCCGAAGACGATCAGGCTGCGTTCTATCCTGCCGCGCTTTTTGAGCATGCGATTTTTTCCTTCTGCGTTGCTGATGACGCGCGTTTGGCAATCCGGGTGCGGCCGGCAATCAACACGTCGATGCCACTGCGCCGAAAGGTCGAGTACCCTTCGACGGCCCGATTGACGATGGGCTCTCCTGCAAGGTTGAACGATGTGTTGAGCAATATCGGTATGCCACTGCGCCGTCCGTAGGACTCAAGCAATGCATGCAGCCGGGGGGCCATGCTCTGCTCGAGCGTTTGCACTCGCGCCGTGCCATCGACGTGAGTGATCGCAGCCAGCCGCATCCGCCACTCCGGACGCACCGGAAAAACACCCGACATGAACCGCGCCAGTCGAGCTCCGCCCGGCGGCAACTCGAAATAGCGGTCGGCGGCCTCAATCGGCACTACCGGTGCGAACGGCCGGAATTCCTCGCGATATTTGATGTCGCGATTCAGCCGATCGCGCATTTCGGCCGAGTGCGGCGCGGCAAGAATACTGCGGTGCCCTAGCGCACGAGGTCCAAACTCGAGGGCGCCCTCCATCCACCCGACGACACGCCCGGCGATGAGATCGCCAGCGGTCCGCTCGATTAGTTCCGAGTCATTCAATTCATCGCAAGGCTGATGATCCTCACGCGCCAATTGCACCAGCGCAGAGCCATCCACCGCCGGACCCCAAAACGGATGGTCCGGGACCGGGCAGTCCGGATTTTTGAAGTGGATCCGGTCGGCATACAGAGCCGCGCCCAACGCACAACCAGCATCACCAGGAGCAGGCGGAACGAATAACCGCTCAAAGCCCGATTCAGCGAGGATCCGTGAATTGGCGACACCGTTCAGCGCTACCCCGCCGCCCATGCAGAGATCGGGCAAACCCGTTTCCTGGTGCAGCTCGCGCGCGATTTCCACCAACGTCTCTTCGAGCACTTGCTGCACACTTGCAGCGCAGTTTGCAAACCGTCTTCCTTCTGCGGATTCGAGATCGATCGGCTCGTATGGGCTGCGCGGCCGGCCGAACAGATCGATAAATCGCGATGAATAGGAGCGTTGCGTGGTGGTGTGGAATTCGAAGTACTCGAGATCGAGACAGAAGGCTCCATCTGGCGTGCGCCGGATGAGCTGGCGGACCTCGTTGACCAGTGTCGGGCGACCATAGCTGGCCAGTCCCATGACCTTGTACTCACCCTCGTTGACCGCGAACCCGAGATAAGCTGTGAAAGTCGAATAAAGCAATCCCAGCGAATGGGGAAACCGGACTTCGCGCAGCAGGGTGATCGAAGCGGCGCCGTTGGGGCGCCGCTCGCCGAGGCCGACCGACGTCGTGGTCCACTCGCCGACGCCGTCGGTTGTCAGAATCGCCGCGCGATGCGTCGGTGCCGTGAGGAAAGCGGCGGCCGCGTGCGACTGGTGGTGCTCCGTGAATAGAATCTTGCGCCTTGGTAAGCCCAAGTACGACGAAATCACGCCCCGCACCCAGATTTTATCGCCGAGCGAGTTTCTCATCGCCTGCGGGAATGCCCGCCAAGAGATTGGGAAGGCGCGCAGCGCACTGGTTAGAATTCGATCGAATTTGAGCATCGGGCGCTCGTAGAAAACCACGGCGTCAAGGGCTTCCGGCCCGATGCCGGCATGATCCAGGCACCACTCGATCGCCAGCAGCGGAAAGGCGGCGTCGTTCTTGCGCCGCGAGAGCCGCTCTTCTTGGACCGCGGCAATCGGCATTCCGTCGATGACCAGCGCCGCCGCGGAGTCATGATAGTGAGCCGAGATTCCCAGAATCTTCACTTTCAGTACTCCCGGTCAAGTGACGCGTTGCGCTCAGGTGAAACTGGCAACCAGCCCGTGGGCTCCTTACGGGCGGCTCGTTTGGCGAGGTAGCCAAATGGCGGCAACAGGGTGAAATACAGAATTGTCAGGAACAGACCGCTGATGACGCCTGCGATCGCGAGCGCGAGGCGCAGGTAACCCTTCCACAAGCGACTCAACCGCGCGCGCAAAAAAGCACTCTTGTGGTGGTGCGGGGACACGCGCACGAGCTGCGCTAGCGTGTAGTTCATGTGGTAGACCTCGTCGCGAAGAACCTCATCAAAGATCGCACGCGTCGGCGGATCGCGCTCGAGCACATCACGATACGACGCGAAATCCGTTGCGGCAGACTTTTCCGAAAGGTGGAGAAAAGCAAGCAGAGCGCCAGTTTCCGACTCCTCGATTCGCAAATCGTCAAGACCGCGCTCGCCGGGCGCCAGCCAGTCGGCCTGATAACCAGATCGGGAAGCCGCGGAGCCCTCCTGGTGCAGAAGCGAACCGCGCCGGCGAAATAACTCCGCATGTCGCTGTTCGTCCCGAGCGTGGTACAGAAACAGCGTACGCAGCAAGGGGTCGGAGGTCAGTTCGGCAGCGCGGACAAGATCGCGCCCGCCCTCTGCCTCGGTTTCGGCGAATCGGAGCAGATTGCTCGCCCGCCGCGCCGTGTCGAGCCATACCCAACTATGGACCGGCCACAGCAGTATCTGCCTAATTTTCATCAGAAGATTGGCAACATTTGAATCCACCCATTACCGTGAGTACCTGAAAGGTCCTGATTCGTTTAGTTTTTCAGATAACCGGGTAATTTCAAGCATGTCGCAGCCCCCGCAACCCCACCAATTTCCCTGGCTTGCTCGCCCAAGTGCCTTTGCTTGGCATCACTGCATAGCCTGATAGCTCGTGACGCGTCTTGCAATCATGACGCCGGCTAACGCCAGCGCGAATCCTGCGAACTGCAGCGGCGTAAGCGTTTCGTCAAACAGGATGTATGCCAAAATTGCCGCCAGCGGAGGGACCAACAACATCAATGCCGTGACCCGCGTCGGATCGCCGCGACGCATCATCCACATCAGCAAACCTTGCGCGACAATCGAGGAGATCACCACCGCCCATAGCAACGTGCCCCACAAAACGAGGCTACCGTCCCAGCGCATGGTGCCCACGCTGCACGTCGCGAGCACGGCTACAATCGCCGCACCGAAATTCTGGAGACACCCCGCCGCTCGCAGGTCGTCGCCGCCCAGCCGCCTTTGCGCGAGCGTGCCGACAGTCAGCGCAACGATACTCAGCAGGCCCGCGGCGACGTAAGCGAAACTGCTCGGCGCAAAGGCGCCTTGCACCAGTCTAGGCAAAAGGACGAGCACGACACCGAAGAACCCGACTAGAAGTCCCAGCCACATCGACATTGAAGGCCGACCGCGGCCGTGCGACAGCATTAAGGCGGCGGTAAATAACGGCTGCAGCGCACCCATCAGCGCCATAATCCCGGCGGGCAAACCATGGGCGATTGCCCAAAAACTTAAGGTTAAATATAAACCCATCATCACTGCGCCTGCCGCCACGTGCTGAGCCAGGTTGTGTGGCGAAGGCCAGCGAGCGCCTGCCGCCGCCGCCGCAATGCCCAACAGCACGGTTACCGATGCGAAGCGACACAGTAGAAACAGCTGCACGTCGGCATGAGGTGCAGCAGCCCGCGCCACGATAAAGGCGGTTGACCAGCAGAAGACGAACAGAGCCGGAGCGAGGGAACGAATCATAAAACGAACTCGTCTCAATAGAGCTGAAGGAGCACCAGAATGATCGACCATGCAGGTATTCGCGTCGCGAATATGACAGTGTCTGCCATTTTGCACTACAGTTTCGTTGACTCTTCCCGAGGCAGTTGAAGATGGAGAAGCGCAGGTGACCAAGGGTCGGGACAGCGGCATGCCCGCGGTCGAACAGTGGGAATCGTACTTCGACGCCGCCGGAATTCTAGAGTCCCTCGGCTGTCGCGACTTGAGTGGTGACGCAATTGAGTTTGGCTGCGGCTACGGTACCTTCACGATCGTGGCCGCGCAGAGAATCGTGGGTACAGTCTATGCGTTCGACATCGACCCGCTGATGGTGGCGGCAACCGCAGCTCGCGCCTCGCGGACCGGCTTGAAGAACGTCGTCGCTGAGCAACGGGACTTCGTCACGGATGGCTGCGGGCGAGATCCTCAGTCGGCGAGCTTGGCTTTACTATTCAACATTCTGCACATCGAGGATCCCGTAGGCCTGTTGAAGGAAGCCTACCGAGTTTTGCGTCCCGGGGGATTAGTCGGAATCATTCATTGGAACTACGACGTTCAAACGCCGCGAGGGCCGCCGCTCGATATTCGCCCGCGGCCCGAGCAATGTAGAGCTTGGGGTGAGGAGGCAGGATTGCGGTGGGTTCGGGACGAATGTCTGCCCGGCTCGCCGTGGCATTGGGGAATGCTGATGGCGCGACCTTGATGCCTCACCTAGCATGGAAGAGGCACAAAGTCTTAGTCTGATAGAATTAGGGCGCTGAAAGGAGGGGAGATCCGTGGCTACCTGCACAGCGGAATTTCGAAAAACATTTGAGGACTGGGCCTCAACAGGGCAGCCGTCGATGCAAAGCGAAGGCGATCTGCCGCTTGCTGCGGCCGCGTTGATGGCGCACGCCGCCTTTGTCGAACCGGAGCGCCAGATCGCCATCTTCGATGCAATTGCGGAGGCGTGGCTCGATTTGAACGATGGGAGCGCGCGGCGAGAGCTGCTGCAAGAAAGACTCGGGTTCCTGACGGCTGCTCCTCCCGTATCGGCAGCCGATACGTGGAAGACGCCCAAAGTGATTTGGGACGCCTTTTGGGCTGTGGCCGACGACCGTGGGGACCGGCGAGCAGACGGATCTCAAGCGCTTGATGTGACAATGCGCGTCGTGAACATTGGCACCCACTACGATCAAGAGTTGCTGCTGCGTTGTGAGCGAGCCGTCCTGATGCATCCGGACGTTCACAGGCTGCTCGGCGAACCGGAGGTGCGTATGACCACCAACGATCTGCGTAATCGGCCACAGGCTAGCCTCGGCACAGTTCTGCTCGACATGCTGACGACGAACGGTTACGACTTAGAGGTCATCGATGCGGACACCGTTCTGCTGCCGCCACAATTCCCCGCGCAAAATCGGACTAACCGACGCATTCTGCAATTGCACGACGTTTGGCATCTGTTCGCAGATTACGGCTTCACGGCACAAGGCGAAGTCGCCATCTCGGGGTTCCAGCTTGCCCAGTTTGGCCAGAATTATTCCACCCGATTCCTGGCCGTGAGTTCAACCAGCATCTGCTTGAGCAGGCCGGTCGATCCTGACCAGTTCATTACCCTGATGGTTGAAGGTTGGCGCCATGGGCGTACATCGCCTCCCCTGATGTCCGTGCCATGGCATCAGTTGCTGGACACGCCAATACCCCAGCTGCGCCGTGAATTGGGGATCAAACCATTTCAGAGCCGCACACCGGAATTCCTTAATTTCGCTGCGTAGCTCTTCGACCATCCGCCCCGGAAAATCCCTTGCGCGTCGTTTTGGTGTTATGCTCGAAAGAGGGGAGAAATATCGCATAAGGAACTGATTTTATTGCAACTTACACCAAGATATTTGCGAGCCGTTTTTGTAATTAGTGCTGCAAGCGTCGGTGTCGCATCCGGGACGACAATCCTACCTCACGGCGTTTCTCGTGCAGACCTGTGCGTCACGGAGGGGACGATCGATGAACTTCCTGCGTCGCATCGATTCATCGTCGATTCACCCAAGATGCGCGCCTTTGTAAGAGCCGAGCCGGTTCAATCCATCGAAGCGCGATTCACCTACCTCGGCGCCACCTCGCACGACATTCCCTTAGGCTCTGGCAGAATGCGGCGCCAGTTCGGCTTGAAACTCCGTGCGCAAGACGCCTGCAATCTGGTTTACGCCATGTGGCGTATTGAGCCTGAATCCACACTCGTCGTCTCCATCAAGGAGAATCCCGGGCAACACGTAAGTGCCGAATGCGGCAACCTCGGTTACCGCAATATCAAGCCTCAGCAAGCAGTGCGCCTACCAAAATGGCGACCCGGAGATACACATACGCTGCGAGCTGAAATGACGCGTGCCGATATGAACATCTACATCGACGACACGCTCGCTTGGCAAGGTACCTTGGGGTCTGAGGTCCTGAAATGGGATGAGCGCGTCGGGATTAGATCGGACAACGTCCGTCTGCAGTTCGAGCTGCGAACCGGACCGCTCGACCAAGCAAATGCCCGCAATCAGGATTGCAAGTCCGAGCCTGCCACGGCGGAATAACCCAACCGGAACTGGCATGATCTCGTGATGGGTCTGCTCTCGAGAAACCAAGCCGCAAGCGGTTACTCACGCGAGTCGACATCAGTTGTCTGCAGGATCGCCGTCAGATTTCGCTTCGGCACCTGGCCGACCGGAATCCGCGAAACCTCTTTGAACGTCTTTGTGTCCACCACGACCGTCACGTTGTCGCCCGCTGCGGCAACATAAACCAACCTTCCATCCGGTGAGAAGGTGATCCACTCCGGATGCTGACCTACGTGCACACGAGAGAGTTCCTTCATTTCCGGGAGAGAGTACACGTAGGCGTAGCCGTAGACCTTGCTTGTCGACCAGAGTTGCTTGCCGTCCGGCGTGATGCCAAGGCCGTGTGCCGGCGCGCCCTGCAATCCGTCCCAGTTGGCCTCTACGCCGGCTATCGCCGGATGGTCGTAACGCGCCAGTTCATTTCCGGTCGCGAAATCGACGGCGACGACACCGTGATAGTCCGTCAGCTGAACGAATACGCGATTGGTCGAGCCATCAGGTTTCGTTTCGAACGCCATCGGCCGGACACCAGCAGTCATTTTGATCGAGCGCACCAACGTATCGGTGACCACATCGGCGATGGAAATCGACTTGTGAGTCAATGACCCCGCCACGACAAATTTACCGTCGGGCGTGACATACACGTTATGAACGTCGCCACCGGTGGGGATTGTCTTAACGTTCCTGAGCAACGCGGTGTCGATGACATTGAGGCCCCCGGGTTCCTCCTGGATGCCGACATACACCTTCCCGCCGTCCTTGGTGATCGTCACGTTGTTGGGCCGTCCAGACAGCGGCAGCCTGGCTACGACTGACAGACTCCGTGCGTCCACCACGTCGAGTGTGCGCAGGGCCTCGTCCGTGATGTACAGACGGCTGCCATCGGGGGCAGCCGCTACGCCGTGCGCGATGCGAATGTCCTGGATGATCCCGACCACCTTGTTGTCTGCAGGATCGATGACATCAACGTTGTCACCGGCCGAATTGGTCTGGATGACGCGCACAACCTTCCTCGACGAGGGTAGCGTCTCGCCCGTCACCCAGGAGACCAGCGTCAGATACTCCGGATCCTCCACGGACCAATGCTTACCGCCGCCGTGAAACCGATCCCCTCCGTCCTTGCGCGCCAGCGGATGCTGGAGCAATCGGCTGGACTTAGGTTTGCCGGGCACAACAAACGCCGAGACCAGCGTGAAGTTCTTCCGCGATGCGTCCTCCGTCCAGCCGCCTTCGTTAAGCGGCTGAAGCTTAAACGCCCCTTGCCCTCGCTCGTGGCACTCGAAGCACGGAACGTTGCCTGGACGTTTCACCAGGAACATCGGCTCGATCCGCGCGCGATAGTAGCCGAAGTCGAGAGTCGCAGGGTTTGCTGCGGCGTGCTCCTGTGCTTCGGCAATCGAGACCGACAGGAGCGCTGCGGAGAGTATGAGAAGTAGTCGCGACATGGTGTCGTAGTGGAACACAATGGTCGCCCGGGGTCCAAGATTCTTCTCGGACACAGGGCGTTAAGATCTACGCCCCTCCGGGAAGACCGTATTGGATAAGACGATTCATCCCAACCCCATCGGGCGCGATTTGCACTTCGAGGCGGATAAAACCCTCTCTTCTTACGCCGATGAAGCTCGTGCGCACGAGACGATCGTAACGTGACGTTTTCAGGCGCCTCACTCGCGAGGCGCCCTTCGCTATCATCAGGGGTGTAGTTGCAGCGTCGGTATCACTTCCCGGGCGAGCAGCCGCACCGATGTCGCGGCTGCCTCGAAGGGCATGGTACCGAAGATCATATGGCACGCAACGTAATTCACGCCGGTCTCGCGCGTGAGTTCCTTGAGAAACTTAAGCACGCTCGTGGGTGATCCAGCGATGCCATGACCTATCGCGGCGAGCTCGTCAAAACGCTGTGGGTACATCTCTGCCAGCGGAAAGGCGAGGCGCGATCTTTGCCACAGGAGTTCCAGTGCCTCGCGCCACGGCCGATAGGCCTCATCTGCAATGCGCCGCGCCTCGGCGTCGGTTTCGGCAACCACGATGTGTCGCGATATGCCGATCATCGGCAGATCGCCGCTCTTGCGGCCCGCCGCTGCCCACTCACCGCGGTAGCGGGAGACAATGTCACGGGCGCGCGCAGCAGGCCCGAGCGAAATCACGTTGATGCCGCGTGTCACGGCCCAGGGGACCGCCTCGACGTTCGGTATGCCGTACCAGAGCGGCGGATGCGGGCGTTGCACTGGCTTTGCGACTGCCAAATAATCCTTGAATTGATAGAACCGGCCCTCGAAATTCAGCACCTCAGCTTCGCAAGCCTGCATCAGGACCGCGAACGCCTCGTGATACATCGCCTGTGCCGTGGCCGGATCGAACCCATAGCGCTGATGCTCGAGCAGTGCGCCACCGCGACCAACGCCAAGCTGCAACCGCCCACCGCTCAGGTGGTCGAGCATACAGATCTCCTCGTAGAGCCGCAGCGGATGATGCAACGGGAGGACGTAGACCAGCGGACCGAATCTGATCCTCCGAGTCCGCTGCGCCACGGCGGCGAGAAACACGCTCGGGGACGGCGCCATGCCGAGCCGTGTCGAATGATGCTCGGCGACATGATAGGCGTAATAGCCCTCGGCCTCGAGTACGCCGATGAGTTTCAGCCGTTCCTCGAGCTGGTCACCGAGCGGTGCCCCATTGTGATCAAGATGATCGAAGACGCCGAACTGAAGCATTGCGGTTAAGAGCCGGATTCGGATGATGGCCGGTCATTATCCGACAGTTCGAGCTGTTCGCACATCCATGTGCTCGTCTCGCGCGGGCGGCAACTAGGCTGCCGAGCGGCTTCCCCGCGTCTGCTGTTCTGATTCAAGAGCTAAGGCGATCCCCGTGCACTTCGGATACTGGCTGCAAGCCCAAAAATGTTTGCCAGCGAACTTCCCCTGCCGCGCAATGTGATCGACCATCCCCGCTCCGCACTTCGGGCACCTTTGCACCGCCGGAATCGTCGGTGAGAGCCGGACACTCGGATTCTTTTGTGCCGCCCCGATGATCTGCTGCAGCGATTCCCCACCGATGAGACGAATCCGGCAACCCCGCGCGAAATCGCGCGCCTCCTTTGTGAAGGTGCCGCCGGTAACGACAATGCCCCCATCGGCACGCCGCGCTGCCACGACGCCATTCAATTCACGAACCACCGACACGCCAACCTGCGGTGTCTTCCAATGCTTGCATTGAATCAGAAGCCGCTGTCTCGCCTTAGTCGCAATGAGGTCGATCTCGCCATTCGGCCCCGAACCTCCCCGCTCATCGATTCGATATCCCTCCTGTCTCAAAGCCCCGCAGATGAGCAACTCGAAATTGCGCCATTCCATCGCCCTGACCACGGGGGGCGTGTCGTCGATAGCAGCATCGGACGACCTAATCCCTCTTACCTGTTTGACGATCGAAACAACCGCCGCCATACGGACTTGCCGCGCCAGCTTGGATGCCACCGCCCACATACTGTCAAACAACCCCGCGCCCTTCGCCATTGTTCAAATTCCCAGCAGTTCGTAACTGAATGGTTTTGCCACAATTAGAGTGCAATTACCGCGACTCTAGTCACGAGATTTGCTTCGACTCGCCGGTAATCTTCGACCGGCCGCGTTGAACGCCGGAAGCATTGGCGACGGCGACCCTTCTTCATCAGAAGCGACCGCGGTTAATGCAGGGTAAAATCTTCTCGTCCTTGCTCGCCCATAAGTTCGAGGATCCTTCCTCCGCCACGGGCGACGCAAGTCATCGGATCGTCGGCGATCAGTACTGGTAGCCCGATTTGCGTCATGATCAGTTTGTCCATGTTGCGAAGCAATGCTCCACCTCCGGTCAGCATAACGCCGCCTTCCGCAACATCACTGCCGAGCTCCGGCGGCGTTTGTTCGAGCGCTTGTCTCACCGCGCTCACAATACTGTCTAGGGGTTCTTGCAGAGCTTGCAGTATCTCGTTCGAGTTCAACGTGAACGAACGCGGTACGCCTTCCGAAAGATTTCTTCCCCGCACGCAGATCTCACGCACGTGTTCATCAGGAAACGCTGAGCCGATTTCAATCTTTATGCGTTCTGCGGTAGCCTCCCCGATCAAAATACCGTAGTTGCGGCGGACGTACAGTGTGATCGCTTCGTCGAACTTGTCCCCGCCCATGCGCACGCTCGCCGCGTAGACAATCCCGTTCAGCGAAACCACGGCGACTTCGGAGGTGCCGCCACCGATATCGAGGACCATCGAGCCACGCGCCTCGTGCACCGGCAAGCCTGCACCCACTGCCGCCGCCATGGGCTCGGACACGATATTGACGCTGCGCGCACCGGCGCCTTCGGCGGACTCTTTGATGGCACGGCGTTCGACTTGAGTTGCACCGAATGGCACGCAAACCAGTACGCGTGGACTAGCACGATAAAAACGATCACCGTGAACCTTGTTCATGAAATACTGCAGCATCTTTTCGGTGTACTTGAAGTCGGCGATTACGCCATCCTTCATGGGCCGCACGGTGGTGATGTGCGCCGGCGTTCGGCCGAGCATCTTCTTCGCTTCCATACCCACGGCGACCACGATCTTGCCGCCGCGATTGGGCGCACCCTGCACGGCCACGACCGAGGGCTCGTTGAGTACGATTCCCTGCGACTTGGCGTAAATCAACGTATTGGCGGTGCCAAGGTCGATCGAAAGGTCATTGGAAAAATGACCGCGCAGGCGTTTCAGCATGGGGAATGGGTCTTTTGCGAAAGGAAGGGGGAAGCCGTTGCAGGGCGTGCCGATCAACAGCTCAAGAGCTGAGTCATGTTTAGCACGTTTTCACTTGTACTGCGCGAATGCTTTGCGGATTGGCGCGAAGGAAATCGGCTGTTCTCCGTCTGCCGGGCTGTTCGGGCGTCCCTTGCCCAAGCGACGGCGGCCGAGAGGCGCACGAATTTAGGCAGTCGCCGCGAATCCACTACCCGACCGCGTACGAATGGTAAGAATGGTAAGAATGACGCTGAGTTGACAGCGCACAGGCGCAGTGCGGTAAATGATGCTCTGGCCGGTCACTTTTATTGGTGGAGCGAATATGGAATCCTGGATTGCTGGACTGGCGCAACACGGCTACGTGATTCTGTTTGCTGTCGTCTTTCTAGAATCCGTCGGCCTTCCCCTTCCCGCGGCACTGGCGCTGCTGATCGCAGGCGCCGCCGCGGCGCGTGGCTCACTGCAGGTCCCTTATGCCGCGGTCGGGGCTCTCGTGGCGATGCTGGCTGGCGACAGTCTAATGTTTCTATTGGGTCGCACCACCGGGTGGTGGCTCCTCGGAGTGCTCTGCCGCGTGTCGCTGAACCCCGAGGCATGCGTTCTGCGTTCCGCGGATTCCTTCTACCGGCGCGGCCGTAAGCTGCTGGTCGTGGCGAAGTTCATTCCCGGGATCAATACCATGGCGCCGCCGCTTGCAGGCAGCATGCAAATGCGCTTCCTGCCGTTCTTGCGCTTGGATCTGGCCGGGGCCGCACTCTATGTTGGATGCTATTTCGGGATCGGGTATGTTTTCAGCGGCGCCCTACAAGCCGTCACCCAAGGCTATCGAACATTCGGCAGGGTAATAAGTAGTATCGTGATCGCGCTGGTTGCGGTCTATCTGGCTGTCCAAGTTTGGTTGTGGATCAAAGAACGCGCGCAGCCGCCCGTCGCTTTCGCAATCCCCCTTGAGGCAGCTGACGGTTCTGCAACGGGCGCCCAAATATACGACGTTCGCAGCCACGGGTATTTTGAAGTGAATGCTGTACGCATCAAAGGATCCAGGCGATTGGATCCTCACGCACTGCGTCAAGCCAATACCGATTTCGAAGGCCAGGTGTTTCTGTATTGCACGTGCGTACGTGAAGCGACCAGCAGACGGGTGGCACGGGAGCTTGAGAGCAAACTTCGAGGCAAAGGCGTGCGCATCGCAGTTATTAAAGGTGGCTTACGCGCGTGGCGGAAGGCAGGGCTGCCGATAGAAGCCGTACCGCGCGATGATATGGCTGCGCTTCCGGCTTTCGATTAGCCAGCGACTCGATCCCGCCGCGCAGCTCCAACACAGGAAAACGAACCGCGCTTAAGTGGAGATACTCTTTGGCGTGTAATTCAGTTCGCTGCGAGCGCTCCAGCGGTACAGATCTTCATCTCCACAATGAGGGCATTTGATCGCAGTCAATTGATCAGCGAAATCCGCCGGCGTTTTGCCGCCCGGTGCCTTGGCCGCAATCGCAATGACTAACCCGCACGATCGACTCTTGCACAGCCAACCTACGTAGATCTCACCCTGCGCCATCTGTTGCGGCGCCCTGACATCGACGTGGCGCAACGGCGCTGACGCGATTGGTTTGTGTGATGGCGTACCCCTGCTTTTTGTTGGACGTTTGATCGCCATTGCCGCCTCTACGCTGATGAACATGGGAAAGGCCCTCAATTTTAACGCCCATCAAAGACAATCCGTCAACCTGCCAAGGTAATTCCGGACCTTACGACGCCTGCGCCTTGGATATCGGGTCGAAACCGTTGCAAGGCGGGATGAACTCGATGTCTGCCCGCAGACAGCCAGGCTCTGGGAGAGTCTTATCGGGGGTGATCGTCGATCCATCACCGAAGGAGAGATTTTATGACCAGTCTGGCCACCTCCCATGCCCACGGCCGCGGGTTCAACTCTGCGTTTATGCTATTTATCGGTGGGCTCGCTGTTGCTGCCGCGAGTGCAGCCGGTGCCTCGCCCACCGACCGCGATACCCCCACCGTCATCATTCACTACACTACAGCGAGTCTTGCGACCGACAGCGGCGTGCACGCGTTGTATCGCCGCATCGAGATGGCAGCTGAAAGAGTCTGCCCGCATGAACCGGCCAACTCGCAATTGCCCAACGAAGCGCTAATCAAGTGCCGCCATGACACCGTCGCTGTCGCAATAGCGAAGATTAACAACCAGCGGCTCGCGGCGTTGCACGTCGCCAGCGCCCATTGAGTCCAGGCTTCGCCTTCGGCAACCGAGGTTAATGTCGCTGGGATGGGAGCGCGCAAAACATGGGCTCGTCGTATGCAACGAGGCTGGTCAATTTACCTTTCGCCGAAGGGGTTCAGCTAACAGGCGTTCGAGGGCGTCGGGATCCACGGGCTTGGTCATGTGTTGGTCAAAACCGGCATCCTTCGCGCGCTGCCGATCGTCGTCTTGCCCCCATCCGGTCAATGCGACCAGGCAAATTCCGGCGGCCCACGGTTCTCGACGAAGTTCCCGAGCGACCTCATAACCGCTCAGGTCGGGCATTCCTATGTCGATGAACGCGACATCCGGGCGGAACGTCCGAGCAAGCGTGAGAGCCGAACGACCGCTATAGGCCACACGGATTTCGTGCGCGGCGAGGTCCAACAGCATCCCAAGCGCATCTGCGGCGTCCTTGTTGTCATCGGCAATCATTACTCGCCGTGCATGTGGTCCAGCCGGAGGCGCATCGACATCTCTCTTCTGATGTTCTCGTGAGTCGCGAGTGCCCAGCGGTAGTCGTACGCAGAACTCGCTCCCATGTCCAGTTCCGCGGCTGTGCGCCTCAATCGTACCGCCATGCAGTTCAAGCAGACCCTTCACGAGCGCAAGGCCGATCCCAAGACCGCTCTCGGAGCGAGTCGACGCGCCATCAATTTGTGAAAACATTTGGAAGATACGCGCGAGCGCGTGCGGTTCAATGCCAATGCCATCATCTTTAACGGATAGGCAAAGAGTCTCGTTCTGCAGGGTCCCTGACAGCTCGATATGACCGGCAGGGTCGGTGTACTTAGCGGCGTTAGTTAACAAATTGCAGAGTATCTGCGAGAGACGTAACGGATCAGCCTCGAAAACCAGATCCTCGCGCGGCAGGGTGATAGTGAGTTCGTGATGCTTGCCATCGATCAACGGGCGGGCCGCTTCGACCGCGGAATCAACCACCTCGGTCAGCGTGACGCGTGTCTTTTTGAGTTCAAGCTTGCCTTGGGTGATCCGCGCGATATCGAGCAGATCATCGAGGAGCAAAGCCATCTGCCCCACCTGTCGCTGGATCACATTCTGTACCCATTGAAGCTGTTGAGGCGCAAGCTTGGGCGAGGCAAGAACCTGAGCCGCGGTGCGGATCGGCGCGAGAGGGTTACGGAGTTCATGCGCGAGCGTTGCAAGGAAGATATCCTTGCGCTGATCAGCCTCACGCAGCGCCGCCCCGGTGGTCCGCAGCGCTTCGAACTGATCACGTAACTGGTATTGACGGGCTCGAGCGCGGAGAGCGGCCTGAATGGAACTCAACACAGTGCGAGAGGAACTAGGACGCTCCAAGAGCGTGACGTTGCGCAGTGAATCGAGGACCCGATTGCTGATCGGCGGCGATGTACTGGAGTGGCACAAGAGAACAACGGGAACATCTGACCAGGGTGGTTGACGGGAAAGTGCCGCAAGCAGCTGATCGATATGCGGATCGATGAATGCCGCATCGGTCATCAAAATTGCGCCGACCGAGGTCTCGATCTCCGCCGCTAGCAATCGGGCGCCTTCATACGGATTTACCTCTATTCCGGCGCGCCCGAGCAACTCCAACGTTGCTTCGCGGTCGCGTCGGGTTGGCGCCCACAACAACACACGATAGTCGTCCATTCGCCATGCCTTTAGCGGGCAGGTCCGTCGGGTTGAGGGCGATCATTGTGCTTGCACGCAGGTTCCACTTCGATCGGGCTCCCTGAGAGGATGCCGCGCAGCGTGAGTAATGGCTCGCTCAAGTGAATGCCGTGCTGATCAAACCACAGCTCTCGGATAGATCCTTCATGTCCGCCGGTGCGCTTCTTCAGCACCGAGATAGCCTTTCGCACTGTACCAGCGAGTTCGAAATAGCGCAGAAGCAGGACTGAATCCGCGAGGTAACTCGCATCCACCGGAGAAGTCATATTGGCGCCGATCATGCCGCTTTGCGCAACCGTGAAGAACGTCGCCACGCCTTGATTGTTCAAGTACGAGAGTAGCTCATGGAGTTGCGCCGTCAAATAGTTGTTTTGGGGCATGGCGTTAAGGTAGCCATTGAGACTATCGATGATGATCACCCGGGCGCATTCTCTTTCCACGGCTTCCCGCACCTCGTGCGCGAACTCCCCCGGAGAAATTGCCACGGGATCGATTTGGTGGATGGCGATTTGCCCGGGTCCCGAGCCTTCGTCGATGCGCATCCCGATGCCGCGAGATCGGGCGATGAGTGCCGATTTCGTTTCATCGAACACAAACGTCGCGGCATGGTCTCCCCGCTTGGTTGCGGCCGCGGCGTATTGCAGGGCGAGCGTCGATTTTCCGGATCCGGGCGGGCCAATGAGTAGCGTACTCGTCCCGCGCTCGATGCCTCCCCCCATAAGCCTGTC
>Ga0210388_10000527_pt1 | contig 31138 bp, 26 predicted proteins | sample IncBWC19OmetaG_FD_155485 | JGI IMG/M metagenome (GOLD analysis project Ga0210388, IMG submission 155485) | Forest soil microbial communities from Barre Woods Harvard Forest LTER site, Petersham, Massachusetts, United States - Inc-BW-C-19-O ...
CGTTCATCTCGGGGGAGTAGAAGGCAAAAGTGTTGCCGCCGTTCTGCTTGGAGTAATACATGGCGGCGTCGGCGTTGCGGATCAGGTCGATCACATTCTCGGCATCGCGCGGACAGAAGGCGATGCCGATGCTGGCGGACAGGAACAGTTCGTGCTGGTTCAACTGGAAGGGACGGTTGATCTCGGTGAGCACCGCGCGCGCCAGATGGGCGATCGGGCCGCGATTGTCGGCATCCAGCGGCAGCCCTTCCATGAATACCGCGAACTCATCGCCGGCCAGGCGGCCCAGCACGGCATCCTTGGGCAAGGAGCGGGTGAGCCGCTCGGCCAGTACTTCCAGGGCGCGGTCACCGGCGCCGTGGCCAAAGGTGTCGTTGAGCTCCTTGAAGCGGTCCAGATCCAGGTACAGCAGCGCGACGCCGTGATTGTTGCGCACCCCGCGGGCGATGGTCTGCTGCAGCAGATGCTGGAACTGCATGCGATTGGGCACGCGGGTCAGCGTGTCGTAGCGCGCCAGGTAGCGGATGCGCCGCTCGGTACGCTTCTGTTCGGTGATGTTGCGGGCGACGAAGATACAGCCCTGAAAATGCGGGTCCTCCCCGCCCAGCTGCGAGCCGGTCAGGGACACGGGAATCGTGGTTCCCTGGCGCGTCTGCACCAACGTCTCGCGTGACTCATGGGACGCGCGGGTGAGATCGAAACCGGGCCGCTCGCGCTCCTCGAGAATGAAGGCGATGTTCTTGCCCTGGATTTCGCCTTCGGCATAACCGAGCAGCTTGCAGGCGGCCTGGTTGGCAACCCGCACGACGCCATCCGGTGAGCTCACGAACACGGCATCGGTCATGCCATTGAGCACACTGTTCAGATAGTTCTTCGTGATCGTCGTCTGGCGCAGCTTGTAGCGCATGTGCTCCAGCGCCTTCTGCAGGTCACCGAGCTCGTCGCGGCGCAGTACGTCCACGGGACGGGTGTAGTCGCCTTGCCCGAAGCGCTCGGCGCTGCGGATCAGGGCGGTGATCGGCTGCTCGAGACGAAATCCGGCGCGCCACGCCAGCCAGGCGGCCACCAGTCCGGCAATGCCGGCCAGGATCCCGGCCAGCGCCAGCCCGTCCAGCAGGTCGGCCTGGCCCAGCAGGCGCAGCCGTTTCAACAGGTCCAGGGAGGAGGCCGTGCGCGCGGCCGTGGCGATGGGGGTCGCCGGCGCGGGGCCAGGGTTCGCGGTGGCATGCACGGCCGCCTGCGCCAGGTTCTCGACCCGCTGCGAATGCACGTGCAGCTGCCAGGCAAACAGGCCGATGAATGCGAATGCGGCCAGCAGCACCGCGAGGAAGGCAGTACTGGCGTATTTGAATTTCAGACTTACAACGGTCACGGTCGCATCGCCGCCGGTCGTCAGCACGACAGCGGCATTCCCCTTTTATATTTGCACCAGCGCAGCGTCTTTCGCTGATCTTACCTGTGCATCAGGGGGCAGGCCACAAGAAGGGTGAAATCGTCAGCATCCGCTGACAGGGGTCCGGCTCAGCGGCGCGGTGCCCAGGCGTTGCGGATGTAGCCGACCATCAGTCCGCGCACCGTTGCCATGGGATCGGCGAGCGCGGAAAACACCGGCGGATTACGCCGCAACAAGCGCCAGTTCTCGCTGCGCAGGACGCGATTCAGATAACCGACGTTGCGATCAATCATGTCCATGTACGGATTCTGGCCGCCGTACAGGGCTTCAACATGGCGATAGGCACCGCCAAATGCGCCATCCAGGCGTTTGGCGCGGGTTTCGGCGACGAATTCGGGGGTCTGACGCAGCACATCAAGGCCGGAGGCGTAGCGCACCTGGCGACCGCCATTGGAGCTGATGGGCAGCGCCATGCCGCCGAGCACGAACTCGGGGTACAGGCGGTCCCGGCATTTCTCCAGGTAGCAGCGGTCGGCCATCTGCCCGATCATGTCCGCGGTGCCGATCAGGTGTCCGAGGGTCCGGTCCTTGGGGTCGGCCACGACAATGCGGTCAAACGGCACTTCGTAACCGGTGAAGTGGATGATTTCACGGGCGACCGGCGCCCAGTGCGACAGCTGGATGCGCGGCAGGTAGTCGGCCAGAAAGTCGGCGCCGCGGGACACGTGGACCCGGGTCAGCTCGGCGCCATGGCGGTAGTCGTCTTCATCCTTGCGGCGCAGATATCCGACATCGTGGAACAGGCCGGTGACCAGACCTGCCGCGGCACGCTCGGCGCCCAGCTGCTCGGCAGGCGCGGCGGTGCGGTCGTGTCCCGCCATCAGGCGCGCCACCGCGAGCGTCACATCCAAGGTGTGCTGACGGTCGTGGTAGACGGTATCGACGCCGTAGTATCCGTCGACTTCTCCGGCGAACATGCGTTCAAATTGCGTGAACGCGCGGGTAAGTGGCTCGAACGGGAAATCCTGCCAGGTGGCCTGGCACAGCTGCTCGACGGCTTCGCGGACCGCAGTCGTGGAGCTCACCTGCACGGTGCCGGTTACATCGAAGTCGTTTGGCCGTGCTTTGCCCATGGTCCACTCGCCGAAGAATGTCGGAGTCTAGGCATGGTCACGGCAAGTGACCAACGACACTGCGCACAGTTCTCTTCATTCGCAATATATGTCAAAGCTATACCTGGGCTGCAATACCATGCTGGCGCAGCAGCGGCCGCACGTCCGGTTTGCGCCCACGGAATGCAACGAAGGCCTCCAGTGCGTCACGGCTGCCGCCCTGGGAGAGGATGCAGTCCACAAATCGCCGGGCGGTGACCGGATCAAACACACCGGCTTCCTCGAAGGCGGCAAAGGCATCGGCGGCCAGCACCTCGGCCCATTTGTAGCTGTAGTAGCCGGCGGCGTAGCCCCCGGCAAAAATATGCGCAAAGCTGTGTGCGAAGCGATTCGAGGTGGGCACGGCAATCACGGACACCCGGGCACGCACGGTCTCGATCACCTGGCTCACCCGCGCGCCAAGTGCCGGGTCATAGCCGGCGTGCAGCGTGAAATCAAACAAGGCGAACTCCAGCTGCCGCAGCATCTGCAGACCGGCGTGGAAGCTGCGCGTCGTGATCAACTGCTGCAGCGTGGCTTCGGCGAGCGGCGCGCCGGTGGTGACATGGATGGCGATCCGGCGCAGCACCTGCGGATGCCACGCGTAGTTCTCCATGAACTGACTGGGCAGCTCCACGGCATCCCAAGCGACTCCGTTGATGCCGGCCAGCGTCGGGTATCCGACCCGGGTCAGCAGGTGATGCATGCCATGACCGAACTCGTGGAACAGCGTCACCACGTCATCGTGGGTCAGCTGCGCGGGCTGCCCGGGTTCGGCTTCGAGGAAATTGCACACCAGGTAGGCCACGGGCAGCTCGGTCGGGCCGCTCATGCTCTTGCGGCCCACGCACTCATCCATCCAGGCGCCGCTGCGTTTATTGGGGCGTGCGCACGGGTCCAGGTAGAAGCTGCCGCACGGCGCGCCGGCGGCGTTCAGGATTTCAAAATAGCGTGCGTCGGGATGCCACACGGGGACGCCGCGGCGCTCCACGATGCGTACGCCGAACAGACGCTGTGCCACGTCGAACAGGCCATCGAGCACCCGCGGCAGGGAGAAATACGGCCGCAGCTGCTCCTGCGAGACGCTGTAGCGTTCGCGTTGCAGGCGCTCGGACCAGTAGCTGATGTCCCAGGCCGCGAGCTTCGCACCGGCGAACTGTTCCAGCTCGCGCAACTCCTGCTCGGCGGCGCTACGACTCGCCACGCGCAGTTGCTCGAGGAAGCCGAACACCTCCTCGGTGCTCTTCGCCATGCGCGTGGCCAGTGCATAGTCGGCGTAGTTTGCGAACTCCAGCACCTGGGCGAGTTCGTGGCGCACCCGCAGGATCTCCTCCATCACGCTTGAATTATCGAAACGCGCCTCCTGCGGCGCCTGGTCCGAGGCGCGCGTGGTCCAGGCCTCGTAGAAGGTGCGGCGCAGGGCGCTCGAATCGGCATCGGACATGACGGCGACGTACACGGGCTGCTCGAGCTTCAGGGTGTAACCACCCGCATCCCCGGCCGCGGCGCGCGCCCGCTCGATGATGCCGGGATTGATCCCGGCCAGTTCGGCAGGTTGCGCCACGTGCAGCGACCAGGCATTGGTCGCATCAAGAACGTTTTCTTCAAACTTTGCGGACAGCTGGGTGAGCTGCTGCATCAGCTCCTTGAAGCGCGCCTTGGCCTGCGGCTCAAGCGCAACGCCCGCGAGACGGAACTCGCGCAGCCGATACTCGAGCACCCGCCGCTGGGTGGCATCGAGCTCGTGATCGGTCGCGGCGATGTGCTGGCAGGCCCGGCACAGTGCCTCGTTCTGCGCCAGATCGGTCTGCCACGCCGACAGCAGGGGCAGACAGGCCGTATAAGCCTCGCGCAGCGCCGGCGCGTTCATCACGGCATTGAGATGGCTGACCTGGGACCACACGCAGGCCAGTTCATGCTGCGCATCCTCGAGCGGCTCGATGAGCGACTTGAAAGTCGCGACCGGCGCCGCCAGCAGGCGGTCGAGTTGGGCGCGGTTGCGCTCCAGCAGCCAGGTGATGGCGGGCAGCACATGTTCGGCGCGGATCGCGCCGAAACGCGGCAGCGGGTTGCGCAGCAGCAAGGGATTGTCGTTGGGCATGAGAACTCCTTGGGGACTCCTTTTCCTTCCTCAAGTGCCTGTAACATGAGCCGATACAGTGTGCACGGGTGGCAGCGCGGGATGCCGCCATGGGATACGGACCATAATGACGGACCAGTATGATCTGATCGTGATCGGCGGCGGCAGCGGCGGCCTGGCCTGCGCCCAGCGGGCGGTCGAATATGGCGCGCGCGTGCTGCTGGCCGAGTCGGGCCGTCTGGGGGGCACCTGCGTCAATGTGGGCTGCGTGCCGAAGAAGGTGATGTGGAATGCCGCGGAAATCGCGGCCGGGGCGGAGGACAGCGCCGGCTACGGCTTCCATTTTGGCGCGGTGGCGCATGACTGGTCGATGCTGAAGAACGGGCGCGATGCCTATGTGCACCGGCTCAATGCCATCTATGAGCGCAACCTGGCCCACCGCAAGATCCAGCTGGCGCGCGGCCGCGCCCGCATTTCGGGCACGCACAGCGTCGAGGTTGCCGACTGGCATGCGACGGCCCCGCACATCGTCGTCGCCACGGGTGGTCATCCGGTGATACCGAACCTGCCGGGTGCTGAACTGGGTACCACCTCCGATGGTTTTTTTGAACTCGAAGAGCGGCCCGCGCGCGTGGTCATCGTGGGCAGCGGCTATATCGCCGTGGAGATCGCCGGGATCATGCAGGCCCTGGGCAGCCAGGTGACGCTGGTGATCCGCGGCGAAACCGTGATGCGGTATTTCGATGCCATGCTGGGTGCCTCGTACGTGGAGATCGCCCGTGATCTGGGCATGCAGATCGTGCACAACGCCGTCACCGAGTCGGTCAGCCGCCTGGCCGACGGCAGTGTGCAGCTGACGATGGCGGACGGTCGGCACGTCGGTCCCTTCGACAAGCTCATCTGGGCCGTGGGACGCGCGCCGCGCACCAAGGATCTGGGCCTGGAGACCGTCGGGGTGAAGCTCGACGCCCAGGGCTACGTAGTGACCGACAAATTCCAGAACACGAATGTCGAGACCATCCATGCCATCGGGGATGTGACCGGCCGGGCGCAGTTGACGCCCGTGGCGATTGCCGCCGGCAGGCGCTTGAGTGACCGGATCTGGGGCGGCCAGGAAGACCGCTACCTGGATTACGACAACATTCCGACGGTGATTTTCGGACATCCGCCGATCGGTACGGTCGGGTTCACCGAGGCGGAAGCGCGTGCCAAGTATGGCAGCACGGTCAAGGTGTACCTGTCGGCCTTCGTGCCGATGTACCACGCACTGACCGCGCGCAAGCCGCGCACCCACATGAAGCTGGTGTGCGCGGGACCGAAGCAGAAGGTGGTCGGCCTGCATGTGATCGGCGCCGGCGCCGATGAGATGATGCAGGGATTTGCCGTGGCGATGCGCATGGGCGCGACCAAGGCCGACTTCGATGACACGGTGGCCATCCACCCGACCAGCGCCGAAGAGCTGGTCACGATGCGTTAGCCAATGCCGGATACCAGGGCGGCCAGCGCCGCAGCGGTGGCGGGACGCACCCCGCGCCACAATTCAAACGATTCGGCGGCCTGCTCGACCAGCATGCCCCAGCCCTGCGCCGAGCGCTTGCAGCCCTTGTCGCGCGCCCACTGCAGGAAAGCCGTGCCGCCCTTGGCGTAGGACATGTCGTAGCAGAAGGTCGAGCGCGTCAGGACGCTCGCGGGTATCGCCGGCGCCTCCCCGGCAAGCCCGGCCGAGGTGGCGTTGATGACAATGTCGAAGGCGCCCGAGTCGATCGCATCGAGGCCGGCGCCGTGGACCGGGCCGAGTGCGGCAAACTGGCGCCCGAGGGCCGCGGCGCGCGCCGCGGAGCGCCCCGCGATGGTGATCAGCTCGGGCGATTCGTCCAGGAGCGGTGCGACCACGCCGCGCGCGGCGCCGCCGGAACCGACCAGCAGGATGCGTGCACCGGCGATCGCCACTTTCTGATTCGCGGTGAGGTCACGCACCAGGCCCGCGCCATCGGTGTTGTCGCCGGTGATGCCATCCTCATCCATGAGCAGGGTATTCACGGCCCCCGCCCGGGTGGCGCGCTCGCTCAGCGCGCGCACCATGCCGCTGGCGCTGATCTTGTGCGGCACGGTCACGTTGAGCCCCTTGCCGCCGCGGCGCCAGAACTCCATGACAAAGGTGGCCAGGTCCGCGGGGCTCACATCGTGCAGTCGATAGACCATGTTCTGGCCGGTCTGCCGGGCGAAGATGCCGTGGATGAACGGGGAGCGGCTGTGCGACACCGGATGACCGATGACACCGTATTCTGCGGGCAACTCGCTCAAACCTCTATGACTCCTGCGCTTGTTCGACCAGACAGCCACCGGTTCCGGCAGCGTCGAGCATGCCGACGAGCTGGGGCAACCAGATCTGCATCCGCGGCGCGAGCTGGTATGGCGGGTGGATGATAATCAGTCCGGACCCGTTCAGCGCGATACGTGAGTCACACGGATGCACCCAAAGTTCGCTGACCAGCAGCGGCAGCCGCAGGCTGGCGCCAAGACGCTTGCGCCACAGCTGGGTGTCGCGAGCCTCCTTGATCGGATACCACAGCATGATCACGGCGGTGGCGAAACGCTGCAGTACGGCGTCGATGGCGGCACGCGCGCGCTCGAAATCGCGATTGGTGTCCTCGTAGGGTGGATCAATCAGCACCAGCCCGCGCCGCTCGACGGGAGGCATATGGGCGCGCAGCTGCTCGTAGCCATCGCCCAGCTCGACGCGCACATTGGCGTGGTGTGACACGGCGCGTTCCAGCGCATGCGCCTCGGGCGGCTGCAGCTCGATCAGAATGGCGCGATCCTGCGGCCGCAGTGCCCCGGCGGCGAGCACCGGCGAGCCGGGATAGGCGTTGCGGTCCTGGACCAGCTCGCGCCAGTGCCGCACGGCATTGCCGTAGGCCTGAATCTCCGCGGCCGCATCCGGCTCGCCGAGGATGCGCGCCAGGCCGGTGCGCGAGGCGCGGCTGCCGGGGGATTCGGACAGATCGTAGGCGCCGCGGCCGGCATGGGTTTCGAGGTACAGGAAACCCTTGTCCTTGCGCTGCAGGCTGGCGATGACCGCCAGCAAGGTCATGTGCTTGTGTATGTCCGCGAAGTTTCCGGCGTGAAAGCTGTGGCGGTATTTCACGAAGTTCCCGCGGCCTGCTAAGCCTCGACCTTCGGGGCCGCGGCGCGGCGCGTGCTGCCCGGGGCAGCTTTCTTCTTTTTCTTCGCGGTGGCAGGCTTCGCAGGCGCCGCCTTGCCGACCTTGGCGCCGTCGCCGTTCGCAGCGGCGGTCACGGCGGCCTTGCGCTTGGTCTTCGCGCCCTTGGCCGGTGGTGCCTTGGCGGCAGTCGTTGCCGCAGGTTTCGCCGTGCCCTTGCCGGCGGCGCCGCGCCGTCCGCGACCAAAGCGGTTGCCGCGCGCGGGCGCAGCGGCCAGCAGTTCGCGACACTCCTCCAGCGTCATTGATTTCGGATCGCGATCCTTGGGGATGCGGGCGTTTTTCAGCTTGTCCGTGATGTAGGGACCGTAGCGGCCGTTGAGCACCTGGATGTTGTCGACCCCGAAGTCCTGGATGAGGCGATTGGCATCGGCCTCCTGTTTCAGGCGGATGACTTCGAGCGCCCGCTCCAGGCTCACGGTGTACGGATCATCATCCTTCAGCGATACATACTTCTCGCCAAACTTGATGTACGGCCCGAAGCGGCCGATGTTCGTGACGATCGGTGCGCCCTCGGCCGTGGCACCGAGCGTGCGTGGCAGCTTGAACAGTTCCAGCGCCTGCTCATGCGTGATCGAGTCCATCTTCTGACCCGGTCGCAGCCCCGCGAACTTCGGCTTCTCCTCATCATCCTTGGTGCCGATCTGCACGAAGGGGCCAAAACGCCCCATGCGCACCGTCATCGGCTTGCCGGACTTCGGGTCGACGCCGATCTCGCGGGCCTGCGCGACTTCATCGCGCGATACATTCTTCTCGATGTCCTCGACCTGCTTGATGAAGGGGGCCCAGAACTTGGCGAGTGGGGTGATCCACTCCTCCTCGCCGCGCGATACCGCGTCGAGCTCATCTTCCATGTCGGCCGTGAAGTTGTACTGCACGTATTGATTGAAGTGCAGTGTCAGGAAGCGGTTGACGATCTTGCCGATGTCGGTGGGAATGAAGCGCCGGTTGTCCATCTCGACGTATTCGCGGTCCTGCAGCGTCGAGATGATCGAGGCGTAGGTCGATGGCCGCCCGATGCCATGCTCTTCGAGGGCCTTGACGAGTGAAGCTTCAGAGAACCGCGGCGGCGGCTCGGTGAAATGCTGCTCGGCGCGCAGCGCGGTGAGGCGCACGGTGTCGCCCTCGTTCATGGGCGGCAGCACATGGTCGGCATCATCAATCTTGGCGTCATCGGCGCCCTCCTGGTACACGGCGATGTACCCGGGCTTGATGAGCGTGGAGCCGTTGGCGCGCAGCAGGTGACGGTTGGGACCATCGGGGCCGGCCAGCATGTCGACGGCGACGGTATCGAAGGTCGCGTGCGTCATCTGGCAGGCCACGGCCCGTCGCCAGATCAGCGAATACAGCTTGAACAGGTCCGGGTCCAGGTAGCGCTCGATATCGGCCGGCACGATCGCGGCGGAAGTCGGGCGCACCGCCTCGTGCGCTTCCTGGGCATTCTTCGACTTGGTCTTGTAGAAGCGCGGCTCCGGGTCGATGGCCTCCGGACCGTAGAGCTTCACGGCGACCTGGCGGATCTCGGCAACGGCCTCGTTGGCCAGCGACACCGAGTCGGTACGCATATAGGTAATGAGGCCGACGCTGCCCTCGCCGATGTCGATGCCTTCATACAGCTGCTGCGCCAGGCGCATGGTGCGCCGGGCATTGAAGCCGAGCTTGCGCGCGGCTTCCTGCTGCAGCGTCGAGGTGGTGAAGGGCGGGGCGGGATTGCGGCGGCGCTGCTTGCGGTCGATCGCCAGAACCTGCAGTGACCCGGCGCGATCCGCATTGCTGCCCGCGGCGGCCTGCAGGGTGCGCTCCACTTCGCGTGCGATCGTTTCGTTGGTGAAACTGAACTGCTCGACCTTGGTGCCGGCATATTCGACCAGCTTCAGCGGAAAGGGCTGCGTGGAATGTTCGCCCTCGCCATCGAGGGTCCAGTACTCCAGCGCCTTGAAGGCTTCGATTTCAGCTTCGCGCTCACAGATCATGCGCAGTGCCGGGCTTTGCACGCGACCGGCGGACAGCCCGCGCCGCACTTTCTTCCACAGCAGCGGCGAGAGATTGAAGCCGACCAGGTAGTCCAGCGCGCGGCGCGCCTGCTGGGCGTTGACCAGGGGTGCGGACACCTCGCGCGGCGCGGCCACCGCGGCACGAATGGCGTTCTTGGTGATTTCGTAGAAGGCGACGCGATGCACGGCGCGCTCGCCGATTTCGCCGCGCTCCTTGAGCATCTCGAGCAAGTGCCAGGCGATGGCCTCGCCCTCGCGGTCGGGATCGGTCGCCAGGTACAGCGCCTTGGCCTTCTTCAGCGCGCGGGAGATGGCCTCGACATGCCGCTCGTTCTTCTCGAGTGGTTGATAGCGCATGGCGAAGCCATGCTCGGTGTCGACCGCGCCTTCCTTGGGCACCAGGTCGCGCACGTGTCCGTACGAGGCGAGGACTTCGAAGTCCTTGCCGAGGTACTTCTTTATCGTGCGCGCCTTGGCCGGCGATTCGACGATGACCAGATTTTCTGCCATGCGCTGATGGAGCCCCGTTAGACGAAAAACCGCGGACCAGGCCGCGGATTGATGATGGTGAGGTGGAACCTTAAGGCCGATCTGCTAGTGCGGCGGCGCTCCGGTGCTGTCAGCCACGAGGTCCTCCATCCGGGCGAAAGCCTGTTCCTGGCCCGGTTGACTGGAGAGCACCATGAGCACGACCCATTTGATCTGCTCGGTGTCCAGTTCCTCCGAGTCCAGGGCCAGAAGCCGGTCCAGAACCACTTCCCGCTGCAACGGCGACAGGATGCCGTGCCGCTCCAGATGCATCAGAAAGCCACGCGATTCGGTGGACAGCCGGGTCAGTTCCCCGTCGCAGTACACCCGCAGGCTGGGCCGGTCACAATCGGGCGCTTCGGCAGATTGCAGGCGTACATCCGCCAGATCGGCCAGCCAGTCGAGGGCGCGTTCGACGCTCGCGGAGCCGAAACCCATCAGCTCCAGATCGCGAGCAAGAGCGTCGCGTTCAGGAACCTCCGAGGTGTCCTCCAGCATGTAGCGGTCAAAAACGTAAATCAGAATATCGAGGACACTGGTCGTCATGAGCATCGGACTTATGACAGGCGGCAGTACCGGCCGCCAGGCTGGGGCGCGATCCGCCCCTGTAGTTCGAGCAACAGCAACATTGAGGCCACTTCGTGCCCGGACCAACCGGTCCGCAACACGAGCACATCGATGTCCACCGGCTCGAAGCCTGCGGCATCTAACAGCATTTCGTATTTGTTGTCCAATGGCGAAGGCCGGGTCGCAGGCATGCTACGGACCGTGCTATGCCCTCTAATGGGCTGATTTGTATCCGTAAACCCCAGCTCCTGCAGGATCTCTCCGGGCTGCGTTACGAGGCTTGCGCCGGCGCGGATGAGCTGGTTGCAGCCGCGGGCCGCCGGATCCCGGATGGATCCGGGAATGGCGAAGACCGGCCGCTGCAGCACTCGGGCCTGCTCGACGCTGCACGGCGTGCCGCTGCCGCTCGCGCCCTCCACCACCAGCACGCCGCGGCTGAGCGCGCCCAGCAGCCGGCTGCGCATCGGGAAATGATGGCGTCGGGGTGGTGTGCCGGGCGCGAACAGGCTGATCAGGGTTGCCTCGTGCCGGATTCGCGTCACGAGGCCCGCAGTGCGCGCCGCACGCACCCGGTCGAGGCCGCACACACACAGACCGATGGGAGTGCCACCGGCCGCCAGCACGCCCTCGTGGGCCGCCGTATCGACTCCCTCCTCCATGCCCGCCGCAATACTCAAGCCGCCGCGCGTGAGCTCGGCCGCGAAGCCGCGGGCGGTCTCGAACCCGGCCGGGGTCACCTGACGTGCTCCGACCAGGGCGAGGGGCGCTGCGCGCAGCGTGGCCGTCGGGCCGCTGACATACAGGGCGGCCGGTGCGGCCGGCCAGCGGACCAGGTGCGGTGGGAAGTCAGCGTCCGTGCAGCCGAGAATCACGCCCGCATTAGCGTGGATCCAGCGCAGATCAGAGTCGATCAGGCGCTCATCGGGTCGAATGAGCCAGGCTCGGCCCCGATCCGGCAGGACGCAGCTCAGCAGCCGGGTCAGCAGATCGGACGGGAGCGATCCGCCCAGGACGGCGCCGTCGGCCAGGCAGGCGAATACATGTCGGGCCAGCAGGCCCGGAGTCCGGGCCAGGATGGCCCGCAGGCGTAGCGGCTCCATGCGTGGAGCTGAGCACACGCCCGCCTGCGGATGGCGGGAGGGACTACGGGTTGCGAACGACGTCGGCGACGCGCATCGGGGAGGAGGCGCCGACCACGAGCCCGAAGCTCATGTCATCGTACGACTTGAACACCAGCAAGGTGCCGGCGCGCTCGTTGGGCAGCTTGACCGATTTGGCCAGGCCGAGGAGGTTGCGGTCAGTGCTGTCGTAGGAGTCCGGGCCGCGGTCCGGCACGACATCGCCGGACACATCGATGGCGAGCACGGTGCCGGGGCCCACGCCGTCGCGGGCGCCGCGGTTGATGGCCACGATGTCGTACTGTCCGATCAGGCTTTCGGCATCGACTACGTCGATGATCTGACCGTGGACCTTTCGGTCGGGGGCGCGGGGCGTGAAACTCATGGGGGCCGCACTCACATCCGGCACCATGCAGTCGCCGCGCAGGGTCTCGCGCGCGGCATCCACCAGCACGGTGCGGGTGACTGAAGCCGGGGTCTGCACCACGGCCGTGGCCGTGTAAGTGCCCTCATAGCCCAGGGTCTTGCCGCTTTCGGGATCGACGATGGGATCGCCGATATGCATGACGCTGTAGCGCGTCCCGGCGCTGGCGCTGGCGAGGCCGCGGGCATAGACCACATTGTCGTCACCGGCCGCCTGATGCTCGTCCGGGAAGGCCAGGACATAGGGTGCGTGCTTGATCTCGTCCCGGCTCATCAGGGCCGGCCGCGACAGGAACGCCGCGATGGCCGCGTAGGGGATGGTCGGGATCGCATCATCCAGTGGTGAGCTGCGCAAGGCGGGATTCAGGTGCAGCACGCCTTCCTGCCCGATGCTGATCTGCGGATGGCCGCCCTTGTCATAGGCCAGCACCAGCACGTCGCCAGGATAAATGCGGTGCGGGTTCTGGACCTTGGGGTTCTCGTACCAGATTTCGGGCCATTCCCAGGGGTTCTTCAGGAACACATTGGAGATGCCCCACAGCGTATCGCCGCGCTTGACGGTGTACTGGGCGGGTGCCGAGGGCTTGATCGCCTCCGCGGTCGGCGCGGGTGCCGGCGCGGACTTCGATCCGGATTGTTCTTCGGCCTGCAGGGCGGCCTCGGTAGCCGTCAGCTCAGACGCGGTCGTGGCCGCAGGAGCGGTGTCCGCGACGGGCGGAGCCGATTCCTCGACCGGGGGCGAATGCCGGAACAGGGTCGAGCAGCCGCTGACCGAAATCACGGCGGCAATAAGTGTTGCGGACAGGCCAGTTCTGAATGCGAGGTTGAAAGTCATTCTCCCCTCCTCAACCATGGGGTGGGGCAGCAGCACGGCTGTTATAATCGGCTGCGGCGTTCGGCACACGACGTATTGTCAAGTTTGTGCGCTGGATCACGTCCCCACAAGGGAGGACTAGCAAGTTCCCCACACTAGAGCATGAAACTGATGTCGCGTCTAACCATTCTGGAGTACCCGGATCCACGCCTGCGCACCCGCGCACGCCCCGTGGAGCAGTTCGACGCGGCACTCGGCAGGCTCATCGATGACATGTTCGAGACCATGTACGAGGCCCCGGGTATCGGGCTGTCCGCCAGCCAGGTGGACGTGCACCGGCGCCTGATCGTCATGGATGTCTCGGATGACCGCTCCGAGCCGCTGGTATTCATAAACCCGGAAATCCTCAGCCGCGAAGGTACGGCGAAGACCGAAGAGGGCTGCCTGTCGGTGCCGGGCATTTTTGACGACGTGCAGCGCGCGGCCCGGGTCCGGGTGCGGGCCCAGGACCGCACCGGTGCGGTGTTCGAGCGCGACCTGGAGGGGGTGGTGTCGGTGTGCGTGCAGCACGAGATGGACCACCTGGAGGGCAAGCTGTTTGTCGATTACCTCTCCGACGTGAAGCGCGACCGGATCCGCAAGAAACTGGAAAAGGAACGCAAGGAACGTATTGCAGCGCAGCATCGCGGTGGCGCGACCCGCACTGCCGGCGCGCGCTAGCGCGCCAGGGCTGAACGATGAGCGTTGTCAGCCCGCTGCGCGTGGCCTTCGCCGGCACGCCGCAGTTCGCGGTGCCGGCGCTGCAGGCGCTGCTGGCTTCGCGGCACCGGGTCGTCGGGGTTCTCACCCAGCCTGATCGACCGCAGGGCCGCGGCCGCCGGCTCACCCCCAGCCCGGTCAAAGCGCTCGCCCTGAGCGCGGGGCTGGCCGTGTCGCAGCCCCCCACCTTGCTCACGGCGGCGGGCCTCGATGCCGTAGCGGCCCTGGCAGCGGATGTCATGGTCGTGGTGGCCTACGGCCAGATCCTGCCGCCGCCCGTGCTGCACCTGCCACGCCTGGGGTGCGTCAACATCCACGCCTCGCTGCTGCCGCGCTGGCGCGGCGCGGCCCCCATCCAGCGCGCGATTCTGGCCGGGGATGCCGCGACCGGCGTCACGCTCATGCAAATGGATGAGGGCCTGGATACGGGCGGCATGCTGGCCGTCCACCGTGTGCCCATCGGCACGCGCGACACCAGCGCCGCGCTGCACGCCACGCTGGCCACACTGGGCGCGCAAGCGCTGCTCGCGGTGCTGGAGGGACTGGCGGCAGGAACGTTGCGCGCGCGACCCCAGCCCGAGGCGGGTGTCAGCTATGCGGCGAAAATCTCCAAGGCCGAGGCCCGCATCAATTGGCACGCGGCGGCCACGCTGATCTCGGCCCAGGTGCGCGCCTTCAATCCCTGGCCGGTCGCCGAAACGGTCTTTGCCGACGAGCAGCTGCGCATTCATGACGCGTACACAGACCCGCTTACGGACCGGGGCGATGCCGCGCCGAGCGCCGCGCCGGGCACCTGGCTGGGCCTGGCCGGTGATGCGCTGCGCGTCGCCTGCGGCGCGGGTGAATTGCACGTGACACAGCTGCAGCGCGCCGGGCGCAAGGTCGTTGCGGCGCGCGAGTTCGTGAATTCCACCGGCGCCGCTGCCGGTCGCTTCACGTGAGCGGCGCGCGCACCGAGGTGCTGGTGAGCGCGGCGCGCGTCATCGCGGCGGTAGTCGACCAGGGTGCCTCGGCGGATGCCGCGCTCGCGAGCGTCGCGGCTTCGGCCGACCGCGCCGCGGTGCGCGCCATCGCCTTGGGAACGGTGCGCTGGTACTTGCGGCTGCTGCCGGCGGTGCACAGTCTGCTCGACCGCAAGGCCGGACGCCTGGCGCCGCAGGTCAGTGCGCTGCTGGTCGCGGCGGCCCACCAGATCGAGTATTCGCGCAATCCGGCGCAGTTGACCGTGAACGCGGCGGTCAACGCGGCGCGCACCCTGGGGCATGTGCGCGCGGCCGGCCTCGTCAATGCGTTGCTGCGGCGGTTTGTGCGCGAGCGCGCCGCGCTGCTCGCCACGGTGGACGTTGATCCGGTGGCCGCGGCGGCGCATCCGCCCTGGCTCGCGGCGGCGTTGCGGCGCGCGTGGCCGCAACAGGCGGCCGCGGTGATGTTGGCCAACAACGCACATCCGCCGCTGACCTTGCGCGTGGATCTGACACGCACACACCGTGATGCCTATCTGGCGCTGCTGCAGCAGGCCGGTATCGAGGCACGCGCCAGTGCCTGGGCGCCCGCGGCCGTGGAGCTGGCGGCACCGGTACCGGTCACGGCCCTGCCGAATTTTGCCGAAGGCTGGGTGTCGGTGCAGGACGCGGGGGCGCAGCTGGCCGCCGCGCTGCTCGATGCCAAGCCCGGGATGCGGGTCCTGGATGCGTGTGCGGCGCCGGGCGGCAAGACACTGCATATCCTGGAGCGCGCGGGGGATTGCGCGCTGGTCGCGGTCGATGCGGATGCGACGCGCCTGGTGCGGGTGCGCGAAAATCTCGAGCGTTGTCGACGCAACGCCCAGCTGCTGGTCGCCGACATGGCGACGGGGCGGGCCCCGGATGGTTCGCTGCCCGAGGCCCTGGGTGCCGGCGGGTTTGATCGCATCCTTCTCGATGCGCCGTGTTCGGCGACCGGTGTCATCCGCCGCCATCCGGATATCCGCCTGTTGCGGCGTGAGTCGGATATCGCGAGGTTTGCTGCGACCCAGGCCGCGTTGCTGAAATTTGCAGTAACGCTGCTGGCCCCGGGCGCTCGCCTGCTGTACTGCACCTGCTCGGTACTGCCCGAGGAGAACGACGCCGTCATCGCGCAGTTCAGCGCGGACCCGCAGGCAATGGCGCGGGTGCTGCCGCCGCAGCAGCTGTTGGCCGCGGCGCAAGGGCCGGTGCCCGGTGCGATCGTGTGCACCCACGGGCTGCAGCTGTTACCCGGAGGCGAAGCGGGCACCGACGGCTTCTATTATGCTTGCCTTGAGAAATACACATCCGGACCGCATTGAAATGAGCCGCTCCTTGTGGGTAACGCTGGCAGCCGCCTGGCTGGCGCTGTGCAGTGTGGTCGTCATGGCCGATGCACTGGATGGCGTGCTGCAGGTCCGCTCGGCGTTCGTGGATCTGGACCACGCGGTGTTCCAGCTGCACGCGCGCGTCGATTACCCGATGACTCCCGCCATCAGTGATGCGTTGCGTGACGGCGTTGACCTGATATTCGATCTCAATGCGCGCGTCGAGCGCGCCCGGCGCTTCTGGCTGAACAGCACCATCGTCGATGTGACCCTGCGACGCGAGCTGGCCTACCACACGGTGAGCGACCGTTACGTGGTGCGTGACCCGGCGAGCGGCGACCAGCAGACCTTCGAGACCCTCGATGCCGCGCTCCAGTACCTGGGCACGGTGGATGCGTGGCCGATACTGGTGGAGCCGCAGCTTGCTGCGGGTTCGCAGTACATCATCAGCGTGCGCGCCGGCATTCATCGCGGACATCTGTCCTCGTCGCTGCGGGCGCTGCTGTTCTGGACCAATGACTGGAGCCGCGTCAGCGACTGGTACACATGGTCACTGACGACCTGACACCACCGCGTCGCCCGTGGGGGACCTACGCCCTGGGGCTGCTGTGGGCAGTGGTCGGGGCCAGCGCGCTGCTGCTGCTCGCCAAGAGCGTGCAGCGCTCCTCGGATTTCGGCCGGGCGCAGCTGTGGATCCTGCTGCTGAGCGGGGCGGGGGTGATCGGCCTGACGGTGCTGATCGCGCGCAAGATCTGGCAGCTGGTCAGCGACTACCGGGCCAATGTGCCGGGCTCGCGCCTGACGGCCCGCACGGTCAGCACCTTCGGCGCCCTCGTCATCGCGCCGCTGCTCATCGTCTACCTGTTCTCGCTGGACTTCCTGAACCGCGGCATCGACAGCTGGTTCCGGATCGAGATCAAGCAGGGCCTCAATGACGCGCTGCTGCTGTCACGTTCCGCCATCGACGTGCGTATGCGCGAATACGGCAGGCGTACCGAGGATTTTGCCGCGGCGCTGGTCAATGCACCACGCGATCAGCAGTTGCTGCGCCTGAACGCGGAACTGCGCGCCACGGATGCCAGCGAAATCGTGCTGTTCGACTCCGACCAGCATGTGATGGCCTTCAGCAGCGATACCTCGAACGAGGTGGCACCGGCCCCGCCCCCGAGCGATGTGCTGCGCCAGATCAGCCAGCATCGGCCCTATGTCGGGCTCGATCCGCAGGCCGGGGGCCAGTACCTGATCCGGGTCGCCGTGCCGCTGTCGGAGACGCGCGATTCGAGCGACCGGCGCTACGTCTACGCCGTATATGAAGTCTCGCAGCAGCTGGCCAAGCTCTCCGAAGCCGTCCAGCAGACCTATTCGCAATACGGCGACCTGGCCCTGGCGCGCGAACCGCTCAAGGACAGCTTCCGCCTGACCCTGACCCTGGTGCTGCTGCTGGCAATGCTGGCCGCCATTTATGGCGCGATCTATTCGGCGCAGCGGCTGATCAGGCCGGTGCAGGACCTGATTGCCGGAACCCGCGCCGTGGGCAAGGGCGACTTCGCGACCCGCCTGCCGCTGCCATCGCGCGATGAGTTGGGGTACCTGGTGCATTCGTTCAACGACATGACCAAGCGCCTGCGGCGCGCCCGCGAGGAAGCCTGGCGCAGCCAGGAGGCCGTGGAGCGCGAGCGCGGTCGGCTGGCGGTGATCCTGGCGCGTCTGTCCACGGGCGTACTCGCGGTCGACCGCGAGCTGATGGTGCGCATTGCCAACGAGGCTGCCGGGCAGATCATGGGCCTGGACCTCACCCAGGCGACCGGGTCATCGCTGTCGGCGCTGGCGGCCGGCAAGGAGCGCTTCAGTCAGTTTGTCGCCGCGCTGGTGGTGCGCTTCGCCGCCGGGCGCGAGGAGTGGCGCGAGCAGATCGAACTGGACAGCGGCTCGGACCACCGGGTGCTGATGTGCGCCTGCACGCCCATCGGCGTCGAGGGGGCCGAGCGCGGCTATGTGATCGTATTTGATGACATAACCGCCTTGCTGCAGGCGCAGCGCGATGCCGCATGGGGCGAGGTGGCGCGGCGCCTGGCGCATGAAATCAAGAACCCGCTGACGCCGATCCAGTTGTCGGCGGAACGCATGCGGCGCAAGTTCCTCGCCACCATGAACAAGGAGGATGCGGAGCTGCTGCAGCGCTCCACCGACACCATCGTGCAGCAGGTCGAGACCATGAAGCAGATGGTCAACGCCTTCAGCGAGTACGCGCGGGCACCGGATATGAAGGTCACCGGCTTCAGCCTCAACGAACTGGTCGCGGAAGTGGTGGAGTTGTACCGCCTGCCGGATAGCCGGGTGCTGATCCGCCTGGACCTGGACCCGCAGTTGGGAGTGATCGAGGCGGATCGCGGTCGGGTGCGGCAAATCCTCAATAACCTGCTCGTCAATGCGCTCGAGGCGCTGGAGGGTTATGATTTGCGCGGGAAAACCGGCGACAGCCGAGCAATAGTAGATATATCAACTCGACTGCAGCAGGCCGGCAGTGCCGAATGGGCCCACGGCGTCGTGACAGTTTGTGATAATGGGCCGGGTTTTCCGCGCGAGCTGCTGGGGCGGGTTTTTGATCCCTACGTGACGAGCAAGCCGCGGGGGACCGGTCTGGGACTCGCGATCGTCAAGAAGATCGTCGAGGAGCACGGAGGACGCATCGACGCGGAGAACAAGCCCGAAGGCGGCGCCAGCGTGCGCGTGACTCTGCCCTTGCGCGACAGCACGCGAGCAGCGAACTCGCACCGTGAGCGTCGCCCGGCAATACGGAAGGAGAGTTTGGGATGAGTGCGATGCGAATTCTGGTAGTCGATGACGAAGCCGATATCCGCGGCCTGCTCAAGGAGATTCTCGCCGAGGAAGGCTACGCGGTCGAAGTCGCCGCAAACGCCGAAGAGGCGCGGGCGGCACGCGCGCGCCAGATCCCCGACCTGGTATTGCTGGATATCTGGATGCCGGGAGTCGATGGCATCACGCTGCTGCGCGAATGGTCGGTATCGGCCGCAGACGGTGTCCAGGTCGTCATGATGTCCGGACATGGCACGATCGAGACGGCGGTTGAGGCGACCCGCCTGGGCGCATTCGATTTCGTCGAGAAACCGCTGTCGATTGCCAAGCTGCTGCGCACGGTGGAGCGGGCACTGGAGGCGGGCAAACGCAAGCGCCAGCCGGCACGCCTGGCACCCGCCCAGATCCAGATTCCGGCCGGCAAGAGCCGCGTCATCCAGCAGCTGCGCACCGACCTGCAGCAGCTGGCCCCGAACCGCTCCGCGGTGCTGTTGATCGGCGAGTCCGGTTCGGGTCGCGAGGCCTTCGCCCGCTACCTACATGCCGAAAGCCCGCGGGCGGCGGCACCCTTCGTCTCCCTGATCGCCAGCACCCTGCGCGAGACGGATGCCGAAGCGCTGCTGCTGGGCAGCGGTGATACCAAGGGCCTGCTCGAACAGGCCGGTGATGGCTCGCTGTTCATCAATGAGATCGAGGACCTGCCGCAGATTGCCCAGCGCGTGCTCATGGGCGTGCTCGAGTCGGGTACTTTCTGCCGCTTGAAATCGGCAGCCGTGCAGCGCTTTGACGCGCGCGTACTGTCCTCGGCCCAACCGGGAGTCGAGGGTCGGGCCGGCACGGTCGGTTCGGAGTTCCGCCGCGATCTGCTTGGCCACCTGAATACGCTGATCGTGCGCATTCCGCCGCTGCGCGACTACGCCGAGGATGTGCCGGAGCTGCTGCGTCACTATGTGGATCGCGCCGTGGACGCGGAAGGCCTGCCCTTCCGTCGCTTCAGCGTGGCGGCGCAGAACCGCATGCGCAACTACCCCTGGCCCGACAACCTTCGCGAACTGAAGAACCTGGTGCAGCGACTGCTGATCCAGGGCGGCCCGGAGGAAATCCGGCTGGAGGAAATCGAGCACGAACTGGCCATGCAGACCGTGCCGGGTGAGCCGCTGGTCAAACAGGACCTGCTGGCGCTGCCGCTGCGTGAAGCGCGCGAGCAGTTCGAGCGTGCCTACCTGCAGCAGCAGCTGCTGCTGTGCAATGGCAAGGTGGGGCGACTGGCGAAGCGGGTCGGCATGGAGCGCACGCACCTGTATCGCAAACTGCGCTCCCTGGGCGTGGATTTTCGCGCGACCCCGGACGACTGAAGTCTGAAGACGCCTAATCGCCGACCCGGATCACCAGGGCGTCGACATCGGCGGCCTGCAGCTGACGGCGCACCTTGTTCAATTGCAGCAGGTCGCTGATCGGCCCCACGCGCACCCGAAACCAGACATCGGTGTCGAGGGCGACGCGCTGTACCTTGGCATCGATTCCCTGCAGGGTCAGCTGCCGCGACACCCGGTCCGCATCGCCCTCGTTGCGGTACGAGCCGGCCTGCAGCACATAGGAGCCGGGCTTCTCGATTTTCGCGGTGGGCAGGTCGCGTTTCACATCGCGTTCCTTCTCCGGCACCACGACTTCGAAATTGGGCAGCATGGAATAGAAGTCGTAGTGCTGCGGGCCGGAACCGGAGGCTGCTGCCGACACATCGCCCGGCGGCGGCTTGTGGGCTTCGGGCTTGGGCGCATCCAGCGCCACCGGCGTGTGCTGGCCCTGATGCGTGAACGCCCAGCCCATGGCGCCGACGACCAGGCCTGCGACCAGGCCGGCGGCAAAATCCTGCCAGCGGGCGGCGCCACTGCCGCGTCGCCGTGCCGACTTGTAATCGCGTGCCCCGTGCCGCGTCACATGCTCTCGGGAGCGGTTACGCCCAGCAAGGTCAGGCCGTTGCGGATCACCTGTGCGGCGGCGCTCACCAGGCACAGGCGCGCGTTGCGCAGGGGCGCCTCGGGCACGATGAACTGCTCGGCGTTGTAGTAGGTGTGGAAGGCATTGGCCAGTTCCCGCAGGTAGTACACCAGGGTGTGCGGCGCGCGCTGTGCCGCGGCGCTCGCGAGGGCTTCGGGATAGCGCGACAGGGACTGCACCAGCGCCTGTTCGTGCGTGCCGGTCAGCGCGGTCGCATTGCCCAACCCCTCGGCCAGATCAAACGTGAAACCCTTGGCGGTGAGCTGCTTGAGCACGCTGGCGACACGCGCGTGCGCGTACTGGATGTAGTACACGGGGTTTTCGTTGGTGCGCGACTTGGCCAGCTCCAGGTCAAAGTCCAGGGGCTGATCGTGACTGCGCATCAGGTAGAAGAAGCGACAGGCATCATTGCCGACTTCCTCGCGCAGCTGCCGCAGCGTGACGAACTGCGCTTCGCGTTTGCCCATGGGGATTTTCTCGCCACCGCGAAACAGGCTCACGAACTGGATCAGGCTCACCTCCAGACTCTCACCGGGTTCGCCCATGGCCGTAAGCCCGGCGCGCACGCGCGCCACATAACCATGATGATCCGCGCCGAGCACATCGAGCAGGCGCGCGAACCCACGCTCGCGCTTTTCCAGGTGATAGGCAATATCAGAGGCGAAATAGGTGGCGACACCGTTTTCGCGGATGACGACCCGATCCTTCTCATCGCCGAACTGCATGGCCGCGAACCACTGCGCGCCGTCCTTGGTGTAGATCTGATTCTGGGCGCGCAGCCGCTCGAGGGCGCGCTCGATGGCACCGGAGCTGGCCAGCGATTGTTCCGAATACCAGCGATCGAAGTCGACGCCAAAGCCCGCCAGGTCATCGCGGATGTCGGCAATCATCATCTCCAGCGACAGCCCCAGCACGTCGCGGAAACCTCCGGCGCCGATCAGCTCACGACAGCGTTCGATGAGCGCATCGATGTGCAGTTCCTTGTCGCCTTCGGGTGCATCCGCCGGCAATCCCGCCATCACCTTGGCGGCGGGCGCGCACAGGCGCTCCCCTTCCAGCTCCCGCAGGCGCTGTGCCAGCGGCCTGACGTAGTCGCCGCGATAGCCGTTGGAGGGAAAGGGCAGTGCTTCGCCACACAGTTCCAGGTAGCGGATCCAGGTGCTGACGCCGAGGATATCCATCTGCCGACCGGCGTCATTGATGTAGTACTCGCGCGACACATCAAAGCCGGTGGCGGTGAGGAGGTTCGCGAGCGTCGCGCCATACGCGGCCTGCCGGCCGTGCCCGACATGCAACGGGCCCGTCGGATTGGCGGATACGAATTCAAGCAGCACGCGCTCGCCGGCTCCGACCTGGCTGCGCCCATAGGCATCACCGAGCTGGTGGATGCGCGCCAGCTCCTGGGTACTCGCGGCGGCCTTCAGGTAGAAGTTGATGAAACCGGCGCCGGCGACTTCGGTGCGTTCGATCAGGTCATTGGCCGGCAGCGCCGCGACGATCGCCTGCGCCAGTTCGCGCGGATTGCGGCGCGCGGCTTTCGCGAGGCGCAGGGCAACATTGGTCGCGAAGTCACCGTGCTGCGCATCACGGGTGCGCTCGACGGCGATCTGGGAGGCCTCGGGGGCGGTCGGTAGCGCAGCGCCGACCAGGCCGTTCACGGCCTGTAGCAGGAGCTGCTCGAGCTGGGGCTTCAAAGGGGGACACATCCGCTTCGGTGGTAACGGTCCAGTTTACCGAATCAGAACAGGTCGATGGGATCCACGTCCAACGCCCAGCGCACGCGGTGCCCGCCCGGCAGCTCGCCGACCTGTTCGAGCCAAGCGCCGAGCAGCCGATGCAGCGCGTTGCGGTCGGGGCTCTCCAGCAGCAGCTGGGAGTGGTAGCGCCCGGCGCGGCGTGCCATCGCCGCTGGAACGGGCCCGAGCAGTTTGACCGCACGCGGCGAGCCGGCCAGTTGCCGTGCCGCGGTCAGGAATTCCAGCGCCGCGGCGGCGCTGGTCGCCGAGGCACGCACGACTGCGAGGCGGCTGAAGGGCGGCCACGCGGAAGCCTCGCGCTCGGCCAGCGCCGCGCGTGCAAAACCGTCGTACCCTTCGTTCATCAGCATCTGCAGCAGCGGATGTTCGGGATAGGCGGTCTGGATGAGCACTTCACCGGCGCGGCTGCCGCGCCCGGCGCGACCGGCCACCTGCACGATGGTTTGTGCCAGGCGCTCGGCCGCGCGAAAGTCGGTGCTGAACAGGCCCTGATCGGCATTGAGCACCACCACCAGCGTCATGTTCTGGAAATCATGGCCCTTGGTGATCATCTGGGTGCCCACCAGGATGCGCGCCGCGCCGCTGTTGATGCTGTGCATGGCCGCGTCCATGTCGCCTTGGCCGCGCACGACGTCGCGATCCACGCGCACCAGCGGTGCCTGCGCAAACAGTTCGCGCAGGCGCTCCTCGACCCGCTCGGTGCCCTGGCCGACCGGACGCACCTCAAAGCCGCATTGCGGGCATTGCTTGGGCAGCGGTGCGTCCGCGCCGCAGTGATGACAGCGCAGCCGTCCCGAACGCTGATGCACCGTCAGGCGTGCATCACAGTCGGCGCAGGGCGCCACCCAACCGCAGGCCGTACACAGCAGCGTGGGGGCGTAGCCGCGGCGATTGAGGTAAACCAGCACCTGGCCGTCCGCGGCGAGATGCCGCTCGATGGCCTGCACGACGGGGGTGGCCAGACCGGCCGTGACGGCGTGGGCGCGCAGGTCCACGACGGCCAGCCGCGGCGGCTGCGCCTGGCCGGCGCGGCGCGGCAATGACAGGCGCTGGTACCGTCCGGCACTGACGTTGTGCAGGGTTTCCAGCGACGGGGTGGCCGAGCCGAGCACCACCGGCACCTGTGCACGCTGCGCCCGCACCAGCGCCAGATCACGTGCCGAGTAATGAAAGCCGCCCTCGTGCTGCTTCAACGAGGCGTCATGCTCTTCGTCGACGATAATGATGCCCAGCTGCGGTACGGGCGCGAACACGGCCGAGCGGGTGCCCACGACGATGCGCGCGGCACCGCTGGCAGCGTGGCGCCAGGCGCTGAGCCGCTCGCTGTCGGTCAGCGCGGAATGCAGTACCGCCAAGGGCGTATTCAGGCGCTCGGCAAAGCGCCGCACCAGCTGCGGGGTCAGGCCGATTTCGGGAACGAGCACCAGCGCGTTTGCGCCGGCGGCCAGCACCTGTTGAATCACCTGCAGATAAACTTCGGTTTTGCCGCTGCCGGTCAGGCCGTGGAGCACGAAGGTTGAAAAGCCCTGCAGCGCCGCGCCGATGCGGGTCACGGCCTGCACCTGCTCGGGCGTCAGCGTCGGGGCAAGCCCGGAGGCAGCCGATTCGCCCGTGGCGGCGAGGTCCGCAGCGGCGGGCGCGGCGACCGATTCGCAGTGCACCCAGCCTTGTTTGAGCAGCGCGCTGGCCGCCGGCCGCCAGCGCGGCAGCTGCTGTGCGAGAGTCTCCTGCCGCAGCGAATCCTGCTCGACCAGCAGCTCGAGCAGCTGACGCTGTGCCGGGGAGCGCGCCAGACGCCCCTGGGCGAGCGCCGACCGTCCCGGCGGCGTGGGCCGCCAGATCGTTTCGAGCGCGACCGGGCTGGCCCCGGCGCGCAGCGCCTTCGGCAGCGCGCTGGCGATGACCTCACCGATGGGATGGTGGTAGTAGTCGCTGGCCCAGCGCACCAGGGCGAGCACCTGTGCATCGAGTACCGGGACCGTGTCGAGCAGCGCGCCGATGGGCTTCAGCTTTGCCTCCGGCACGGTCGATTCGCGAGCGTTTTCGACGACCACGCCAATCAGGCTGCGCCGGCCAAAAGGCACCCGCACGCGGCAGCCCGGCAGGGGGGCGGGGGTGCCGGCGGGGACCTGGTAGTCAAATAGACGGCGTAGGGGTACGTCCAGGGCGATGCGTGATATATTATTCAAATCAATGGTTTGCGAGATGTCGGCAAATCGCGTCAAATGGGTCAACCGCCGGTCGAGTCCACGCGTTGTTAGGTGTATGGGTGCCTTTGCTACTCTCGCGCCGCCTTATAACATGCCCGCCACATCGCGCGGCGACACCCTATTGAATGACACGGCGCAGGCCAGCTCGCGGGCGCTGAACCAGTTTCTGGCCAGCGTCGAGCTGAAGGCCTACAAGATCGCGCAGGCCGGCCTGCGGCACCAGGACGATGCGCTGGATGCAGTGCAGGACGCCATGCTGCAGCTTGCGCGTGCCTATGCCGATCGGCCCGCAGAGGAATGGAAGCCGCTCTTCTACCGGATCCTGGAAAATCGCATCCGCGATATGCAGCGGCGCCGCACGGTGCGCGGCCGGGTGATGGCCTGGCTGCCGTTCCGCCGCGACGAGGACGACGAGGAAGCCGATCCGATCGCGCAGGCGCCCAGCAATGATCTGCCGGCCGTCAAGCGCCTGGAACTGGATGAGGCCATGACCGCGCTGGATGCGGCCCTGGAGACCCTGCCGCACCGGCAGCGCCAGGCCTTCCTGCTGCGCAATCTCGAGGGCCTGGATGTGGCGCAGACCGCGCAGTCCATGGGTTGCTCCGAAGGCAGCGTCAAGACACACTATTTTCGCGCCCTGCAGGCGCTGCGGCTGAAACTTGGAGACTTCGAACTATGAACGCCGGCAAAGACGAACCGGCGCGAACCACGCTGCTGCAAAGTGGGTTGGAGGTGCGTTCGCGCGTGGTGCTGGAGGAAGGCCTGTCGCGCATCGATGCGCACACGCGCTCGCGCCTGAACCAGGCACGTCAGGCCGCGGTAGCGGCGGCGGCCCGCTCTTCCTGGCTGGGACGCTTCTTTGCGGCATGGTCGCGACAGATGCTGATGCCGGCGACGGGTGCCGCGGCAGTGGCCGCGCTGGTCGCGGTTTTCATGTTGAGCGGGGGCCATCAACTGACCGCGTCGGTGACGGACAATCCGGCCAATGCGTTTGATGTACTGGACCTGGTCACGGACGACGATGCCATGAAGCTCATGGAGGACAACGACAGTTCCTTTTATGAGTGGGCGGCGGCGCAGGGTGACAGCGGGGCGGCAACCTGATGACGGCACCCGGCGGGCTGCGGCCCGTCCGTGCTTGGGCCTGCCTCGGGCTGCTGCTCGGTGTGCCGTTGCCGCCCATGCTGGCGCGCGCGACGGAACCGCCGGCGAAGGTGGTTGAGCCGGCCGATGCGGATTTGATCGAGTTCTTGGGATCCGTGGATTCGGATGACGAGGGATGGAAGCAGTATCTGGCGCGTACGGGCACGCAGGCGCCGGCGCTGAAGGGGCCGCCGCCGGCACCGCCGGCGAGCAGCGCCCCCAGTAGCGGGCCAGGGAAAGATGGTGCGAAAGTTGAGCATTAAGCCAGGTCTGATCGGGGCGCTGCTGCTGACAGGTGTGCTGTCGGCTGGCGTGTGCCGCCCGGTTGACGCGCAGGTGGCGGCGCCGGGGGCGAGTGCGCCGCAGGCCGGCGTCGCGGTGCCCTGGAGCTCAATGTCGCAGGATCAGCAACGGCTGCTGTCGCGGCTTTCGGGCCAGTGGGATCAGCTGCCGCCACAGCGCCAGCAGGCTCTCGCCAGCGGCAGCCAGCGTTGGCTGGGTATGTCGCAGGAGCAGCGCGCCGCGGCCCGGCAGCGCTTCAATCAATTTCAGCAGCTGCCGCCGCAGCGCCGCCAGCAGCTGCGCCAGCGCTGGGAAGAGTTTCGCGCCCTGCCCCCCGCGCGCCAGCAGGCGGCGCGTGAGAATTTCCGCAAGTTCCAAAGCTTGCCGCAGCAGCAGCGTCAGCAGTTGCGCCAGCGCTGGCAGAACGCCAGTCCGCAGCAGCGTCAGAACATGGTCCAGCGCGCGCGTGAGCGGCGCGCGGCGCATGCGCCGAAACTGCGCTAAGGGTTGAGCGCGCCGGCCGGCGCCGGCAGCTTCCAGCGGCGGTGCGACCACAACCAGTCAGCGGGCGCCGCGCGCACCTGCGCTTCGACGGCGCGCGCATAGCGCTCGGTGATTTCCTCGGCCGTGGCCCGCTCGCCGGCCGCGGCCAGCGGCTCGAAGATCACTTCGTAGTGGCCACGCGCGCTGCGCTGCATGCGGGCGAACAGCACCGCGAAGCGCGTGGCCTGCGCGATTTTCGCAGGACCCAGATAGAACGCGGTGGGCTGCGCCAGGAATCGGGTCCAGTACTTGAAGTCGCTGCTGACCGGCGCCTGGTCGGCGACCATCGCGACGGCGCGCGCGTCGCGGCGCCGCAGCAGGCTCGCCAGCAGTTCCTTCGCCGGCACCAGTTCGGCGCCGAACTGCGAGCGCAGGGTGCGCATCAGCTGTTCACCCAGTGAGCCACGCAAGGGTTTGTACGCGGCCTGCACGGGCACCTGCAGCTGTGCCGACAGCGCCAGCAACTGCCATTCCCAATTGCACTGATGGGCACAGACCACCACAACGCTGCGACCGGCCGCGACCACATCGCGCAGCAATTGCGGATTGCGGAAGCGCACCCGCTGGCACAGCTCATCACGCGTCAGGTCGCCCATCTTGAGGACTTCGGCAATCACCTGCGCCAGATTGGTGTAATAGCCGCTTTCAATCAGGCGCTGTTCACGCACCGACAATTCGGGAAAGCTGCGCGCAATATTGGTGCGAACCGTTTCAACACGATGACGCACGAGGCGCCGCATCGCCCAGGTAGCGCCCGCGGCGAGGCCATACAGAATCGGCAGTGGCAGACGGGACAGCATCCGCAGCCACCACGGCAGGGGGAGTGCCGTGGGGCGGGACAGCCCCATCGCGTACAACGGTGCTGACATTTCATCGGAGTGTAGGACATCTGCCAGTGACCGGGTGCCTCGCAGCGTCGTATCATCGCCCCCTAACCAGGAGACCCCCCATGACCCGTTACGTATTGCCCGATCTCGCCTACGACTACGGCGCTCTTGAGCCGCATATCTCCGCGCGCATCATGGAGTTGCATCACAGCAAGCATCACAAAGCCTATGTTGATGGTGCCAACAAGACCCTCGAGCAGCTGGCCGAGGCGCGTCAGAAAGGCGCGCTGGACGGTGCGGGAGTGCTGGAGCGCACCCTCGCGTTTCACGTCTCCGGCCATGTCATGCACAGTATTTTCTGGCAGAACCTGAGCCCCAAGGGTGGCGGTACGCCCAGCGGCGAGCTGGCCACGGCCATCAACCGCGACTTCGGCAACTTTGATTCATTCAAACTGCAGCTGAACAAGACCGCGGCCACCATCCAGGGATCGGGCTGGGCGGCGCTGTACCTGGAACCGCTGACGCAGCAGCTGCTGATCGGCTCGGTGCATGACCATCAGCAAAGTGTCTTCCAGGGTTCGCTGCCGTTGATGGTGGTCGATGCCTGGGAGCACGCGTTCTATCTGCAGTACGTCAACGAGAAGGTGAAGTTCTTCGATGCGCTGTGGAACATCTGGAACTGGGCCGATATCGGCGAACGCTACGCGGCGGCGAAGAGCGCCAAGCTGAGCCTGAAGGGCGCGGTGGCCTGAAGTGCCGTGAGTGTCTGAGTCGCTCGCTTACAGAATGAAGCGACTCAGATCCTCATCCTTGACCAGGTCGCCGAGGTGCCCGTCGACATAGGCGGCATCCACCGTCAGGTCGCGCCGCTCGGCACTGGTCGCCTCGTAGGAGACGTTCTCCAGCAGTTTCTCCATCACGGTGTGCAGCCGGCGCGCCCCGATGTTCTCGGTGCGCTCATTCACATGATGCGCGATCTCGGCCAGGCGGCGCACCCCGTCGGCGGCGAAACTGACGGTCACGCCCTCGGTGCCGAGCAGCGCCCGATACTGCGCCGTCAGCGACGCATCGGGTTCGGTGAGAATGCGCACGAAGTCATCCACGGTGAGCGAACTGAGCTCCACGCGGATCGGCAAGCGCCCCTGCAATTCGGGGATCAGATCCGACGGCTTGGACAGATGGAACGCACCGGAAGCGATGAACAGCACGTGATCGGTCTTCAGCGGGCCGTACTTGGTGGACACGGTGGAGCCTTCGACCAGCGGCAGCAGATCGCGCTGCACGCCTTCGCGTGACACGTCGGCGCCGACGGTTTCGCCACGCCGCGAGACCTTGTCGATTTCGTCGATGAACACGATGCCGTTCTGCTCGGCATTGTGCAGGGCCCGCACCTTGAGCTCCTCCTCGTTGACCATGCGACTGGCTTCATCCTCGATCAGCAGCTTCAGGGCTTCCTTCACCTTAACCTTGCGCGGTCGGGTACGCTGACCACCGAGGTTCGCGAACATTGACTGCAGCTGCTGCTGCATCTCCTCCATGCCGGGGGGCGCCATGATTTCGACGCCGGCGGGCAGTGCGCGCAGCTCGATCTCGATCTCGCGTTCGTCGAGATCGCCCTCACGCAGCCGCTTGCGCAGCTTCTGGCGCGTCTCGGCGTCGCGCGGCTGGGGCGGCTCGTCGGTCGAGAAACCCATGACGCGCGCCTTGGGCAGCAAGGCGTCAAGCACGCGCTCTTCGGCGGCATCGGCGGCGCGCGCGCGCACCTTGCCGACCTCCTGCTCGCGCGCCATTTTCATGGCGACATCGGCGAGGTCCTTGACGATGGATTCGACGTCGCGGCCGACATAGCCGACTTCGGTGAACTTGGTCGCTTCGACCTTCACGAACGGTGCATTGACCAGCTTGGCCAGCCGCCGCGCGATTTCGGTCTTGCCGACACCCGTCGGTCCGATCATCAGGATGTTCTTGGGCGTGATCTCGTGACGCATGGGCTCGGGAATCTGCAGCCGGCGCCAGCGATTGCGCAGCGCGATGGCGACCGCGCGCTTCGCGGCCTGCTGGCCGACGATGTGCTTGTCCAGTTCGTGCACGATTTCCTGGGGAGTCATGTCCTGCGGAATCACGGCCTGCGCCGCGGCGTCCGCGGGTGCGCCGCTTGCAGCCGGCGCTACGCTATCGATTGCGGGGTTCGCCATTTACTTGATCTCATCAATGAGCAGGTTGCGGTTGGTGTAGATGCAGATGTCGGCGGCAATGTTGAGCGAGCGCTCGACAATGCTGCGCGCATCCAGATCCGAGGACTCCAACAGGGCTCGCGCCGCGGCCAGTGCATAGGAGCCGCCGGAGCCGATGGCCGCGACTTCGTATTCGGGTTCGATCACATCGCCGTTGCCGGAGATCACGAAGATCTTCTCCTTGTCGCCCACCAGCAGCAGCGCTTCGAGACGGCGCAGATAGCGGTCGGAGCGCCAGTCCTTGGCCAGCTCGATGGCGGCGCGGGTGAGGTTGCCGTGCTTCTCGAGCTTGCCCTCGAAGCGCTCGAACAGCGTGAAGGCATCGGCGGTACCGCCGGCGAATCCGGCGAGCACCTTGTCGCCATACAGGCGGCGCACCTTGCGGGCGTTGCCCTTCATGACGGTGTTGCCAAGGGTGACCTGGCCGTCGCCGCCGATGGCGACGGCACCGTTGCGGCGCACCGCGAGAATGGTGGTGCCGTGGGGATCGAAACTGTTGCTCATGCGTCTGGCCTTACGCCTTCTTGCGCGCCCGGGGATGGGTAGCATCGTAAATGCGGGCCAGGTGCTGGAAATCAAGATGAGTGTAGACCTGGGTGGTCGAGATGTCCGCGTGGCCCAGCAATTCCTGGACGGCACGCAATTCTCCACTGGATTCAAGGAGATGCGAGGCAAATGAGTGCCGGAAAAGATGCGGATGGACATGCATGGGCAGCCCCTGCCGCCGCGCCCAGTATTCGACCCGCTTCTGGATGGCCCGGGGGCCGAGCCGCCGACCGCTGGTGCCGATGAAGACGGCCGTGGTGTCATGCTTGAGCAGGGCACGGCGCTGCGTCAGCCAGGCGGTGAGTGCGCTCAAGGCCTTACGGCCTACGGGCAGGACGCGCGTCTTGCTGCCCTTGCCCAGCACCCGCACGGTCCGATCGGCCACGTTCAAGTCCTGCAGGTCCAAGCCCACCAGCTCGG
>Ga0210388_10000528_pt1 | contig 31125 bp, 31 predicted proteins | sample IncBWC19OmetaG_FD_155485 | JGI IMG/M metagenome (GOLD analysis project Ga0210388, IMG submission 155485) | Forest soil microbial communities from Barre Woods Harvard Forest LTER site, Petersham, Massachusetts, United States - Inc-BW-C-19-O ...
TGGGGCAAGATCAATGACCGACGTATCTCAAGGCAACCAGCTCCTAAGATGGAAGCTGTTCATCCGCAGGCGCGCCAGCGCGACCCAGGGCACGCCGCCCGGCAAGGACGAACTGAAATGGGTGGCGAATACGACCACGCTGATTCATGGCGAACAGGAAGCCCTGCTGGTCGATACTTTCCTATCCGAGGCGCAAACGGGGGAACTGGCTGATTGGATTGTCGCGTCCGGCAAGCGCCTGTCCACGATCTATATCACCCATGCACATCCCGATCATTTCTTTGGGCTCAAGTTTCTGCTCGACCGCTTTCCGGAAGCGCAGGCAATCGCGCCTGCGCAGGTGGTAGACGCCATGCGGGCCGCGCTCGCGCCCGAAGCCGTCGAGAATTGGCGCAGGATATTCCCAGGACAAATCCCCTCAGATCTGATCTCCGCTGAACGAATGGATGGCGGGACGTTCCACCTTGAAGGTCACGAGATTGTGCCGATTGATATCGGCCACACCGATACCGACCACACCACCTGCCTCTACGTGCCCTCGATCGGCCTCGTGATCGCGGGCGACGCCATCTACAACGGCACGCATCCGTACCTCGCCGAATCAAGCCGTCAGGGGCTGCGCGACTGGCTCGGTGCCATCAATAAGATCGAGGCGCTCATTCCGCTTGCCGTCGTAGTCGGCCACGGCCCAATGGAGCCGGACAATGCCCCTCGTCACATCCAGGAAACTTGCCGCTACATCCAGGACTTCATTCGCCTGGATGATGAAACACACACCGCTCTGGAACTCTACGATCGAATGCTCACCCTTTATCCGGACCGGATCAATCCAGGGTCGCTCTGGGGCGCCGCCAATGCCGCAAAGGCCCATCGCCATGCCGAGGCGTGACGTTGGGACGCCACTGAAATCCATCCCAGGGAGTGAACCCGATGGCAGATGCGAAATACCTCCTGCTGGAGGTCCTGGCGGCAATCCCGGACGGCGAAAAGGTTGCCTCACTCTTTGCTCAGGAGTCCTGCTGTTTCGACAATGCCACCAAGGTCATGGACCAGAACACCATGATGAGCCAGATCGAGGCGAATCTGCTCGGCTCCGTCCAGCCCGCATCGGACCTCGTTGAGCATCTCAAGGCCCGGCATCGCTTCTTCCTGCGTGGCGGCATTGATTCGACGGTAGGCAGTCATACCAACGCCACAGCAGACTACGCCTAAAACGGCAGAATCATTCAAGAACGGATGCAGGCGAAGATTCTATGGTTTAAGCCGAGGGTCAGGAACAACGTTGAAAGAGAGATGGTGAAGTGTATCCGGCTATTGCGGTGTGTTCTGGTCTTGGCGACAGCCGGTATTGGGCCGCAAAGAGCAGATGCGCAGTGCGCCACCGAAGCACTAAATGCGGCACAATCCATTGATTGTATGAGAACGAATCAACATCCAAATCACGTTGCCCTGCTGGAGGGTTCCCACGCATACACACTTGCCGAGTTGACCAATATCGCCGAAATAAGTAATCCGGCAACGGCAATTTATTGGGAACGCGCGACCCAAAAGGCCAAGGAGCTTGGTATCGCAGAGAGCGACTATTTTCCTGTTCTGGCGGCTGCTGCAACCGCCGGGGATCTGCGTTTCATCAATCCATTTCCAGAAGCGCTGTTGCCTCGAGGCTACAGCACCGTGGAAGTCCCTTTCGTAACGCCCGAGGTTTCGCTGCAATATCTCATCCTGGATTTCGGGGGGAGACGAGGAAAGATAGATCAGGCTCGCGCGGAGCAATTGGCAGCTGGGGCCCAATTCGTGAGAGAGAATCAACTCGTCGCTTTCGAAGTTGCTGAATCCTTCTATCAGTTGGCGACTGCGGAGGAAGGACTCGAGGCGGCGCAACAGACGCTTAAGACAGCCGAGGTCACGCAGGAAGCGGCAGAGGCGCAGCTCGCGTATGGGCGTTCCACTTTGCCCGACGTGCTCAATGCTCGTGCTGAAGCCGCCCAGGCAAGCTTCGATCTGCAGTCAGCCATTGGAGACGAAACGATCGCCCACATCCGGTTGAGCGAGGCTATCGGGGCAGAGCCATCGCCCGATATCCAAATCGAGCTACTCAAAGATGAGGCTTTACCAAAAGAATTGACCCTTTCAATCGACGAACTCATCGACCGAGCTGTCCACAGCCGACCCGATCTGCAATCCCAGGTCGCAGAGATTCGTGCAGCCTATGCGGCAACTCGCGAAGCTAAATCTGCGCTTCTGCCGACGCTATCTATATCCGGAACCGCGGGACAAACATCCGAATGGCCGACTGCTGACAACGGGAAGCTCGGCGCGGCAAGCGTCAGCACCTGGTCTGCCTCGCTCAACCTTCGATGGACAATTTTGGACGGAGGTGCACGCAAGAACCGTGTTCAAGCGGAAGAGTCGAGAGAGCGCGAAGCGCAAGCAAGGCTTCGCGAACTGCATGACGAGACCGTTCGCGAGGTCTGGAGCTCGTACATCTCCTTCATGACCGCCGTAAAGAAAGAGAATTCAGCAGTTGTTTTGCTTGCAGCCGCAAACGAGTCCTATTCTGCATCGCTAGACGCATATAAATTCGGCGTCAAGAACCTGATCGATGTCGTAACCGCAGAGAGGCAACTCGCGCAGGCGCGGTTATCCAGTGTGGCGGCGAGATCCGAATTGTTGACAGAAGCAGTCAATATTGAGTTTGTGACAGGTAGCCTCTTGCGTGCCAGTCCCCCGTTGACGACACCAACCTCGGCTGGGGAGAAACACAAGTGAATCACCGTGGGCTGAGGGCAACTATCACGGCAGCTTACTGTTCTGCAATTTCCGGGTGTGCTCGGGCGCCCTCAGTCAACGTTTTCGGTTCTTACTTCCCTGCCTGGCTGGTCTCCTTGGCCGCATCTGTCGTTCTCTCATTTCTAGTTCGTTTACTGCTCCTCCGGTATCGGCTTGAAGGGGACGTCGGACCCCTCCAACTTTTCTATCCCTGCCTTACGCTGCTCTTTACCTGCCTGATATGGCTTATCTTCGCGCGATGATGAAAGGAGTTGATCAGCCATGAAGCCGGGGCGAATCCTTGGAATTAGCGTTGTGACCCTTTCCGTTCTTGCTCTCGGGTCGGTTCTGCTTGTTACTCAATTGCATCCCAGGACAGACGATGCAACGGTCCGGGCAAACTTCATCGAGATTGCGCCAGAGGTCGAAGGGAGGCTTATCCAGCTTCCCGTTCACGACAACGCATTTGTTCATAAGGGCGATCTACTCTTCGAAATTGATCCGCGTTCGTATCAATACGCACTCGACGCAGCGCTATCGGACCGGGCGGCGCTGGATCAGCAGATTATCGACCAAAAGAGACACATCGCAGCCGAAACCAGCGCTGCAGACGCAGCAAATGCTCAAGTACGACACTCCGATGCCGCGGTAAAGACAGCCAGCACTTCCGTGGCTGTTTCCAACGCCAATATCGGCCGAGCAGAAGCCTCAGTACAGGCAGCAAAGGCACATCTTGAATTTGCGAAGAATGATCTGGCGCGAATCGAACCTCTGCTGGCGCGACAATATGTGACGGTTCAGCAAGTCGATTTGGCAAACACCGCCGTTCGTGTCGCGCAAGGCGACTATGACGAAGCCGTCGCGGCACTCAAGCAGGCAACAGAACAGCAACGCGAATCGCAATCGCGCGAAGCTGAAGCAGGAGCCTCGTACATCGAGTCCCAAGCAAAGCTTCGGCAATCGGTTCATGACATCGACACCATTGATACCCTTGAATCCGAACGAGCCGGACGGGCAGCACGGGTTGAGAGAGCGGGCGTCGATTTGGAGCGCACGCGTGTCCTTGCGCCCTTCGATGCGTATGTGACCAACATGAACATTTCCGAGGGCGCCTACGCAAAACCGGGAGCGCCGATGTTCACGTTGATCGACGCGCGGAATTGGTACGTGATTGCTAACTACCGCGAGTCGAAGCTGAGCCGGATACATCTTGGCAGTAAAGTCGACGTCTTTCTCCTTGAGCATCCGGAACATCGGTTCGAAGGCGTCGTCGATGGAGTCGGCCATGGGGTCTTCCCGGACGACGGTGGCGTTGATGGCGGCCTTCCGAATGTCGACAAAACCTTGAATTGGGTCCATCTATCGGCGCGGTTTCCCGTCCGCATCAGGATTTCCAATCCCGACCCAGACTTGGTGAGGATCGGCGCTACTGCGGTAACGATCGTGAGATGAATATCCCGCTAGCGATGAGCAAGACCTCTTGGTTGTCGGGCTTCGTGCAGGATCTGCGTCCGACGCCGGGTCGCATGCCAAAGGCACTCCGCATCGTGCTGGTCTGTCTAATTACGGTTGTGGTGATCATGACCTTTCGTCTTCCATTTTCAACACTGGGTCTGTTTTTCATCTTCCTCGCAAACAGAATGAACCCAGCTCTCAGCCTGAGATCAAGTCTCTACTTTCTTTTAGGCCTTGTCGCTGCGGTTGCCGCCGAATTCGGGTTCGTGGCTGTGTCTGGGAACGACCCGGTCGTTCGACTCCTGAGCGTGACCCTGGTCATTTTCGCGTGCGGAATCTTCATCCATGAATCGAGCTTTCCAGCGCTAGGAGTTGTGGCCGGCTCCTTATATACCGTGCTCATTGCGCAGTGGGAGTTCCACGCGAGACCCAACGACATTGTCGAAAATAGCCTGTGGTCCATCGTGACCCTCTCTGTCGGCCTTGCGGTCTCAGTTGCCGCCGAGTATGTCTTTGCCTCGAAGGACCCCTCGCAGCAACTCTTGACCGAAATCAGGCTCCGTTATGCAGCGCTGAACAGGATGTTTCTTGCCTGCGTTAACGCTGTACCGAAAGACCATCTGGTTGATTGCGTGACTCAAGTAGGCCGGCTCGCCGCTGCCGGTCAGATTGAAATGCGGCGTTATTACGACTCCATTGCCAATCGTGGAGCAGTGTCCGCCGAATTTCCTCCCAGGATGCAAGAGCAAATTGCAATGTTGGCACGCCTCGTCGATCTCTCTGCCGCCTTTGGTGCGGAGTATGTGGCACAGCCGAAACCCGATCTTCGCGAACGTTGTGGAGAGGTTGCAGCAGTCTGCAGCACGCTGGAACTGAATCCGCGCGCCACGATTCACTACAAGGCCGTTCCCGGGAAAGAGAGCGGCTATCTCAGCCGCATTGAAAGAGCCCTAAGCGAGATCGTCGATATGTCAGGAAGCACCTTAGGCGCTGCCCACCCCGACTTCACGATCATTCCCGCCATCCACAACCCCGTCATCACGCTGGAGGCGTTTAAAAACGAGGCAGCCCTGCGCTTTGCTTTGAAGTTGTCCTGCTGCGGCACATTTTGCTACGTGTTCTATCATGCAATGGGCTGGCCTGGGATGTACACGTGCGTGGTGACAGTTATGATCGCAGGCCTCGATGACACTGGCGCGAGCAAGCAAAGGCTGTCCCTTCGGCTTGCCGGCATGGTAATCGGGGGAATTGTCCTCGGATTAGGCAGCATTGTCTTTCTTTATCCCCACATGGAATCAATCGCTTCATTCGGCCTTCTGGTGGCCGCAGTGTCGTTTGTTGGCGCTTGGCTTGGGAGTGGACGGCGATTTGGCTTTTTGGGGCCGCAGACGGCATACGCGTTTTTCCTCGTAGCCGTCATCGGGTTTCGCCCAACGATCGTTCTTCTTCCCGTGAAAGACAATCTAGCTGGCGTCGCATTCGCAACGGTTGTGATGTGGGTGGTGTTTGATCAAATAGCAGCAACGCCGACCGCGGTGTTGATGCGCCGCCTGCTCGCCACCAGCCTTCGCCTTTCAGCTGATTTATTACGGCTAATGAACACACCGGGAGATCGAGGGACCAAGCTGGTTCGTGGGCGCATCCTGAGGTACCGGATGGGCAAGGCGACTGACCAAATTCGAACGGAAAACGAGACAGTGGAGTACGAGTTCGGACCGAATCATGTTGCGGCCCTCGATCTAGCGAATCACATCGTGAACATCTTGTTCGATGCAAATTCACTCTTTTGGGAGGAGCTGGCGATATTGTACGAAAACTCGGACCAGGAAGAGCAGACGAACCAAGAGATGGTTAACGTTCGTCGCGAAATATCTGAAAGCCTTCTGTCTCTCGCCGGTCAACTTGATGACCGTAAATCATCGGTCGGCGGGCAACTCAAGACGGGAGGTTTGTCTGAAGGGCTAGACCATACCTCAGGCAGCCGATATGCGCAAAGAGCGATGACCCAATTTCGAAAGATTGAACGGGGCGTTCAAGATCTGCTGGCGCAGACAACCCAGTCCGCCACATCGCCTGCGCCCACGCGCATCAGAGAACCGTTGCACTGACATGATGCCTTGTCTAGGCGCGGTTGAATCCGGCTGGTTTCGCCAAGAGTGAGAGGAACTGCAAAGAATCCCAAGACACTCTTTGGTAAGTTCTCGGTCAGGTCACGGCCCGCCGTCGGCAATTCTTGCATAAGGGCGACTCGAATAACCACAAAGTTGGCTGAGCCTGCCCGGAGGCGGCTATGAGTGCGTCTCAAGGACTCTTTGATGAACAGAAGCCCAATCATCCAGACTCCTCTGGTGAATATTCAGTTGATTGACAACCAAAGCGAAGAAATCACTTCTTCCTGCGTGACCGCATCGATTCGACGGTCGACAGCCCTACGAACTACACAGCAGATTGCGCCTAAGACAGCACGATTACTCAAGAGCGGATGCACGCGAAGATCCTATGGTTTAAGCAGAGGGCCAGGGAACGATAGCACTCATTGCAGTTGGCTTCCGCGGCATCAGAGCTGCAATCACCAAGCGTCTCGCTGCGGACGGAGCGAACGCGGCCAGACACATCGAACACTGCGATCAACACGCACACATGTCAAATTGAGGTAGGTGCCCAATGGCTAACGTAGCGACGAAACACAGTAATCAAGAAGCGACCACAATGATTCATACCGACGAGACCGCGCCGACACAGTACGTGGAGGCCGACGGAATCCGCCTCGCGTATCGCCGATTCGGCAGACCGGGCACGATTCCTCTGCTCCTTCTGGGGTACTTCAACTCCAACATGGACGGCTGGGATCCGGATGTAACGAACGGCCTTGCTGCGGATCATGAGGTGATTCTCCTCGACAATGCGGGCGTTGGCGCCTCCGGAGGAAAAACTCCGCACATCGTCGCGGAGATGACGAAACCTTGCGTTGCTTTGTGCCGAGCCCTCGGCTTGGAGCAGATTTACGTCGTGGGCTTCTCGCTGGGCGGCATGATTGCGCAGCAGTTGGCGCTTGAGCATCCTCAACTCGTCGGGCGGCTGATTCTTTTGGGGACCGGCCCGCGTGGCGGAGAGGATATGACCTTCACCGAACTATCGCCGGAAGAGGCAGCAGATCCCGTGGCGTTCTTATTGGCTGCCTTCTTCTCTCCCTCTGAAGCCAGCCAGGCTGCCGGACGCGAATACTTGAAGCGACTCGAGTCTCGAAAGAATGATCGTGATCTTCCTGTATCTAGGGACTCGGCCGTCGCCCAGCTTGCCGCGATCAGGGAGTGGGGAACGATACCAGCGACCGGACGTTACGCATCGTTGAAAAGCATCACACATCCGACGCTCATTGTTCACGGCAACAAAGATATCGTGGTGACACCGATCAATGCTTTCATTCTGGCGGAGCATCTGCCAAACGCTCAGCTCATCGTGTACCCGGATTCAAATCATGCGGCGTTCTCTCAACACAGAAAAGCGTTCCTGGAGCACGTAAAGACCTTCTTCAGCGATGGAGATTCGGTGGTGCGGGACCAGGTCTCGATCAAGTCTTCTGTCTCGTAGAGAGGACAGAAAAGGCTGTGACGAGAGTGAGGAAATAGCATGACGGCAGAGGAGATATTAAGCATCCACACGGACATTTTCAATCGCGCACTGAAGGAACAGGACTTCGCGGCTCTTGAATGTCTGTACGCGGACGATTACATGCTGGTGCGGCCCGATGGTTCTGTGCTGAACAAGCAGGAGGTGTTGCAAGACCTGCGGGGTGGTGGGTTGCGATTTCATTTGATCGAACTTGGTCAGGCTGAGGTGCGGATGTTCGGGTCAACCGCTATATTGACTGCCGAGAGCCAAGCGGTCAGCTCACGGCATGAGATGGAGAGTCGTTCGCACTTTCGACTGATTGCGGTGTATGCGCAGCAAGGGAAGTCGATCAAGCTTGTCCACTTTCAGAGTACCTCCCTTCCGTAAAGGGCATTGAGAAACCTCGAAAAGTACGGTTATCGCGAGATCCTGCGGGAGGACATCAATGCGAAGTGAATTCAGAGCAATTGTTCAAAGCGAGTATGGCGCACCGGAGAAAGTATTGAGAATAGCGACGCGTCAATTCAAGAGCGAAGAGCTCGGAACTGACGATGTCCTCGTACGGGTTATCCTTCGGCCAATCCATCCCGGTGATATTCAGGTTCTTCGCGCTCTTCCTCAAGCGGGAGCGGTTGAGCCCATTCCGGAAGGGACTCTAAGAATTCCTGGACTTGAAGGCGTCGGGACGATCCTCCGTCTCGGAAAAAACCCGGACGTGGCGAAGAAGTTTAGCGAAGGGCAGCGTGTGGCTTTCTTCCCGGCAATTGGCTCCTGGACAGAATGCGCGGTCGTTCGATTCAACTCTCTGTTGCCAGTCCCGGATGAGATCTCCGATGAGATTGCGGCGCAGATGCTGATAAATACGATCACCGCATCCGTACTCCTCAAGGCTGGTGGAAGGTCACTCAAGGCTCCGACCAGGCTTCCCGTTTACATCCTTCTGAATGCGGCAGCATCTGCGGTCGGGCGTTTGCTGACCCAAGTTGCTTTGGATCGCGGTGTCCGCCCCATTCGTCTGGTGAGATCCGACCAGTCTGCCGAGAGGCTCCGATCAGTTCTTCCCGGCCCGCCGGTTGTTTCCGCGAGCGATAGCAATTGGAAAGAACAGGTTCGCCACGCTCTGGGAGGACACAAGCTCGAAGTGGCTTTCGATGCCCTCGGCGGAAAAGCGATCGACGATCTAGCGGAGCTTGTTGATGACGGTGGCACGATCATCAACTTTGGTTCATTAGAGAACAACATGGGCACGAACATCTATTCGCTGGTTCCCAATAATCTCGCCCTCAAGCGCGTTTCCATCATGAGTTGGTTTCGTCTGGCAGAGGACGAGAAGCGGAAAGATTTTGACCTCGCTCTGAGCCTCGCCATAAATCACCCAGAGCTCTTCGAGGTCGCGCATGAGTATGAGTTTGACGATTTTCAAAGAGCCATTGAGCATGTCTCTCGTCCGGGAAAGACCGGGATTGTTTTGCTCAAAAGCCCAGCTTAAGAAGGATAGCGTATGGAAATCGGAACCATCGGAGCGGGAGCTTTCGCACAAGCGTTCGCAAAACTGGCATTGAAGGCCGGCCACAAGGTAAAGCTCAGCAACAGCCGCGGTCCCGACAGCCTCCGAAAAATCGCCACTCAACTTGGGACAGGAGCGACGGCTGCCTCGAAAGAGGAGGCAGCGGCTTGCGAAATGGTGCTTCTTGCTGTTCCTTGGGACAACGTGCCCGAAACACTAGCCAGTCTTCCCGAGTGGAATAGTCAGATTCTGATTGATGGAACCAATCCCTTTCACGGAAAAGCCGGCGAATTCACGCGCGCCGATGTTGGAAACCTGTCTACTAGCCAACTCATTGCAGCGCTTGCCCCTGGCGCCCGAGTGGTTAAGGCACTGAACACCATAATCGTTCCCAACTTGGAAGCAGACCCGATCGTCAATGGGGCGAGAAGAGTCGCCTTTATTTCGGCAGACGACGACAGTGCGAAGAAGCGAGTCAGGATTTTACTCGAAGGTTTCGGCTATTTAGTCATTGATCTTGGAAACCTTCGCGATGGTGGATTGATCCAGCAGGCCGGCGGACCTCTCGCAGGGCGAAGTTTGCTGGAGGAGGGAGAGCGTCAAAGATGAAAGCCATTCATCTCGCGGTCGACGGCAGTTCGCGTCTTCGCCTGGCCGAAAGACTGTTTCCCGATGTCGGAAGATCCCGCAGATCCCATGATGGGTTAAATTTCCTCTCGTCAAGATGACGCAAATGGGTATTCCTTCGCCGAGGTAGTTGCGCGGTCACCGCAATGCTAAGTATCCAGCGAAGTGCGAGGGGTCAAACCGCTTTCCAACTTAGCGTTTGCATTGAGCAAGGGGATGCGGCCGAGTTGCGTTGAGTCTTTGCTCTTGAGCCACCAGGAGCTCACATCTCCCTCAATCTGGGCGAGCTTGATTTGGTGCCGGGCGACGCAGTAGATTTCTTAGCCGAATGCGAAGGTGCCGGTATGACTATCGAGGACTGCCCAGGCTACGTCCGCAAGTGGATTGACGAGCGGTCCAAAGGTATTTGTCCAGTTTGTCACCAACCCGTCGAAGTAATCGAGAGTGATGTTGACACCCTTGATATCCACTATTTAGTGCGGGGAGACCGGTCAAAGCTTTGTCCAGGAAGTGGAAAGCAATTCAAAGATTACTTGAAAATTTGGCGTTGAGCGAAATCAGCGTGGCTCCGGTCACCGAAGTCTGCCTGAGTCAATGTGCCCAGCATCCCCGCCCCGATCTTTGGAAGTGGCAAACAACAAAAATGGCCTGAATGGACAAGATGCTCACACCGATTTCTCATATGCTCCGGGTCATAGGGATTTGCTCGCATATCCCTCGGGCCTTCCGGGTGAAGCAATTGGATGGGAATCTCTTCTTCACCGAGGAGAAGCGGCAGGAGTATCGCCGTCGCGTCGAGAGCGTGACGCCTCACTCCCCGCGTCAATGGGGGACCATGGAGGTTGAACAGATGCTTCACCACCTCAACCTAGCGTGTGGAGGCTCACTGGGTTTCTACAATGTCCCGGACAAGAGTTACCTGACTTCGCGGACGTTCTTTAAGTGGATTATCGTCGATTGGTTTCCGGAGAAACCAGTCGAGCTACGGCTTCCAGCGGGCTTCACAATCCCGCATTCGCAGAGATTTGACTTCGAGTATGAAAAAGGACAACTGCTGAAAATCTTAGACGCAGGTTGGAACGCGAGAACCGCCGATGCCTGGAAGCCACATCCTATGTTCGGCAAGATGACGGTCAAAGAGTGGGGCAAGCTCTCGCAGATTCACGTGGACTATCACCTGAGACAATTCGCAGCTTAAGGGGGTGTTCGGCATGAAGGTCCTTATTCTCGGAGCAACGGGGTTGGTGGGTCGGAACGCCTTGGCGCGGGCTCTTGCGAAGCCCGCAATCACGCATGTCATCGCGCCAACCCGGAAACCACTGACGAAGCATGAGAAGCTGACGAATCCAGTGGCCACTGACCTGGAGCTGCTGTTGGCGGATGTGGCGGGGTGGAGGCCCGACGCCGTAATCTGCGCGACCGGCACAACGATCGACAAGGCGGGATCGAAAGAAGCATTTCGTTCGGTCGATTACGATCTGCCGTTTTGGTTTGCCCTGCTAGCTCACAAAGCAGGTGCCCAGAACTTCGCACTCGTCTCGGCCATAGGAGCATCGGTCGATTCGTCCTTTCTTTACGCAAAGGTAAAAGGTGAACTCGAACGAGATGTTCGGGAGATCGGTTTCACGTCGCTGACCATCTTGCGGCCCGGCATCATCGAAGGAGAGCGCGATGAGGTCCGTCTCGCCGAGAGCCTCGTGCTGAAGCTTTCACATTTCCTTGCGCCCATCCTTCCAAAACGATTCCACGTCAATCCTGCCCCGAAAATTGCCCAAGTACTCGTCGATTCAGTCGTGACTGGGGAGCCGGGCTGCCGCTTTCGATACTCAGACAGCCTTGTCTGACAGGTGGTTCCAATCAGGGCGGATTATCTATCTGGGAAGAGAAGAACAATGATGGGAGGGCACGCATGTCTAAAGACGAACCTGGCTTAGTCAAATTCTCCGAAGCGGTCACGGAAACGGAAAATCCTATACAGGCCGCAAAATACGCTGATCTTTTTCTCCTGTGTATGGCTTCAGCGGGCACCGTATTGGGCAGTCTGCTCGGTTGTGGACTGTACATGTACTTCTTCGTCGGATTCCCAAATCCAAACTCTCTATGGCTAGCTGGGTTACTCGGATCAGTCGCTCTAGGTGGAGTTTCTGGTTGCGCGGTAGTAATGACGTTTTTGCACGCTAGGCAGTTGATTAGTTGGGAATCGCGAGAAGAAAAGGGCAACTAACAAAACGGTTAGCGCGAAAAGCGGGTTCATCATAAGGAACGGCAGCCGGAATCCAGCCGGATGAGGGCGCAAGAAGAAGCCGATGCGGGTTTTCCCAGTGCAATACCTGCGCAGCAAAAAGGACGGCGAACCTGCGTGGCCCTGAATATTGATTGCCGGCACCTAAACAAAGCGACGAAAGAGAAGCCATATCCGTCCTCTACCAAGATTTGGGTGGGGAACTTACCAAAAACGGCAGGATTTAGCCAGACGGCTGGCACTCTCCGATCGTCAGCTAAGGAATCGAGCCTTTTTGGGGTCAACTTAATGGAAGACGAGGTGATCTCAATGCAGATTCTTGTGGTTGGAGCTGGAGCTGTGGGGGGATATTTTGGAGGACGTTTGGCCGAAGCTGGTCGCGATGTCACTTTTCTTGTCCGACCACGGCGCGCGGAGATACTCAAGAAAGAGGGTCTTCAGATCATCGGCTCTCTTGGGAACACGACACTTTGGCCGAAATGCGTAATGGCTGCTGAAATCCGGAATCCTTACGATTTGGTGCTCTTGAGCGTAAAGAGCTATTCGATGGAGAGCGCCTTGCAAGACTTTGCGCCCGCCGTGGGGCCGGACACGATGATACTTCCGACGTTGAACGGGATACGCCATATCGAACAACTTAGTAGGCGATTTGGAGAGCGTAGTGTCTTGGGAGGTGTCTGCCTTGTCGCTGCGGAACTCGATGAGAGAGACCGCATCGTCCAAACGGGCGACATGCAAGAGCTCAGTTATGGAGAGCTTACCGGTTCCCGGAGTGCGCGCATTCAATCCCTCGATACGCTGCTTCAGCAGACCGGATTTCAAGCGTATCTTTCCGAGCATATCGTTCCGGACATGTGGCAGAAGTGGGTTCAACTCGCTTCTTTGGGAGCGGCCACCTGTCTGATGCGGGGGAACATCGGGCAGATCGTTGCCGTCGAGAGAGGCGCGTCCTTATGCAGCGCAATATTAGATGAATGCGCCGCGATTGCAGCCTCGGATGGATTCCCCCAGAACCAGGGCTTCTTGGAACGACATCGCGCCGCTCTGACTGGCAAAGGCTCATCCTTGACTTCATCCATGTACCGAGACCTCAAGAATGGTGCGCCAGTTGAAGTGGACACGATCCTGGGCGACCTATTGAGGCATGCCGATGAGGGTTCGCTTCTGGCACCGCTACTGAACGCCGCTTTCGCGCAGTTGTCGATTTATCAGACGCTAAGACGCGCAACCTAATGTCCGAAGACCTCAGCAATCTATGCGGGTCACCAGGCCTTCGTTCGAACCCTCGCTTCCACCGACATACCCGGAAACAACGGTTTTCCGTTAGCCTCCACTTGGCTGAGCCGAATTCGGACGGGAACTCGTTGGACGCCTGATTTTGTTAATTCTTCTCTTCGACCTCATGGCCGATTCAATTCGCTTTCGAAGCCACCGAGCTTCCGGTCCCTATGGTGGCCATCGACACGACGAATATCCGATTGGTCGGCAAGGGATACCTCCGATGGCGATCGAATGCTTGAGTAAGACATCATCCTAAGGTCCTAACCTCTCGGCGACCGCCCAACCATGCCAATTGCTCAATTCCGATCGGGCCGACGCGCTCCCGTCGGGAAAACGGGCGTCGTACCTCACCAAGCGATCCGGGTTCATCGGACGATCACCATCTGTGTATCCCATCCTACGAGGAAACTTTCTTGCGGGACTGACCTGGTTTGTCATCAGCGATCGACGCGTGGGCACGGCGGCGCGCCAACTTCGAGTGCATCCACGCGCATGATCAGGTTCTGAGGCCCCAAGTAGTACGAAAGTACGCCCCCTACCATCGTCGAATAGATTTTTCTCGCTGGCTCTGGCCTAATCTCACTCATTGACGGAGATAAGCTTCGTCGTAATTGAGCAATTTCAAGAAATTGAGAGGCGCATAGTGTCCATTGTCTTGAATGAAGTTCGACAGCCCGCAGCCTATGGGGGTGAGATGGCAAAGTATTTTGGATTGTGCAAGGCACCCACCCTTGTCATCTCTCTGCCTTCAAAGCCGCAAATTGCGGTCACTCGATTGGCCTCTCAGACCGGTCTCCCTGAACAGACGGCATGCATTCCCCGCGAAAAAGCCTTCGTCGTAACCGTGCATTTGACACCTTCATGCGACGAAGGGTGCGAAATCTGGGTGGATGACGGCTACTCTCGAATCACGGCCTGGCCAACTGGAGGTGTAGGGATTTACGACTTGGAGGCTAACCCTCGTTGGCGTAATCGGGGTCCGCTTGACTGGGTGCAGTATCATGTTCCTCGTTCAACTCTCGACGCGTTTACGGATGGCCTCGGGATCCCCAATATCGAGAGTCTTCGATGCCAGCACGGAGCCTTCGACGAAATCCTCCATCGGATGACACAGATGATCCTGCCATCTCTTACTGCTCAACAGGTGCCCTGTGAACTCTTCCTCGATCATTTCCGCCTGCTGTTTTGCGCTCACGTAACACAACGGTATGCCCCATCGCTCGTGTCAATTAAGAAATATCTCGGCGGACTGGCACCATGGCAAAAACGTCGAGTGGTTGACCTTTTAAGGGAGAACATGGACGGCCAGATCGGCATCCTAGACCTAGCTAACGAGTGCGGACTGTCCATCAGCCACTTCTCGCGATCCTTTAGACAATCGTTTGGAACTTCGCCACATCGCTACCTAGTCCTCCAGCGCATCGAAAAAGCAAAATCACTACTTTCAGACTCTGCCTTCACTCTACCCGATGTGGCCTTGGAGGCAGGCTTTTCAGACCAAGCGTCCTTTTGTCGAGCCTTCAAGGCAATTGCCGGAATACCTCCCGGTCAATGGAGGAGAAGAGCTAGCAGTGCCACCGGCAATATCAGTAGCCACGCTGCGGACGGTTTCGAACGACGCCATTTTGGAACAGAACAAAATTGGCAACACATCGCGACGCCGTTAGGCGGTTTCGAGCAAGTAGCTTAGACGCAAACACCTGGCGTAATTGAGGGCGCCAACGTGACGAGCAGGCGCCTACAGTCCGTTCATGGGCCGTGCCTTCCAGTTCGCGATTTCCCGCGTGGATGTGATTACCTGTCTTTCAAAGCACCATCGCAAACCACGCTCAAACTCATTCCGGCATATGTCTGGCAAACGCGTCCACCTGGAGCGCTCACGTTTGTGAACGAACAGACTGCGAATTACCTTGGTTTCCGCAAAGGCCTTCCTCTCTCCTTCAGTATCGGCACCGCGCAGCGTGTGATTCGCAGGTCCCGTTTCTACATCTGGACAATCACGACGAGACAAACCGAATTTATTGGACAGGTTTCATTACGAACAGGAACAGCGAAATGGGTTTGTAAGTTCGCAGCGCTCAAGGAGGACCCCGCCAGCTCTTAGGAGGACCTGCCGATCCTCGCCACAGCGAACGCGGAATGGCGGAATGGGTAGTCTGGACGATCGATGTGGACAGCACCGATAATGGTGAAAGTTATGAGAATCGGCACTCTCTTTCAAGATTTGCACCCCGTGCGGTGACAGTCACCCACAGCCTTCAGAATCGCCTATGGGATCAGGAATGAAGCCCTCACCTCCAGCCTCGAGTGACTCCGCAGACGCCTATCAAACGCCCGACCAGTTGCGTTGGGGGCGTGTACAACGTTACTCGCTTCCCGCTCTTTCAGTTGCGTTGGCCTTGGGGGCAGCATTGTTGCTCGATCACTTCGGAATCCACGATGCGACGGTTCCACTTTTCATTTGCGCATGCGCAATTAGTTCATGGTATGGAGGGCGAGGCTCCGCTGTGCTGGCGGTCATCCTGTGCTCACTCGCATTCGACTATTTCTTCGTGCCGCCGCTTTATGCCGTCTCCGTCGCACCCAAAGAGCTTCCGGCCTTCATTATTTTTGTCTTATTTACTTCACTCACGTCATGGTTTGCAACGGTTCGCCGCCGCATTGAAGAGGATTTGCGCAGCACTCGCAACGAGCTTGAGTCTCTCAATCACCAACTCGCAGAACGCTCAGAACGTACCGAGACTTCGCTAGCAGAAAGCAAAGCCAGGTTTGAAGAGGCCCAGCGCATCTCGCATGTCGGGTACTGGGAACGTGACCTCGTGACCGGTCGCATCACCTGGTCGGACGAAACCTATCGCATCTTCGGGCTCCAGCCTCAGGAACAGCCGTTGAACCTAAACTCACTCAAGGAGAAAATCCATCCTGAAGATTGGAGGTTAGTGTCCAAGGCACTCAACGAGGCGCTCGGTACGGCCGCCCGCTTCAACATGGTGTATCGCGTCCTCCGGTCGACGGGAGAAATGCGCGTCGTCCATAGCGTAGGTAATGTGAAGACGGATACTTCGGGCCGGCCTATCCTAATGTTCGGCATAGCCCAGGACGTTACGGAAGGAAGACAAGCCGAGCAAGAGCGTGAAAGATTGCGTCAGCTTGAGGGCGAGCTTGCACGCCTTGGGACTCTGAACGGATTGACCGCCTCAATTGCCCATGAGATTAGCCAACCGCTTGCAAGCCTTATCGCCAACGCCAGTATTTGTCTTCGCAGGCTGAACGCTGATCCTCCGAACATTGACGGGGCGCGCGAAACAGCACGGCGGACTATTCGCGACGGGAACCGAGCTTCGGATGTGATCACGCGACTTCGTGACTTGTATAAGAAGAAAGAGTTTGCTCGGGAACCCTTGGATCTGAATGAGGCTACACGAGAGGTGATCACGATGCTTTCGGATCACCTTCAGCAAAAACGAGTGCTGCTGTTGAGCGACTACGAGGCCGACCTGCCGGCCATTACGGGCGATCGAACGCAGATTCAACAAGTCATTATGAACCTGTTGCGGAATGCATCAGACGCCATGAGCGCAATCGACGATCGACCACGAGAGTTGGTAATCAAAACTGCGCGAGAAGAGGGTGATCAGGTTCGCCTGAGCGTGATAGATGCTGGGGTCGGCTTCGAACCGCAAGCGGCGGACCGGCTTTTCCAGGCTTTCTATACGACGAAAAATGACGGGATGGGAATCGGACTATCCATCAGCCGTTCCATCATCGAGGCTCATGGGGGACATTTGTGGGCTGAACCGAATATTGGTCCTGGAGCAACATTTTCCTTCTCCATTCCGAGCAGGCAAGCCCTGCCTGGCAGGCCTTGCTTTGCAATCGGCTTCATCAGCAACGGAGAAGAACTGAGTTGGATGCCCAAAGTACGGGAGATTTTGCAGGATGAATTTCCCAACGTGAGTGTAGAAACGTCAACTCAGTTCTCGCCTTACCTTGCCCAAGACCTTTCGAAAGGGATGCTCGATGCGGCCTTGCTTCGAAGAGAAGAAGGCTGGCCAAATTTGACATATCAGACTCTCCTCACCAGTCGAATGATTGTCTATTTGCCGAGGTATCACAGACTTGCGGCATTTCAAGAGATAAGCCCACAAGACCTCGTCGGAGAAACTTATCTCACCGTGGCTAAGACAGCTCCTATCCTTCGGCGCGCCATCGACGATTACTTGAAGCGATCCGAAGTCAGTATTGATCCAAATTTCGAGGTAGATCACCCGGCGAAAGCGGTGTCATTAATTGTATCCACAGGCTGCGTCTCGATCTTGCCGCCTTACCTGCTGAGCTTTCTACCCGAATCCATTACTACTCGTCCTCTGAAAGGCGATCCGCCAACGATCGACCTGGTTCTCGGCTACAACAGTTCGAACCAATCTCCCGTCCTGAAGTTCCTGCTTTCCCGTTTGGGCGAATTGGTCACGCGGGTCACAAAAGTGGAAGCCGTGGAACTTCCGAACCCCGCCGACCAGGGCACGGAGATTTCTCCGAAAGTTCTTGAATCAGATTCAGGTGCAGCGCCAAATGCGACTTGCCTGCCGGGAGCCAAAGCAGTACCAAAGTCGAATGGACGCCGTTAACGGATTGGTGCATTGTATTGTAATGAAGTCTGGAAAGAGCGCCGCCGAGCCTCCACTTCTATCCGTAGTTGACGATGATGAGATGCTGCGCGAGTCCCTGCCCGACTTGCTCCGGGAGTGTGGGTTTGCGGCCCGAGCCTTTTCATCTGGACAGGAGTTTCTCTCGTCCGATTATGTGGAGAAGACGGGGTGTCTGATTCTCGATATCGCGATGGCGGGGATGTCCGGACTTGAGCTGCAAAAGGAATTGAAACGCCGCCGGCACACGATTCCCATCATCTTCATCACCGCTCATAGAGACGCAGACATCCGTCAGCAAGCCTTCAGAGAAGGAGCCGTAAATGTCCTGTACAAACCATTCAGCGACACTGCTTTGCTTGATGCCGTCAACTCGGCGCTTCGTCGGAGATGATGGCTCAAATGTGCAAGGTCTGGAAGCGCCAAATGAGTTTGGCCGGAACGATGGGTGGTTCCTGTTGGCTAACCTAAACTGACCGAATGCTTGGTCGCAGAACCTTGATCGAGTCTCGCGGCGATATGCACCAAATCTGCAAACGAGTTGGCCCTCATCTTCTGCATTATCTGGCCGCGGTGTGCCTTCACAGTGCTCTCGGCGATACCGAGTTCGTCAGCGACCTGTTTATTCAGGAGACCGGAGACGACCAGCGCCATGACATCCCGTTCGCGAGGAGTAAGTGACGCGAAGCGGCCCCGAAGCTCCCGCATCTCCGTTTGGCGAACGAGAGCGAGTCGACTTCGGTCTAGGGCGTGCCGGATCGCCGTGAGCAATACTTCGTCATTGAACGGCTTGGTCAGAAACTCGGCAGCACCCGCTTTCATAGCGCCGACCGACATTGGAATGTCGCCATATCCCGTGAGGAAGATGATTGGCATGTCCGTCCGTTCGACGGCCACGCGCTTTTGCAGTTCCAAACCATTGAGCCCTGGAAGGGAAACATCGAGCACGAGACAACTCGGAGAGAATGCCCGTGGACGATCGAGGAATTGCTGAGCGGAGGCGAATGTCTCCGGCTGCCAGCCCTCGTCATGGATCAAAAGTTCCAGCGACTCGCGCACATAGGCGTCGTCGTCAACAATGAACACAATGGGCTTGGCAGTGGCCATCTGTAATACCTCCATTTCTTCGACCAAGTTCCGCCGCACTCGACCTCAGAAGATGAACTTCGAAGCAAACTGAATCAGGCGCGGGTTGTTCACCGTCTGTGTGATCTGACCAAACCCAGGTGAATCTGTAGTCGGCCCCGGAAGCGCGAACTGAGGATGATTGAAGAGGTTAAAAACCTCAGTACGGAACTCAAGGTGAGCGGACCCATAAATCTTGAAAGTCTTGAACAACGATGCATCGAAGTTGATGAAGTCCGGTCCAAAAAGAGGCGTGCGCGAGGCGTCCCCCAGCACTCCGGCTGGTGGATCGACAAAGCAGCTGGGATTAAAGAATTTCTGCGGAGTCGGCTGGCTCATTTTTCCGCTGCATATCCGATCGGGGCGATTCCCTAGGTAGACACCAAGCTCTGTGCCGGAATTGTTCACCCCAGTCGACAGTCCCATAGGGAAACCGGTTGCCAGATGGGCGATCATGTTGACTTGCCATCCACCCACAAGCGCTTGCGTAATGCCTGATGCACCGGAGTCGTAATCCTGTTCTTCCCCAAAGGGGAGACGATAGATGACGCTGGAAGAGAAGTTGTGGGTCTGATCGATCACACTTAAGCCCTTGTCGGACAAGCCAGCCGGATGAAGCGGATAATATGCTACGCCCGCCAGCGAGCCGAGATCATCGTTGAGTCCGTTATCGAACCCTTTGGCATAGGCATAGGACATCAGGACATAGAGCCCATTCTTGTATGACTTTTCGACCTTGAGTTGCAGCGAGTCGTAGCGCGCGAGTCCTCGATCGAGGACGCCGACGATGTAGTAGAACTGCGGGTAGGGCCGTAAATTCGCAGGATCAATCTGCGGGTTTGGCGGCGCGGTGTTCAAGTTCCATTCAGCGGTCTGCAAATGACTCGAACGCGCACCCGCGTACCCTAACGTGACGACAAATCCAGCCGGAACTTCGCGTTGCACATTCAGGTTGAATTGCTGAATCATGCCTGGTCGGAAATCTCGATTTTGACTGTAGACATTTCCGCTCAGGTTTGCAGGATCGGGTTTTGCTGGAACGGGAAATCCTTGGGAGAGCGTTGTTACCGGTGTGATATCGTCGGCCTGAAATGAGAACGTGCTGTAGAACGGTGGATTCAGATCCAGACCTTCAGCTCCGAGATTCCATCCTGCGTCGTGGAGAATCGCATATCCTGCCCGAATCGAGTTCTTTCGGGAGAGCGGGCTGTATGCAATTCCGACTCTCGGTTCAAAACCCAAGTAATCGGAGCTCAGGCCCGCCGTCTTGCTGGAATTCACTCCCGCAATAAGGAGCTGTCCGGTGGAAAAATCAAAATTTGAGTATCGGTTCTCTGCTTCCACGGCGGGGGTTGTGTAGTTCCATGCCAAACCAAGCTGCAACGTCAGATTGGGCCGAACTCTCCAGCCATCCTCAAAATACGGCCTGAACTCCTTCCAGCGCCGTCCGGATATTGAGCCGGAAAATTCGTTATCATGTTCGCCGCCGGCCGGAATACCCAACAGAAAACTGGCGATCGGATTCCCGGTCGCTCCGTTCAGTGAGCCGTCTGAGAAGCCGGACGTAAACAGGTTGTCGAAAGACATTTCGCCCATCGGAAAAGCGTCGCCCAGTTCGTTCAGTTGGAAGAAGCGAGCTCCCATGCCCATCGAAAACGAATGCGGACCGCGGACCCATTCAAACTCATCGGAATAGTGAAAGACATTCGTTCCGTCTTGAATCGGGGAAAAACCGCGATCGCCCAAGCCCCAATACCCTTCGTTGAATTGGGTATTGAGGAAACCGCTGCTGAAATACGAGCCAAGGTTTGCGTTGGGAATTCCTAGTTGATCGCTCCAGTTTGTACCATCCCCGTAAGAAGTGATGTGATCGAAAATGCGGTTATAGCCAGCAGTAAATTGATTGATCTTGGTGCTTGAAAACAAGTGTGTTTCCGAGATTGCCAGGTTGCGCCCACGATTATCCAATGTTTGATTGCTGCCATAGCCGCCCGGCTGAGTGCCAAAACCGGGGAGGCCGGACGGAACATAAACTGAGGCCTGGTCGCGGCTGAAGCGGGCAAACGCACGGTCCGACACCGAGAAATTATGATCGATTCGAATGTCGAGTTTATTGTCACCGTATGTCTCCTTCGGTTCATCAATGAAGTTCGCGGACAGTACTCCGGGTACGGTGGGGAGCGGAAGGTAGCTCAACATCTTCTGGGCGATGAGGTTGATCCGAACTTGAGGAATGACGTTGCCCAGGAATTGATCTCGAGTCATCTGGTTCGTTGACGGATCGATGCGGGTAGTGGAGGGATCGTAAATGGGGACCTGCGGAGCGCCTGGGAAGGTTTCCGTGAAATTTCCTTCCCGCTCCAATAGCGTCGGGACTTCGGCTAAAGATGGGATTCCTTGAACGCTTCTAACGCCCTCATAATCGAAGAAGAAAAAGGTTTTGCCTTTTCTGATCGGACCTCCGATTGAGCCGCCAAATTGGTTCTGGACGTATTCCGGATTCACTGGTGAAAAATAACTGGAAGCATTCAGGTTTGTGTTGCGCAGGAAGTCATAGAGTGTGCCGTGAAATCGGTTGGTTCCCGACTTCGAGTTCAACAGGACAGTTGGCCCAGCACGCGTTCCGTACTCTACCGAATAGTTAGAGGTAAGAACGTTGAACTCTTGCAGAGCTTCGATTGAAGGCACTATTCCCAAGGCGCCCGAAGTCAGCTCGCCATCGTCGATGCCGTCATAAAGCCAATCAGTCCGGTTTTCACGCGATCCTGCCACGGAGAGTGAGAAAGAACCGCGAATGGAGGTTTCACTGCCGCTGCTTGCGCCGCCGGAGAAGAAATCCAAGGGTTGATCACCGGTAGACACGCCCGAAGCGAGGGTGGCCAACTCAACAAAGTTGCGTCCGTTGAGTGGCAGGTCAGCTACCTGCTCCGAGTGCACGATCTGACTGAGAGACGCATTCGTAGTTTCCACCGCAGCGGTATTCGCTTCGACGGTGACACTTTCCGGCGCTGTTGACGGCGACAGGGTAAAGTTGACTTCCAGGCGGACTTGCGCTTCGAGCAAAACGCCGGCCTCTTCGGCCGCGCGAAAACCAATGGCTGTGGCTTTGATCTTGTACGTTCCAGCTTGTATAGCGTTCGCCACGAAACGGCCGGCAGAATCGGTCGTGAGCACGCGCTCGGCATTGGTCGTGGTTTCAGTAATCGTTATGGAGGCCCCGACAATCGACGCCCCGGAAGAGTCCGTGACTGTGCCTGAAAAGGAACCGCTTGTCTGGGCATGAACCAGCCCGGAAAGCGTGGCAACAAAAAGAAAGAGAACAACCTGGCGAAGAGGCGAGCCCATCATCATGGGGCTCCCACAACAAGAACAATCAAAGACAAGTAACGTTTAGGAAAAAACTGCGAAGCTGTCGGCGAGGATTGGGTCTCGAAGTGCGGTGCTTTTGGGGCATGCCCGCGCATGGGGAACCCAGACGGGCGGCACAGCCCCAGAAGATCAGCAGTTTGCCCTCCCATTGTATGACCCATTCCCAACGTGCGATGTCGGCTGGAATGCTTCCACTTTATGCTCGGCATCCGGATCCAATTTCGATCAAGTAGCCAAAGTGCTCCGACCATAGCGGCAGCAACCTACTTTTATTCCATCGTGTGAGAAAAAGTCTTTGTGAAATTGACTATATTTGTCCTTTTTGATCATTCAATGTGGGCGAACGGAGTGTCGGGACACTGATCGTTCCTGCCCTTCCTTACCTCAGGCCAGATTTCTTCGAGGATCGAAGCTGCAGGGTAGTGCCTATCCAAAGAAGCTTGCCCCTGCAGGCATCGAGAAAATACAGAGGTCCATTCATTGCGTCAATCAGCAGTTCCGGATCTTTCGCACATTTGCATCCGCCTGATGGGATAGCGTCGTGAGTGATGCCCCACTGAATCTCGCGCGGCTTCCGAAATGAGATTCAGAGGTTCTTTTGCGCAAGATTCGCTTCACCCTCTTGGGTCGACCCTTGGCCCGATAATTTGGGTCTAGGTCGGACGCCTGTCGCGGTGAGTTGCTGCGGCTTCACTTTATGATGAAAAGTGCGATCGCTAAACTGCCGACTGTTGACTTCATCCCATCGATAACCACTATTGACTCTTCTTCAGCGTCCGCGTGGGAGACGTGGGCTTTCCGGGGAGTTTCTTCAGCTTTGGCGTGGGCAGCTTTGAGGCCATAAGTTCGGCGCCAGAATCGTCATCCTTCATGACGCCAGATTTCTTCGCCGGCGCTTTCTTGGCAGCTTTGGTGATCGCCGCATCAACTGTGCCTTCAATCAAGGTCTGGCTCACGCCTTTGTCCACAGCTTTCCTGATGGCTTTTCTTATTTTTCCGACAGCCTTGTTCTGCTTGCGCGCTTTCTTCGTCATACTCTCCCCAATCTTAAATCCGTTTGATCAATAGTCCCGTATTTGTTCGAGCGCCCGCTTGATTTGTGCTCTCTGCTTGCCAGCCCCATAGTGTCGAACGAGTGCGTCGTAGAGCCAAGATTTTGAAACCCATTCTTTCCCGTCCGCTTGGATACCTCGGGCCCAGACTTCAAGATTTCCCCACGAATTTATATCGTCAGCCAGAAATGCTCTCGGAGCCTTGGTTCGCTTCGCGGACCACTTTCTCCCTCGGACCTTTCGGTCAGTGATCTCGAAATAGACAAGTTCCGTATTAAGTGGGGCATTCTCAATCCAAAGGTCCATGAAGATTGAAGGCTTCTCATCGCCGTCTTCATAAATCATCACGATCTCGCCGTTTTCTTCTTGAAACTGAGCGACAAGGGCCGGCGTGCTACTGTCACTCACTTTTGCTCGCGTATTCGCCGACGGGGCTTTCGATTTTACGGAGCGCCTCAACGGCTGCAAAAGAGCGGTCACTGCGTTGTCTTCTGCCTTTGCGTTCGGCGGCCCTGGGATGGAGAAAGAAGGTCTTGGACCAATTGCCGGTCCCTTTTGAAGCGCCTCATGTAAGACTCTGAGAAGCAACTGATATTGCTTTTCGTCGTACGGCGCTCCGCTCAAATTCACGCCGAGCTTCGATTGAATCCAAATAGGAACGGATCTATCCCAATCGCCGGATCTCAGCACAGGAATGAACTTGCGCTGGGCTATTTTTTTGGCAAGTTGCCGGGTGATTATCATTGCCTCGTAACCGACCCCGCCGGCTCGATTGTTGCTTTTGCGTGCATATTCGGGAGTGCAAATTACGAGTACGAATTCGGCAGTGGTGATTGCTTGCTCCATGAAGAGGATTTTATCTACCCCCGGATACAAATCCCACTGATCAAGGATGATCTTCACGCCGTGCTCGCCTTGAAGCCTCGTCGCGAGATTCAATACCCATCTTTGGTGATGCTCGCCGTCCCACGAGTAGGAGATGAATGCCGTGGGCGCGCTTTGGCCTGGCGAATTTGCTGCAGCAGGCTGCCGACGCGACAGCAGGCGTTGGCGCCCTCTTTGCTTTTTCAATGGCCTCCCATCCATCTTCGGAAATTGAATAGAAGCCGTTGCCAGCCGGATCAATCAAATAGCCCTCGTTTACGAGCCATGTCCACGGCCGTCCCAAAAGGTACATTCTCACTGGCATGTTTTCTGATAGGTCAAAACCCGCAGCGAGACCGTAAGAGTCGTTTGGAAGCAGCAAGTTTCCCTTATGCGGTCCGTCGCTGACTCGATTCTGGGGAAACATACGTCCGAGCCTCCGAAGCAGGGCCATTGCCTGGTCTGGCGGAGGCAGCCTCTTTAGCGCCGCCAGTGGGCTGGCGACAGAAGCGATCGTAAATGGCTCGTTAGGAGACATATTCTGAAGAACCGTCCAGCATTGTGTCTGGGTGCGGTCTCATTTTAGACCTCAGGAAGCTTTGACGCAGAAATTTACTTGCGATGATCGCGTGTCCCTGCCATAAACGCGGTACGACACCGCACTTGCGGTGCGAAACTGTCTGCCCAGCTTAAGAATTCTTCCTCCGCTTCAACATAAGCGGAGGCGCACTCGACTCGCCGGGAGTTCCCGTGGGTCTGCTTTAACCACATAGGGGCGCCCCTTTCTATTTACGCGGCGATTCCCTGGTGAAAGTTATAGAATTACCCCCGACCGATGAATTCCCTCGCCTCCAATCATCTCACTCCCTATTTCTGGAGCGGCGTCACGTTTCTGGCCGGCGTTGCGTGTAAGGGCATTGTCGATTCTTATCTCCGCAGGCGCGATGATTTGCATAAATTTCTCTTGGACAAACGGGCGAAATTCCTTGAGGAGCAGCTCTCTCAGTTTTATTGGCCAATGTATTTACATCTTGAGAAGGATAATCTGATCTGGGAGCGGGTCCAGGAACGGGATCAAGATCCCGACAGTCCCCAGAGTCGCCTGAGCATTCAGATAGAGTCTGGTGTGATACTGCCAAATCACAATGACGCCCTGACCGTGATTGAAGCCCATCTTCACTTGGCAGGTGATGCCGATGTTGTTGAAGCTTCCCTGCGATACGTGCGACATGTCAAAGTGTATGCAATGCTGCGAGCCGCAGGCATCAAGGAAGATCCAGTTAGCCACGGCGAGCCGTATCCGAGAGACTATTTCCCTCTCATAAACAAACGAGTACATGCCCTTCAGGGGGAATACGATCAGCTGATTCTCAGGCTTCTGCCATCCAAGAATCGATGAATCGACCACGGTTTGCGTACGATGAGACCCCCTCTTCTACCGTCCTCGCCCCCTGCTGCACCTGAATCTCCCAAAAATGCGTAGCGTTTGCAATCTTCGTTCCGCCGTACTGCTCAACATGAAGGAGGTGAGTGTCGCCCGTCATGACTTTCTTGACCTAGCCGAAGTATCCCGCGAGGATGCAACCAAGATCCGCGATTTGCAAAAAGCGCGAAGCCGCGGACGCTAGAGAGGGAGTTTGCCCATCAGAAGGGTTCCCGGTTCCTGCCGAGAGCCCTTTTTGTTGGCCTGCCGGGATGAGACAATTCCCCGTATGGATACAACCCAGATTCTCGCGGAAATTGATGCAGAAATCGAGAGCCTTAAACAGGCCAAGGCCATTTTGACCGGCACGACTCTCAAGCGCGGCCCCGGCAGACCAAAAGGAACCCCAACCCCAGTCAAACAGAAGCGCAAGATGTCGCCCGAAGGCCGGGCGCGACTGGTCGCAGCGCTCAAGGCGCGTTGGGCGAAGTCAAAGGGCGAAAAATAGCAGCAAAAGCGAACTTTGCCTCTTCACTCACTACTTCGGATCGTGGTTCGGGAGATTGGCGAGCCGATAACCGGCTAGCAATACCTGAACCTGCGCCGTTTTTTGGGCATTTTTTCGTAGGCGGCATCCGGCCTCGGCGAGATCTTGACCGATGGGTCATTGTCGTCGGAGATCGGCGATACATATACCTTGGATTTAGCCAATGCCAGGCTTCCTTTTGCCCAGTCAGCGGGCTTGAGATCGGCAGGTCCCGCCGGTTTTGGTTTTGCGAGAAGCGCTGGGGACTTGGGCGTCAATTCCCTGCCTGAAGCGCATTTCTTCAATCGTTCGGATTGCGAACCCGTGTTGGCCTGCCCGATCCCTTGTACCAGGGAGATTGTTTGTGGAGCGAGGCTGTGGGTGCAATCACTGACTACTTTGCCCCTTGCGTTGATGAGCATAACTCGAAGAAATCACAATCCATGAAATTCGGGATGGCAGGTGTCGTAGCCCCTCCGGATGTTGGATTCGACGTGGTAGAAGAGGTCTCCCCGGAGTGTGCAGCAAATTCCTCCTGGCCGAACGCTGTACCGGCGAGCCCCCAACCACCTTCAGCGGCTTCAGTGAGTAGCACCCAAGTGCGCGCAACCAATGTAGTGTCGCCTGCGATCTTTGCAACGATCTCAGTCGCTTCGGCGACAAGACTCTTCTGACCAGCTCTGCTCAGTGCGCCTTGAGGAGTCAAAACCTGGACGCGCACGGTGCTGGCACCGCGAGGATCAGCGGTATGGATCGTCCTTGGGTCCAAGCGATGAATGTAGGCGCCGGTATTCGCCAAATGAGCCGCCGAGGGCGTAGGCACACCCTCGGCGCGAAGAAGCGCAGAAGTGAGTTCTTCGGCGAGCTGGCGGTCCGTACCGGCCGGAAACAAATCGTCTGCCGCATAGGCATCAATCATGAGCATTGGAGCCTCCTAGAAAACGGATTAAATTTGTTCGCGTGTTCTTCATGCCATCCAATCGTCTTTAACTGACAGAAAGTCGAGACGTGATGAACGAAGATTTCGGGGTATCAGTACCGCGAACATTCCCGCGCACTATCGCGTGGCCTGCTCTATCTCTTCCAGTTCCGCAGGCGACAACGAAATCTCAGCCGACTTCAGGTTCTCTTCAAGGTGAGCGACAGACGAAGTGCCTGGAATCGGTAGTATGACGGGGCTGTGGTGTAATAGCCACGCTACCGATAGTTGAGCGACGGTCGCATTGTGGCGTTTTGCGATTCCATCCAACTTTCCGCCTGAACGAGCAAGCTTACCCGCGGCCACTGGGAACCATGGAATAAATGCGAGACCATTGGCTTCGCAGTACTCCAGCACGTCTTCGTGTCTCCGGTCGCCAACGTTGTACTGGTTTTGTATGCTGACAATGTTGATCACCTTGCGAGCTCGGTCTATCTCGTGAGGTTTGACCTCGCTAAGGCCAACATGTCTGATCTTGCCATCCTTGTGCAACTTCTCAATGACTCCGAGTGATTCTTCCACTGGAACTTGCGTATCAATACGATGCAATTGCCAGAGATCGATTGCCTCCTTCTTCAAAAGGCGGAGACTCATCTCTACCTGCTGCGCCAAGTATTCCGGCCGCCCGACCGGAAGCCACTGATCCGGTCCTTGCCGGGTCAAGCCCGCTTTAGTCGCTATTACGAGGTCCTTTGGGAAGGGCGATAAAGCCTCGCCAATCAAGCGTTCACTGACTGCAGGGCCGTAACTATCAGCGGTATCGATGAAATTTACTCCCAGCTCGACCGCGCGCTTCAATACGCGTTTTGCTTCGTCGTCATCTTTGGGCTCACCCCAAATTCCTTTGCCGGTCAGGCGCATCGCGCCAAACCCCAGACGATTCACTTCCAGATCGCCGCCAATCTTGAACGTCATTTTCAATTTGCTCATTGATGCCTCCGAATCTTGATTGCATCGACAACTTAGACCTGGGCTCGGCCGCCGTCAACGAATAGTTCAATGCCTGTGACGAAACTGGAGTCGTCCGAAGCCAGAAACAACGCCGCCTTTGCAACTTCATCGGGCTCCCCCATGCGTCCCATCGGGATGGTGGATACAATTCGCGCAATCACGTCTTCAGGTTGCCGGCTCACCAGCGGCGTATTGATCGGCCCCGGACTAACAACGTTTGAGCGAATATGACGGTCCTTCAAATCTGTGGTCCAGGTTCGGACCAAGGAGCGGATTGCCGCTTTACTCGCGGCGTAGACGCCGAATGCTGCAGTACCCTTAACACTCGCGACAGAGCCATTGAGAATGATTGAGCCACCATCATTCATTAGTGGTAACGCCTTTTGCACCGTGAACAGCGTCCCCTTTACATTGATGTTGAAAAGCTTGTCGAAATGCTCCTCGGTGACGGCCCCGAAGGGAACAAATTCGCCAATGCCGGCATTGGCGAAAACAATATCGATCCGCCCCTTCACCTCAGCGACGGTTTCGTATAGACGATCAAGATCGGTGAGCTTGGCAACGTCCCCCTGAACGCCAGTAACGTTGCTGCCGATCGCCTTTACGGCCTCATCGAGCTCTTTCTGGCGCCGGCCAGTGATGAAGACGTAGGCGCCCTCCTGGGCGAATAGCGTTGCAGTGGCCAGTCCGATCCCTTCGGTGCCACCCGTAATGACTGCCACCTTTCCTTGCAGCTTCTTATTTTCGGACATTACTATCTCTCCTTATTTTCCCGTGCTCGTCGTCCGCCTCAATAAAGAGGTGGTGCTGCCCCGTTTACGCTTGACCTGAGGTGAATAATTTCAGCATTTGCTCGTTAAACCCGTTCACCAGGGCATGCTCCCCAGGTCCAGGATTGACTCGCATGGGCTTTGCCGCTTCAACAAGAATTTCGTCAGCGTCTCTTCCAAGCGCGTCCAAAATTTCGAAGATGAACTGGTCGAGAGGCATTGCCTGCTCAGCTTCCTGGCTATTCATGAGTTCTGTGCGCACCCACGGCGGCGCTATCTCAAGAACGCGAACACCGCTGTCGCGAAGCAGGAAGCGTTGCGACAACACATAGGAATGGAGCGCAGCTTTTGTGGCTGAATAGACAGCCGTAACAGCCAAAGGCACAAAGGCAAGGACCGACGTGTTGTACACGACCACGCCGTGATGGCCCTTCAATTGGTCTATCAGGGCCGAGGTCAAGCGGATAGGTCCCAGAAGATTGGTCGTGACGGTCGATACGAGCAACTTGTCGTCGATGACTCCCGCAGCCCGATCCGGTTCCATGATTCCAGCGTTGTTGATGAGAACATTCAGATCCGGATGTTTTGCAATCAGATTCTTTGTCACCGCTTTGATACTCTCCGGGTCTGCGATGTCGAGTTCGACGGCTTCTATGCCCGGATTGGCCTTTACGACGGCGTCCAGATGGCCCTTGCGCCGGCCCGAGATGATCACTTTGTTCCGGCGTTTGTGCAGCGCTTCGGCCAGCCCTCGGCCGATGCCCGATCCGCCGCCGGTAATGAAGATGGTGTTGCCTGTGAGATTCATGTTGTCTCCAATCTGTGTGTGAGTGAATCTTGTGTCGTGTCGAACGCTTATGAAGGGAAGCGCTCGCCAAACATGGGTAGGCCGCTGACGGACTCTGCCTGTGTAGCTTCGTCTTGCAATACGTCCCAGTGTTCGGCCAGCAGACCGTCCTCGAATCGGACGACGTCGGCCGCAATCCAAGCCGCGGGCCTTCCCATTCCCGTGAAACGGCCATGCGCAATGACGTAATCGCCTTCTGCGACAATAAGTTGATTTTCGTAGCGCAATGTATCCGGCGTCGAACGGACCAGAGCAAACAATCCTTCGCGTCCCGGCGCAATGTGCGCGCTGTGCTGGATGTACAGCGGCGACCAGAAGCGTTCTGCCGCCGCGTAGTCGCGTTTGTTGAAGAGAGTCTCGAAGGCTTCGAGAACAGTCGCCTTGTTCTGTTCGGGTGTTGTCTTTGGCATGTTCAGCTCCTGGGGTTTTCTTACGATGTTTGGTAGATAGGGTAATCGGAATAGCCGTGCGGCCCCGAGGCATAGACGGTCTCCCAATCAACCTCGGCAAGAGGGGCATTCTCGGCAAACCTTTGGACCAAGTCGGGATTTGCGATATAGGGACGGCCGAACGCTACCAGATCAGCCAGGCCCTCCGCGATTAGGCGATTGCCGCGATCACGGTCCATCTTCACATTCGCGATGAGCGTGCCTTTGTAGAGAGGACGGAAATGCCGGAACATCCCATCATCGGCCAATTTCTCAAGCGGCGTACCGGTGAAGTCGGTGGTATTGCCCATCAGCAACAAGTGAGAAAGATTGTAGGCGCTCAGCTTCTGAATCGCGTATTCGGTAACGGGCAGAGTTTCGTCGTTAGCTTGAAATGCACCGCCTTCGTGCATCGGGCTGATCTTGATTCCAACACGCTGTCGGTCGACCTCACCCAGGATCGCTTCTACAACCTCGAAAAGGAAACGCGAGCGGTTTTCCAGACTGCCGCCATACTCGTCCTGACGCAGGTTAGTGGCCGCATTCACAAACTGAGAGATCAAATAGAGATAGTTGGCCAGGATCTGGACACCATCGAAGCCGGCATCCATCGCGTTTCGCGCAGCCCGTCCGAAGTCCGCAACCGTTACTC
>Ga0210388_10000529_pt1 | contig 31111 bp, 26 predicted proteins | sample IncBWC19OmetaG_FD_155485 | JGI IMG/M metagenome (GOLD analysis project Ga0210388, IMG submission 155485) | Forest soil microbial communities from Barre Woods Harvard Forest LTER site, Petersham, Massachusetts, United States - Inc-BW-C-19-O ...
TGGCCCCAGCTCGTTGCGGGTTACGAAGCGAGCTTCTCCGCTGTGGGAACAGAAACTAGCAGCTAAAGGGAGCGCTCCCGATACTAAGTTTTGCCGGTTCTTTGAAATTCAATTTCTGCTATCCTATATGTGGATGTGTTTCCTGCCTCCGCGCCAGCGGATGTTCTGCAAGGTTCCCCACTCTTCTTTTGCGTCTAAATCCCAATCCCTCGAATGAAGTCCAACGTACAGATTAGCCGTGGCATCGAGTCGCTTTTCGGGACACGGGACGAGAATATTCGCCTCCTCGAAGACGGACTCAAGGTTCGCACGCGCCTGCTCAACGACTCGCTCGAAATCGAGGGCGACGATGATGCCGTGGCGCGCGCGTCATCGATTCTTAACGATTACGCGGCGCTGGTCAAAGAAGGCCACGTTTTTCACAACGGTGATCTGAACAGCTATCTGCGCGTTGTGACGGCGGATTCGGAAACCACCCTGCGTGGCTTGGTCGATAGCGGCAAACAGCGCAGCTTCGGCAAAAAAATTGTCGCGCCGAAGACCATGACGCAGCGCCGTTATGTCGATGCGATTGAGCGGAATGATCTGGTATTCGGCATCGGCCCCGCGGGCACCGGAAAAACGTATCTCGCGGTCGCGATGGCGGTGTCGGCTCTGCTGTCGAAGCGCGTCACGCGCATTATTCTGACTCGTCCGGCCGTCGAGGCGGGAGAAAAACTCGGCTTCCTTCCCGGCTCCTTGCAGGAAAAAGTCGATCCGTATCTCCGCCCTCTGTACGACGCGCTCTACGACATGCTGGACCCGGAAAAAGTGAAGATGCTGCTGGAGCGCAACACCATCGAAGTCGCGCCCCTGGCCTTCATGCGCGGCCGCACTCTTAGCGATGCGTTCATCATCATGGATGAAGCGCAGAACTCGACGCCGGAGCAGATGAAGATGGCTCTCACGCGCCAGGGTTTCAATTCGAAAATGGTGGTGACTGGCGATACGACGCAGATCGATCTGCCCGGAGGGCTGCGCAGCGGCCTGATTGAAGTCGTGGATATTCTGCGCGGAATAGAAGGAATCAGTTTCGTCCAGTTCGACGATAAAGATGTTGTGCGCCACAGCCTGGTCCAGAAAATCGTGCGTGCCTACGAACGATATAACGAAGCCATCGGCGCCAATCGCCAGTTGTCATTAAAGCTTAGCGATCCGGCCGCAGAGTCCGCGGCCATTGAGCCCACGCCGCGTAGCGAAGCGCCGGCCGCCTAAGGGCGATCCATGTCTCCAGACGATCCTCATTTGTTGTTCCGTCACTCGTCGCGCCGCGTGCGCAGAATACCTCTGCGTGACTTTTTGACGGATGTCGTCCAACGCGTGGCACGCGGCCGCGCCGTGACCTGCCTCATCACCACAGACGCGGAACTGCGCCGCCTCAATCGCGAGTTTCGCGGGAAAAATTACGCCACCGACGTCTTGTCGTTTCCGCCCGATGAGATGGCCATCTCCCTCGATCGCGCAGCCGCGCAAGCCAAGGAACTGGGACATTCCCTCGACGCCGAACTCCGTATCCTGATCCTGCATGGCCTGTTGCACCTGTGCGGCATGGATCACGAAAAAGATTCGGGCGAGATGCGCCGCGCCGAAACGCGTTGGCGAAAACGCCTCGGCCTGCCTTCGGGCCTGATCGAGCGTGCCCAATGATCCCGTTGCTTATCCTGCTGGCGTGCCTGGTGTCGATCGTCGTCACCCTGGTCACCTGTTTGCAGGTTCTGTATCTGGAATCGCTGCGCATTCGCGCGCGCGAACTGCCTGCCTTGCAATTCTTCAAGGAAACGCTGGAGGCGAAACTCGGAATCGAAACGGAGCGCGGCTCGCTCGCTTTCTCGCTGGTAAAGCACATCGGCCTCGCCGTCATCGGATGCCTCGCCATGGCGGTCGCCGTCAAAATGCAGAACGGCCTCGGCGAATCCCTCGCCATCGCGTGCCTCATCTCCGCCATCTACACGGTAATCGGAACCTACATCGTTCCCCAATTGTCCTATCGCAATAGCAGCGGCCATTATCTGGCGCCGCTGATACCCTTCTTTCGCGTGACACTCCTCGCGGTGACGCCTCTTCTCTGGGCTCTCGAATTCCTGCAATCGCTGTTCGAGTTGGGCGACGCCAAAACCAAGGAGGATCCCACGCGCCCGGAGGAACACATCGAAGCCCTCATCTCCGCCGGGGAAGAAGAAGGCATCATCGAAAAAGGCGACCGCGAGCTGATCCAATCCGTGGTCGCGTTCGGCGATAAGACCGTCCGCGAAGTGATGACGCCGCGCCCCCGCATCGTGGCGATTCGCGAGGATGCCTCGCTTGAAGAATTGCGCCACCTGGTGATCCACGAACAGTTCTCGCGCATCCCCGCGTATGACGGGTCGATCGATCAGATCACCGGATTCGTTCACGTCCGCGATATGTTCGAGCTTAACGACGAGCAGCGCGCCGGCCGTAAGGTGCGCGATATCATGCGTCCGATTCGTGCCGTTCCCGAATCCAAGCCGGTGAACGACCTCATGCGCGAGATGCAGGAAGAAGGAGCGCATATGGCCGTGGTCGTCGATGAGTACGGTTCCACCGCCGGCATCGTCACCATGGAAGACATGGTGGAGGAAATCGTCGGTGAGATTCACGATGAGCACGAACCCGATCGCGATTTCCGCGAGGACCCCGATGGAAGCTATGTCGTCAGCGGCAGCTTCGATCTGGGCCGCCTGCGCGAATTGCTCGATTTTCATCCCCAGGACGATACCGAATCGACCACCGTGGGCGGTCTCATCACCGAATGGCTCGGCCATGTGCCTGAGGTCGGGGAAGAGACCGAGCGGGAAGGCATTAAGATCAAAGTGCTGGCCGCGAATCATCTCCGCGTCGACCAGGTGCGCGTAGCGAAAGCAGCCGTGAAATAAATGAAAACTGGATTCGTATCGATTCTCGGCCGCCCCAACGCCGGCAAGTCCACCCTGTTAAACGCAGTCCTTGGCCAGAAACTTGCCATCGTCACCTCGAAGCCGCAAACCACCCGCACCTCGATTCAAGGCGTGGTGACGACGGACGATTATCAGATCGTCTTCATCGACACCCCCGGAATTCATCGCTCGAATACTCTGATGAACAAACGCATGATGGACACCGTGCGCGCCTCAGCCTCCGCCGATGTGGTGTTGTTCCTGATCGACGTTCTCGAACCGTTCAGTGAGGAGGACGCGCAGGCCATCGATCTGGTCAAGAAGCTCGAAGCGCCCGCCATCGCCGTTCTGAATAAGGTAGATAAGCTGCCGGACAAGACGCAGTTGCTGGCCCTGATTGAACGGCTCAGCGCTCTGCATCCCTTCGCCGAAATTATCCCGATCTCGGCAATGAAAGGCACCGGCGTCGACACGCTGGTCAAGGAAATTGTAAAACGCCTCCCGGAAGGCGAGCCGATGTATCCCGAGGATCATCTTACGGACCAGCCTTCGCGCTTTCTCGCGGCCGAAATTCTACGGGAAAAAATTCTGCATCACACCCAGCAGGAAGTGCCGCACGCCGTAGCCGTGATGATCGATTCCTGGGTGGAAACGCCCACGCTGCTGAAAATCATGGCGACCATCTATGTGGAGAAGCCGGGCCAGAAAGCGATCCTGATCGGCGCTGGCGGTGCAGGCTTAAAAAAAATCGGGACGCTAGCTCGCTTCGAGATGGAAAAGACATTCGAGCGTAAGATTTTCCTCCAAACATTCGTCAAGGTGAAACCCAACTGGCGCCAAGACCCCGAGTTCCTCGCCGCCATCGATTGGCGAAGCATGTCGGGACAATAGGTGTGGCAGGATTATATATATGAACCGCATTCTCTCCCTTCTTCTCGCGGCTTGCCTATCGGTTCCCATTTTTGCTGCCCAGCCTCCAGCACAAACGCCTCCGCCGGTTAAGCACTCCGATGACGACCGGATCTACGACGAGGTGCGCCGCAAACTGGCCAACGATGTAGACGTCAAAGGCGCAGGCATAGACGTCGCAGTAAAGAGCGGAGTGGTGACACTCAGCGGTAAGGTCCACACCGAGCACGGGAAAGAGAAAGCCGAAAAGCTAACGAAGAAGACCAAAGGCGTGACCAGTGTGGTGAACAATCTGGTGGCAACAGAGAGCGAAAAGTGAGCCTCACAAATGCCGCAAGAGATTGCTGAAAAACTCGTGCAGACCGCTTCCTCCGGTCGCGATCTCTTCGATTGCCGGCACAGACTTTAGTCTGTGTTTCTAATGCCTAAAATGCCGGACTCCGGTGAACACCATTGCCAGCCCTAACCGGTCCGCCGCCGCGATCACGTCAGCATCCCTCACCGAGCCCCCAGGCTGAATTACGGCCGTAATGCCGTGCTTCGCCGCTTCCTCTACGCCGTCGGCGAACGGGAAAAATGCATCCGATGCCACGATGGTGCCCGCCAGCGGCAGCACCGCTTTCATCGCGCCCACCTTCACGGAATCCACGCGGCTCATCTGTCCCGCACCCACGCTGACCGATTGTCCGGCCCGCGCATACACGATGGCGTTCGACTTCACGTGCTTCGAAACCTTCCACCCGAACTCCAGCGCGGCCCATTCTTCCTCGGTCGGAGCCCGCTTCGTCTTCACCTCCGCTTCAGAGCGAACCAGGCGATGAACGTCCGGCGTCTGCACCAGATATCCGCCGCTAATCGACTTGACGACCGGTTCGAGCGCCGCCGCAGTGACGCGCAACAGCCGAAGATTCCGTTTCGCGGTAAGAATCGCCAGCGCATCCCCTGAATAGCCAGGAGCCGCGATCGCTTCCACAAACGTCTTCGCAATTTCGTTCGCCGTGTCGGCATCCACTTCGCGATTGAACGCCAGCACGCCTCCGTATGCTGACACCGGGTCCGCTTCGAACGCCCTGCGATAGCTCTCCGCCAGTGTCGAACTCTCCGCGCAACCGCACGGATTCGTATGTTTGATAATCGCCGCCGAAGGTCCGTCGAATTCGCCGACTAACTGCCAGGCGGCATCGAGATCGACCAGATTGTTATAAGAAAGTTCCTTCCCATGCAGTTGCTCGGCCCCGGCGATGCCGGTCTTGCCATTCGCATAAAGTGCCGCCGCCTGATGAGGATTCTCTCCGTAGCGCAGCGCTATCGACCGCGGCACGCGGATGTCGAGCATCACCGGCAGCGGCTCGTTCGTCGGCGGAATCTCAGAGAGCCTCAGCGAAATAGCGCGATCGTAGGCCGCCGTCGTGGCGAACGCTTTCTTCGCGAGATTCCAATGCGTCTCGCGCGACAGCGAACCGTCGTTCGCGCGCAGTTCCTCGATCAACGCCGTGTAATCGGACGATGACGTCACCACCGCGACGTCCTGATAATTCTTCGCCGCTGCGCGAATCATCGTCGGCCCGCCGATGTCGATATTTTCAATCAGCTCCGCTAGCGGCGCATCCGGGTCCGCGGCGATCTTTTCGAACTCATAGAGGTTCACCGCGACCAGATCGATCTTCGGAATACCGTGTGCTTCAATCGCCTTCATGTGCTCCGGCCGGGAGCGAATCGCGAGAATCCCTCCCGCGATTCGTGGATGGATCGTCTTCACGCGCCCGTCCAGCATCTCCGGAAATTCGGTGACGCTCGCAACTTCGCGTAGAGGCGCGACGGCGGCATCTTTTAAAATGCGATAGGTTCCGCCGGTGGAGATAATTTCGACGCCCAGCGCCGTCAGCGCGTGCGCAAATTCGACGATACCGGTCTTATCAGTGACGCTCAACAGAGCGCGTTCGATCCGAGGCATAATATTTTTCTAATTAATCTCGCGAGCTTTCGCGACTTCCGCAAGGAACAGCCGGGCGCGCTCTTCGAACACTTCGTAGCGCCCTTCCTGGATGGTTTTCTCGTCGATCAGTTCAGCACCCACAGCGACTGCCGCCGCGCCCGCCCTTAAAAACGCCGCAGTGGTTTCCAGGCTGACGCCGCCGGTAGGAACCATCTCGATATGCGGCAGAGGCGCTTTCAGCGACTTGATATATTTGGCGCCGCCTAGCGCTCCGCAAGGAAATACCTTCACGAAATCGGCGCCCGCTTCCCACGCAGTGACGATCTCAGTGGGCGTCAGCGCGCCGGGCATAATGATTTTCGAGTAGCGCTTCACCATCTCGATGGTCTTCAGATTCAGCGCGGGTGTGACGAAAAATTGCGCGCCCGCCAGCATGCACATGCGCGCTGTCTCCGGATCGAGCACGGTCCCCGCGCCTAGCACCAGCTTGTCGCCGAACGCATCGGCCAGTTTTTCCAGAGCTTTGATCGCACCCGGAACGGTCATGGTAATCTCGGCCGCACGAATCCCGCCGAGATACACGGCTTCGATGGCCCGAATCGCGCTCTCGGCGCTGGAGGTCCGAACCACCGGTACCACTCCGATATCGAGAATGGAGCGCAGAATGACGTCTCTATGCATTTTCTTTTAGTGTACCCTCAGAAGTTATGCAACTCGTAACTTTCCGCCACGGAGGCAGTGGCGCCACCGCCGGCGTGCTCAGCGAAAACAAGGTAACCAGCCTCGGAACCGATATGCTTCGTTTGATTTTCTCCGGCATCATTCCCAAGCCGGTTGGAGAATCGTTCGATCTTGCCGATGTGACTCTGCTCGCGCCGATCCCGCGTCCTCCGAAATTCATCTGCGTCGGCCTCAACTATAAAGATCACGCCATCGAGTCGAACATGGCGATGCCGAAGGTGCCCACCATCTTCAGCAAATTCTCGAGCGTCGTGATCGGTCCGGGCGAGAACATCGTGCTTCCAAAAGAATCCACACAGCCGGACTACGAAGCGGAGTTCGCCGTGGTGATAGGACCCGGAGGCCGACGCATTCCCGCCGCCAAGGCGATGGATCACGTGTTCGGTTACACCATCGTCAACGATGTGAGCGCGCGCGATCTGCAACTGGCGACCTCCCAGTGGCTGATGGGAAAAACGTGCGACACCTTCGCGCCCATGGGGCCGGCGATCGTGACCAAAGACGAGATTCCCGATCCCCACACGCTCGATATTTCGCTCGAAATCCACGGCGAAATTCTGCAAAATTCCAACACCCGCGAGTTGATTTTCCGCATCCCGGAGCTGATCGAATTCATCTCCGGCGTGGTGACACTGGAGCCGGGCGACATCATTTCCACCGGTACGCCGTCCGGCGTAGGCTTCGCCCGTAAGCCTCCGCGTTATCTGAAAGATGGCGACGAATGCGTCATCCGCATCCAAGGCCTGGGTGAGCTTCGAAATCCCGTAGTTGCAGAGAGATGAAAAACTGGCCGAAAAGCACCATTTTCGCGTGAAATGAGCCAGCAACCCGCCAAATCACCCCTGCATCTTTATTAGTGGAGGTTGAGAAAATAAGATGCGGCGGTCAATGTTGATAGCGGTTGCAGGGATGTTCCTGGCTTCGGTATCGACCCCGGTTTGGGCCGATACGCCAGCGCGTCCCGGTACGATTAATTACGTCGAAGGGCAGGCTGCCATGGGTGGCCAAGGTCTCGACGCGAAGTCGGTTGGCGTGGAAATGGGCGCAGGCCAGTCCATCACGACCCTCAGTGGAAAAGCGGAAGTTCTTCTAACGCCCGGCGTGTTTTTGCGCCTGGGTCCGAATAGCTCAGCGAAGCTGGTTGCGGCCGGATTGGCGGATACGCAAGTCCAGCTCGATCAGGGCCACGCGATGATTGAGGTCGACCAGATTTTCCCGGAAAATCATCTGCGCATGCTGCAAGGCAATTTCACGATTGAATTGCAGAAGAAAGGTTTGTACGATTTCGATGCCGCGGAGCATCAGGTTCGTGTCTTCGACGGCGAAGCGGTGGCTACGAACGGTTCCCATCGAATCGAGTTAAAGAGCGGACATGAGCTGGACGTCGCGGCGACCGATAAGGTGAAGGCGCACGACTTCGATAAAAAGAAGGCCGAGGGCGATCTCTACAACTGGAGCAGCTTGCGTTCTTCTTACCTTGCGGAAGCGAATATCGGATCTGCGCGAACCTACGTAAGCGGCCCTGGATTCTGGGGCGCCGGCTGGTACTGGAATCCTTGGTATAGCGCCTACACGTTCATCCCCGGTGACGGATTCTTCTACGACCCGTTCGGCTGGGGCTTCTACTCGCCTTGGTTCGTGGGCTACGCTCCGTTCGGCTTCTATGGCGGCGGCTATAGAAGCTTCGTCGGCTATCGCCCTCCAGCGGCCTTCGTCGCTGGTTACCGTGGATTCGCTGGCTACCATGCCGGCGTCGCAGCGGCTCCTGCCTATCGAGGCGGATTCAGCAGCGGCGGGTTCCATGGCGGATACGCCGGTGGCGGCGGATTCCGCGGAGGCCGCCGGTAACTAAAAGTTCCTCCGACCGCAGCAAGCGCGCAGGTGAGCTTCGGCTCCCTGCGCGCTTTTTATTTTTTTAAGAGCTGCCGATCAGGATTCCGGTGATCAGCACCAGGACTCCTCCGACGCCCACCTGGAACGCCGCCGAATACCAGGGCGTATCCATGTAGCGATGCCGGATGTAACTGATCACCGCGAGCTCGATTGCCACCACGATTCCAGCGATCCCTGTGGCGATCCGGAAATCGTGAATCAAGTAAGGAAGCGTGTGGCCGATTCCTCCGGCCGTGGTCATGAGACCGCAGACCGATCCGCGAATCAAAGGGCGGCCACGCCCGGTCAGCGATCCGTCATCCGATAGAGCCTCTGCGAATCCCATGGAAATCCCCGCGCCCACCGATGCGGCCAGGCCTACCAGGAATGCATCCCAACTATTCCTAGTGGCGAACGCCGCCGCGAATACCGGCGCGAGCGTCGACACGGACCCGTCCATCAATCCCACGAGCCCCGGTTGAATGATCTGTAATAAAAAAAGCTTCTGAGCCCCCGCATCCTCCGCCGCGCGCGAATGCTCATCCAGGTGCTTTTCTTCCATCGATCCCGCGGTCCGCTGATGTTTTCGCTCCGCCTCTTCCAGATCCCCCAGCAGCTTGCGAGTGGACGCGTCGGTCACCTTCTGAATCGCTTTCAAATAGAACTGGCGCGTTTCCATTTCCATCAACTGGGCCTGCCGCCGCACAGCCTTGATGCCCAGAGGCCGCTTGAGCCACAAAGGCCTGCGGCGCACGAATCCCGATACGTCGTCGCGGCGGATCAGCGGAATATGTTCGCCAAAACGCTTCCTGTAAAGTTCGAACAGGCTGGCGCGATGCTCGGATTCCTCCGCCTGCATCTCCTCGAAAATTTTTGCCGTGGCCGGAAAGTCCGCGCGCAGGCCATCCGCAAAATCGCCGAAGATGCGCGCATCTTCCTCTTCGAGCGAGATTGCGAGAGCCAGAATCTCGCGTTCGGTCAGATCCTTGAAGCGCTTGGCCATGTCTCTTCAGAATAGGCATCCAGGCTCGGGCTTGACATGTAAGTAAGTACTTACTTACAATGGTCGGGTGCCTTCTACCCCCCATCGCCTGACCGCGCCCGACCGGCGGAAGCAGTTGATTGAAGCGGCGATGGACCTGTTTTCGCGCAAGGGCTTCGCCGGCACCACCACCAAAGAAATCGCCCTCGCCGCCGGCGTCTCCGAAGCGATTATTTTTCGCCACTTCGCCACCAAGCGCGACCTGTATACCGCGATCATCGAGCACAACATTCATTCCGCGGGCGCGAAGCAGGTGCTGGCCGAAATCGAGGCCTGCATGAAGCGGCGCGACGACGAAGGATTGTTCCGGCTGATCGCCAAGGAAGTGATCGAGGAGCATCGCCGGGACGCCCGCTTCGAGAGGCTGATGCTGCACGCGAGTCTGGAAGGCCATGAACTGGCCACCATCTATCGCCGCGAATTCGGTCTGCCGATATTTGCAACGCTGCGCGCCTATCTGGATCGCCGCCAGCGCTCCGGCGCGCTGCGGCACATCGATTCCGCCGCGATGATCGTGGCCATCGCCGGCATGGCGAACTATTACGCGCTCAACGCCGGAAACGCCAATCCGGGGGGCCCGGAACTGAAGGACGAGCAGGTAGTGGAAGCGTTCACCCGCATCATGATGGACGGTATCCGCGGACGAAAAAAAGAAAAGAAGAAATCCAAATGAGACCCGTAGCGTTGTTCCTGATAGGCGCGTCGTTGTTCCTCGGCGCGTGCAGTTCGAAGCAGTCCGCGCAAGCGTCATCGACCGCTGCCGCGCCGAAAGCCCTCGCGATTTCCACCGCGCCCGCAGTCCTGCGCCAGGTGTCCGCCGGTTTCGAAGAAACCGGATCGTTCGTGGCCGATGAATCTTCCGATATCGCGCCTGCGGTGGCCGGGCTGGTTATCGCGACCCCGGTAAACGTTGGCGATTTCGTCAAACAGGGGCAGCCGATCTGTGAGCTGGACCGTCGCGACGCGCAACTGAAGCTGGACCAGATGCGCGCTCAACTGGACGAAGCCACGGCCGCAGTGCGCCAGGCGCAATCGCGCATCGGCCTGAACGCGAGCCGAACGTTTGACGCGAACCTGGTTCCCGAAGTGGCCGCCGCCAAAGCGAGTTACGAATCGGCGCAAGCGCAAGCCCGCCTGGCCGCCGCCGACGCCAAGCGCTACGAGAATCTGGTGACCACCGGCGATGTTTCACGCAGCGCGTTCGAAAAGGCACGCACCCAACAGGAGACAGCGGACGCCCAGGCCAACGCTGCGAGGCAGCAATACGAAGGCGCCTTAAATGCCGCGAGGCAGAGCTACGGCGCAGTGGAAACCTCGCAGGCCTCGCTCGAAGGAATGCGCGCACAACTTGCGCAGGCGCAAAAAGGCGTCGCCGATACCACTATTCATGCGCCTTTCGACGGCTACATTTCGGCGCGCCCGGTGGCTGCGGGGGAACACGTCGCCGTCACCGACAAGATCGCGACCATCGTCCGCGTCGGCACCATGAAGCTGCAATTGCAAACGCCGGAACAGCGCAGCGCGCGCGCCAGTGTCGGCATGGCCGTGGTCGCGCACGTTTCCGCATTCCCGGATCGCGATTTCATGGGAAAGGTATCGGCGATCAATCCTTCGGTGGATCCCAATTCACGAGCGTTCATTTTGGAAGCTCATTTCAATAATCCGAAAGCAGAGTTGCGCCCCGGCATGTTCGCCACGGCGCGCGTGCTGCTGCCGGGACTCGAAGACGCTGTGTTCGTGCCGCGCTCCGCTGTGATGCACGACCGCACTACGGATTCGAATCAGGTCTTCGTGATCGAAAATAACGTCGCCCACCTGCGCGTTGTGCTGACCGGCGAAACTGATGCGGAATCCATCCGCATTCTCTCCGGCCTCACCGGCAGAGAAACGGTCGCGACCAATCATCAAGCCGATCTGTTCGACGGCGCTCCCGTGGTGGTGCAATAATGCACGGCCTAGCGCAACTTTGCGTCCGCCGGCCCGTCTTCACGACGATGCTGATTCTCGCTCTCGTCGTGGTCGGCGTGTTTTCCTATTTCTCTCTCGGCGTCGATCTGTTTCCGAAAGTCGACATCCCAGCCGTCACGATTACCGTGGCCGATCCCGGCGCGTCGCCCGAAGAAGTGGAGACCGAGATCACCAAAAAAGTCGAAGACGCGGTGAACACCATCAGCCTGATCGACGAAGTCCGTTCCACGTCGTCCGAAGGCCGCTCTGTGGTGATCGTCAGTTTCCTGCTGCAAAAAAGCGGCGATATCGCAGCACAGGAAATTCAAAATAAAGTCAATCTGATTGTCGCGGACCTGCCGCAAACCGCGAAGCCTCCGGTGGTGCAGAAGCTCGACCCTGACGCCGCTCCCGTGATTCAGATCGCCGTCTCCGCGCCGCGTCCGATCCGCGATCTCACCCTGATCGCGGATAAGCGGATCAAGCAGCAGCTTGAAAACGCGAAGGGCGTGGGCGAGATTACGATCCTTGGCGGCGCGCGGCGCGAGATTCACGTCGTGGTCGATCCCGATCGTCTCCGCGCCTACAACCTGACCGTCACCGACGTGTTCAATGCAGTCCGCCAGCAGAATCTCGAATTGCCCGGCGGCAGCCTCAACGCGGGCGCGAAAGAGTTCACGGTGCGAACCACGGGAAAAGTCATCGAGCCCGCGCAGTTCAATCAAATCGCGATCGTCAACCGCGGCGGCTACGTGGTGAAAATCTCCGACATCGGTTACGCCGAGGACAGCTACGAGGAGCCTCGCACTGCTGCCCGCCTGGATGGAACCGCGGCCGTCACGCTGGTCGTATCGAAGCAATCCGGCGAGAATACGGTCGCGACCGCGGCGGAAATCAAGGCGCGCCTCAAAGAAATTTCCGCGCTGTTGCCCAAAGATGTGCGCGCCGAGATCGTCACCGATCAATCTGTGTTTATCGAAGCTTCGGTGAATAATATCCGTCATCACTTGATCGAAGGAAGCATCCTCGCGTCGATCATTATTTTTCTTTTTCTGGCGAACATCCGCACCACGCTGATCGCCGCGGTCGCGATTCCGACGTCGATCATTTCGACCTTCGCACTGATGGCCGCCGCCGGATTCACGTTGAATCAGATCACCATGCTCGCGCTGACTCTGATGGTCGGCATCGTAATCGACGACGCGATTATTGTCCTTGAAAACATTTATCGCTTCATGGAAGAGAAGGGAATGTCTCCGTTCGAGGCCGCCATCGAGGGCACCCGAGACATCGGATTCGCAGTGATGGCGACGACTCTCTCACTGCTCGCCGTATTTCTTCCGGTCGGATTCATGGGAGGCATCGTTGGACGCTTCATGAGTTCTTTCGGACTCACCTCCGCGTTCGCGATCGCAGTCTCGCTGCTGGTTTCCTTCACGCTCACCCCGATGCTGTGTTCGCGCTTCGTGAAGAAGCCGGAAAAGGATCATGGCTCGAAAGAATCGTTCTTCTTCAAGATCCTCGATCGCAATTACACGAAGTGGCTGGCATGGTCCATGGCCCATCGCAAAACCGTGGTGCTGCTGTGCGGGCTGGTCGTTATCAGCATCGTGCCCCTGTTCATGGTCGTCGGAAAAAATTTCGTCCCCGTAGACGATCAGTCGCAATTCAATGTACTGGTCCGCACGCCCGAAGGAACTTCGCTCGCCGCGACCACGAATTTAGTGGAGCGCATTTCGCAGGAAATCCGGCAATTGCCCGGCGTTCAGCACACGCTGGCCACCGTCGGCGGGGGAACGGACCGCTCCGTTAACAACGCCACAACGTTCGTGAAGCTGGTCGATATGGACCAGCGAAAAATGTCGCAGCAACAGCTCATGCAGCGGACCCGCGACCTGCTGAAACAATATCCGCCGGAAATCCGCTCGAGCGTCGAACTGGTGAACGCGATCGCCAACGGACAGAGCAATGCCGATATTCAGTTTTTCATCCAAGGTCCCGACCTGCAAAAGCTCACTGAATATTCCGATCAGTTGATGGTCAAGATGAAGGCGATTCCCACGCTCACCGACACGGATTCGACGCTGCGCAGCGGCAAACCGGAGGTGCACGTGGAGATCGATCGCGCCCGCGCCGCCGACCTGGGCGTCTCCGTCGAGAACATCGAGCAGGCGATTAACACTCTGGTGGCCGGCCAGACCGCTTCGACGTTCAACACCGGCGACGATCAGTACGACGTCGTGGTGCGCGCGCAACAAGGCTCGCGAGGCACCGTCGAAGGGCTCGCGAAGATGACCGTGCCGTCGACCAAGAAAGGCTCGGTCGGCCTGGACGAAGTGGTCGCGATTCGCAGCGGCACCGGCCCCTCGTCCATCAATCGCCTGAACCGCCAGCGCCAGGTGACGCTGACCGGCAACATGCTCGCTGGAGGTTCGCAGGCGGGCATTTTGAGTAAGGTCGGCGAAGACGCGCAGTCGCTCAACATGGGGCCCGAATACTCTTACGGAGCCAGCGGCACCTCGAAAGAATTGCAGCGCACCGGATATTATTTCATCCTTGCGTTCTCACTGACGTTCATCTTTATGTACATCGTTCTGGCCGCGCAGTTCGAATCGTTCCTGCATCCCATCACGATTCTGCTCACGCTGCCGCTGGCGGTTCCTTTCGGCATCGTCTCGCTGCTGATCGCCAATCAAAGCTTCAATATTTTCTCCGGCCTCGGATTGCTGCTGCTGTTCGGCATCGTCAAGAAGAACGCGATTTTGCAGATCGACCACATGAACGGGCTGCGCGCCGCGGGGCTCAATCGTTATGACGCGATCATGCAAGCCAATCGCGACCGCTTGCGTCCCATTCTGATGACCACCGTCGCGCTAGTCGCCGGCATGATCCCCCTGGTCTTCTCGACCGGCGCGGGGTCGTCCACCAACCGCACCATCGGCGTCATGGTCGCGGGCGGACAATTGCTGTGTCTGGTGCTGACGCTGCTCGCCGTCCCCGTTTTCTATTCCATCTTCGAAGACATCGCCGAGCATTCCTTTGTCCGCGGAATCTTCGCCGGATTCAAGAGCCTGCGCAGCCGGTTCGCGATGTTCCTGCTTCTCGCCATCCTCGCGCTGCCGATGCACGGACAGGATTCGCCGCAGCTTCCGCAACTCGAACCCCTAACGGTCCCGACCCGCGTAGGCGTGCTCGGCGAACGGAAAATCACCCTCCAGGAAGTGGTCGAGCGCACGCTCTCCAACGATCGCGATCTCGCGGTTTCCCGCATCGCCCTCGACGAAGCGGGTTACAGCATCAAAGGCGCGCGCGGATATTACGATCCCGTAGCCGGCCTCAAAGCGGACGATCAGAAAAGCGTTTCTCCGGCCGCATCGTCGTTGAGCGGCGGACCGAACGGCAAGCTCACCAACAAGCAACTGGACCTGACGCCGTCCCTGACCGGAGCGTCGCCGTGGCTGGGCGGGACCTACGAATTCGATCTCTCCACTTCGCGCGTGAATAGCGACAATCAATTTCTTTCGCTCAACCCGCAATACCCGTCGACCATCGGCATTAAACTGACGCAGCCGCTGTGGCGAGGACTTCGCTACGATGACAATCGCCATCGTCTGCAAGTTGCTTTCGAGAATCGCAGCCTCAGCGCGGAGCAGCTTCGCCAGCGACTGATTGAGATCGTCACGCAAGCCGTGCAGGCCTACTGGGAGCTGGATTACGCGCGCCGCAATCTCGACGTGCAGATCGAAGCCGTGCGCCTGGCGGAGCAGCAGTTCGCGAGCAATCGCCGACAGGCCGAACAAGGATTGCTCGCGCGCATTGACGTGGTGGCCGCGCAGACCCAAATGGCGAGTTTCCGCGAAAATGTTTATCTCGCGCAGGAGGCGCTGACGCGCGCGGAAAATACGTTGAAGCAGATGATCACCGCGAATCGCAACGATCTGCTGTGGGGCATGGCGCTGATGCCGGAGACCGCGGCGCCGGTCAGCATCGCGATGCCGGAAATTCAGGCCGCGACCAAAGAAGCTCTCGACATGCGGCCCGAGTTGAAGCAGAGCGATCTATCGATCGTGATCAACAAGCTCGACGCGCGCCTCAGCCGGGAACAAGCGAAGCCGCGGATCGATGCGTTCGCGAACGCCAGTCTCGCGGGCCTCTCCGGGCTCGCCACTTCCCAGGCTTCAAACCCCATCACCGGGGCATTCGGCGCGATGATCACTCAGTTGAACGAGCTTTCGCAACTCGCCGGCATTCCTCCGCTCGATACGTCGCTGTTCGCCAGCAGCGTTCCTCCGAATCTCATTGGAGGCTACGGTCAATCGTGGTCCAATATCGCAGCGGCAACGTTTCCGACAGTCCAGGTCGGTGTGCAATTTTCGTTTCCCATCCGCAATCGCACCGCGGAGGCGAATGCCGCCATCGCCGCAGCCGAAGGGAAGCGTCTGCGCGCGCTTCGCGAACAAGCGGAGATGCTGATCGAGGCCGACGTGCGCAACTCCCTGCAAACCGCGTCGTCCTCGCAGGCACGCTACGCATCTTCGATTCTGGCGCGTCAATCCGCTGAGGAGCAGTATTCGAGCGAAGAGCGCCAGTTTCAAGCCGGCACCTCGACCGTATTTCTAGTCCTTCAGCGTCAGACGGATCTTATCGTCGCGCGCACCCGGGAAGTCCGCGCGAAAGCGGACGTCGCCATCGCCGCGGCGAATCTGGATCGCGCCACCGCGCGCACGCTTGATACCCTGAAAATCGGTATCAAATGACAGATTCTCCTATCACAGCGCGCGGCAAGGATTTCGCCGCGTGGTATCAAGACGTCGTCCTTCAAGGCGATATGGCGGAGCCGGCCGAAGTCGTCAAAGGCTGCATGGTGATCCGTCCGAACGGTTACGCCGTGTGGGAAATTATCCAGCGCGAGCTCGACAACCGCTTCAAGGCCACGGGCCATCAGAACATCTATCTACCTCTGCTGATCCCGCAAAGTTTTTTACAAAAAGAAGCCGAACACGTGGAGGGTTTTTCTCCGGAGCTTGCCGTGGTGACCATCGCGGGCGGCAAGGAGCTCGAAGAGCCGTACGTAATCCGACCAACCTCAGAGACAATAGTCGGCCATTTTTTCGCGAAGTGGATTCAGAGCTATCGCGACCTGCCTTTGCTTTATAACCAATGGGCCAACGTGGTCCGCTGGGAATTGCGAACCCGCATGTTTCTGCGCACGTCGGAGTTCCTCTGGCAGGAAGGTCATACCGCGCACTCCACGCATGAGGAAGCGATGGAGGAGGTTCTGCGCATCCTCGACGTCTACGCCGAAGTGGCCGAGGATGTCATGGCGATGCCCGTGATCAAGGGCGCGAAAACAAGAGCGGAGAAATTTGCCGGAGCTCTGAAATCTTTTTCCATCGAAGCAATGATGCAGAACGGCATGGCCTTGCAAGCGGGCACCAGCCACGACCTGGGCCAGAATTTCGGCAAGGCGTTCAACGTTCAATTCCAGAGCAAGGAAGGCAAGCTCGATTACGTCTGGCAAACAAGCTGGGGCGTCAGCACGCGCCTGGTCGGCGGCCTGATCATGACCCATTCGGACGACAAGGGATTGGTTCTTCCTCCGAAGGTCGCGCCGCGCAAATGTGTTCTTGTGCCGATCTTTCGCAAGGAGGAAGAACGCGCGCAAGTCATGGAGCTTGCGGTGAATCTCGCCTGCGATCTAGGCATCCATATCGACACTCGCGAAGGCATGAGCCCGGGCGCAAAATTCTTCCATTGGGAGCGCCTGGGCGTCCCGGTCGTGTTCGAACTCGGCCCTAGAGAAGTAGCCAGCAGCAGCATCGTGATGAAGCGCCGCGATACCGGAGCCAAGGAAATAATTCCGCAATCCAAAGCCGGCGCGAAACTCTCAGCGACACTGGAAGCCATGCAAAAAAACCTCTACGCCGCCGCGAAACAGCGCCTCAAAGACAACACTGTGCTGGCCAACTCCATCGAAGAAGTAGAATCCGCCGTCAGCGACGGAAAATTCGCAATGGCCCATCTGAAGGACGATCCGGAAACCGATGCGCGCGTCAAATCCTTTAGAGCCAGCGTTCGCAACACGCCCCTGGTCGACGAATACGATGGCCCTGGAAAATGCATCGTCACCGGCGAACCAGTCGACTGTCGCGTAGTCATCGCCAAGGCTTACTAGTCAAGTGGGGCAGGTTCCCGACCTGCCCACCCGAGCCCCGACCGTCAGGAAGGGGATATTTCCCACGTTGTATACTCTCAAAACATGAACCGCCGCCGCTTCCTTCAAAGCTCCATGGCCGCAGCCGTCGCCCAACGCATCTCCGCCGCCTCGGACGATCTTAAGGCCATCCAATCCGAAATCGATAAGCATCACGACGAAGCCATTCATCGCCTGCAGGACTGGATTCGCCAACCCTCCATCGCCGCCGAAAATCGCGGCATGACTGAAGGCTGCGACATGATGATGCGCCTCCTCCGTGACGCCGGTTTCGACCAGGTCACAAAAGTCCCCACCGACGGCCATCCCGGAGTCTTCGCCACCCTCGACGCCGGCGCGCCCAGAACCGTCGGCATTTATTTCATGTACGACGTGAAGCAAGCCGACCCTTCGGAATGGTCTTCTCCTCCGTTCGAAGCCGCGCTGGTCGATAAACCGGGCTTGGGCAAAGTCCTCATCGGCCGCGGCGCCGTCAATCAAAAAGGACCCGAAGCCACCTGGCTCGCCGCCCTGCACGCCTTCAAATCCGCCGGCCGCAAACTGCCCGTGAATCTCGTATTTGTTGCCGAAGGCGAGGAAGAAATTGGCTCTCCGCACTTCACGCAAGTCGTACGGCGTCCCGACATTCTAGCGGCGTTGAAAAAATGCACCGGCGTGTACATGCCCATGCCGATGCAAGCCCTGGACGGCACGGTCACCATCAACCTGGGCGCGAAAGGCGTGGTCGAACTGGAGCTTGTCTCCAGCTCCGAAGACTGGCATCGTGGTCCCAAACAGGATCTTCATTCGAGCAATGAAGCGAGAGTCGACAGCCCCGTCTGGCATCTGGTCCAAGCCCTGGCCACGCTGGTCGGCCCGGACGGCCACACGCCCGCAATCGACGGCTACGCCGATAAAGCGCTCCCGCTCACTCCCGCCGATAAATCACTGATCCGCGAGGCCTCCAAGCGCATGAACGAGAAAGTCGTCATGCAGCAGCTCGGCGTCGAACACTGGGTCCATAACGTGGACTTCCTGGAATCTTTAGAACTGCTGGTAGGCCGGCCCACGGTGAACATCGAAGGTCTGGTCTCCGGCTACACCGGCCCCGGCGGCAAAACCATCCTGCCTCACAAAGCCGTGGCGAAAATCGATTTGCGATTGGTCCCCGGCATGACGGCCCTGGGTTCGTTAGCCGCCCTAAAGGCGCACCTCGCCAAGCGCGGCTTCGGCGACATCGAAGTAAACATGTCCGGCGGCTACGATCCCACCACCACCGATGCGAATTCGTCGCTGATCCGCGCGCAGGCCGCCGTCTATCGGAAAGCCGGTCTCGATCCTATCCTGTGGCCGCGCCTCGCCGGCTCCTGGCCTGGATACATTTTCACCGGCGACCCTCTGCGCCTCCCCGCCGGCCACTTCGGCCTCGGCCACGGCAACGGAGCCCACGCCCCCAACGAATACTACGTCATCGAATCCGCGAATCCAAAAATCCAAGGCATCGCCGGAGCCATCCGCTCTCAAGTCGACTACTTATATGAGCTGGCTTCTTAGCGAGCTTTGCGCCTTTGCGTGAATGTGTTTTTCAGACCGTCCGATAAACCGCAATTTCCCGAAGCGGCGCGTCCACGCGAACTCCCCTCCACGCCCGCTCCCTCTCCGCCAAGGATTCAAAAGCAAACAAGAACCGGCCCTTTTCCCATAAAACCGCCCTCATTCCCTGCCGGTCGAGAGCCTCCGCGACCCCCGCCCACCCGTAATCCCTCACCTCAAAAAATGGAGCTCTCTTCACTCCCCAAATCACCGTCCGATGCGGCATCCTCTCCGCCGCGATAGCCTCCAGCACCAAGCACTCTCGCGAAATAAAGCCGCCGCCCATCACCCCCGCGAACATCCGCCGGGTCATCACGCCCAGTCGACCTTTGGATGCATTTTGTGCCACTCCGTAGCCTGCTCGAATGCGTGAGCCACCCGCAACGGTGCGCCCTCATCATATAAACGCCCCGTGAAAATAACGCTCTGCGGATTATTTCCATTCAGGAACCCGCACGGCACCGCGACCTGCGGATGCCCCGTCAAATTTGTGATCTGAAGCGTCTGCGTCCCCGTCGGCACGATCAATACATCCCAATCCTTCATGAACGCGTCAAAATGTTCCTGCAACAACGTCCGCTCCCGCATCGCGCGAATATATTCCACCGCCGGAATCATCCTCGCCGACCGGAAACTATTCGGCCAATCGCCATTCGCCTGCCCGCTCAACTGATTCACCCGCCCATCGCGCGTAATATCGTCGAACGCCGCCGCAGCTTCCGCGGTTAAGATGATGCCCAACGGCTGCGCATTCATCTGCGGCAGCTCCGCGGCCTCGATCTTCGCGCCCGCCTTGCGCAGCGCCACGAAAACATCGTCGAAAATCTTCTTTCGGGCCGCGACCGTTTCCGGATTCGCCTGCTGCCCGAACCCACCCGTCCGCTCGAACTCATTCTTCAAATAGCCGATCTTCAGGCCCTCCAGCGGTAGCGCCGGATTCCAGTCGAACGGGGCGTCGATCGTCGTCACATCGTGCCCATCCGGCCCATACATCGCGTTCAACACCAGTGCTGTATCTTCCACTGACCGGCAGATCGGCCCGATCTTATCCATCGTCCAGCTCAACCCCATCGCCCCATAGCGGCTGACTCGTCCATAGGTCGGCCTCAGCCCCGTAACTCCACATCGCGTACTCGGGCTGACAATCGACCCCAGCGTCTCCGTTCCGATGGCGAATCCCACCAGCCCTGCCGAAGTCGCCGCCGCCGATCCCGCCGATGATCCGCTCGACCCCTGCTCCAAGTTCCACGGATTCTTCGTGACCCCTCCAAACCACTTGTCGCCCTGAGCCAGCGCCCCCATCGATAACTTCGCCAACAACACTGCCCCGGCTTTTTCCAACCGCTCGATCGCCGTGCAGGTGTAAGTCGGAACCTGCTCCTGATAAGGCTCCGCGCCCCAGGTAGTTTTGATGCCCTTGGTATTAAACAGGTCCTTCGCGCCGTAAGGAATCCCATGCAAAGCGCCGCGATACTTCCCCGCCGCGATCTCTTTATCCGCGCGCGCGGCCTGCTCCAGCGCGAGTTCCTCGGTCAAAGTAATCACGCACAGCAGCTTCGGCGAATACTTCTTCAGCCGCGCCAGATACATCTTCGTCAAATCCGTCGACGTGATTTTCCGCGCCCGCACCAGCGCCGACAACTCCGTCACCGGCAGAAAACACAACTCCTCCGGATCTTTAAACGACGTAAGCTTCGTAACCCGAGTCGGCAAAAACTTCGACGCCCGAGCCTTCGGTTCCTTCCCCGGCAGCGAAGGCCGGAAATGAAACGCCGGCTCCGTATCGAGCGGCACCTCGATCTTGCGCAGCGACTCATACCCGCTCAGCGCCCGATTGATGCCCGGCAGCATCTGGTCTCTCTGCGCCTCGGTAAAATCGAGCCCGATAATCTCCAGCGCCGCCTTCAACTGTTCTTTAGAAACCCTCTGCGGACCATCCTGCTGCCCGCGCCCCTGAGCCTCGAGCCCAGCTTCGGACGCGATCAATGTAGCGATAGTAGGAGCAAGTCCAAGCAGAGTACGTCGATTGAATTCAGGCATGAATTAAAAGGATAACTTGAGTGGGGCAGGTTCCCGACCTGCCCATCGGGTCACTTCCCCTTCCAGCAAGCCGCCCGCTTCCCCAAAAACGCCGAAATCCCTTCCTGCGCATCCTCCGCCAACGCGTTCTGCGACATCACTTCTTTCGCATACGCGTACGCGCCCGCCTGATCCAGATCGATCTGCCGGTAATACGCCTGCTTCCCCAGTGCGACCGTGAAGGAGCTCGCCTCCGCGATCTGCAACGCCAGTTTCCGCGTCTCCGATGCCAGTCCCGCCGCCGGCACCACCCGATTCACCAATCCCCAATCCGCCGCCGTCGCCGCGTCAATCGCCCGTCCCGTCAGCAGCATTTCCATGGCGCGCTTCCGCCCGATTGCCCGCGTCAGCGCGACCATCGGAGTGGTGCAAAACAGGCCGATCTTCACTCCTGGAGTCGCGAATGTCGCCTCGGAGCTCGCCACTGCCAAGTCGCACGTCGCCACCAACTGGCACCCCGCCGCCGTCGCCATTCCCTGCACCTGCGCGATCACCGGCTGCGGAATTGACTGGATTTTCACCATTAACTCCGTGCATATGTCGAAAATGCGCCGGTAATCCTCGACCTCGCGGCCCGTCATTTCGCCCAGATCGTGCCCCGAAGAAAATACTTTTCCCGACGCCTGGAGAATAACCGCCCGCACTTCCGCGTTCGCTGCGATACCCTCCAGGCAAGCGATCAATTCCGCCATCAAATCGAACGACAAGGCGTTGCGGCGCTCCGGACGCTCCAGCGTGACGATCGCGAGCCGACCCTCCAACTCCAACGAAACATTCGACATCAGCCACGCCCTCTCGTTCGATCTACGGTTAGGAAAGTGCTACTTCGTGCCGTTTTGGTCCTTTCTATAGGCCGCCCAGCGCCTCTTCTGCGCCTCCGCCATTTTCTTCCTTACCTCGGGGCTCAAACTCCGCTTTTTTCGCGGCTCCCCCACCATTGGCATTGCGCCGGTCGTCGCCGCGAGCCATGCCGGAGGCCTCCCTCTGCGCTTGCCGACCGAAGCTCTCGCGATCCGGTCCAGAGCCGCCAGAGCTTCATCGATTGCCGCCCGTTCTGCACGGAGTTCGGCGATGACTTTCGTAAGTTCCATAACGTAATGATTGTAACTCCCCCGGAACTGTTTCCGGTTCGAGAGTATAATCATTAAATCATGAAGAAACTCATCGGAGCCATTTGTCTTATGTCCACTGCGATGTTCGGCGCCTCCAACGTTTACGACTTCACCATGAACTCCATCGACGGCCAGCCTATGCCACTCGCCAAGTTCCAAGGCAAAGTGATGTTGATCGTCAACGTCGCCAGCAAATGCGGATTTACGCCGCAATATGAGCAATTGGAGGCCGTCTACGAAAAATACAAGGACCAGGGTTTGGTCATCGTCGGTTTCCCCGCCAATAACTTCGGCGCGCAGGAGCCGGGTACAAACGAGGAGATTAAGACTTTCTGTTCCCGCACCTACAACGTCAAGTTCCCGCTTTACTCAAAGATATCTGTCAAAGGCGACGACAAAGCGCCTTTGTATCAGTTCCTCACTGACGCGGGCGCGAACCCCAAAACCGGTGGAGAAATTAAGTGGAATTTTACAAAATTCCTTGTAGACCGCAACGGCAAAGTGATCGCCCGTTTCGAGTCTCCCGTCAAGCCCGATTCCGCTGAAGTCACCTCCGCCATCGAGAAAGCCCTGAAGTAGCCAAAATCTGACATAATCCTTAGATCATGAACGAGCCAGCTCGCCTGTTCGGCGTCTTCTACGAACCGGGAAAAGTTTTCGCCGACGTCGCCGAACGCCCCCGCTGGCTCGCGCCCGTCGTCATCGGTATCTTGTTCGCCCTCGCGGTCAGCTACACCATCAGCTCGCACATCGGCTGGGAAGCCACGGTGCGGCAATCCATGGCGAACAACTCTCGCGTCGCCGACCTCCCCGCGGACCAGCGCGAACAAATCGTCCAGCGCGGAGCCAAAGCCGCTTCCGTCATCGGATGGGTCGGCGCAGTTGTATTCCCACCGTTGTTCACCCTGATCGTAGCCGGCGTCCTAACCGGAATTTTCAACGGGCTGCTGGGAACCGAGCTGAAGTTCATGCAGATGTTCGCGATCACAGCCTATGCATTCCTGGTGCGCGGCCTCTACTCCGCGCTGCTAATCCTGATCGCCTACCTGAAACCCCCCGAAGATTTCAACATCCAAATAAGCCCCTTCAGCCCCGCCGCGTACATGAGCCGTCAGGACAACCCAAAATGGCTGATGAGCCTGGCCGGTTCGCTCGACCTGTTCACCCTCTGGGTCATCGTCCTCTTAGCCATCGGCTTCTCAGTCGCCGCCAAAAAACTATCGTTCTCCAAGGCTCTGATCACCATCGCGATCCCCTGGCTGATCCTGGTAGCAGGACTAATGAGCCTCGCGTCTTTCCAGTAACACTCCGCGCTTTCGTCGGTAACGTCAAACTTCGGGGACTGACACCTTTTTCGCTAGGCACTGTGCGAATTTTGGGAGGACTCGTGGCGAAAAAGGCTGTCTGTCCCCTACCTTGCACAGACTCATGCCGCTGGCTGATAACGCTAGCCGAAACTAAGTGCAGCCTACTGACTTCAATTTCTCAACGCCGTCATCGGATCCACCATCGACGCTCGCCGCGCCGGAAAATAAGCCGCCGCCATCGCGACCATAGTTAGTAATGCAACCATCGCTCCGAACGTGAGCGGATCTCCAGCCGAAACCCCATAAAGCAGCGACCCCAACAATCGCCCGGTAACCCAAGCACCCACCGCACCGACCACCACGCCCGTCAGCGCGAGCGCCATCGCCTGCCGCAAAACCCGCAATCTGACGTGCGAGGACGACGCCCCCAGAGCCATCCGAATCCCAATCTCCTGCGTCCTTTGGCTCACCGAGTACGAGATGACTCCATAAATTCCCAGCGACGCCAGGATCAATGCGATCGCCGCAAACCCTCCTAGCAGCAGAACTATAAATCGCCGCGGCGACACCGCTTTGTTGACCAGCATCTCGAGCGGTCGAAACTCATTCGCCGGCAAACTAGGATTGACCGGTATCAGCGCCGCCCTCACCGCCCCGGCTAGCGTTTGCGGATCCGATTTCGTTCGCACCACCAGATCTACTGACGAATAATCGTTGCCCTGCCGCATGTCCAGATACAATTCCATCCCTGCTTCTTTTTCCACCGCCAAATGCCTGACGTCGGCCACCACTCCCACCACTTGAATCGGATCTGGATTCAGCAGGATCTGCCCCACCGCATCCTGCCCCGGCCACAGTTTCCGCGCCATCGTTTCGTTCACCATCGCTACCTTCACGCCGCTGGTTCCATCGCGCTCCTCAAACTCGCGCCCCGCTCTCATGGGGACTCCCATCGCGCGGATGTAGCCTTCGCTCACGATGCGGATGAACTCGCAGGGATACTGTCCGGGCGGATACGTCTGTCCCCTCGCCCCCACGCACCAGGTGCGATTCTTCCCCAAAGGGAGCGCGTCCGTGAGCCCGACCGCGTTTACTCCCGGAACTTCCTGCGCCCGGCGCAGCACTTCCGTGAAGTAGCCGTTTCTCTGGTCGTGAGTCTTATAATTTGGACCGGGATCGACTCTCATTGTCGCCGCGCGCTCCGGTTGAAAACCGAGATCGACATCCATCACGCGCAGGAAACTCCGAATCAATAATCCCGCGCCCACCAGCAGCACGCAGGCCATCGCGACTTCGGAGACCACCAGTACGCTGCGAATCCAACCCTTGCCTTTTCCCTCGCTCGATCCGCGATTCGAGTCTTTCAGCGATTCGTTCAGATCGCCCTTCGATTGCTGCAACGCCGGCACAATTCCGAAGATCAGTCCCGTCAAAATCGCGGCCAACAGAGTGAACAGCAATGCCGTCCGGTCCACGGAGATGTAGCGCATCAATGGAATGCTCAAATTCGGCATCGCGGCAAAGGCTCGGGTCGCGATGAATGCGAGCACCAGCCCCAGCACCGCTCCGCACAGTGACAGCACCAAGCTCTCGGTCAGCATTTGGCGGATCAATCTCCACCGACCCGCGCCCAGAGCCGTCCGCACCGCAATCTCCTTCCTCCGCGCCGCCGCGCGCGCCAGCAGTAAATTCGAAAGATTCGCGCACACAATCAGCATCACCACACCCACCGCAACACCCAGCACCACCAGCGCCCTTCGCAATCGCCCGCTCACCTGATCCTGCAACGCGGTCAGCCGCGCGCCCCAATCCTTGCCGCGCTCCGGATGCTCGCGATGCAGGCTCTCGACAATCACGTTGATCTCCGCTTGCGCGCTTTCGATGGTCACTCCCGGTTTCAATCGTCCAACGATCGACAGAGTGTTCCCCCAACGGTCCGTTTCCTGCGTCAAAGGAAACGGCTCATAAAGATCGATCCGCGAGCTGGGCGAAAAAATCGACGCGAAATCGAATTCTCGCGGGATCACCCCAATCACAGTGACCGGTTTGTCGTTCAGCAGAATCGTCTGGCCGACAATTTTCGGATCGGAAGCAAATCGCCTCTCCCAAAGATTCTCGCTGAGCAGCACCGCCGGCCGTCCGTGCCACTTCGATTCTTCGTCGTCAAACAACCGCCCCAGCTTCGGCTGCACTCCCAGAACCTGGAAGAAGTTCTGCGATACGCCGACCCCGCCCAACCTCTCCGGCTCGCCACGCCCCGTCAGCGTATCGTCGCCATCGCCAAAAAACGCGAAGTACGAGGCCATGTCCTCGAACGACTTGCTGGTCTTCCGCAGATCGTTAAAATTCGAAACCCGCGAAGTGGACCCAGAAAGTCCCTCGCCCTTAAAAGTATTGGCAATCCAAACCAACCGCCCGGAGTCGCGAAACGGCAGTGACCGGATCAGCAGGGTATTCAAGACACTGAAAATGGCAGTGTTAGAACCAATCCCCACGCCCAAAATCAAAATCGCAATCACCGCAAACCCCGCATCGCGCCGGAGGGTCCGCATGGTGTACCGAAGATCGTTGCCCATGAAGAGTGATACTGAGAATCCGCCGGGAAGTTTGCAATATTTTATGTGATAGCCTGTCGTCGTTGTCAATTAACCGCAACTCCAGGACCTGGCGAAGCTTCGTCTACGGGAAGCAAAGGCACTGCTCGGTTCGAACCATCCCGACGGAGCATACTACCTCGCCGGTTATGCGGTGGAATGTGCGCTCAAGGCGTGCATCGCGAAGCGAACGAAGCGCCATGACTTTCCGGAAAAGAAGACGGTAATGGACAGCCACACTCACGATCCGATAGAGTTGCTTGGCCCCGCCGGACTCAAGTCATCGAACAGCGATGTTGCAACAGGATTTCGCAAAGAATTGGAAAATCGTGACAGAATGGAAAGCAGAGAGTAGATACGCAAGTCATTCCAGGCAGAAGGCTGAAGATCTTCTGGCGGCGATTAACGATCGCAAGGCTGGTGTGCTCCGATGGATAACACAATACTGGTAGCACCAAAATTCGAGATCGGGGACGAGATCCTTGAGTTGCTCAAAGCAGCGAAATTTCCCGTGACGGTCGCTGCCTGGGTGCTGTCGAGGGGACTTGGAGGCTGGCAATTCGTTATACGCACGCCTCTTTACGACAAATTGGGCGGCCGAGAAGCCTACGGACGACTCATTGCCGCGGTTCGCGCAAACGATCCTGCGTCCATGCTATTCGATGATGTTCGCCTGATGGGCAACCGTAATCCGTTCATTCGCGAAGTGCGCCGCGTATTCGAGCATCGCGGATTTAAGAGGGGTGTAAGTATGGCGGGATCGATCGGCGACATGTGGGTTGACGACGCCAGATTTTATTACGTTAAGTAGTCCCTTTCCATCTCTTTGCACGCTTTCGGTTGGAGGTGCGTCATATAGGTAGGGTGACGTGTCGCCTATGGCTGAATGGACTCTTAAATATGCGGATGCCCGGGGGGCGATTCACCAGCAGGTGGCGGAGGCGGGTTCGGAGCGCGAGCTGCGGGATCGTTATTCGCAGCAGGGCTATCTCATTTATTCCATCAAGCCGCGGATCGAAGGCAAAGGCGTCGCGGGCGCTCTTCGGCCGAGTGGGAAAAAGATCAACACTGAGAAGTTTCTCATTTTTAATCAACAGTTTGTCACTCTCATCCGGGCTGGCTTGCCGATCCTCAAAGCGCTCGATTTGCTGGCCGACCGGCTCACGGATCCGAAGCTTTCGAAACACATAAACGGCGTCCGCGAGGAAATTCGCAATGGCGCGCTGCTGTCGGACGCTTTTGCGAAACAGGGTGTTTTCCCCCCGATCTATGTCACAAGCGTGCTGGCCGGGGAACGCAGCGGATCTTTGGCTGAGGTTCTGGAACGCTTTATTTCGTATCAGAAGCTGTCCCTGTCAGTACGAAAAAAACTATTGGTTTCATTGCTTTATCCGGCTGTATTGGTGTTCTTAGTCGTTTGCCTGATCGTGTTCCTGGTCACCTACGTGGTGCCGAATTTCGCCGTGCTTTATGCGACCATGGACGCGCAATTGCCTGCGCCGACGCGCATTTTGATCGCGATCGGAACCACCGCTAGAAACTACGTGATCCTCGGATTTGTGGCTCTGGTGGGTGCCATCTTCGGGTTTCGATATTGGGCCAGAACGCCAGCGGGCGGGGAACGGATCGACCGGTTTTTGCTCAAGATTCCGGTGGCGGGCGAGGTGTGGTTGAAATATCAGGTCGCGCAATTTTCGCGCGTGCTCGGAACCTTGCTGATTGGAGGCATCCCCTTGCTCCAAGCTCTTGATACGGCAGCGGATTCGCTGGGGACGCAGGTGTTGAAAAAGGTGCTTAGTTCGGCCGTGAAACTGGTTCGCGAAGGGCAGGCGTTGTCTCAGTCGCTGCGCAAAACCAAGATTTTTCCGAGCCTTTCCCTCGACATGATCGAAGTCGGCGAATCCACCGGCGCTCTGCCGCAAATGCTGACCAGCGTGGCGGAGTTTTACGAGGAAGACGTTTCTAACTCGGTCACCGCGGCACTCAGCCTGATCGAGCCCGTCATTATGATTGTGATGGGAATTTTTGTAGCGTTCGTATTGATTTCATTGTACTTGCCAATCTTTTCTCTGGCGGATTCGGTGCACACATAATGGCAACCCGCGATCAAATTATCCCAACCGATCCTTTGACGGAGGCGGCGCGCGCAAAGGCCGTCGCCGAGCGGTATTATCACGAGTTCGTCGACCTGCGGCAGGTCAAGATCGACCACGATCTGTTCCATTCTGTTCCGGTCGACCTCATGTTCCGTTATAATTTCGTGCCGATTCAGGCTTATAACGGATCGCTCGAAATCGCTCTGGCCGATCCGCGTAACCTCAATCTTATCGACGAGTTGGCGGTCCTCCTGGGCAAGAAATTGCGGGTCAAAGTCGCCACGCTTTCACAGATTTCGGACCTCCTCAAAAAGACCGAGCAATCGCAGCGCGTGCTCGACGAAGTCACGGAAGGCTTCACGCTCGACGTCGTCGGCGACGAAGAGAATCAGGATGAAACGCTTTCGATCGACAAGCTGGCGGCCACCGATTCCAACATTGCGCCGGTCATCAAGCTGGTTGACACTACTATTTTCAACGCGTTAGAGCGCCGGGCGAGCGATATTCACATCGAGACGCGCGACCAGGAAGTGGCCATCAAGTATCGCATTGACGGCGTGCTGCATTACGCCATGCCTCCCATCGCCAAGGACTGGCATTCGACCATCATTTCGCGCATTAAAGTCATGAGCGAATTGGACATCGCGGAGCGCCGCATTCCTCAGGACGGGCGTTTTCGGGTACGGTATAAGACTCGCCTCATCGATTTCCGCGTCTCCATCATGCCGACGATTCACGGCGAGGATGCGGTGCTTCGCGTTCTGGACAAAGAGTCCATGAGCGAGAAGTTCGCGAAGTTGTCTTTGGACGTCGTAGGATTCGCGGAAGCGGACCTGGTTAAATTCCGGCGTTATATCAAGGAACCCTATGGAATGGTGCTGGTTACGGGTCCTACCGGCTCGGGAAAAACGACCACTTTATATGCGGGCTTGAGCGAGATTAAGAACGACGAAGACAAAATTATCACCATTGAGGACCCGGTCGAGTATCAGATCAAGGGGATTACGCAGATTCCGGTCAATGAAAAGAAGGGTTTAACGTTTGCGCGCGGGCTGCGGTCGATTCTGCGCCATGATCCGGACAAGATCATGGTGGGTGAAATCCGCGATCAGGAAACCGCGCAAATTGCTATTAACGCGGCACTTACGGGTCACCTGGTGTTCACGACTGTACACGCCAATAACGTGCTGGACGTATTAGGTCGATTTCTTAATATGGGTGTCGAGCCTTACAACTTCGTTTCCGCTCTTAACTGCATACTGGCGCAGAGGTTAGTGCGTGTCATCTGTCCTCATTGTAAGAAGGCGATCCAGCAGACCGACGAATATTTAGTGGAGAGCGGTCTGAACCCCTCCGAATGGCGAGACGTCACATTCTATGAGGGTTCCGGGTGTTTCGAATGCGGCGGAACCGGCTTCCGCGGCCGCAGTGCGATTCACGAACTTCTGGACTTGAGCGAACGGATCCGCGAGATGATTCTGGACAAACGGCCGGCGTCGGAAATCCGGAGGCAGGCGGCGGGAGAGGGGATGACGTTCCTGCGCGAGGCGGCTCTTGAAAAGGCTCGGACTGGGATTACGACGCTGAAAGAGATCAATAAGGTCACCTTTATTGAAGGTTAAATGACCATAAGTACGCTGGTGCGGTGCCTTATATGAGCATAATTCAGTCCCTTTCGCGGCTTATCAAAGATCCTCCGCCGGAGCATGCTTTCGAGATTTCGGAGGCGGGGATTTCGTATGCCCACGGAACGGCGACTGGATTTCAGGCGTTTGATCCCGGCACGATTTCGGCGTCTCCCTCGGTGGATAATGTTTTGCGGCCGGAGGCGGTGGCCGAGTTGATCCGAGCGATCGCGCCGGCTAACGGCGTGAAAAAACGACGGCCGGCGGCGTTGATCCTGCCGGACTATGCGGCGCGCGTCACGGTGCTGGATTTCGATTCTTTTCCGGCGGTGCCGGCGGACCAGTTGCCGCTGGTGAAATTCCGGATCAAGAAAACGATTCCGTTCGATATCGAGTCCGCAGCGGTTAGTTATTTTGTGCAGCCGGCATCCGGATCTAAGAAAGTAGAAGTGCTGGCGGTTACGATGGCGTTCGACATCGTGGCCCGTTATGAGGCGTTGTTCCGGGCCGCGGGATTCCATCCGGGCGAGGTGACTACGTCCTCTCTCGCAGCCTTGAATTTGTATAAAGGCGATGGCGTTGCCGTGGTTGCGAAGTTGTCGGGGCAGGTGCTGACGGTAACCGTATTTTCGGGCGGGACTATTAAGTTGTTCCGGTGCGTGATGCTTGAAGGTTCGAGCGACGATGAAATTCTGGCGATCCTGCATCCAACGTTTGCTTATGTCGAGGATGAACTGGCTTCTCCGGTCCGTAAGTTGATTTTGTGCGGGTTCCCGAGAGGCGTGCCGGAGGAGTTGCGGTGTGAGACGGAGCCTTTGCGGAGCCGTCTGGGTGCTCCGGGGGAGTTTAATGCGGGGTTGTTGGGATATATGGAATCGCTGGTGAATTGATGAGACTGGGCGAAAAGATGGGGACAGACCGCTCTGTCCACCCGGCGGCCGGAGACGGTCTTGTTTTTGCGAAGGATGGCGGGCGCCTTGGGACAGAGTAGTCAGTCCCCGTCTTTTCGCAGTTTGTTGATGTTGATGGACTGGGCGAAAAGTGGGGACAGACCGCTCTGTCCACCCGGCGGCTGGAGACGGTCTTGTTTTTGCGAAGGATGGCGGGCGCCTTGGGACAGAGTAGTCAGTCC
>Ga0210388_10000530_pt1 | contig 31110 bp, 18 predicted proteins | sample IncBWC19OmetaG_FD_155485 | JGI IMG/M metagenome (GOLD analysis project Ga0210388, IMG submission 155485) | Forest soil microbial communities from Barre Woods Harvard Forest LTER site, Petersham, Massachusetts, United States - Inc-BW-C-19-O ...
TTAGAAACGTCTTCATCATCGGGCTCCTGGTCCTTGATCGTTGGCACTTCACCGGCGATATGCCGGTTGAACGTACCTGTCTTTAGCGCTCGCGAACGGAATGATCGACATGCTCGATTGAATGGATTTTCCCAGCATGCACCAAAGCATACGGATGGCACTTGAGATTTGCCACGTTAGAAGTAATAGAAGTTTACCTGCATATTTCTTCAGGCCGACCGCCGAATCGCGGCCATCCCTATTGAAAACAGGGGGGGCAATCCTGCTGAATCTGAGGTATCTCAAAGGGCCTCCATTTTCTAAATTTGCATCAGGCAGAGGCGAACAGCCTCCGCAATCCGGAAAGGAGCACATCATGCCTTTTGTGAATATCAAACTGGTTGAAGGAGTCTTTAGCACCGAACAGAAACATGCTATGGCTGAAGCAATCTCGGATGTGATGGTCAAGTTCGAAGGCTCAGAGGCGTTCCGCGAGGTCGTCTGGGTGTTGATCGAGGAACTCCACAAAGATGGCTGGCACATTGGAGGGCGTCCTTTCATGGGGCCCGTGTCGCTGATGGAGACACTTCGCCACAGCAAGAACACTGTTGAGGCGATCAAGGGAAATCCGACGACCCATGACGCGTTGGCGGACGCCATGCCAGTGATCCCGAGGTAGGCGATTGTCACGAGCGTCGTGCCGGTTTTCCGATCCGCCTTCATGCCCTACTCGCGACATGAGTGCTCGACAGGCGCGTCAGCTGCTGGTCTGCATCTGCCGCGCCATCTCTGTTAATTATCGGCCCCAGCCATCGTCAGGTCATCCGGCTTCAACAGAAGCCGGAGTTGCCGAGAACAGCACAATCAGCCCCTATATCAGTGTCGGGTGCCCGCAATTTCTTTGAGAGCTGACATTACTCTCCCCTATTAGATTCCGGTCCGTATGAGGTATCTCTTGGCCGAGTCGGCCATGGTGGTGACCGCGGCGCCAAGCATGATCGAATCTTTGATTATGAGACGACCCACGCCGGAGAGGAATGGAAAGCCATGAGCGGCGTCACCCGCGGCCGGCACCCATGCCTCTGGCGTAGTCGCCAGAAATGAGAGAGTAGTGCAGGACATGAGAACAAGCAGTGCGCTGCCCACAGTCGCGTATTGGGGAAAGAGCCAGTGTGTCGCAATCAACAGACCCAGAGCGATAATCACCGCGCCCAACAAATCAGAGAACGTGTACGTGCCATTTGATTCCTGCCAGACGCGGTGCGCCGGAACGAGCTCGCCTTCTTTATTCATATAGGCACGGTATTCTGGAGCCGGGTGATGGTAGAAAAACTTCATGAACGGGCTATTCGCAACGAGCGGTACGATGCTGTCGGCCTCGTAATTCGCGAACTTGAGCCCCCCAATCCATACCAGCACCACAATTAATCCCAATCGCAGCAGAGTCATACCAACACGATCCATTGAAGCCGCGCGGGTATAGAGCTTCACAATGACCGTGTGGCTCCCCTCGCGCGACAATTCGCTATCCTCTACAGCGTGCCGTGTACCGATCATCGCGTTCATCATCATTACCTTCCTGTTGGTCGTTGATAAATGTCTGAATTCTCGACGGGTACGCTTCTACTCTGCAGCCTGAGTCGCCACGGCCTCTACCGCCGCAAGGCCTTTGACAAGGTCCTGCGGCAGTCGGTGTCTGCGCGCAAGGAACTCAGGATCGTTATACGAAACCCACACCTTCCCACTAGCGTCCTCCCAAACCAGAATCTTCAGCGGAAGATCGATGGCAATGCTGGGAGCAGCCAGCATCAGCGGTGTTCCGGCCTTGGGGTTTCCAAAGATCAGCAGTTTGGTCGGTGGCATCTTCATTCCCACCTTCTCCGCCTCACCGCTGTGGTCGATCAGGGCAAACAGAGTGATTCCCCTCGAATCCAGGATGCTCTTCACTCGTTGTACCGTTTCGTCGACTGAATGATGACTTGCTACGTCGACAATGCCATCCTCTTCTTTCGCTGTCCGAGCCAATGCGGGCATCGCAAGACTCAGCATCAACGCTGCGGAGTACCACATTTTCATGATCTGCCTCCTTTGGGTCTTCCTGACTGCATCTACCCGCTGACCTCCCCCGTCATTGGTAGATCATGCCGAACCCTTCCTGCTGCAGTTGGACGAGTCTGACCATCGCGTTTACATTCACCTTCACCCCAGGAAGAAGGTCGGCGTTACCCCAATGATTTCCCGTTGCGGTGGCGCCTCACAACTCAAGTTGCACCCCTTCCTCATCAACCCATTCAGCAGCCCTTTATAGGGGTTTCCTGTGGTCACGCGGCGAGTCGCGTTGTATGTTTCGTCATTCAAAACCAGGTAGGCAGCGTCCCCGTGAAAAATGACAATCACCTGGCCCGTTGCGTTCCATTCGCGAAGGTCATTCGAGAGCAGGTGAATGTCTCCCAGCGCGAAAGGCTGATCGCCTCCAAACACCAGATGACCAAGATCGACGACGACATTTGCCTTATCGAGCTTTGTAGGAATATCGACATGCAGGCCGGGCGCATCTGCCGTCTGAGTGTTCTTTTGAGCACAGACGTTCATGCCTGCGCTCATGCAAAGGGCAATTACTACCGATAACATTTTGCTGGACACGGACCACCTCCCAAGGTGACTGAACGGGATGGAATCTGTACTACTGCACAAAGATTGAGCTGAATTCAAATTGTTCGCCACCTTGATTGCGACAGCCTGGACACTGCAGTTTTCTTCAGGGAAGCAGCTTACGCGATGCGCGTTCTGTCGCGATCCAGCTCTGAATGGTCACCCGGAGATTGCATTACAAGTCGTTAAATGAATTTTGATTTCGGCCAACTCCTGGTTGTTGTATGCTTTGGAATAAGTACGCGCCTCAGGATACCCGCAATGCCTACGGGAGATCCCATGCTTCCAACCAAACCGATTCGCATTCTCAGCGTCGAGGACCATCCGGTCTTTCGCGAAGGTCTGAGCACGATCATTGGATCGCAGCAGGACATGCAGTTGATTTCCCAGGCAAGCGACGCTGCAGAAGCCATCTCGCAGTTTCGCCAATATCGTCCTGACGTCACGCTGATGGATCTTCGTCTGCCGGGTACCGATGGCACCGATGCGCTCATTGCGATACGGGGCGAGTTCAAAGACGCCCGCATCATCATGCTCACCACCTCAGATAGTGATGGAGACATTCAGCGGGCATTGCGGGCAGGCGCGTCCGCGTACATCCTCAAGAGCATGCCGAAATCTGAAATGCTGGATGTGATTCGTTCCGTCCACGCGGGCAGGCGGCATGTGCCTAATGCGGTCGCTGCGCGTCTGGCAGAGCACATGGGGGAAGAGGATCTTACCAATCGCGAGCTAGACGTCCTGCGACTGATTCGTGACGGATACCGTAACAAGCAGATTGCAGACCAGCTCTCCATTGCAGAGACCACGGTCAACTTCCACATCAAAAATCTGGTTGATAAGCTACAGGCGAATGATCGAACCCACGCGGTAACGATTGCGATTCGGCGCGGGTTCCTCCAGGTTTGATTCATCCCGCTCGACCTGTGGAAAACTGCAGGGAGGGCACTCCAGTTTCTCATCTGCCGCAAACAACTTGGAATCTGTATGGTTAAGGAGTCAGAGGCCAGGAACGTGAGAATTCGACGATCGCTTCCGCTGTGCGCTCTTCTCCTTATCCTCGTAGCATCCCCACTCCGCGCGGTCGATCCAAACAGGCACATCTCCCAATATGCGCACACAACCTGGAGAGTACAGGACGGAGCTTTCAAGGGTGCGCCGTACGCGATTGCACAGGCCAATGGCGGCTATCTGTGGATAGGAACAGCGGACGGGTTGTTTCGTTTTGACGGGGTGCGGTTTGTTCGGTGGGCATCGCCGGATGGACCGCAGTTGCCGTCAACCCTCGTCTTGCGTCTCCTGGCGGCGCGCGATGGAAGTCTGTGGATCGGATCGAAGGACGGCCTCAGCCATCTCGAGAACGATCATCTCGTGAACTTCACAGATCCCGATCACCATGTCTATGGAATTGCTCAGGATCATGATGGAACAATTTGGGTAACGCGCAACGGCCCCAACCCGCTTTGCCAATTGTCCGGCCAATCGATGAAGTGTTATGGGACTGCGGATGGTATTCCCTTCACTCACATCAGTCAGGATTCGCTAACCGTCGATGCGATCGGCGATTTCTGGATCGGCAGCGATACATCGTTCCTCCGTTGGAAGCCAGGTTCTTCAACCCTATATAGCCCAAGCCGGTTGAAAGCCAACGCTGGCATGTTAGGAGTAAGTGCCTTCGCCCAGGACGCAGATGGTTCAGTGTGGTCGGGAACAGTGTTCCCAGGCGCCGGCATGGGTTTGCAGCACCTTGTCCAGGGAGCATGGCATCCGTTCACCACTCCCGGTTTCGACAGCAGCAGCCTGGAAGTAAGAACATTGTTCATCGACAGCCAGAACGCTCTATGGATTGGGACAACCCACCAGGGAATCTACCGGATTTTTGCGAACAATATCGACCAGTTTCAGGCAACGGATGGTCTTTCAGGGAACGAGGTGAGCCATTTCCTGGAAGACTCCGAAGGGAATATGTGGGTCGTCACTTCGGGTGGGATCGACAAGTTCAGCAACCTGACGGTCGCTACCTATTCAACCCCTGAAGGGATCACCACCACAGAGGTGGATGCAGTTCTTGCAGCTCACGATGGCACGGTATGGATCGGCGGTGCGGACGCCTTGGATACGCTCCACGATGGCAAGGTGTCTTCCATTCAAGGGCAGTACGGACTTTTGGGGAAACAGGTCACATCTCTCCTGGAGGACGACAAACACCGGTTATGGGTTGGCATTGATAATACTTTGAACATTTACGAGAATGGCACGTTTCACCCGATCGAGAAGCCGGACGGCAGTTCTCTCGGAATGATCGCGGATATGGCGGAAGACAACGATAAGAACATCTGGGTTGAGACCGCCGGACCTCCTCGGGCACTTGTTCGCGTTCTCAATGACAAAGTCCAGCAGGTATTTCTAACGCCTCCGTTTCCCACAAACCGCCGTGTGGCCGCGGGTTCCGCGGGCACCGTCTGGCTCGGCACGAAGACTGGGAACCTGGTTCGTTTTCAAGACGGCCATGCAACTCTGGTTGATTTTAAGCAGGACCACGACGCCAGGGTAGAACAGGTTATGGTCAACTCCGATGGCTCAGTGCTGGGTGCGACGGAGTTAGGCCTCATTGCCTGGAAGGACGGAAAACAGCAGATGATGACCGTCCGGAATGGAATTCCCTGCAACGACATCTTCGCCATAATCGGCGACAACGACGAAAATCTATGGCTTTACACAAAGTGCGGGCTTGTTTCGATCTCTAACAATGAGTTACAGAATTGGTGGCAGCATCCTGAAAGCTTGCTGAAGTTCAAGTTTTTCGATGAATTCAGCGGAGTTCGGCCGGGAATTGCGCCTTTTCAAAAAGCCGCAAGATCCCCGGACGGACGCCTGTGGTTTGCCAACAACGTCGTACTTCAGATGGTTGATCCACATCGCCTCTATGAAAATGCACTCCCACCGCCGGTCCACATCGAAGAAGTGCTGGCCGATCAAACGGCATACACACCTGCGCAGGGTCTCCGTCTTCCGCCCCTCACACGCGAAATCGAGATAGACTACACGGCGCTCAGCTTCACGGTTCCGCAGAAAGTGCGCTTCCGTTATAAATTGGACGGACATGATGCCGACTGGCAAGATTCCGGGACAAGGCGTCAGGCATTCTACAATGACCTCGGTCCGGGCACCTTCACCTTTCACGTGCTGGCGTGCAACAACGACGGCGTGTGGAACGAGGTTGGCGCCAGCCTGCAATTTACTGTGACGCCGGCCTGGTATCAGACCAACTGGTTTCGACTACTGTGCACTTTGACCGGCGTACTCCTGGTTTGGTTGATCTACCAATTCCGAGTGCGCCAGATTGCCCGCGTAATTGCTGCCAAATTCGATGAACGCCTCCAAGAGAGAACACGTCTAGCACGGGAACTGCATGACACATTTTTCCAGACGGTGCAAGGGAGCAAGATGGTTGCCGACGACGCATTGGACCCAGGCTCCGATGAAACCCGAATGCGCAAAGCACTTGAAAAACTCTCAACCTGGCTCGCACAAGCTGTTGATGAGGGGCGCGCGGCTCTTCACTCGTTGCGCGTCTCTACGGTTGAGAAAAATCACTTGTCGGAGTCTTTGCAGCGAGCGACCGAAGACCCGCAGTTTCCAGCCTCGATGACCGTGACATTCTCCGTGATTGGCGACGCGATGGACTTGCATCCAGTCGTCCGTGACGATGTATATCGCATCGCCTTTGAAGCCATTCGCAATGCTGCTCTGCATTCCCATGCGAGTCTGCTCGAAATCGAACTTCGGTACGCAGATACTCTCTCCCTTCGCATAAAAGACAATGGTATTGGGATCGATCCTTCCATTTCAGATCATGGAAAAGCCGGGCATTTTGGCTTGCTGGGTATGCGCGAGCGTGCCGCCCGCATTCAAAGCAAGCTGACCATGGTCAGTTCCACGAATGCTGGAACGGAAGTAGCTCTCGTCGTTCCCGGCAAGGTGGTCTACCGCAACGCTCGCCCAACCCTGCCGCAGCGAGCCAAGGCAGCGGTTGTGCGGCTCTTCGGCAATTCAAATCTCTACGATAAGTAAATATCCGCCAATGGAATCGCTTGGCAGATGCGGCATTCCGCGCAATCAATTCCGCTATCGGCCATTCCCGAATGTCGCGGACTATAGAAAATCACAGGCGTAATCCCTCAGTTTATGAGGTGTCCGGCAATCGGCGCCGCGGTTAGCCTTTTGTTATGGCAAGAACTCCGGCGACGCCTTCAGGCAAGTCCGACACCTGCGGGCAAGTCTCTGACACGTACCTGAAACTGCAGCCACGGGCATACGAATCGGGAGATGAATTCTTGAATACACGTCGACACAGGCGGGTGCTCTTGCATCTGGCTCTGGCCATGCTGGCACTGGGCACAGCGTGGGCTCAGGATGACGATTTGTCGCTCCAGGCAAAGCAGCCGGCGACCTTCATCCTCAAGCCTGGCGCACCGATCGCGTATCTTGCCGGCCAATGGCGCTTTCAACCTGGCGACAATCCTGCATTCGCCAATCCAGACTTCGATGACTCCCAATGGCAGTTCCTGGACTCGACAAAGTCGTGGTCCGTGCAGGGTTTCAAAGCAATGGGCGGCTTTGCCTGGTACCGATTTCGCATCGTTCTGCCGGCCGGAACGAAACCCATGAGCATCCTTTTGCCGGATATACGGACCTCGTACCAGTGCTTCGTGGATGGCAAGCTGCTCAAATCCACATCCTCATTTCCACCGCATCCATTTGTTGTTTACTCGCCATATCCGATTGCAATCGACTTGCCATTGGAGCCGAGACCTCATGCAACCACCTTGACCATCGCAATTCGTGTATGGCACTCGCCAATTTGGAAAAGCTATGTAGGAGGAGGTCCGGGCGATTTCAAAGCAAATCCCATTGCCCGGGTTGGCAGAGCGGCTGAGGTACATCGGTTTCTAGATTTTTATTCCGCGCGGTCAAAGCATCTCTCCAGCGACCGGTTGGATCTCGCCGGTCTCACTCTTTTGGCGTGCGCAATCTCCTTTGCTCTTTATTTCCTCCGTCGTAGCGAGAAAGAGTATCTCTGGTTCGGCTTTGCTACCTTAGCGAACTCAGTCAGCCTTATGATGACTTACCTCTACTATGGACAGATTCGCAACTATACGCTCTTTGAGTTTTTGGGGATGGCTGTGGCCATCGTTGCCCGGCTCGCATTCGTGGCGTTTTATCAACGTCTGTTTGGCTGCAACAAAAGCTGGTTTCTACGCATCGCTATTGCGTGCCTCTTTATCCATCCCGTCGTGCTCACGCTCGGGTACAGCGGCCAGATCCCTTTCGGAATTGAAAATCTTTTACAAGCAGTCTCACGCGTGCCCTTTGAGTGCTGGGTAGTTCTGCTGCTCATTCAACAATCTCGTCGAAAGGTGATTGACGCACGGCTCCTCTTGCTTCCCGTCAGCCTGGTAATGAGCGTGAGGTTATTCCTGACCGCGGCTGTCGCGTTGCGGCAGTTGGGTCATCCGCTTGACTTCAACCTCAACAAGCCGCTCTTTACCGATCCCATCGCAGTTTCGTTTCCCGATCTGGCCGAATGCTTTTTTCTCCTGGCGATGCTCGCAATTCTGATTCATCGTTTCGCGCGCTCTTGTAGCGAACGCGATCGCATCGCTTCCGAGCTTGACGCAGCACGCGCGCTGCAGCATGTGCTGATTCCTGATTGCCTGCCCTCCTTCCCTGGGCTTTCAATCTCCGCCGCTTACTACCCCGCGCAAGAAGTCGGCGGAGACTTCTACCAGATATTTTCATTACCGTCAGCCGAGACGTTAATCATCCTCGGCGATGTTTCAGGGAAAGGACTGAGAGCGGCGATGACGGTCTCAATGATCGTGGGCGCGGTTCGGGCCCTGGTCGAAACTCTCGATTCGCCCGCTTCCATCCTCGCCGGACTCAATCGTCAACTGTGCGAGAGGGACTGGGGATTTACGACCTGCCTGGCTCTGCGCATCTCGGCTGATGGTCTTCTTACTGTGGCGAATGCCGGCCACCTGCTGCCTTATCGCAACGGATTCGAGTTGAACCTGGATCCTGCATTGCCTCTCGGCATCGCTCCGGGCGCGACGTACTCCGAGTTCACTGTGCAGCTTCTCCCAGGAGACAGACTGAATCTCTTGACTGACGGCGTTCCTGAAGCCACATGCCTTCGCGAGCTCTTCGGTTTTGCGCGAACGCAGAAACTTAGTGCGCAATCGGCAATTACCATCGCAGACGCCGCCCGCAACTTCGGTCAGACCGACGACATTACGGTCCTTTCGATCGATATTCAAGTTGAGTACGAACCCCGCCGACGGGAATGCATAAAAGGTTCTATAGAGGAGGTGGAAGAAAATGCTGGCCCGCAGTCCGAGATTTGCAGCTTGCTTTGACGCCTATGGCGCCGGGCATCTCATCGTTTTCATAAATCTGCAGGTCGGAGATCGAAATCTCCGACCCTTCGTTCTGAAAGGAAAGAGCCGCTTCCTTGCGAACATAGCTGCTGCGAAATCCTTCAGCATTCCCATCGATTCCCTGATTCGCCATATCGTGCGGTCGACTACTGCCATCCGCCGCCGAGGGCGCTGTAGAGCTCGACGAGCGTGAGCGCCTCACCCTGTTGCGCATTCACCAGGTTCAGCTGTGCGGCGTAGAGATTGGAATCTGTGGTTAGGACTTCCAGATAACTTGTCGATCCGCCCTGGTAACGCATGCGCGCCAGGCGCGTGGCATCCTGCGCCGCGGCCACCAGCTTCTCCTGCTGCTCTCGGTAGGCTCGCTGCTTGTTCAGCGCGATGAGCGCGTTTGAAACGTCGCGAAAGGCTCCGGCAATGGTCTTCTGATAATTGAGTACCATCTCCTGCTTGGTGGCTTGCGAGAGCTGCAACTGGCCGCGCAGCTTCCCGCCCTCGAAGAGCGGCTGAGCCAGTGAGCCGATTCCATAAATGGTTTTGCCCGCGGGATCGAAGATGCTGCTCAAGCTGTCTCCGCCCACTCCCCCGGAGGCGCTGATCGAGAGGTTGGGAAAGAACTGCGCGCGGGCTACCCCGATCTGCGCATTCGCGGCAATGAGGGTGGCCTCGGCCTGTTGGATGTCTGGCCGGCGCTCGAGAAGCTGCGAAGGCAAGCCTGTGGGAAGATCCTGCGGCGGAGGCGTGAGTGCGTTCGGATCCTTGTGCGCGACCGGGCCCGGATTCTCGCCGGTCAGAAGGGTGAGAGCGTTTTCCTGCTGCTGAATCTGCTGCTCAAGCTGAGGGACCTCTGAGGTCGCCGTATAGAGCAGCTGCTCGGCCTGCCGCACATCCGAGAGTGGAACCGACCCGCCGCTTTCTAGCGTTTTCGTCAGGTCGACAGAGTCCTGGCGAGCTTTGAGTGTGTCCTTCGTAATCTCAAGCTGTCTATCGAGGGCGCGAAGCTGCAGATAGGAGGTTGCGACTTGCTGCACAAGCGTCATGCGCACGGCGCGTTGCGCCCAGGTCTGGGCCAATAGCTGGGCGCGCGCGGCCTCGGTCTGCTTGCGATAAAGTCCCCAGAAGTCAGGTGTCCATGTGGCTGAGAGATTTAGGGAACCATCGACGAGCGGGCTGGCGATCTGCGTCCCAAGCGAAGCTGGCAAGGTTGCGCCGATGCCGGTGCCGCCCACAGTGATGGCGGGAAACTGCTGCGAGCGCGTGATTCTGACTTGCGCCTGTTGTTCGAGTATGTGCTGCGCGGCGATGCGCACATCGTAGTTATTGGCAAGCGCTTTGCGGATCAGATCCTGAAGCTCCGGCTCCTGGTAGACGGCGGACCACTGCTCATCGCCCAGAGACCCTCCGGCATCGCCGCTGATGGCGGCTTCATCTGCGCCGCGGTACGCCGGAGGCGCAGTGTAGTTGGGCCGCGTATATTTGGGCCCCACATTGCAGCCGGCGAGCGAGCTCAATGCAACAGCGGCAAGTGCAAGCGTGCAGACTGTCTTGATTCGCGATGACGAATCGAAGCGAGTGCCAATCATATCTGGCCTCCTTCCGTCGAGGCGACGATGGTGTTTGGCACTGGGCTTGTTTTTCCTTTGAGTATCGGTTCGTGCGTGCAATCCATGGTGACGCCCTTGCCGCCTCTCACGAATCGATGTGAAAGATACTCGACCACCGAAAACGTGACCGGGATGAAGATGAGTCCGAGCGCCGTGGAGAGCGTCATTCCGCCGACAACGACGGTGCCCAGAATTTGCCGCGAAGCAGCGCCGGAGCCGCTGGCCGCCGCGAGAGGCAGACAGCCGACGATGAAGGCCAGCGCGGTCATGACGATGGGACGGAAGCGAACCCGCGCGGCATTCAGCGCTGACTCGCAGATGCTCTGGCCGCCGTCGTAGTTGAGTTTGGCGAACTCGACGATCAGGATGGCGTTTTTGGCGGAAAGGCCGATGAGCATGACCAGCCCGATGGTGGCGAAGATGTCGTTTTCAAACGAGCGCATGTGCAGCGCAAGGTAAGCTCCCAGAATGGCGACCGGTGTGCTGAGCAGCACACTGAATGGAAGCGTCCAGCTTTCATAAAGAGCCGCGAGAATCAGGAACACGAACAGGAGAGATAGACCAAACACGGCCCAGGCGGGGACGCCTTTCTCCGCCTGCTGTTCCTGGTATGACATGCCGGAGTAATCGAAGCCCGCATCGGCCGGCATGGTCTCGTGAAATACTTCTTCAATGGCCTTGCGCACCTGTCCGGAACTGTAGCCGGGAGCGCCCGTGATGTTGATCTGCGCCGCATTGAACTCGTTGAAGCGGTAGATAAACTCGGGACCCGTGATCTGGCTTACCTTCACCAGGGATGAGAGCGGGACCTGGCTGCCATTGGCGCTGCGCACATAAAACTGGTTGATGTTCTCGATGTTTGCGCGTGACGTGCCCTCGGCTTCAACGTACGTTTGCCACTGGCGGCCGAAGCGATTGAAGTAGTTGACCAGGTAGCCGCCCATGAACGTCTGCATCGTGGTGTAGATGTTCGCTAAATCCACCTGCTGCTGAAGCGCTTTTTCACGGTCCACGTCGGCATAAAGCTGCGGAACCGCCGGCTGGTACGAGGGAATTGCGGCGCCAATCTCAGGCCGCTTTGAAAGCGCGCCCAGGAAGGCGAAGACATTCTTCGTCAGCGTCGCCGGATCGTCCGATCCGGACCGGTCCTCGAGAATGAAGGTAACGCCGCCGGAAGTTCCGATGCCGGGGATCGATGGCGGAGGGAACGCGAATGCGATGCCGTCGGGGTCAGCCGAGAGTTGCTTTTGCACGCTCGCCTGGATGTAGGCCAACTGCTGCTCCTTCGTCTTGCGCACCTCCCACGGCTTGAGAGAGACAAAAAAGAACCCTGCGTTGGTGCTTTGCACCTGCGTAAGCAAAGAGAAGTTGGTGACTGCAATCACGCCTTGCACGCCTGGAGTCTTCAGCAACGCGTCGCTGATCTTTTGTTGCGCGGCGTCCGTGCGTTGCGCGGATGCGCCATCGGGAAGCTGCAATGCGAGGAACATGTAACCCTGGTCTTCCGTCGGTAGAAACCCACTGGGTAGTCTGGAGCCGAGAAACACCGCCACCGCGCCAACCAGCAGCAACGCCACCATCGCTAGGCCCGATTTGTGGATGAGGACGCTGGAAGTGTGGACGAAGCTTTCCGTTGTCCGCCCGAAGAACCTGTTGAAAACGGCATAGCCTCTCGTCAGAAATCCCTTCTTCTCGCCCTCCTCTTTTGGCTTCAGCAGCAGCGAAGCCAGCGCCGGCGAAAGCGTGAGCGCGTTGAACGCCGAGATGAGCACGGAGATGGCAATGGTAACGGCAAACTGCTGATAAAGCCGGCCGGTGATACCAGGAATCAAAGCAGTGGGGATGAAAACCGCCGCCAGAATCAGCGCGATTGCCACCACCGGCCCGCCAACCTCGTCCATCGCTTTTTCTGTCGCCGATTTGGGATCCATCCCCTCTTCGATGTGGTGTTCAACCGCTTCAACAACGATGATGGCGTCATCAACCACGAGGCCGATGGCGAGCACGAGTCCGAACAGCGACAGCGTGTTGATAGAAAAGCCAAGCGCGGGAAAGATGATAAACGTACCGATGAGCGAGACGGGAACGGCAAGCAGCGGAATGAGCGTGGCGCGCCAGCCCTGGAGGAAGATGAAGACGACAATGACAACCAGGACCAGAGCTTCCACGAGCGTAAGCACAATCTCATGGATGCCCGCAGTGACAGCCTTTGTGGTGTCCAATGGAATGTCGTAACTGATGCCTGCAGGGAAGGTCGCCGAGAGCGCCTTCATGCGATCGGTGACCGCCCTGGCTGTTTCCACGGCATTCGAGCCCGGCAATTGGTAGATGGCCATCACGCCTGAAGGAGCCTGGTTATAGCGGCCTGAGATTCCATACGCCTGGTCGCCAAGCTCGATGCGCGCCACATCGCTCAGGTGCAGAATCGAGCCGTCCGCATTGGCGCGCACTATAATTTTGCCGAACTCCTCCGGCGTAACTAGGCGGCCCTGAGTGCGCACCGTGTAGGTGAATTGCTGGCCCTTGGGAATCGGCTCGCCGCCAATCTGGCCGGCGGGATTCACGTTGTTCTGGGTCTGGATGGCGTTGATCACGTCTGTCGCTGTCACGCCGAGTTGGGCTAGCTTATCCGGCTCGACCCACACGCGCAGCGCGTATTGCCCGCCGAAGACCTGCACGCGCGACACGCCCTTCACACGAGCGATCTGATCTTGAAGATTGATGATGGCGTAGTTGGTGAGAAAGTCCTGGCTGAGCTTGCCGCCGGGTGAATTGACGGCGACAAGCATGAGCGGCGATGTGAGCGCCTTCTGCACCGTCAGCCCGGCCGTTGTCACCTGTGCGGGAAGCTGCGACTGCGCCTGGTCCACGCGCAACTGCGCAAGCACCTGGTCGATGTTGGGATCGGTCTTTACGTCGAAGTCGACAAACAGCTGCACCACGCCGTTGTTGGCGCTGACCGAGTTCATGTAGATCATGTTGTCCACGCCATTCATCTGCTGCTCAATGGGCGTGGAAACAGCTTGCGCAACGGTCTTGGCATCTGCGCCTGGATACGTCGCAGTCACCAGGATCTCGGGAGGAACAATGTCAGGAAACTGCGAGGTGGGCAGGGTGAACAGCGTAACCGTGCCGACCATCACAGTTAGGATGGCTATGACGATGGCCACAATGGGCCGTCGAATAAAGAATTTTGACATTGGCTACCTCCCCGCCGAACTATCTGCGGTTTCGGTGGGAGCGGCGGCGTCCGCATGCGGACTGACTGGAACGCCCTCGCGAAGCTTCTGCAGGTTATCGACAATCACCTTGTCGCCCGCCGAGACGCCGGACTCCGCAACCCAGTTGGTGCCGATTTGCGCGCCCAGGTTCACCGTCTCCACATGCGCCTTGCCGTCGGCCCCGGCGACGTAAACCTGGTGCAGCCCCTGAAACTCAAACACCGCCACCTGCGGAATGAGCAATGCACCGTGGCGAAGCTCGGTCTCAGCCTTGACGCGCCCGAACTGGCCGGGCCGCAGCACATTGCCAGGGTTGGGAAAGGCAGCCGCGATACGGATGGAGCCGGTTTGCGGGTTCATTTGGCGATCGACGAATGCGATGCGCCCCTTGAGCGGGAATGGCTGTCCGTTGGCAAGCGTGAGCGTGAGCGGAATTGCCGATGCGCTGTTGAGTAGATCTCCGCCGCCCCGATGGGCGCGCTCAGTCAGAACCATGTATTCGCGGTCGCTGATCGAGAAGTAAACCTTGATCGGATTCAACTGCGAAACAGATGTAAGCGCGGACTGCGGATTCACCAGATTGCCCACCTGCGTCGTCGCCTGGCCGGCAACGCCGCTAATCAGCGATCGCACCTCAGTGAAGCCGAGGTTCAACTTTGCATTGGCGACGGCAGCCTCGGACGCGGCAACTGAAGCCTTGGCCGACTGCACCGCTGCGTCAGCCTGCGCCTTTTGCTGAACTTCGTTGTCCAACTGGCTCTGTGCGATGGCTCGTGCGTGCGCCAAGGGCGTATCGCGGTTGACGTTGATCTCCGCCAGGCCGAGTTGCGCCTGCGCCTGAAGCACCTGTCCCTTGGCTTGCTCCAGTTGCCCGTTGGCCTGGTCCAATGACGCCTGGAATGGACGAGGATCGATCTCGAACAGCACCTGCCCCTTGGCAACTTCGGCGCCTTCTCTGTAGTTCTGCTTGATCAGGTAGCCGCTGGCCTGGGGTTGAATCTGCGCGTTTACAAATCCGTCGAGCGTCCCGACCCATTCCCCGGTGAGGGGCACATCGGCTGGCCTGACTTGAACCACCGCAACTGGCATCGGTGGCCGCGGCCCGGCCGCTGTCACGTTCTTGTTTCCGCAACCGGCAAGCACGCCTGTGCCGATGAGCAGCAGTGCGGCCATGCGTGCGCGGCTCATTCCATTGAGGAATTTCGCTGAGGCAGCCTCGTCATTTTGTTTCATCATTGATGAATCTCCAGGGCGGGTTCAGGAATCTCCGGCTTTGCTGCCCGCCTGGGAAAAGCGACGGCCAGCTTTGGGACTGAGTGAAAGATGCGGAGCAGGGCGGAACGATTCGCGAATCATATTCATTCCAGAAAAAAATACATGGGTGTATGATTATTTGGGACGGAATTGACAAAACGATGATTCGTCAAGTGGTTGTTGAACGCCCGCATGAGAGTCCGCACAAGCAGAGCCGGGCTATGCTCACCCGCCGGCAGCTGCTTCGCGCCGCCCGGGCCGTCTTCGCGCGCGACGGGTTCGAGCATGCCCGCATTGAAGAGATCGCTTCGAAGGCCGGCAAGACCCGGGGCGCGTTTTACGACAATTTCAATGACAAAGAAGATGTGTTCTTTGCCATCTTTGAAGAGGACATCAATCGCAACATGGCCGAACTCAAGCCGCTGCTGTCCGGGCTCACCTCGCAGGAGCAGCGTATTGAAGCCCTGGAGAAATTTCTCAGTGAATTGGCCAGGGACCGGGAGCGCATGCTTCTCAGCCTGGAATTCAAGCTCTACTCGATCCGCCATCCGCGCAAGCGCAAGCGGCTTGCGGCTTTGTACGGTGCGATGAAGCTTCGGGGTTCCATCCCGGAATTGAATATGCTTCTGCCGCAAATGGAGGGGAAAAATGCGAAAGCTCCGTTGTGCGACTCCCTTGCCATTTGCGGGTTGCTGGATGGACTGGCCCTGAGTCATTTCTTTAATCCGGAGACACTCGACGAACGGGAGCTTGAGCGCTACATAAAGCTCTGCTTGCGCGAAACGCTCAGTGGGCGCCCGGACAAGAAGGCTAAAAAGAAGAAATGATCAAACGAAGCTGAGGCTGCTCCCGAAGTTTATAGCCGATCGACAGTTGGGGATCTCTTGAAGCTGAACCTATCAAGCTGATGCGGCACTATGCGCGATGTTTTGGAGGACGGCGCATTCATGAAGCGACCCCTGGCGGCCACTGGAAAATCATGACCATTTAGCGCTCGACCAACGCATCGGAGCTCGAAGGCCCGTGGGTCGGCCTCGAAGTCCTCTCCGAACCGAATGGTTTCCTGCATACCGGACGAGCGTTATCCCACGGCCAAACTCCTTGTACGAGTGCGGCGACCCTGCACTGTTCGCGGATTCGAAAAACAGCTCCAATGGAATCTTAGGTTTGGGCGGAATAGGAAAAATTAAGATCTTCGACAGGTGTCCGCTATTGAAAGCAAGAGGCGGGCGGCCCAACATCTGGATTACCAAAGTTGAAGTCATCGTTAGCATGCCGGCGACGAGACGCCTGGTACGCACTTCCCGCACGCCAGAGAGGCCGCAATGAACTATATTTCCGCATCTCCAGTTCCCTTTCGCCGATTCATTCGCTGGTCCGTGTTGCCAGTCTCTTTGTTCGTATTTGCTTTGCCCGCCGGGCTTGTCGCGCAAACCGTTGCTTTTACCGGTGCGGGGGCAACGGTGGGCAGCGGTTTCAGCGTACCGGCAGGCGTGGCGACGGACGGCGCGGGCGATGTGTTCGTCGCGGATTCCGGCAATGGCACGGTGCATGAAATATTGGCGGTTGGCGGCAGCATCCCGGCGTCGCCCACCATCAGGACGCTGGGCAGCGGTTTCAGCGTACCAGCAAGCGTGGCGGTGGACGGCGCGGGCAATGTGTTCGTCGCGGATTCCGGCAACAAGGCGGTGTATGAGATGCTGGCGGTAAGCGGCAGCGTCCCGGCTTCGCCCACCATCAGGACGCTGGGCAGCGGCACCTTCATCGAGCCCGTCGGCCTGGCGGTGGACGGCAGCGGGAACCTCTATGTCGCCGATAGCAAGAGCCATGAACTATATGAGGTTATGGCGGTTGGCGGCAGCATTCCGACACTGTATTCCATCAGGACACTGAACAGCGTCTTCAGCGAGCCGTGGGGCGTTGCGGTGGACGGCAGCGGGGACGTATTTGTTGCTGACGCGGGCTTCAAAGCATTGTATGAGCTTGTGGCTGTTGGTGGCAGCATCCCGGCCTCGCCGACCAACAGGGCGCTGGCCGTTGATTTCAGTGCCCCATTGGGCGTGGCGGTGGACGGTAGTGGGAACATCTACGTCACGGACGCCGGAAATGGTGCGGTGTATGAGTTGTTGGCGGTTGACGGCAGCATTCCGGCCTCGGCCGGCATCCAGATGGCCAGCGACTTGTTGATGCTGGACGGCAAATACGCCTTCGCTGAACCGTGGGGCGTCGCGGTGGACGGCAGCGGAAACGTCTACGTCTCCGATGACTTTCATGGTGCGGTGAAGGAGCATTTGGGGTCAGGCACGAACTTCGGCACAAAAAACGAAGGCAGCACGAGCGCGTTCCTGCCACTCCAATTCACCGTCCTCGCCAGCGGCACGGCGATAAGGACAGCAGTGCTGACGGAAGGGGCGGCGGGACTGGACTTTGCCGACGCGGGAACGGGGAGTTGCGCGGCCAACGGAACCAGCCACGCCTACAGTGCGGGAGATATCTGCACAGTCGATGTGACGTTCGCACCCAGATATGCCGGCCTGCGCCGAGGCGCAGTGCTGGTTTTGAATGCCGAGAATGGCGACGTGCTGGCTACGGCCCCAATCTACGGAATTGGAATCGGGCCGCAGATCGGCTTCATCTCCGGCGCTCAGATCGAGTTGGGCAGTGGGTTGGACTTTACCTTCGGCGTGGCCGTGGATGGCGCCGGCGATGTTTTCATCGCCGATGTCAACAATAGCCGCGTCGTGGAAGTTCCGGTCGATGGCGGCCCGGAAACCACGGTGGCGACGGGACTGGATGAACCAGGCTGCATTGCCGTGGACGGGGCGGGCAATGTCTTCATAGCGGACCAGAACAACTCCCGGGTGTTGAAGCTCCCTGTCGGAGGCGGCCAGCCAACCACGGTGGGCACCGGGTTGGCAGCGCCCTTCGGAGTTGCCGTTGACGGGCCGGGCGATGTGTTCATCTCAGACAACATGAACAAGGTTGTGGTGGAGGTTCCCGCCAATGGCAGCGCGCAGATCACAGCGGTGAGTGGATTGGGCGGCCCGGAGGGAATTGCCGTTGATGGCGCCGGCGATATCTTCATTGCCGATGGCGGCAGCGTGTTGGAGGCGCCTGCCGGAGGCGGCTCGCTTATTCCGGTGGGCGGCGCATTCTCACATCCTGTTGGAGTTGCGGTGGATGCCGCTGGCGACGTCTTCGTGGCGGATGAGGACAACTCCTCTCTGATCGAGGTGCCCGCCGGGGGCGGCGCGCAAATCCTCATGGGAAACAGCTCATTCAGCCATCCGGCCGGAGTTGCGGTCGGCGCCGCGGGAGATCTCTTCGTTGCGGATAACTTTAACGACCGAGTGGTTGAACTCCCATATTCGCGTATTCCATCGCTGAATTTCAATTCCGGGGGCGGCACGCAAACGGTCGCCGCAGAAAACATCGGCAACCTTCCGCTTGCGCTTCCCGGCATCGAGCAGCAAACAAATCCCGCCATCAGCGACAGCAGCTTTACCCTGAACACCACGGGCGCCGCGGACTGCGCAGCGGTGACCGCGAGTGCGTCTATACCGGGAACGCTCGGCCCAGGACAGGCTTGCGGTTTACCCATCACCTTCAGCCCAGCCAACGGCGGCACGCAAGGCGGAACACTGGTGCTGACCGATAACAGCCTGACCGGATCGCCGACTGTATTCACCTCGCAGACCATCCCGTTGAGCGGCACTGCAAGCGGGAATCTGCCTTCAATTACCTGGCCGTCGCCGGCGGCAATTTCGTACGGATCGGCGCTCAGCGCGACCCAGTTGAATGCCACTGCCAACGTAGCCGGCAGCTTTACCTATGCGCCGGTATCAGGCGCAGTACTTGGTGTGGGCACTCACACCTTGTCGGTCATCTTCACTCCTACCAATACCACCAGCTACGTGACGGCTTCGAGCACCGTCACGCTAACGGTAAATAGGGCCGTACCCGCGATCACCTGGGCCACGCCGGCGGCTATAACATACGGCACTGTGCTAAGCGCGACCCAACTCGACGCCACTTCGCCGGTTGCCGGCAATTTCGCTTACGACCCGCCGGCCGGAACGGGCTTGATCCCAGGTTCGCAGACCCTTTCTGTCACTTTTACTCCAACCGATAGTGCGGATTTCGCAACCGTGACCGATTCCGTCCAGTTGACGGTCAGCAAGGATTCGCAGACTATCTCCTTCACGCAGCCGGCATCGCCGGTAGCCGCTGGAGTCTCGCCCGTTACGTTGAGCGCAACGGGCGGAGCATCGGGCAATCCGGTCACATTCAGCGTGGTCTCCGGTCCTGGTACTCTCAGCGGCACGAATGACGACGTCTTGATTGTCACTGGCCCGGGCACAATTGTGTTGGCTGCGAATCAGGCCGGCAATACCATCTACGCCGCCGCCGCGCAGGTTACGCGCAGCGTGGTGGTCACAGGACCGCCGGCGGCGATGACCTCTCCCGCACCGGGAAGCACGCTGGACGGCCCCAGCGTTACGTTTGTCTGGACGGCTGCTGCCAACGCGACCGGGTATGGTCTGTGGATTGGCAGCACGGGACCGGGTTCGGACAATCTTTACTACTCGGGTGAGAAGGCGTCGACAGTCAATTCACTCACGGTTTCAGGGCTTCCGGTGAATGGCGAGACGGTCTATGTGCGGCTGATCACCTATTACACCAGCAGCAGCGCGTTTATCAATTACACCTACACAGCGGCGACAGCCGCGGCGCTGACGACGCCAACGCCCGGCAGTTCGCTGGCCGGTCCCAGCGTTACGTTCAGTTGGTCGTCCGCAGCAAACGCAACGGGATATGCTCTTTGGGCAGGGACCACGGGAACGGGATCGGGCGCAGACAATCTTTACTACTCCGGTGAAAAGGCGTCGACAGTTGCTTCTCTAACAGTTTCAGGGCTCCCTGTGAACGGGGAGACGATCTACGTGCGCCTCATCACGTACTACGGCGCCGCCAGCTCGACTGCCACGTACACCTACACGTCGGCGATCGGAGGGATATTGACGACGCCGGCGCCTGGCAGCAAGCTGACCGGTCCCAGCGTTACGTTTGGCTGGTCGGTCGGTGCTGGCGCGACGGGATACGCTCTCTGGATTGGCAGCACGGGAATGGGATCGGACAATCTTTACTACTCCGGCGAAAAGGCGTCGACGGTCACTTCACTAGCTGTTTCGGGTCTGCCTACCAACGGCGAGGCGATCTATGTGCGCTTGATCACGTACTACGGCGGCAGCAGTACGTTTTTCAACTATACCTATACGGCGGCGACGGCAGCGGTGCTGACGACGCCGGCGCCTGGCAGCACGCTGGCCGGTTCAAGCGTTACATTCAGCTGGACGGCCGCGGCCAACGCAACAGGATATGCTCTGTGGGCCGGCAACTCTCCGACCGATTCGGACAATCTTTACTACTCGGGTGAGAAGGCGCCAACAGTCACTTCATTGACGGCGAACGGGCTGCCGATGAACGGCGAGACGATCTACGTGCGTCTGATCACGTATTACGGCGGCAGCAGCGCGTTTATCAATTACACCTACACGGCACAGTAGCCATAGCCTCGGCCGCGCATCCGATCTCACTAGCGATCCCAGGTCCGATTCCCACACATTGGTCCCGGTCCAGAGTGGCGTTCAGTCGTGAAGAACAATGTTGACCAGCGAACTATTAATACGCATCCCGCTGGAGTCGTAGTCAATGTAGCCGAGATCGCGGAACCGATTGAGGAAGAAGCTGACACGGGATCTCGTTGTGCCTATCATATCTGCCAGAGTCTCCTGACTGATCTTGGCGATGACCGGAACTGGCTTCGATTCCTGGCCGAAGTTAGCCATCATCATCAACAACCGGGCGAGGCGCTTTTCGCTGGAATTGAACAAATGATCGAGCAGATCGGCTTGCATGCGGGCGTTGCGGGAGAGCAGGTGCTCGCAGAAATGTTGCGCGAACTCCTGTTTACGCTGGAGCAGGCCCACCATGGCCGCCTTTTCGATGATCGTGCTGGATTGAAGTGCGTAAGCAGAGGAATCGCGAAGCGGCTCGCCAGCCAGGGAAGCTTCACCGAAAAAGCTAGCCTCTGGAAGGTGGGCGATCACGGCTTCCTTGCCGCTCATCGATACGACGGTGAGATTTATCTTGCCACTCAGGATGTAGAAGACTGCATTGGCCGGGTCGCCTTGCGAGAAGATCGATTCACCGGTCAAGTATTCGCTCCGGGATTTTCCGGGAAAGAACCCATTGAGGAAATCCAGAATGTCGAAGGCGGGCTCCGGGTGGCGCGACGTGTCAATCCCTTTCGGAACCACGGTTAGCTTATGATTTGCAACCGGAGGCAAAGGGAAAGTGCGGCCCATCGGAATCTGGGGCATAGTACTCGTCATTGTGGCGAAACCAGTAGCCATGATCGATACCTTTCTGTCTTACAGAGTGTGTGCAGGGGCTTGACTGAACATTAGCTTTGCGACTTCGATATAACCAACTTACTGGGCAAGGAAGAGGGTGAATATCAGCGAAAACTGTTGTTGCTGTAGGCTTTTGCAAATCAAATGTGTAGGGTTTTCCCTACGCTGGAAATGTGCCTAAGACGATTGCTCTTGAGTCAGGCAGCGTGGCGTAAAGGGCAAATTCGAAGCAGCTCTTGGTTTTTTTCTCGCCGTGCTATATGGGTAGTCGCTTGTCACATTTGCGCACAAACGAAGCTGGTCGACGGGCTTCGCCTGGGGCGTCGAAGTCTGTCGGCACTATCAATGGTTGCTCTTTCGATCCTGCGGCTGTTCAGACTCAACCTGCCAGCGGATTCATCGGATTCTGCGACGAGTTCTCAATCGGGTTCCGCGCAACCCTTGCGCCGCTTTCCATTATCTTCTTGATCGCTGGAACCAGTTCTTCTGAAGCGCTGTCCTTGTTCACATATTCGGCCGCGCCTGCTCGCAGACAGCGCAATGCATACTGGCTCTCAGACTGGACACTCACCATGATCACAGGGAGCTGAGGATAAATATGATTTACATCCTTGAGCACTTCAAACCCGCTTCGCCCCGGCATATTGATGTCGAGCAACATTACGTCGGGTTGAGACCCGAACAACTGAGCAAGCGCCTCGTCCCCGTTTGTGGCTTCGGTAAAGTGAGCAGCCGGAAATGCGTCGATCAAAAGCTCTCTTAGGCTGCGTCGTACGTTCGCGTGATCGTCGGTTATAAGAATATTCATCGTTGTGTCCGCTTTCAATGGCGCAAATTCGACCTGAAGCTACTGTACGGGAGGCGATGGGGAATCGGCATCAGCGTATCCCGTGATTCTTGTAGGGTTTGTTCCGTTCATGCTGTAGGACGATTCCTACGCTGGAAGGCCAATTTAATCGATCAGCCCATGCGTCATTGCGTAGCGGGTAAGATCGGCGTTGCTCTTCATTTGCATTTTCTCCATGATGCGGGCTCGATAACTACTAATGGTTTTTACACTGACATGAAGCCTTTCGCCAATTTCCGTCAGGGGTACGCCGGCGGCAATCATTTTCATGACTTCGTGTTCCCGGTCCGAAAGCAACTCATGCAAGGGCTTGTCGACGGACTCATCCAAATTGTCGATCAGTTTCTCTGCTAGGCTCGTACTGACGTAGCGGCCGCCGCTCAGTATCTTCTTGGTCGCCATCGCCAGCTCTTCTGAGGCGCTTTCCTTGTTGATGTAGGCGGCTGCGCCTGCCCGCAAACAGCGTACGGCATACTGTTCCTCCGGCTGGCAACTCAGTATGATCACCGGCAACCGTGGGTAGGTGTGCTTTACATCCCGCAGTACGTCCATCCCACTCCGCCCAGGCATGTTGATATCCAGCACCAGCATGGCAATTTGCGATTTCCCCAGGTGGTTTAACACCTCATCCCCGTTGCCGGCTTCGGAAAAGGCCGCTCCGGGAAGAACATCGGCCATGATCTCTCTCAGACCACGGCGTACGACGGCATGGTCATCCGCAATCAGGATATGCATGTTTCCATCCTCTCGGCGCGTGGAATGTCCACGGGCACGCGGACGGTGACCGTCGTCCCGTTGCCGGTAGAACTGGAGATCTGTACGTCGCCTCCGCAAAACTGCGCTCGTTCTTTCATGCCCAGGAGTCCCAAAGACCCAAGAGAGTTGGAAAAGCCGGTTTCACAAAAGCCTATTCCGTCGTCCTCCACAACCAGCAGGATGCTCTTCTCTTCCTGGTAGAGGGCAACGCGCACCGACTTTGCCTGCGCGTGCCGAATCACGTTGGTCAGGCACTCCTGGAAGATTCGGAAAGTCGCCGTGGCCCGGTCGCCATCCAGGTGCAAATCGACGGGTGGTACAGAGACCTGGCATTTGACACCGTTGCGGGAAGCAAACTCGCTCGCCTGCCATTCAATGGCTGCCGCCAGGCCAAGGTCATCCAAGACTCCTGGGCGCAGCCCGATGCATATCGCGCGCACCGCCTTGACACCATCATTGATCAACTTAATCGATTCCGTCAGTCGAGCGAGTACCGCGCCCTCCGACTCCGGCAAATGACGAGTCATCCATGTCATATCCATTTTGATAGCGGTTAAAATTTGCCCGATTTGATCGTGCAGGTCGCGAGCGACCTTCTTGCGATCCTCTTCGCGCACCAACTGCAGGCGTTCAGCCAGCGCCCGCAGTTGTTCTTTTTGCAGGACGAGCAACTCTTCGCCGCGCTTGCGTTCAGTGATGTCGCTGTTGATCACCAGCACACGGGGCGCCTGGTCGCGCTTGCCCCATTGCAATGCCCATCGACCGGCCACCACAACGCGCCTGCCGTCCTGAGCGGTCTTGATGAGGTCTCCCTCCCAGTGCCCCACGCGCATCAGTTCAGCTGTTATCTCAGAGAAAGGCTGCGGAAATTCAGTGCAGAGGAGCTCGTGTGCGATCTTGCCGGCGGCCTGGGCTTTGGTGTATCCCAACATGGCCTCTGCCCCCCGGCTCCAAAACAGCACCTTTCCATCCATGTCGATCACAAAGACTGAGTCCTGTGTGAGCTCAAGCAGCGCAGCTTGCTCGGCAGTCTCTATCTGCTCCTGACGCCTCTCCGAAACGTCGCGAAACACCAGCACCACGCCAATGACTTTTCCTTCGCCGGCGAGAATCGGCGCAGCACTGTGCTCAACAGAAATTTCCCGGCCGTCCCGTGTGACTAGGTCCACATGGTTGGCCACTGCCAAAATCTGCTTCTCTTTGAGCACACGAAGCACTTCATTGTCCGCGGTCATCCCGGACTTTTCATTGATGAGCCTGAGCACGTTCCCTATCGGTTGGTCAAGTGCCTCCACCTGTTCCCATCCGGTTAAAGCAGCCGCGATGGGGTTGAGGAATGTGATTCGCCCCTCGCTGTCCGTTGCTATCACGGCCTCGCCAATGCTTCCCAGAGTCGCAGTCCATCGCTCTTCGCTCTGCATCAGCTTGGTGCCCAGTTTTTCGACGTGGTATCGAGCGAACAACGCCAGAAAGACCCCAGACCCCAAGGCCAGAAGAAGGCAGCTTGCCGCCAAATAGGTCCATCGCCGATGCGCAGATTTTATGCGTTCGAGGCGGAGTATTTCTTCCACACCTTGAAATTCTGCGATCTGGTCTCGAAGCAACTCCATCTTGTGCTCTCTTAGCTGATTCTCAATGAGAGTGGGATCGGCCTTTCCCGCTCGGCGGAGGGCAATAATCCTTCCGTCGTACTCTTCAGATTCCCGATAGCCTGCATAGACGTCCTTCAGCCGCTGCTGCTGCAAGGGGCTGTCATCCACCAGCTGATTCAAGGCTTGGAACTCGGGATCGAATCTCTTCGTGCTCTCCAGATATTTAAGAAGGAAAGTCTCGTCGCCCGTTCCGATGTACCCGGTCTTCGCCGATTCCATATCAACCAGCAATTTGAGCAGATGACCGGATTGGTCAAGAACCCGATTGGCATGATCAACCCGCTGTAACGATCCGTGCAGGCCGAACGTCTCCCACAAGAGCAATCCAGCGAGCGCTGCCGTAACCAGCAAGGGAACGACAATCACCCAGCGAAGCAGCGATTTTAATTTCGAGTATTCCATCGCGACCGATCAATCTCCCCGGAGAACAAACCAAATTACCTGTGCCGCTCGCCATCGGAGCAATTTCTATGGCAGGCCGATGTGGTGGGAAAATTGTAACCATCTGCGAATGCCTGGCACGTATGAGCTAATGAATAGGATGGCGAAAAGGCGTACGGTTGGCTGGCTTCCATTCCGCTTGCTCTGACGATCCTGCGTCCCGGTCCCGCGTTCGCCAAATAGGTTTCTGCATCGAATGCGGACTTCACAAGTTCAAGCATCAAAAACCTTCTCGAAAATGGCCACGCCGCTGGGCAAGAGCGAGGCAAACATTTGCGTCTGTTTGGTTGGCCGCAACCATGCCGGGCTCATCGACGGGAATTGAGGCCCAGCCAGGCAGAGCACAACTGGCTCAAATGAAACATTTGAGCATGAGACTGAGCCACCTCAAGCGGTTATTTCTTAGACTCGCATTAACGAGCGAGAAAGACAGTGCGGTATTGCTCACTTTTGGGAAATACTTCCAAACCATATGATCTGCGCTATTCGCTGTGTCAACGCACAAGGCCCATCAAAACCGAACGAATAGTTGAAGAGATGGAAGATCACAGTGAGGAAGCGGGGGCGCGGTATCGAGGGATGTATGGTACAGCCCTGCGGTCGGTAAACGTCTTACCACGTCTCCACAGCAACAACCGTTGGCGGTCCGGGATGGCCTTCAATCACATTTGCTTCTATAACGGCCTCTAGATTCAGTTGCTCCCAGTTCTTCGGAGCCTTCTGCAACATCGCGTCCAGATATGCAGGATTCGACACGACCTCGCTTGCCGCCTCAGTTCCTTCACCCAGAATACCTGCCAGGATGATCACCGGCTGTCCCGATACCTGGTCATGAATTCTGGCCACAACGGCGTAATCCCGTGCAAGACTTTTCGTAGGGACCTGCCATTGAAGCGTCCAAATTTTTCTGGGGACACTCTTCCGATCTACCACCTCGCGAATGTGATTGTTGTCATATTCGAAGCCAATCGGCAAATCCTGGGTCAGGCGCATAGTCCAGGGGTTGTCAAAAGCGCCAATCAGAACGAATGGGCCCTCACGCAATTGAGCGAAGCCCGTCTCCGGTCCCGCTAAGACGCGAAATTCGCCGTTCTTCGGTACAAGGGGCGTGATCGAACGCGCGAGTGTGATGACATCGTAAACATTCAGACTGCCACTTTCTCCAGCGGGCACCGCGGGGATCGTTCTGCTTTGGAGATCGACAGAGTCAGTCGGCACGCCCAGGCAGTAGGTGATTCGGCTCGAGGAGGCGGTAATTGGCTCCCAAAAGCGGTCCATATTTGAGAGACCGCTGGGATTTGAGGGGCCGCCGGGTCGTGCGGCCAATCCCGGGAATCTTACACGGCCTATTCCGAACCCCAGTAGCCCAGCAATAAGCAGGGCAATCGGTATCCAGGCATAAACGGTACGACCTGCAGATCCTCGAGGGGAATCTGCCAGGCGAGCTTCCGACTCTACCCGGCCTTGGGGTAATGCCTCAGGGGCCTCATAGACCAACTGAGTATCGGTTCGAACGGCGGCATGAAGAGAAGGCTCGCGAAATAGCGGAACATACGAGCCGACCGGCAAATCGATGATCAGCTCTCCTGCATGATCGGGGCTGTAATAGTACTGAATAAGCCTCTTTCGGACCTCAGCTGCGGTCATGCGAACGACAGGGTCGAGACTCACATCGTAGTTTGGTTCACGTCCGAAGGCCTCGACGCCAATTGTTCTCTCTTTTAATTCGCCGGAGTTGCCCAGCAACGCTTGTTCTACCGTATATGCGAGCAAGACCGGGTATCGCTTGCTATTTGTGAACAAGGGGTGCGCGAGGAGACGGTTCAGTTGTTCGCGAACCATGGCGGCATTTGATGTAACCTCGTTGTGGCCAGGCATTCAGAGTGTTCCTCGGATTCAAAGTGAGCTTACCTTGAGCGCATAGACCTTATTTCAAGTGTAGGCAGCAATAAGCCTACACTCGCAAGCTTCCTATCCTAAGGGCAAGTATTTCTCGATCTCTGCAGATCCTTTGAAGATCCTTTTAGGGATTGAAAGTCTTCGAAAATGAAATCCGCCCCCACGCCGGGCAATTCATGGGCCGCGAAGGTTCGAGTCAAGGCCGAAACGCGGCTTCCTGCATGCTTGGCGGAAAGGACTCCCGTCAGAGAGTCTTGCACCATCAGGCATTGGGACGGCTGACGAATGAAGACTACCGCTTAGAACCCTCTTTTTTGACTCTCATTGGTTTTCATCTCGGAAAACAACACCGCTGAGCCCGAATTTCGCATCTCCGAAGATATTTGAGGCACTCCCGGCTCCCTTTACGCTATCTGGTCAGCGCCCCAAATAAATCCGGGCGATTGCGCGCAGGCCATTCTATGCGCGGCCGATCGTCGCGAAGGGTGCGATCAAACAGGGGGGCGGAATGGACACACGCAAAGCAACGGCGTTGTTGATCATCGGTGTGGGATTGTGCGGTCTGAGCCAGCTTGTCCCCGCCCAGCACCGCATCGCAGGCAGTCGGTTGGCGCCGGATTCGTGCGCCGGCAACAACCCCTCCTCCATGGTCACCGTTCATGCCGCCCAGAGCAACGCCCGCTATCTGAGCTTGTGCGACGGCCATCCCGTGAGCGGCGCGCCGGCGCAGACTGGCCACGCGAAGCCGCTTTCGCTGACAGCCGCTGACTTTGATGAGGATGGCGTGCCCGATCTGGTGAGCGGGTTCGCCTCCGGCAAGGGCGGCCTGATTACGGTACATCGCGGCAACGTGGCCGCATTGTGGCCCTATGGCGCGGCCCTTCGCAATGGACCACCTGCCGCATTCTTCCCGGATGTGCGCTCGATTTATCTGCCCGAAACGCCGGACTTCATCGCCGCCGGAGACTTCGATGCAGACGGCCATTGGGACATCGTGACTGCGCAGCGGGGAAGCAGCGCGCTCTACTTTTTGCGCGGCGATGGCCACGGCGCCTTTCGTTCGCCGCAACGCTTCCCGCTGCCCGGCACGGTCACGGCCATGATCGCGGGAGAGATCAACCGCCCCGACGGGCTCACCGATCTGATTCTTGCCGTAAACAATGAGACCGGACCGAAAGTGCTGGTCTTTGAGTCGCCCATGGGCGCGCTGAAGGGATCGCCTGAAATCTTTCCATTGCCTCACGCGGCGACTTCCCTCGCGCTGGGCAGATTCGACGGGACCCCGATGATCGGCCTCGCGGTTGCAGCTGGAAATCAGGTGGTTGTCATCCACGGCCGCGACCGCAGGCTCTCAGTGGGCCCGGCAGAGCGCGCAAGAGTGAAGCCGGCACAGGTCACTATGCAGAGCTTTCCATTTGCAATTCAGGCGCTTGCTGCCGGAGATTTCACCGGCGTGGGCCCTAGCATTGCCGCACTTGGCGATGACGGCAGCGTTCACATCCTCGAGCATTCCGTCACACTGGCCAGCCTGGGAAAGCTCGCCGATCCGGACTTCATCCCCACCTTTCAGCCGGGCGACGCGGGAGCCGATGGAAAGCCGAAGATCTTCGCCGGAAGCATGCCACGCGGCCAGGTTGAAAGGTACGCGGCGCTGCGCAAGGCAGCGGAGGACGGCGCGAATTCAGCCGAGTGGACGGAGAAGAACGCGATCTCTTTGCCTTCAGGCTTCGCCCAGACCGCGCCGAATCTTGTTGCTGCGCGCCTCACCGGCTCCAGGCGGCAAGATCTTCTCGTCCCGGACAGCGGCAACAGCCGTATCCACATCCTCTCCGCCGCAGGTGTGGTTCGCCCGCCTTCAGACGGTTCCAACTCGATTTCCTCGCCGGCCGCATCCATCAGACTTCTGGATTCGCTGGAAGCTGCGAGCGCGCCAGCCGCGGTTCTGCCCATGCGCCTGAGCCCGCACGGCGTAAGCGGCCTGGTGATTCTTCAGGCAGGCCAAGCCGCAGCCACCGTCATGCCGCAGGACACTCCGCCCAGCAACGTGTTCACCGTCACCAACACGCTCGATCTCCCCGCCACCGCATCCACGACCGTTCCGCCAGGGTCTCTGCGCGCGGCGCTCGCAAACGCCCAGACCGCCTGGGAGAATAACGGCGAAGCGGGCAACTACAGCATCGTGTTCAATATCCCCACCACCGACCCCGGATACAACTCGAAGACGGGGACGTTTCTCATCCAGCCGCTTTCAGCGGAGTTCCCGTCAATCTCTACCGGCTGGGCCTACGGGCCGAACAACGCAACGGTCGTCCTGGATGGATACACGCAGCCCGGAGCCAGCCCGAATACGCTGGCCAACGGCGACAACGCCAAAATCCTGATTCAGATTGACGGCGCCCTGGCCACCACGCCGGGAGGCAGCGGCCTGGTTGCCGGCGACGTGGGATCGACCTATCGCGGCATGGCTTTGACAGGGTGGACAAACTACCAAACCGCAGGCACCGGCCAGACTGGCGCTGACGGAATTGCTGCCGGCGGCGTGGGCGACTATTTTGAAGGAAACTTCTTCGGAACCGATCCCAGCGGCAAAGTCGCGGCGCCCAACGAAGTGGGAATTTTTGATGAAAACAGCCCTGGTCTCGGATCGACGGCAAACGGCAACGTGATCGGCGGAACTACGATACAGGCGAGAAACATCATCTCCGCTAACACCGGTGTCGGGGCACTCTTTCTGGCCATAGCCGACGAATCTCAACTCGAGGGCAATTATGTCGGTGTCGACGCGACGGGAGCGGCGCCGCTTGCCAATGGCAATTCAGGCGTCGGCTTGAATGGCCCGGAAATAACCATCGGCGGAACACTGCCAGGTGCGGGCAACGTCATCTCCGGCAACCCCAATAATGTGGATATCAACGACCTTACCAATGAGTACGACGCCAGCTACTCTACCGTTCAAGGCAATCTCATCGGCACCGATCTCACCGGGACGCACAATGTCTCCGGCGCAAGCATTGGCGTGCAGATCATTCATAACCCGGAGTACATGCTGATCGGCGGCACCACGCCCGCGGCGCGTAACGTCATTTCCGGGAACGTCGATGGCGTTTATCTTTTCGATCAGGTCGACCTCAACACCGTGCAAGGCAATTACATCGGCGTCGATATCACCGGGGCCAAGGCGCTGTTAAACACGCTGGATGGGGTTGACACCGGAACCACCACCACCACCAGCACGCTGGGAGCGGTAGACAACTTCATCGGCGGAGACGTGCCGGGGGCCGGAAACGTTATCTCCGGAAATGGCTCGAATGGCATCCAAACCGCCGCAACGGGTTACAGCCAGGTCGGCGACGTAGACGGACTTCAGGGCAACACCGTGCTGGGAAACTTCATCGGCACCGATTCAACCGGAAAGATTTCCATTCCCAACGGCGGAAACGGGATTTATCTGACTACCGGTGCGACGGGGAATATGATTGGCGGCAACACGCCAGGCTCAGGCAACCTGATCGCCAACAACGTCGGCAACGGAGTGCTGATCGACCCCGGGACGGGTACCACCGCTCAGGGGATTGGGAACAATACCGTCGCCAACACCATTCTGTCGAATGGCGGCGCGGGCGTGCGCATCAACACTGGATCGCAGAACCTGATCAGCCAGAACTCCATATTCGGCAATGGCGCGCTGGGCATCAACCTGGACGGCCTGGGGCCAAATCTGAACACAAGTTGCCAGTCAACCGCCACCGGCCCAAACAACCAGCAAAACGCTCCCGTGCTGACAGCAGGCACGGGCTTTATCACCGCAACCGCAACCGACCCCAATAACAACACATCGGAGTTTTCGAAAGCCGTCGAGGCATCCACCTCCGGAAACTTGCTCAACTTGCTGGGCACTTTCAACAGCATGCCCAGCACCACCTACACCATCGAGTTCTTTACGAGCACG
>Ga0210388_10000531_pt1 | contig 31057 bp, 22 predicted proteins | sample IncBWC19OmetaG_FD_155485 | JGI IMG/M metagenome (GOLD analysis project Ga0210388, IMG submission 155485) | Forest soil microbial communities from Barre Woods Harvard Forest LTER site, Petersham, Massachusetts, United States - Inc-BW-C-19-O ...
TGACGTTGGCTCCGGTGAAGGATTCTCCCTGGCCGTAGCTGCCGCGCGGATTCGGGAAGAAAACGAAATAGCCGAGGGCGGAGAGGACAGTCATATCGAAGCGGTCTCCGGGCCAGTGCTGGGCGTTGAGGTTCGCAGGGCCGCCGTGAATCGAGACGACCATGGGATAGCGCTTGGAGGGGCTGTAATCGCGCGGGTAAAGAAGCCAACCCTGCACCTTGAAACCTTCATTGGTCCATTCGATATTTTTCACTTCGCCCCATTTGGGTTGAAGGCTCGAATTGGCGTGCGTGATCTGTTTCCAATCGCCGATCGGACCGGCCCAGATCTCGGGAGGATGCTGCCAGTCGCTGCGAATCACGACGGCGGTCTTGCCGTCGCGGGCTAGCGAGAAATTCGCGAAGTTGCCTTCGTCGTGGATATTTTCGCCGCCTTGCCAGAGGCGCTCGGTGCGTCCGGAGGGAAGCTCGAGGGTGCTGATGGCGCTGCCTCCGCCGGCTACTTCGGTGAGCAGCATTTTTTGCGGCCCGGTCCACTGAAGGGAACTGACGGAGGACTTGCGGTCCGGCGTGCGATTGAGGGCAGGGCCTCCTGAAGACGCGATGGTGTATACGTCGCCTCCGGTGAAGCCTTCGTCGCTCATCAGTCCCTGGATGAAGGCGATGGAAGTTCCGTCGGGCGACCACCGAGGGACGGCGATCTGCGTTTCGGGGCGGAAGATCGACGTCATTTTGCCAGTGTCGGCGGACATAGTGTAAAGCTGCGCGATCCACCAGTTGTTATCGCCGGGACCGGGCGCGGCGCTGAGGGCGAAGCTGCCGCTATCGGGCGACCAGTCATATTCGTAGATGTTCATGTCGGCGGGGGAAACTTGTTTCGAAGCCCCCGTGGTGACGTCGACGAGGGTCATGCGCTGGTTGTGGATCTCGCCTCCGATGACGCCGGTTTCGATCGGTTCGGCTTCAAGAGGGCCTCCGCCGCTGGGGGCGTTTTCGGCAAAGAGTACTGCGATGCGCGTGCCGTCGGGCGAGAATCGAGGGTCGGTTAGATAGCCGGTGAGGTTCGTCAATTTGCGCGGCTTGCCGCCGGTGGCGCTGACGATATAGAGCTGCATTTGGCCTTTCTTGTCGCGGTCGGAGAGGAAGGCGATGCTGTTGTTGTCGCGGGACCACGCGATTTCACGCTGCGTAGACTTCGGGAACGTGATGTGTGCGGGAGCGCTTTTGCTGTTCAGCTCCGAGATGTAGATTACGTCGGCTTCGATCCACGCGGCGCGTTTTCCGTCCGGGGAGATCGCGACTTGATCGAATTGATGGACGGAAGCGAGTTCTGCCAGCATTGGACCGATGCGGGGGTCCGAGGATTGGGCCTGGCTGAGGGTTGCAAGCAGAACAGCGGAGAGGAGTGGCTTCATCTGTAATTTCAGGATACTGGATGATTCTCTGGCTGACGAGTCTGTGTGAAAAAGTCAGTTTGGACCGCTCCTGTTAGTCGCGGCTCTGTTTCGGACCTTGGGGATTCATTGAAATAAGGAGAGCCGCGCGAGGTTTTCACTCAGACTCTCACGCCGGGGCTATAACCTCGTCTGGTCAGAGCGGGGTTTACTCGCTACACTCATAGCCATGGGTTTTACCCGGCGGGAGGCATTGCTCGGAATGGCTGCTGTTCCTTTACTTGAAGCACAGGATTCTTCGATCTGCTTTATGAGCACGGTGGAGATGGCGCGGCTGATTCGGGCGAAGAAGTTGTCGGCACGCGAGGCGCTGGCGGCGCATCTGAAGCAGATTGAGCGGGTGAATCCGAAAGTGAACGCCATCGTGACGCTAGTTCCGGAGATGGCAGCCGACGCCGCCGCGAAGGCCGACGAAATGCAGGCGCGTGGAGCGGCGCTGGGGCCTCTTCACGGACTGCCTGTCGCGCACAAGGATCTGGTGGAGACGCGCGGCATCCGCACCACGTTTGGGTCGCTTTTGTTCAAGGATTACGTTCCCGCGGAAGACGATTTGATTGTCGAAAGGCTGCGCCGCGCGGGCGCGATTACCATCGGCAAGACCAATACGCCGGAGTTTGGTGCGGGATCGCAAACCTTTAATAACGTGTTCGGGGCGACTCACAATCCATACGATTTGACCAAGACGTGTGGCGGTTCGTCGGGCGGTGCAGCGGTTGCTCTCGCGTGCGGAATGGTGCCTGTCGCCGATGGTTCCGACACGGGCGGATCGCTGCGGAATCCGGCAGCGTTTTGTAATGTAGTGGGGTTCCGGCCTTCGATCGGACGCGTGCCGGACTCCAAGGCTCCGTTCGCATGGTCAACGCTGAGCACTTCCGGATGCCTCGGGCGATCCGTTGCGGATCTCGCACTCGTGTTGAGTACGATTTCCGGTCCCGATTCGCGGGCGCCATTGTCGATTCATGAGCCTGGAGAAATGTTCGCGCGTCCGCTGGAGCGAAGCTTCAAAGGTGTGCGGGTCGCGTGGTTCAAGGACCTGGGCGGCGCGCCGTTCGATCCACGAGTGCGAGCTGTGGTCGATGGGCATCGTAGGACATTCGAATCGCTGGGGTGCATTGTCGAACAGGCGGAGCCGGATTTCGCTCCGGCGGAAATCTCATTTCGCGTTCTGCGCGCGTGGGCTTCTGCGAATAAGCATGGAGCGCGTCTGAAGGAACATCCGGACGCGTACAAAGACACGCTGAAAGCGGAAATCGAGGAAGGGCTGCGGCTCACTGTCGCCGAGATCACGCGCGCAGAGATCGCGCACGGCCTGATCTGGCGGCGATTCCAGGCGTTTCTTGAAAAATACGAATATTTTGTGCTGCCAACGACGCAGGTGCCGGCATTCGACATCAATATGCCGTACCCGACCGAGATCGCGGGGGTGAAGTTCGATAGCTACATCGACTGGATGAAATCCTGCTGGTATATCTCGGCGACGGGCAATCCGGCGGCTTCGGTGCCGGGAGGGTTCACTCCAGAGGGACTGCCCGTGGGCGTGCAGATCGTCGGACGGGACAAAGAGGATTTCAGCGTGCTCCAAATGGCGCACGCGTTCGAGCGGGCGACCGGGTTTGGAAAGGAACGTCCGAGTATCGCAGGCTGAAGCCTGTGCCACCAAAGAACAAAAATCGGCGCTGCTAATCAGCGTTTATCAGCGGCCATTTAGTCTTTTTCAAGAGTCTCTGAAGTCTGTGTATCTAGAGCCCCAGATTCTCGCGAGCGTACCGAATGCACGCCAGGTTGTATCCTTCTTCGAGCTTCAATTGCTGCTCCGCGCTAAGCCCTGTGGTCTTCGGCAGAGGCTTCTTAGGAGCATTTTTCTCCACGATCTCCATGATCCTTGCGACTTGCCGCGCCGGAATGTCCTCGAAGGTTGCCCAATATTTCGGGGTGTAAATCGGAACTTTCAACGGGTCCCGCGTAATCATTTCCAGGTCGAAAACGATGTTCGGATCTTTCTCTCGAAGCGTATCGACCATCGTCTTAAGATTCAGGAACCCTTCGCCGAGCGGGACCTCCGACAACAGGAAGCCTTCCTCATACGGCGCGACGCCCATGTCTTTTATGTGGCACGAAAAAATCCACGGCTTCAACGTTTCGAGCGTGAACATCGGGTCCTCACAGAACGAAACGTTGTTGCCGAAATCGAGGTGCACGCCGACGTAATCGCTGCCCAGGCGCTTCATCCACGCCGCCTGTTCCACCGCGCGCCAGCCTTTATGATTCTCGATCGCCAGGCGGACTTTGTACTTCTTTAGAATCGGTTCGGCCAGTGCGATCTGATGCTGATTCTGTTCGAAACTCTTCTGATACGCGTCGAGCGTCGTAAATTGTTCGTAACGCCGTCCGGTCATGGCCGCGTGCAGGCCGAACGCGCCGACCTGGCTGGCCGCCTTCACCGCTGCATCGTACGCCGGAAGATCCGCGTCGGTGTTCGGCAATCGGACGTTGAAAATGACGTGCATGTCATAGGATTGGATCTTGTCGCGAAGCTTGCCGATCCCTTCGGGCGTAGTCGGCGGACCGCCGCGGACTTCTGCGCCGCCCAAGCCGAGGCTGTGGCAGTAATCGATGAAATCCCCTTGCGGATTCGCCTTGATCCAAGCCGTGAAGGCGGTGGGCGCGCCTCCCATGCCTTTCCTGCCTCGGGGATTGGGAACGCTCTGCGCGAACGCCGCGCAAACGGAGCCGGCGGCGATTAACATCTGCCTTCTGGTCATCGGAGCCACCTTCTTTCGGGCATCATTCTATCGCGAAATCGGATATACTCGCCATCGTGCGAACGATCTGTCTAATTTTGGCCCTGTCGCCGATGATTCTGGCAGCCCAGGAAGGCGGTGGCCGGGGAGGGCGCGGCGGCACGCGCGAATTTCTTGGCTTGGGGCCGGCTCCGGACGCGGCTGCGGCTCAAAAGGGTGAGCCCCTGTATATCGCGAATTGCGCGGGATGCCACGGGAAAACAGCACGCGGCGGCCAAGCACCCGACCTGGTCCGATCCGTCGTGGTGCTGCATGACGAAAAAGACGAGGAAATCGGGTCGCTGGTCAAAAATGGCCGGCCGCAAGCCGGAATGCCTGCGTTTCCAGGCTTATCGCAGGAGGACATTCACAATATTTCGCAGTTCCTCAAAATGCAGGTCGAACTGACCGCGAACCGGGGAACTTACGGCCAAACCTACAGCAGCCTGCGTAGCCAGACCAGCGGCGATCCTCGCAAGGGTCAGGAATTTTTCGATGCGAACTGCGCCTCCTGCCATTCCGTGTCAGGCGATCTTGCGAAAATCGGCACGAAGTTCCCGCAGGCGGCGACCTTGCAGGCGCGGTTCGTCTGGCCCGCGAATCGTGGTCCGGAACACGCAACGGTAACCGTGAACGGACAAGTGATCTCCGGAACCGTTTTGAAGCTCGACGATTTCGATGTCGCGTTGCGTGATTCGAACGGCGAATATCACTATTGGCCGCGGGATCGAGTGCAGGTTCAGGTGGAAGATAAACTGGGCGGCCACCGCGCGCTGCTTCCGAAATATTCCGACGCGGATCTGCACAACGTCACCGCCTATCTGGCGACACTTAAATGAGACACTTTCTTTTCTTCGCCGCCACGCTTTGTGCGCAAGCCCAAGGGCTCGATCCGAAGGCATTCAGCCTATTCAAGCTTCCAGCGGGTGTCTGGCCGACCTATAACGGAGACTACTCCGGACGCCGTTTCAGCGACCTCGACCAGATCAACCAATCGAACGTCGATCAGTTGAAGATCGAATGGATGTACCGCATCCAAGGTATCGGACCGCAGCGCGGCGTCGGCAATCCGACCATTAAATCGACGCCTCTGCTGGTGAACGGCGTCCTCTATTTCACGATTCCCGATCATGTCTTCGCGATCGATGCGCACACCGGAGAGCGGCTGTGGCAATACGATTCGGAGGATCACGGCGGGCATCTTGTGGGTCAGCGCGGCGTGGGCATGTACGGCAACTGGCTGTATTTCATGAGTCCCGACGGATGGTTTATATCGCTCGATTCAAAGACCGGCAAAGAGCGCTGGAAGAAAAAAATCGCCGACGAAAAGCTCCAGTATTTTACGACCATCGCGCCGATGGTGGTGAAGAATCACATTCTGATCGGCGTCGGAGGCGACGCGATGGATGTGCGCGGGTATCTGGAATCGCGCGACCCCGAAACCGGCGATTTGCAGTGGCGCTGGTGGAGCACGCCGGAAAAAATGGGCGACCAGGCTTCGGACACGTGGCCGAATAAATCCTCGATGGATCACGGCGGAGGCATGACCTGGCTGCCCGGCACCTACGATCCCGAGTTGAACCTTCTATATTGGGGCACCGGCAACGCGAATCCCGTGTTCGCGGGCCAGAGCCGCAAAGGAGCCAATCTGTGGACGGCCTCGATCGTCGCGCTGAACCCGGACACCGGCAAGCTCGCATGGTGGTTCCAGGCGTCGCCGCATGATACGCACGACTGGGATAACGTCGAGACGCCGGTGCTCTTCGACGCGGTTATCAACGGTCAGCCGCGAAAATTGCTCGCCCAGGGTGCGCGCTGCGGATGGTTTTTCGTGCTGGACCGGACCAACGGAAAGAATCTGGTGTCGGCTCCGTTCTCAGGCACGGGCAACTGGGCGAAAGGGGTGGACGCCAAAGGCCAGCCGATCCCCGATCCCGCAAAAGAACCGAAGGAGAATGGTTCGATGATCGATATGCCCGCGATGGGCGCAACGAATTGGCCACCTCCCAGCTATGACCCGCAAACCGAACTCTTCTATTTGAATGGCACGGAGGGTTACGGCATCGCGTATCTCTACGACACGTCCGATGATCCGGAAGGCTACGGCGGCGGTGGCGGCGGGAACTTCGACACCAGATCCGCGCTGTTCGCGCTTGATATCCGGACCGGCAAGATCAAGTGGAAGCATGAACACGCAGGCACAAACGGCGTATCCGGCGGCATCATGACCACTGCGGGGAAACTTCTGTTCACTGGCGATTCGGGACAGTTCGTCGCATTCGATCCGGCGGATGGCAAGATTCTGTGGCATCAGCGATTGACTTCGAGCGTAAGCAACGGGCCATCCACGTGGACGCTGGACGGCAAGCAGTACATCATCGTCGGCGCGGGCGATACGCTGTACGCGTTTACGCTGGCGGGAAAAAGATAGCAAGAAACCGCCCGTCCACCAATTGAGCCAGACCTAGGCGTTTGGGGCTGCCCTGATCCGCGCCGGACCCACGGGTCCAGCTTTCACGGACAGGCCGACCACAAGCCGGATTCTTTTATCCCTCCGAGTGAGCCATCGGCCCATGGACACTCCTTGTTGTTACGGAGGAAGCGGTTTCTTCTCACATTCCAGGCCAGCACTCCCGCACCACCGTCGAATTGATCCCCGCCTTCCACCGCTCATCGAACCTCTGCGCAATCTCCGAATGATCCGCCAGCAGCGCCCCCAAGCCGAGCCGCACATGCGGCGGCGCCATCGACTCTTCAGCAGCCAGCCTCTCCTCCACTTCGCGCCATCGATTGGTGAGCCCTCCCGCGTCCAGCAGCACGATGCGTTCCCCGATCGCGCCGTAGTTCTTCAGATGCGCGTCGAGCGAAAACAGTCCCAGCCGCCAACCCTCCTGCCGCCTTTGTAACAGACGGTCGAGCCACTCTTCCAACTCGTCAAACCGATCTTCCGCGGCGAGCTGGATCATCTTCTGATGAAGCGTCGTTTCCACGCGCTCGGCCGCCCCCGATACCACCAGCCATCCAGGCCAGCCTCCAATGCGGACGCGCGCCGGAGGAAATTCGATGCGCTCCGGAATCATGCCGGAGCCTGCGAGATGGGACTGCGCCAAACGCTCCCCGCGCACGCTGCGGCGATGATACAGACGAAGCACGCCGCGGATATGCGTGCTGAACCACAATGCTCTGGGGAACACGAGGATCGCGCCCTGCACCAGCACGCGCAGAAAACGGATTTGCCGCGAAGGGCGATCGCGCAGCCGCCGACCCCAGGCTCCAGGCAGCAGAGCCTCCAGCCTGCGCAGCGCCTTCCACAGCAGAATCAGCGCGACCATTTCCAAAGGCGACCGTTCCCGCGCAACCACCCAGTGCTCCGATGCATACACCACCTTCCCGATGCCCTCGCCGAGCCTGCGCAGCGAGCCCGCCGTCAATTCTTCGGGGATGTGATATAAAACGCGGCATTCCGCTCGAGCGACGCTACGGGCCGGTTTGGGTGCCACGGGAAATACCCTTCCTCTTTACCCTAGCTCAGAAGTATACTGACGACAAAAATGAAACTCTTCCTACTTGTGTTCATTTTCGCGATCGTCTTGGACGCGCAAGCCCCCACAGATATCAAGCCCGCCAGCATCACCTACGAAGAGATCGCCTATCCATATCCGGTCCAATACCTGCCCCTCACTTTATACGGACAAGATGTCCGCATGGCTTATATGGATGTACCCGCGGCGGGCAATCCCAACGGCCGCACGGTGATGCTGTTTCACGGAATGAACTTCGGAGGATTTTATTTCTCAGGGCTGATTGAAGTTCTGCGCAACCAGGGCTTCCGCATAGTCGTGCCGGATCAGGTTGGCTTCGGCCGTTCTTCAAAACCGATCATCCCTTATAACTTTCACGATATGGCGCTCAACTCGCGGAAGCTGCTTCAGATTCTGGGGGTCACCAAGGTCACCATCATCGGACACTCGATGGGAGGCATGCTCTCTGCGCGCTTCGCCGCGTCTTTTCCGGACCTTGTCGAGCGTGCCGTGATCTACAATCCGATCGGTCTCAAGGACCCTCGCTACGATCGCCCGTGGACCAGCGCCGACGACGCGTACAAGCGCACCATGGCGCAGACCAACGACCAGCGCTGGCAGGCGTTCTATGCCAACATCCGCCGATACTTCCCGACGCCCGGCGCATGGAAGCCGGAGTACGAGCAGTATGTCCGCATTCTCTACGCGCCCACTTTATCGAGCGATTGGCCACGCCTCGCGATGGTCCGGTCGATCTATCAGCAGATTACTTACCTCGATCCGGTGGATTACGATTGGCCTAAGATCAAGATGCGAACTCTGGTCATCGGCGGCGATAAAGACACCGCGGATTTTCCGGAGCGCGCGAAACACATCGCCGATTCCATTCCGCACGGCGAACTGGTCCTGCTGCCGAACCTGGGCCACGTGCCTCACCTGGAGGCTCCCGAGGTGTTCTATCCGGCGTTGATGAAATTTGTTAGTGCGCCGTAAGAGGCGAGCACACAGACTAAAGTCTGTGCCACCTTACTTGAACCACCTGAAAGGGCATGGTGGCACAGGCTTCAGCCTGTGAACTTCCACTAAGCTTGCTCACTGCGAATATAAGTAACGGTGTGGTGCGCCAGCAGCCTGCCATTCTCATCCACACACTCCGCGACCCCGTAAATCAGGCGCCGACCGAACTTCAGCACCTTCGCGTGACACTGAAATCCCGACCTCTTAGCCCCACCAAGAAAATTCGTCTTCATCTCCGCCGTCACCGACGCATCGTCAAGCCCCAGCCGCGTCTTAATCGCCAGCCACATCGCGACATCCGCCGCAGCCATGAACACCTGTCCGCTAACGATGCCTCCTGGACGTTCAAACCATTCCTGAAAGGGCACATTAATACTGCACTCCCCATCCGCGATCTCGTGAAGAGCAAAGCCGAAGTTCCTGGTGAACGCGACATCTTTCAGCAGCCGCGCCAGATCAGCTTCATTGCATGCAAGCGGCATAAACACTCCACTTTAACCAAACAGCGCCGGAAATGACGCACCATGTCTGGTAACATAACTGAAACCAGAAGGGATATTTTTGATGAAGCCAATCCTAACCGCTCTATTGTTCACGCTCACGATGTTCGCCCAGGACGATCCTCCTCAAGCCGGTGGTGGCGCTGCCGGTGGCCGAGGAGGCGGTAACGCGGCGCTGCCCGCTCCCAATCCGCAACCCTATGAGCGCGTCGTCACCAAGGATGCCAAGACTAAGAAGGGCCTTTTCACTGTCCATCAGGTCGGCGAGCGGTTCTACTACGAAATCCCGAAATCCGAGCTGAACGTCCAATATCTTTGGAATAGTCAGATCGCCAAGACCACCGTGGGCGTCGGCTACGGCGGCGCGCAAGTCACCAATCGCGTGGTCGCCTGGGAGCTGCATAACAACCGCGTGTATCTGCGCGACATCAATTTCAGCGTCACAGCGAAGCCCGATACGCCGATCGCCGAGGCCGTGAAGGATTCCAACAACTCCACCATCATCATGTCCTTCAACGTCGCCGCGTATCACGACGGCGACCCGGTGATCGACGTCAGCCGCCTGTTCAACACCGATGTTCCCGAAATGAGCGCGCGCCAGCAGCTCGGCGCCACTGCCTTCGATGCCTCGCGTTCCTTCATCGATCATATTTCTCCGTTCCCTGAAAATATCGAATCCGAAGCAACCGTCACGTACACGCGCACCGGCAACGCCACGCCCGCTGCGGGTGGAGGACGCGGAGGGGGAGGCCTCGGCGGTGGAACCATGCGCGGCAACAGCGCGACCATCGTGCTGCATCACAGTATGGTGCGCCTGCCCGAACATCCCATGATGCCGCGCCTCTTCGACGAGCGCGTCGGCTACTTCACCACCGCCCAGATGGATTACACCGCCGACGAATATCGCGCCCGCACCACCCGCTACATCGCCCGCTGGCGCCTCGAAAAGAAGGACCCCAGCGCCGCCATCTCTGAGCCCGTGAAGCCCATCGTTTATTACCTCGATTCCGCCACTCCGAAAAAATGGGTGCCCTGGCTCATCAAAGGCATCGAGGATTGGAACGAAGCCTTCGCCGCCGCTGGATTCAAGAACGCCATCATCGGCAAACCAGCTCCCACGCCGCAGGAAGATCCCACCTGGAGCCCCGAGGACATCCGCCACTCCGTCATCCGCTGGCTGCCTTCGACGGTTGAAAATGCGAGCGGCCCCCACATCTCCGACCCGCGCACCGGCGAAATTCTCAACGCCGACATCCAGTTCTACAACAACGTCATGAACCTCGCCCGGGACTGGTATTTCGTCCAAGTCGGCCCGCTCGATCCGCGCGCATCGAAGATTCCACTGCCCGACGACCTGATGGGCCGCCTGCTCGAATACGTGGTCGCTCACGAGGTCGGCCACACCCTCGGCTTCCAGCACAATATGAAAGCCAGCTCGATGTATCCCGCCGACAAGATTCGCGACCGCGATTTCGTCCACAAAATGGGCCACACGCCGTCCATCATGGATTACTCGCGCTTCAACTACGTCGCGCAGCCCGAAGACAAAATCGCCGTCGAGGATCTGATCCCGCGCATCGGACCCTATGACGTCTGGGCCACCAAGTGGGGCTACATGCCGATCGCCGCCTCTACGCCACAGGAGGAAAAACCCACCCTCGACAAAATGGCCCGGGAGCAGGACCAAACTCCGTGGTATCGCTTCTCCACCGCGAACTCCGCCGGCTCCGACCCCGGTGAAGAAACCGAAGCCGTGGGCGATGCCGACGCCGTCAAATCCACCGCGATGGGAATGAAAAACCTCCAGCGCGTCTCGAAAATGCTAATGTCCGCCACCGCGTGGAAAGAAGGCGAAACTTACGAAGATCTAAGCGAGCTCTATGGCCGCGTCCTCAGCCAGTGGCAACTGGAAATGAACCACGTCGCGCAAGTCGTCGGCGGATTTAACAGTCAGGAAAAAGTGGTGGGCCAGGAAGGACGCATCTTCACCCTGGTCCCGAAAATCCGCCAGGAGGAAGCCGTGAAATTCCTGGTTGACAACGCCTTCGCCACGCCAATCTGGATGGTCGACCCTGACATCCTCCGGCGCATCGAACCCACCGGTGTTCTGCAGCGTATCGCCAACGCGCAGCGCAGCGTCCTCAATACCCTGCTCAATGATCAGCGCTTCGCCCGCCTCATCGAACAACAAACCGTTGACGGCAATGCCGCCTACACTGCTGCCGAACTTTTGGCGAGCGTCCGCAAAGGCGTCTGGAAGGAGCTCGATGGCGCGCAAATCAAAATCGACGCCTACCGCCGCAATCTGCAAAACTCCTATCTCGATCTGATCGACGCCAAACTAAACGGAACCCGCGCAGCCGCCGCAGCCGCCGGCCGTGGAGGTGGAGGCGGTGGACGAGGCGGAGCCGCACCCCCCGTCAGCGAAGATGAGAAACCCTTCTTCCGCGCCGAGCTGCACGCGCTAAGCGCATCCATCAATGCCGCGATCTCGAAGGCAACGGATCATGACACCAAGGCGCATCTCGAAGGAGCCAAGGATCAGATCGCCAAAATTCTCGACCCCAAATTCCTCCCGCCTGCGCCGGCCGTAGCAGCAACCCCCGGCCGAGGCGGCGCCGCTCGTTAAATCCAGTGGGGACAGGTCCCCGACCTGTCCTTCTTTTTAAGGAACAGCAATCTCCCCGATATTCGCGACAGTATCGCCCTTCTTCATCGAAGGCACCGAACAAATATAAGCCACCACGCCCGCAATCGGCGCCGTCACATCGGCTAGCTTGTTCCCAAAATAATCGGTCAAATACCCGATCACCATCCCCTGTGAAACGTAGGCCTCGGGAACCGCCAGCGGATAGAAAATCCCATCAAGATCGCTTTTGACGGTAGTAATCGGCCCGATCCACACCGGATGCTCCACCGCCGCCGCCGTTCCCGGCAGCATCTTCAAATGACGCATGACATTTTCGCACCCGCGAACCAGCGCGTCGATATCCGCTGCATCGGTGGTGCCGGCGTGCCCCGCCTCCGCGATAATCGTCGGCTTGCCGCTATCGATCGCAAATCGCGAGATCGAAGTCGCCCCCGGCACCGCCGGAGCCTGATTCCTTTGCAGAATCACATGATCTAGCCCGAAAGCCAGCACCATCCCTCGCGTAGTCGCATCGAACTGATCTTTCCCGGTCCGCGGCCAATACGAATACCGCCGGAGATTCTCGTCGAGGTCGCCTCCATGCAGGTCGATCATGTAATCGCACTTCGCGACCACCTCCCTGCCGATCACCCAGGAAGCCCTCTCTGTCTGCGTCCCATCGGCCTTCCCCGGATACATCCGGTTCATGTTCTTCCCGTCCACTGGATTCAAATGTGGAACCTTCTGCGCAAACGAAGCCAGATTAACCAGGGGAAGAATAATCAGCGTCCCCGAAAGCTCCGCGGGATCAGGTGAGAGCTTTTCTAAAGCGATGATCGACGCATATTCGGTCCCATGCGCTCCGGCCACAACCGCGAGCGTCGGACCGGGCTTCGCGCCATGAATCACGATCACCGGAATATTCGTGCCCGCGTCCACGCCGGCCGGCACCTGAATGAATCCCGTAGCCCTCTTCCCTGCCCCGGCCGTAGCCGTACCAACCGTAAAATCCGCCGCGAATCCCATCCCCGCGGCCAGCAAGAATAAAATGATCTTCATCACTTCACCAAGTATTTCTTAGGAATCTTCAACGCCATGGTCCCCGCCACCGTAACGACATCATACTTCCCCACCGCGCCAATTAACTGATGAGCCGCCCAAGGCTCCAGTTGATAATCCGCCACCAGCCAGCGAACCATATCGGTCGTCGCCAATTGCAGGGCCCGGTCGAGCGAACTCACAAATTCCGGCTGCGATCCCAAACTAATCAAATAATCCGGCGTCTCCAACCGAGGCCCTGTCACATGCGCATTCTTCTTCACTTCGACCGAAAACTCCACGTCCATGGACGTCTCGATTCCCGTCCCGGTCGGCTCGCCGTCCGCCATCAGCGCATGCCCGTCGCCCATAAACAGCAGCGCGCCCGGATGAAATACCGGCAGGATCACCGTGGCCCCTTCGCCCACCTCGTTGTAATCCATGTTGCCGCCATAATTCCCCGCCGGACCCGAAGTCGGCGAAAAATCGCCGGGTGCGGCCACGCCAATGCACCCCAGCATCGGCCGAGCCGGAAACTCCAGCTTCACTTTCGAGCTCGCGGGCTCATGCAGACGAACCGAGTTGTGCTCCAGATCCAGATCCCACAACATCTGGCTGTCTCGACCCTTGGTGACCAGGTCCATTTTGAAATGGTTGGGATAAATCGTCTCGACATACTCCGGCGTCAGCGAATACAGCCCCAGCCGGTACGCCGTCGATCCCCAATTCCGGTTGAGCCGCACCTTGCGCAGCTTCACCAGAATCGCGTCCCCCGGCTCCGCGCCCTCAATATAGAAAGGACCGGTCAGCGGATTCCCGCCGGGAGAACTCTGCTCCGACCGAAAATTCTTCCCGCCCGAATCCAGTGTCTTCGTGACAATAACATCACCCGCCTTGATCCGCAAAAAAACCGGATTATCATGCGAAAACGTCCGGTAATAATGCTCCGGAACCTGCGCAAACAATCCGGTGGAAGCAAATAATAATAGAAGCCGCATGGTCCATCATAGTTCACGAAAAAGTGGGGCAGGTTCCCGATCTGCCCTCAGCCAACGCGACCGCCTGCGGAAGCACGGATTGCCCGGAGGTCGACACGAATGTCGACGCGGCACGCCTGGAGGCGCGCGCCACCCAGTCTAACAGTTTGATTGTTTTTGGGGACGGCTAACCGGTGAGAACCTTTTGTCGTCTGAACTTTATGCTTGACGCGTTCCTGCAGGATCTTCGCTATGCGGTGCGGGCTCTGCGCACCACTCCCGGATTCGCGGCCGTGGCGATTCTTTCGCTGGCTCTCGGCATAGGGGCCAATACGGCGATTTTCAGCCTCATCGATTCGGTGGTGCTCAAGTTCCTCCCCGTGAATCATCCGGAGGAGCTGGTGCAGATCACCATGGGACCCGGGGACACTAACTTTACCAATCCAATCTGGGAGCAGGTGCGCGACCGGCAGGATGTCTTTAGCGGCGCATTCGCTTACTCAGCGGCGCGATTCAACTTGTCCCCGGGAGGCGAGGCCCGTTACGCGCGTGGAAACTGGGTGAGCGGGCAGTTTTTCGAAACTCTCGGTGTTCGCGCCATGCTGGGGCGATCGTTCACCGCGGCCGACGATAAGCGCGGGTGTGCCGCGACTGCCGTGCTCGGCTACGATTTCTGGCAGAAGGAATACGACGGATCGAGCGAAGCGCTGGGCCGCGCGATCTCGCTCGACGGGCATCCGTTTCAGATCATCGGGGTGGTTCAACCGGGATTCACCGGAGTCGAGGTGGGCCGTGGCGTCGATGTTTACATCCCCATTTGTTCGGAGCCGATTCTGCACGCGGGCGGATCGTCACTCGATCAAAGATCCAACTGGTGGCTGAGCTTGATTGCGCGCCCGAAACCGGGCCTGGACCGGAAGCAGGTGGACGCGCGTTTGAAAATCATCGCGCCGCAAGTTTACGCAGCAACGGTTCCTCCGCTGTTTGAGGCTCGCGATCAAGCCGAGTACTTGAAGAATGTTCTGGAAACGGAACCGGCCAGCAACGGTCTTTCGAACATCCGCGCGCAATACCGGCAGGCCTTATGGACCCTGATGGTAGTGGCGGGAACGGTCCTGTTGATTGCCTGTGCCAACGTCGCGAACCTGCTGCTGGCACGGGCGGCGATGCGGCAGAAAGAAATTGCCATTCGCATGGCGATCGGCGCGGGGCGCACACGGCTGATCCGCCAGTTGCTGACCGAAAGCCTGCTGCTGTCGTTCGCGGGCGCGGGTCTGGGAATCTTGTTCGCGCAATGGGGAGCGAGGCTGCTGGTGCGTCTGCTTTCGACCACCAACAACGCCGTGCTGCTGGACCTAACGATCGACGCGCGGGTGCTGGGATTTACCATCGCGGTCGCGGTGCTGACCGGAGTACTGTTCGGTATGGCTCCGGCATGGAAAGGCACGCGGGTGGATCCGCAGGCGGCGATGAAGGCGAATGCGCGCGGGGTGGTCGATTCGCAGACCAGGCTCGGGCTCGGTAAAACGCTGGTCGCGGCGCAGGTAGCGCTGTCAATGGTGCTGGTGACCGGCGCGGGGCTAATGTTGAATACGTTTTCAAAACTTGCTTCGCTCGATGCGGGTTTTGAACGGGACCATGTGCTGCTCGTCAATGTGGATCTGCGCAACGCGAACTATCCGAAGGAGCGGCGCGTGGCGGGATTCGAAGAGATGCTGGACCATCTCCGCGCGGTGCCGGGAGTGCGCAGTGCGGCCGCTTCGACCATCGTTCCCGTGAGCGGCCAAGGCTGGAACACGCTGGTTGTCGTGGACGGATTCGTGGCGAAGTCGCGGCGCGATGCAATCTCCTGGATGAATCGCGTCAGCCCGCGGTACTTCGAAACGATGGGCACACCGATTGTCGCGGGGCGAGACTTCAACAATCACGACGTGCTCGGCGCGCCGATGGTCGCCGTGGTCAATGAAGCGACGGCGCAGAAATTTCTGGGCGGCGCAGCGGTTGCGGTCGGGAAGACTTTCCGGCGACCGCAACCAGGAGGAGCCATCACCGCGTACGAAGTGATCGGTGTGGTCAAGGATTCGAAATACCGTTCCTTGCGGGAACAGAATGAGCCGATCATCTACGTGGCGCAAGTGCAGGACGATGCTCCGGGCTTGACGAAATCGTTCGAGTTGCGCGTGGAAGGACCAGCGGCGTCGGTTATTTCCGGGGTTAAGGACGCGCTGGCGCAGGTGAACAAAGACATCATGCTCGACTTCCGGAGTCTGGCGGCGCAACTGGACGAATCATTGAACCGGGAACGGCTGCTGGCCACGCTTTCGGGATTCTTTGGAGGGCTCGCGCTGCTTCTGGCCACCATCGGGTTGTACGGGGTGATGTCCTATAACGTGGCTCGGCGGCGCGGAGAGATCGGGATTCGGATGGCTTTGGGGGCGGAGCAGTCCAGGGTGCTGAACATGGTGCTGCGGGAAGTAGCGATTCTGATCGGCGTTGGCGTGGTCGTGGGTTTGGGCGCGGCGATGGCTACGACGAGGTTCGTGGCGACGTTTCTCTATGGGATCAAGCCAAACGATCCCTGGACACTGGCGATCGCGGCAGGAGTATTAGCTGCGGTGGGTGTGGCAGCGGGATTTTTGCCGGCGCGGAGAGCCTCGCGGCTGGACCCGATGGCGGCGCTGCGGGAAGAATAAACCGCTTCCTGCGGTCGCGGCTCGTCAGATTACTGATACCTGGTAGTCTCGACTACGAGCCGCGACTAAAAGGAGCGGTTTGTCGGAGTTTTTCACACAGCCTCGGGGGCATGGCGGCGCAGGGGAACCGCGGCAACAAATCAATCGGAGCGCAGCGCTTCCATCGGATCTACCGACGCAGCTCGGCGGGCCGGCAGGAAGGCGGCCAGGATTGCGGAGCCGGCGAAGAGCAAAACGACGCCGGCCATGACCGGAAGGTCCAGCACTTCCACTCCATACAGGAAGCTCTGGATGACGCGAGCGCCGAAGAAAGCGCCCAGCAGTCCTGCGGCGAGCCCGGCCGCTACCGGAACTCCCGCTTCGGCGAGCGTCACCACGTAGATGTTTTGACGCGTTGCGCCCAAAGCCATGCGGACGCCGATCTCCTGTTTGCGGGTTGCGACCGAATACGTTAGCACAGCATAGATTCCCAGCATCGCAAGCAGCAGGGCAGCGATGCCGAAGGACGTCAGGATCAGCGTTTGGAAACGCTCGGTGGCGAGCGAGTCGGCGACCTGGGAATCCATGGCCTTAGCGCGCGCGATGGTGACCGCCGGAGCGTACTTCCAGATCGCCTCCCGCATGCTGGCGAGCAGTGCGTCGGTAGGCTGGAGGCTTCGCGCTACGAAAAACGAAGCGTACGGCGGACGGTCCTTATAGTGCGTGTAAGCCATCTTAGCGGGCGCCGATTTGAGCGATGTGCTGCGGGAATCGGCGACGATGCCGACGACCGTGAACGTTCTGCCCTCGACCTTGATTTGCCCGCCAAGGGGGTTCTCATTCTGCCACACGGTTTTCGCGAGGCTCTCCGATAGCACCATGCTGCTGAGATTTCGGTCGGACTCGTCGAGGAAACGGCCGGCTACCAGCCGCTCCTGCATGGTTTCGAAATATCCGGGACTCACCCAGCGCAAGTTGAAAAGAGGCGATTCCTGGTTCGGGCGGTCGAGCCGCTGAAGGCCCTCGATCCAGGATTCTCCTTCGAGGGGCATGGTGCTGACCAGGCCCGCCGTTTGAACCCCAGGAATTCCACGCAGATTTTGGAGGACTCCGTCGTCAAAGGCCAAGCGAGTCGCAGAGGGCTCGTAAGTGCTGCCGGATAAATTGACGGCGGCGATCGCCACATGGCCGGTTTCGAATCCTTTGTCCTGGTGCAGCAGATGGAGCAGGCTTTTCGAGAAAAGACCCGTGATCAGCAGCAGCAGGGTGCATCCGAAGACCTGCAATCCGATGAGACCCGCGCGGAGCTTCTGGCTCTGCCTGCTGCCGAGCGCGCGGTTGCCGCTCTGTTGCAGCGCGGCCTGCGGATCGGTGCGGAAAAGCTTCAAGGCCGGAAGAATGCCGAACAGAATGCTCGACGCTACGGTCAGAACCACGGAAAAGAGCAGAACGGTTCCGTTGAGGTGCACTTCGGCCAGACGCGGCAGGTCGATGGGAGAGTTGTAGCGGAAGAGACGCAACCCGGCGGCGGCCAGGGCGACCCCCGCCATTCCGCCGAGCGCTGCGAGCAGCAGACTTTCGGCCAGGGAGCTCCACAGGAGACGCCATTTCGGTGCCCCGATCGCGCTGCGGACGGCGGCCTCGCGATGGCGGGAAAGCGTGCGGCCCAGGTGCGCGTTCGCGAGGTTTACGCAGGCGATCAGCAGGAGTCCTCCCACGGCGGCCAGCAGGAGCCACAGACCGGTTTTCGATTCGCCGACCACCGCTTCCTGCATCGGCTGAACGGAAGCGAGCAGGCTTCCAGGACGCCTCTGCGCAGGTGGCATTTCCTCGATGACTTGGGCTTGGATCGAAGTGAGCTGCGCCTCGGCCTGCGTGAGGCTTACACCGGGTTTCAGGCGCGCTAGTGCGATCCAGTTGCCGTAGTCGCCGTTCCAGCTCGATTCCCTGGGGTCGATAACGGCGGGTAGGAATATAGCCGGTTCGGGCACGCCGGCCGAGGACTGCTTGGAGCGAAACGGGTGCAGCGCGTTTCTATTTGGGAAGTGGAAATTGGCAGGCAGGACGCCGACGATCTCCCGGGGAGTATCGCCCAGGCGGACCGTTTTGCCGATCACGCCGGCGTCCCCATCGAAAACCGTTTGCCATAAAGGATAAGTCAGAATAGCGACGTTCTCGTGGCCTTTCACCCCGTCCTCGGCGACGAAACCGCGCCCCAGCAGAGGGGTAACCTGAAGAACGTCCAATAAGTTGGGAGACGCCGTGACCACACCGGTCAGGCGAGGGTGATCCGTGCCAAAGCTGAGCCCGCTGGCGCTATGCTGGAGCAGCGCCAATCCGCTGAATACGGTGGAGCGCTTCTGCCAGATATCCACGTGCCGGGGATTGGGGCCCAGAGGGTCGGTGGACAAGGCTGCCACGCGCTCCCAGGCGACCACCAGGCTGCCGCTATCGCGATAGGACAGCGGTTTTAAGAGCACCGAATCGACCACGGTGAAGACCGCAGTGCTCGCGCCGATGGCGAGAGCCAGGGTTAGAATCGAGGTCGCCGCAAAGCCGGGGCTTTTGCGGAGCGTCCGGAGCGCATAGCGGAAGTCCTGTAAGAGAATCTCCAACATTTCGGTTCCCTCCTGATTCGCGGGCTCTTATTTATGCTGATACTTATGACGCTATAATTGCGGATAGGTTCTATCAATATGCGGGTCCTGGTCTGTCTTTTTGTCGGCGCTCTTTGTCTTGAATCGCAGCAACAGCCCCCGGCGGCCGCCGCGAAGCCCGCGGCCAGTCAGTTGGCAGCCGACGCGACGCTGCCGACGCAACAGCCGCCTACGTTTGTGACCGGAGTCCAGGAAGTCATTGTGCCGGTGACGGTGACCGACGAGAAGGGCAAATTCGTCTCCGACCTGGTGCAAAGCGATTTTCAGATTCTCGATCAGGGGAAGCTGCAAAATATTCAGTATTTTAGCCGGGAGCGCGCGCAGCCGGTGGTCGTCGGCATTCTGATGGACATGAGCAACAACAGCCGCACCCATTGGAAGCAGTATCAGGACGCAGCGGTGGAGCTGGCGAACACGCTGCTTCCCGGCGATAAGCGCTACTCGGGCTATCTGATCGGCTACGGCAGTGAGGCCGAGCTGATGGTCAACACCACCATCGACGGCGAAAAGATTATGGACCGCATCCGCAAAATAAAGCCGGGCGGCGGGTCGTCGCTGTACGACGCCATTTATCTGGCCTGCACCAAGCGGTCGCTGGTGCAGGGCGAGCCGGTGGATCCGCGGCGCGTGGTCGTGGTCATCGGCGACGGCAACGACAATTCGAGCGGCAAAACGCTCGACCAGGTAGTCGAGCTGGCGCAGAGGAACCTGGTCACGATTTACGGCATTAGCACCTCGGCCTATGGATTCGAGGCGGCGGGCGATCCTGCGCTGGTCCGGCTCGCGAAGGAAACCGGCGGCCGGGTGGAGTATCCTCTGGTGAATCCATATACAGACGTTTCCGGATACCTGTCGACCCCTTCGGATGACGGGAATTATGCATATACCGTCGGCAGCGGTGGATATACGTCGGCAGTGGCGTCGTCGATCTTCAAATCCGTGGCGCACATCGCGGGAGAGGTCACGACACAGTATATTTTGCGCTACATTCCCGAGGTGCCGGCCGAGTCGGTGAAGCAGTATCGCAATATTGAAGTTAAGGTCAGTCTGCCGAACGTGACCGTCCGGGCTCGAAAAGGGTATTACCCGTTTACTCCGTAAGGGCACGCCTTAGGGGTTATAATTCACAAAGCTTGGCTTTTGCCGATAAGCTGGCTTTACTTCATGTCCGTCCTGACAACTCAGCATGCGCGGTATATGATTCTTACCTTGGAATTACCGGGCACGGGCCGGATGAACGCCGGCGTGCTGCTCGAAGATCCGGTCACCGATCGCTTGTGGGTACGGCTGCGCCGCGACTGGGAGGAGTTCGCCCCGGAAGAAGCCGAGGTTCTCGCCGCGATCGAGTACGATCTGGAATCGAAGGCGCAGGAACTGGGAGCCAGGGAACTGCTGCGCTACCTGGACGATACGCTTTCGAACGTGCTGGCAGTGACGGACCGCGGCGAGGTTCTGGTCGACGATTTTGAGCGCGCCCTGGGGCGCCTTTACCGGCAAAACGTGCAGGCGACGGTGCGCCCGTTCGTGACCCATCTGCCTCGCTACTCGCTGGCGGTGGCGGCGGGGAAGTTTCTGGAGAATCAGGAAGTCACGGAAGAAGGATGGGAGGAAGCTCCGTCCGATCTCCGGCTGACCAGGGAATTATTCATCGCGCGGATCGAGGGAAGGTCGATGGAGCCGAAAATCCCGGACGGCAGTTTGTGCGTGTTCCGCCAGGGAGTGACCGGATCGAGGCAGGGCCGGCTGGTGCTGGTAGAGCAGTTAGGCGGAGGCGCGAATGATCGCTACACGGTGAAGCGCTACGCGAGCCACAAGGCGGAGCGTGAGGATGGGACCTGGTCGCACGAGAGGATCCTGCTGATGCCTTTGAATCCAGAATTTGAAGCGTGGACGCTAGACCCGGAGGAAGAACGGTTCCGGATCGTAGCGGAGTTCGTGCGAGTACTGGACTGAGCAGACGTTTCACGCAGAGACGCAGAAAAAGCATTTTCACGCAAAGGCGGCAGGCTCGCAAAGTTTCTCTAGGGCCGGCCGCCATTAATTCTAAAATGTCTTCTTGGCGAGCTTGGCGCCTTTGCGTGAAATCTGTTTTTTCTGCGTCCTCTGCGTCTCTGCGTGAAATGTTTTCTTACCAGTCCGACGGCACCAAAAAAACGCCTCCGATTCCGTTTAACTTTTCCATATAAACTAATATCAAATGCGGAAGTACGCGATTGCTCTGTCTTTGTGCGGCGCGATGTGGGCCCAGAAATATGACGGACCCCGGCCGCCGAAGAAGGACATGATTTACCTGGTTCACGCCGACAACCTGGTTCCCACTGAAACCGGCGAGGCCAAGGAAGAAGGCAAGAAGAACGATCCGGTTTACACCTTTCCCGGAACCAGCTCCCGTGCGCGTACCCCTCTGGCCGAGCCGATCTTTATCATCGACAGTGACCAGATCCGCCCCGATTCGGTGGAATTGTACCGGATGGACGTGAGAAGCGGGCACCGCGAGGTGAAAGTTTCCGGAGGCTCGCGGCACAGCGGCACCAAGGCCCTGCGGCTTTCGGTGACCAAGCTCGATAAGAACCTCTATAAGCTCGAAGCCTCGGAAACTCTCGATCCGGGGCAATATGCCCTCTCACCTTCCAGCGGGAACCACGTCTTTTGTTTTGAAGTGTATTAAGGAGCGCTGAAAAAGGGGACAGACTACTCTGTCCGCAGCCGGCAATCTGGCGTGTCGGATCATTCTTCAGGGACCGAGCAGTCTGTCCCCTTTTTCAGCACCCTTTTAGGACAAGGTAAACTTGAAAAATATGTTTGTCGGATTAGAACACACCGCTATTGCTTCGCCCAGCCCCGCAAAGCTGGCGCAGTGGTACGTGGATCACCTGGGATTCCGCATCAATTTCGAGTACGACGGAAATTATTTCGTGCGCGCCGCCAATGGAGCGATGCTCGAGATCATTCCCTCGGAAGGCGCGCGGGCGGAGCAGAAAATGCGCGATGAAGGAATCCGGCATCTGGCAATCGAGGTAACGGATTTCGACGCGGCGCACGCGGCGCTGAAGGCCCAGGGCGTGAATTTCACCGGCCAGCCTTACGTGAATCAGGGCAACCGGCTGGTTTTCTTCACCGACTGCGACGGCAACTTTGTGCACCTGATCCAGCGGCCCCAGCCGTTACCGTAAGAGATCAGGCCCCCCTTGCTTCAGCGCGTCTTCAAAGCATTTCAGTATCGCGACTTCCGGTTGATGTGGATCGGGGCCTGCACCTCCACCATCGGCACCTGGATGCAGTTGGTGGCGCAGCAGTGGCTGGTTTACACACTCTCCAAGGACGATCCTTTCTTCCTGGGCCTGGACGGATTTCTCGGCCAGATCCCCATTGTGCTGTTCTCTCTTTTAGGCGGCGTGATGGCGGACCGCACGGATCGCCGCAAGATGCTGCTCGGTTCTCAGTACGTGCAGACGGCCACCGCGCTGACCCTCGCGGCGCTTTATTTCGCCGGCGTCGTACACGTCTGGCACATCCTGGTATTGTCGTTCATCGTCGGCTCCGCCCAAAGCTTCGGCGGACCGGCCTATTCCGCGTTGATTCCTTCTCTGGTCCCGAAGGAAAACCTGCCCAACGCCATTGCGTTGAACTCCATCCAGTTCAATGTGGGGCGCGTCATTGGCCCGGCTCTGGGAGGCATCACTCTCGCTACCCTCGGAGCGGGATGGTGCTTCGGCCTGAACGGCATCTCCTTTGTCGCGGTCATCATTTCGCTCTACATTATCCGTACCGGTTTCACGCCCGCCAAGTCCACCGAATCGGTGCTCACCAGCATGAAACAAGGCATCGCCTTCATTCGCACCCAGGAAGGAATGAAGCCTCTGATCGTCATGTCCTTCCTGATGACCATGATGGCGATCCCGCTCATCACCTTTCTGCCGGTCTTTGCCAAGGAAGTGCTGCATGGCGACTCCAAGACCTTCACGGCCCTGCTGTGCTGTTCGGGCATCGGATCCATTTTCGGCGCGCTGATGGTGGCCGGCATGGCCAAGACGAAAAACCAGGGTCGAACCGCCCTCTTGATGTTGATCGTGCTGGGGTTTGCCACCTTGGTATTCTCCCGCTCCACTTCGACCATCCTCTCCTGCGTCATGATCTTTTTCGCCGGCGCGTCGATGATCACGGTGTTCGCGTCCATCACGTCCCTGGTGCAGGCCATCACCGCGGATAGCATGCGCGGGCGTGTCATGAGCGTCTATAACGTCGCCTTCCGCGGCGGCATGCCCTTCGGCATGCTGATCGTCGGCCGCCTGATCCCGATCTATACCGCTCCTCTCACCATGTCCGTGGTCGGCGTGCTGACCATCTTGCTGGGCCTCTATTTCCTTTTAGTGCAGAGACGAATCTCGGCGCTGTAAGATCGAAGCATGCGCTGGGGCACACTCTGCGTACTCGTCGTGATCGCCGCTCAGGCGAGCCCGGCATCATCGACGTGGCTCCGCATCTCCTCTCCTACCATCGAGATTTTCACCGACGCGGGAGAAAAGACGGCCCGGTCCGTTCTGCGGCGCTTCGAAACGCTCCACCGGGTGTTCGACGACGCACATCTGGCGCCCTCGGCGGTCCCGGCCCGCGTCTTTGTCTTCGCCTCCCGGCGCGAGTACCTCGAATATGAAATCGACTCTGCCGCCGCCGGCGTGTACCACTCCGCCGACGGCCGCGATCTGATCGTCACTTACGAAGAGACCGATTTACGGCGAGTCGCGTCTCACGAATATCTGCACATGGCGATGCGCCATTCCTCCGCCCCGCTGCCGGACTGGCTGGATGAGGGACTGGCCGATTTTTATTCCACCATCGCGATCGACGCTTCCAGGATGCGCGTCGGCGCCGTCATCCCGCCGCATCTTTCGCTCCTCGCGACCCAGCGATGGTTGAACGCCGAGGAAATGGCCCTGGGAACCCCCGCGGACGGCCCGATATTTTATGCGGAAAGCTGGGCGCTGGTGCATATGCTGATCCTTGCTCCCAACTGGAAAAACGGAATGCCGGAGTTCGTCAGGCTTCTAAACGATGGTCAGTCGCAAGACGACGCATTCCCCAAAGCATTCGGCAAGCCGATGGAGAACGCGCTTCAGGAATTGCGCCGCTATCTGCGCGGTTCGCGCGAAATCACCCTCCCCGCGCCGCCTGTGGAAGACGTGGAGACCTATCCGGCGACGCATCTGGCTCCGTTCGATGCCGATTTCGCGCTCGCCGACCTCGCACTCGCGACGCGCCGCACGGACCTGGCGCGCTCCCTGATCCTCCAAGCCGCGAAAACGAATCCCCAATCTCCCGCGGCAGCCGCCGGCCTGGGCTCGCTCGCTTTGGCGGAGGATCGCAAAGACGACGCCCGGCGCGAGTTCGCACGGGCTATCGCCATGGGATACCGCAACGCAAGTACCTATTTCGAGTTGGCGATGCTCAACAACGACCACGCACTTCTCGAAAACGTCCTGGGCGTCGATCCGAACTTCGCCGACGCGCATTTTCTGCTGGGAGTAGACGCCACTGACGCCGGCAATTTCGCCCCCGCGATCGAACATCTCCGGCAGGCTCTCGCGATCGAGCCTCGGCGCTTCGATTACTGGCACGCCCTGGGATACGCGCAGGCCAAAGCGGGCGACCGCCGGACCGCCGCGGAATCCGCACGGCGGTTGGCGATCCTCTCATCGACGCCGGAGCAGGAAAAAATGGCGGCGGCGCTCACGCTGCTGGCCTCCGAGTCGCCCGTCGTGCATGAGAAAAAGCCCGATGTGATCACCCCCGCGTCCTGGCAGAATCGCAAAGGCGACCGGAGCGCGGAAGGAACGCTGACCTGGGTGAATTGCGATTCCTCGCCCGTGCGGCTGGCTTTCACGACGGAAGCGCCGCCCGCAACCATCGAACTGAAGGTTCGAAATCCCAGCCAAGTAGAGCTGTTGAACGCCGAAGGCGCCTCTACGACGCTCGACTGCGGTGAACAAGCGCGTCCCGTCCTGGTCGAATACGACGCCGAAACCATGGAAGTCACTCGCATCGAGTTTCGGCACGTTATAATAAAACGCTGATGCCGCCGGAATCCGCTTTCAGCCGCTTTTTGAACGCGATCAAACCGCCCCCTCCCGTCAATCCAGTAGCCCTTTCTCCGGAGGTCCTGGCGCTGAGAAGGCGGCAGCGCAGGCTGGTGACCACCGTTTTGGCCGCTGGAGTCGTGGCCGCCGCGGGCGTCGGCGTTTTCAATTACATTCAGAGTGCGCCGCAGCGCGCCGACAAGGAATTTCAGGAAGGGATGAAGTCTATGCGTCCGGGAAAATATCCGGACGCCATCGTCCACTTCAACCGCTCTTTGGAGATTTCCCCGCAGCGTGGCGACGCCCTTCTCCAGCGCGGCATCGCGCATCTTACGGTGGGCGAACCAGATGCGGCGCTCGCCGATTTCCAAGCGGTCAACGATCTGAATCCCAATCTGGCGGAGGCGCACAGCGGCATCGCCATGGTGTACGTGGGGCGGCACGATTCGCGCCACGCGTTGGAGGAACTCAACAAGTCTATCGCTCTCGAACCGACCATCGAAGCGTATTATCAGCGCGGAGAGGTTCTGGAGTCCCAGGGCGAGCACCGCAAGGCCATCGACGACTTCGATCTGGCCATCGCGCAGGCCCGGGACGCCCCGTACATGTATCGCGCGCGCGCCATGGCAAAGTCGCAGTTGGGTGATCTCGACGGTGCTCGCGCGGACCGCGAAGCCGCGGCAAACCTCGAGCGCCCGTGACCCCTGTAAAGCGGCCATGAAGCCCGCCCGCCGCTTTTTGTGTACAATCTAGACTTCGCGCAAGATTGCGCCCTTTGAACCATGTTTGTTCCACTGACACCTCTGCGCTGTTTACATCGCGCCATCGACGTCTTCGGTTCGAAGACAGGAATCGTTTCGGGCGACCACAGCTTCACCTACGCCCAGTTTGGCGAACGCTGCGAGAAGCTTGCAACCGGACTCCCGCAATTCGGAATCGGCGCAGGCGACCGCGTAGCCTATCTGAGCTTCAACACCCACCAATTGATCGAAGGCTACTATGGCGTGGTGCAGGCGCGCGGCATCGTGATGCCTCTGAACGTCCGCCTTTCCGAAGTGGAGCTGACGAACATCCTGTGCCACTCCGGCGCCAAAATGCTGCTATTCGAAAACGATTTCGCGCCCATGGTGCAGAAGCTCCGTAAGAGCTGTCCGAACGTGAAGAAATGGGTGGGACTCGACGGAACGGACCACGGAGCCGATCTTTCCTATGAAGAAATCCTCGACGCCGGACATCCTGAGCGCGCCGACATTTTCACCTACGACGAAATGGCGATCGCCGAGCTGTTCTACACCAGCGGCAGCACCGGCACTCCCAAAGGAGTCACGCTGGCGCATCGAACGCTCTACCTGCACGCGCTCGACGTGGCCGCCATATTCAAGGACATCGAAAGCATGGTCGATCTGCACACCATCCCGATGTTCCACGCCAACGGCTGGGGCCGTCCGCAGGGCTCGACCAACATGGGCGTTCCGCAGGTCATGGTCCGTCGCTTCGAACCGACCTTCGTGTTTGAGCTGATCCAGAAATACAAAGCCACCGACATGTGCCTCGTGCCGACCATGGCCAACGCCATGATCTGCGCGCCAGACCGGAACAAATGGGATACGTCCAGCATGAGGCGCATCATGATCGGAGGCGCGGCCGCGTCGCCGGAGCTGGTCGAGCGCGTCGAGACCGCCTTCCCCACCGCCGAATGCATCGCCGGATACGGCTTGACCGAAACGGCGCCGGTGCTGACTTCCTCCAGGCACAAGGTGGCGTCGTATCCCTCGAATGAAGAGCGTCTGCGCCGCCAGTCGAGCGCTGGTTGGCCTGTCCCGGGTGTGACCGTCCGCGTGGTTGACCCCGAAATGCGCGACGTTCCGCGCGATATGCAGTCCATCGGCGAAGTGGTCGCGATGGGCGACCACATTATGGAAGGCTACTACAACGAGCCCGAAGCGACCGCCGCGGTGATGAGCGGCCCCTGGTTCCACACCGGCGATATGGCCATTTGGGATGAGGATACCTACCTCCACATCGTCGACCGCAAAAAGGAAATCATTATTTCCGGCGGCGAAAATATATCCTCCATCGAAGTAGAGCGCGCCATTTTCTCGCACCCCGCGGTCTTCGAATGCGCCGTAGTCGCCGCCCCCAGCGATAAATGGGGCGAAGTGCCCGCCGCCATCGTGGTCCTGAAACCCGGCGAAACCCTGACGTCCGATGAGTTGATGACGTTCCTCGAACAACGCCTGGGCAAATTCAAGCTTCCGCGCATCATCGACTTCTCCACCGAGCCTCTGCCGAAAACCGGCACCGGAAAAATTCGCAAACTGATCCTTAAAGAAAAGTTCTGGGCCGGCAAAGAAAAACGTGTTCAAGGTTGATGCCAGCATCGACCTGCTGGCGGATCTCTACGAAGCCGGTACCCTCGGCCTGATCGAGCACGACGGATGGGTCGAAGCCTTCTTCGAAGATCGCGAAACCGCGGAGAAATTCGGTGAACCTACTGCGGCTCCCAACGTCGATTGGGTCCAGCAGACCGAGGACGCCTGGCCTCCGTTATTAGTCGGCGAGAAATTCTTTTTGGTCGCCCCTTGGCGAAAAGAGCCGACACCCGAAGGCCGCTTCCGCCTCGAAATTAATCCCGGCCGGCAATGCGGCACCGGGCAGCACCCATGCACGCAAAAATGCCTGGAGGCGATGGAGCAAATCATAAAACCGGGCGATTCCGTGCTGGACGTAGGCAGCGGATCGGGCATTTTATCGATCGCAGCGAAACTCCTGGGCGCCAGCCGCGTAATCGCCTGCGACATCGATCCCGAAGCCTGCGTTGACTTCATCGGCAGTGTCGATGCGGTACGCGACAACTCGTTTGATGTAGTCGTAGCGAATATCAACGAAGATGTAATCGGCGCGATGCGTCCAGACCTCGAACGCGTAGCAAAACGCCGCATCCTCTCCGGCTTCCAGGACGGAGAAGGCGAATGGACCTGCATCGTGTGCTAACTTAGCGAGCTTAGCGCCTTTGTGTGAACCTCTTTCTTCTTCTCTTTCTTGCCTTTACCACTTTCACCCACCACAGCCCGCACGAGCCCGGAATTATCCTGCAATCGAGAGGTTGGCGCCCTGATCGGTGATCCGACCCACCGGAGCGTGATGGTCCTAGGCAACCTCATCGACCGACGTTACATAGATCAGCGCGGGCAACGAGCGAAACAGTGCGGCATTACCGTATGCGCTAATTAAACGGACCCAGTCCCTCTGGGTTATCAAGGGAGGAGGCCTCCGATGAACGTTTTTGCAGCTTTCAAGCCGGTTTTTCCGGCCATTTGTGTTTGGGATACCGCCTGGATAGCTCTTTCCGCACCTGCGGATAGAGCCGCTCCCAGAATCCCTTCAGATCGCTGGTGACCTGCACCGGCCTTCGGTTCGGCGCAAGCAAGTGCACCACGACAGGTGTTTTTCCAACGCGCGGAGTCTCGCTCACTCCGAAGAAATCCTGAAGCCGCGATTCAATCCACGGCGGTTTCCCGGTTTCGTAATTCACCTTCAGCTCACGTCCGCCCGGAAGCCGCAATTTTTCGGGCGCAAGCTGATCGATCCTCGCCGGCCGCAGCGCGGCAAGAACATCCGTAATTTCCGCGAAGCTGGTCCGGTCGCGGCACAGCGCAGTCAGCGTCTCCGCAACGTTGATCTCGACCCCCGCAAACGCAGCCCGAGCCAGCAATTGATCCAGTGCATCGCGATCCACAAATCGTCCGATGTCCACCTCCAGCGCCTTCGATGCCAACAGCTTCGAAGCTTCTTCGGACGCCGGCGCAGGTGCGCGGGTTTCTTCGATGACCAGTTGATCGTACAGGAGTGCCGAAACCTGCTCCATCCGCTCCGCCGCGCGATTCCATTCGAGCGTAGTGCGCGCGACCGCCCGATCCAGCAGCCACTCCGGCTCGATAGGGGCAGCCAGCCGCACCAGCGGCAACCCTTTATCGCGCCGATCCTCAACATCGACGGCCACCAGAAACTCGTAGCGGCAATCCGGCAACCGCGCCGACCCTCCTTGCGACAACAACAGTTCGCCATCGCGACGATGCCGCGCCACCCGATCCGGAAATGCCGCCAGGATCGCTTGCAGAATCGCCGCATCGTCGCGCGTCCGATCCCGCCCGGGAACCATTCTTCGAAGTTGATCGAAAACCCGCCGCGTCTGCGGCTGCCAGTCCGATTCCGCCAACGCCAGCAAATCGGACGATCCCCGCTCCCCGGCGCTCAAAACCGCAGCAACCGCGCAGCCCTTCTCGGGAACACCCCGATGGGCCGCATCCGTCACCAGCTTCGCCAGCCGGGGCGGCAGCGGAAGCTCGGCCATCCGCGGAGTCGCGTCGAGAATATCGAGCAATTTGTTCGCAGCCGCCAGCGCGGCCTCCGGCGGCGCATCCAACCAGTCGAGCGCTTCCATCTTCATCGCCCGCAGTTGCAGCACGACATGCGACAACTCGCGCCGCAAAATTTCCGGCGCATCCGCCGCCAGACGCCGATGAAAATCCTCGGCCGTGTATAAACGAATCACGCGCCCCGGAGCCGTTCTGCCGGCGCGCCCTGCCCGTTGCGTCGCGGAGGCTTGGGAAATGCGCTTCAGATCCAGCGACGGCAGCCCCGTCCACGGAGAATCCGTCGCCACCCGCGCGAGGCCGCTATCGATCACCGCCGTGACGCCTTCAATCGTGATCGAACTCTCCGCGACATTCGTCGAAAGGATCACCTTGCGCCGATCCCCGCGAGCAACAGCCCGGTCCTGCTCCTCCGGCGAAAGATCGCCATGCAACGGAACCACCAAAAGGCTCGAACGTTCCAGCGCTCGCGCCGCCCGGCGGATCTCTGCCGCGCCCGGAAGGAACACCAGCACATCGCCATCGAGCGTTCCCAACCGCTGAACCGCCGCCGCGATCTGTTCCTCGAGCGGCGCCGCCGAATGAGGCGTGTATTCGATCTTGAGCTCGAACAGCTTTCCTTCCGACCGCAAAACCGGGCAATTTCCCAGGAATCTCGCAACCGGCGCGGCATCGAGCGTCGCCGACATCACCACGATTCGCACATCGAGCCTCTTCAAAAGAGCCAGCGCCAGGTCGCTATCGAGATGACGCTCATGAAACTCGTCGAGGATCACAATATCCACGCCACGCAATTGCGGATCGGACATCAGGCGGCGGGTCAACACGCCTTCGGTGACGAATCGAATCCGCGTGCGCGGCCCGGAAACGTCTTCGAACCGTACTTGATACCCCACCGTTTTGCCTACCCGCTCGCCCAACTCCGAAGCCACTCGACGCGCCGCCATCCGAGCCGCGAGACGTCTCGGCTCCAGCACGATAATTTCTCCGCGCGCCATCGGCAGCAAAGCCGGAGGAATGCGCGTGGTCTTCCCCGCCCCCGGAGGCGCTTCGATCACTAGATACTTTTCGCGAGCGAGCGACGCGGCGATCTGCGGCAGCAGCGCGTCAATCGGAAGTTTCATCTGGATGTGAACCGATCACTGCGCGGATGGTCTCCGGCGCGTTCCCCTCAAACCGGTTGTTCGCGAAAATGTAGGACGTGCGCCGCTCCTGTTTCATGCGCTCGATCAGGTCGCGAAGGGCCTTGCGGCCTTCCGGATTCTCGTCTTGAATTTTGCGGTAAGGAGCGAACTGCGCCACAGCCGTCTCATAAGCCCGCCCCGCCCGCAGCAGCGCCCGCACCACCGTGAAATCCGCCGTG
>Ga0210388_10000532_pt1 | contig 30993 bp, 32 predicted proteins | sample IncBWC19OmetaG_FD_155485 | JGI IMG/M metagenome (GOLD analysis project Ga0210388, IMG submission 155485) | Forest soil microbial communities from Barre Woods Harvard Forest LTER site, Petersham, Massachusetts, United States - Inc-BW-C-19-O ...
GCTGGCAGGGCCGACCGCGCTCAACGAGGCCATGATCGGCGGCGCAATTGGCCGGGTGATCAAATCCCGCCACGCTGCCTTCCAGGAAGGCGATCACGTCGAGTCGATGCACGGCTTCAGAGAATACTTCCTTTCCGACGGCAAAGGCCTTTCCACACTCGATGCAGACGGTATGCCATTGATCGCGTACATGAGCGTCTTAGGTCTGACTGGCCTCACAGCCTACGGCGGATTGCTGATCATCGGCGCGCTCAAAGAAGGCGAGAACGTGTTCGTCTCGGCCGCCGCAGGCGCGGTCGGCAGCGTCGCCGCACAAATTGCCAAGATCAAGGGTTGCTACGTGATCGGCAGCGCCGGCTCGGAGGAGAAGTGTCGTTGGCTCAAAGAGGAGCTGGGGCTCGATGCCGCCATCAACTACAAGCAAGGCGAGCTCCGTCACTCGCTAAAGACCGCCGCGCCCAAAGGCATCGACGTGTATTTCGAAAATGTAGGCGGCGAGCACCTGAATGCCGCGCTGCCACGCATGAACGCACTAGGACGCATCGCCGTGTGCGGCATGATCTCTGCTTACAATAATTTTGGCGCGGTCTCCGAGCCTGTGACCACGCTTTCCAACATAATCTACAACCGCGTCATGATCCGCGGTTTCGTTTATTACGAATTCGAATCGAAGCGCGCGCAGTTCCTGGAGGATATGAAAGGCTGGCTCCGCCAAGGCCGCCTGAAATATCGCACCACCATTTTGCAGGGCATCGAGCAGGCCCCCGCCGCCCTGATCGGCCTGTTTACCGGAACGAACACCGGCAAGATGGTGGTGCAGCTGGCCAAACCGTAAGCGCCCGGCTCGTTAGAGAGCCCCCGGCTTGTAATTCACGAACACCGATTTCGGAATCATGCAGTGCACGCCCTTGCGGATGTCGACCACCTGCGACACGCGGCAATCGCCGACGATCGAGGTGAGGGCGTAGGCTTCCTCGCGGCTCATCGGCACGATGGTTTGTTTCGAGAGCCAATTGACCGTCTGATCGACCGCTATTTTCATGGCTTGATTCAGGTCTTCGTCAAAGCCCATGAAGATCCAATCGGTTTTCGTTTCCGCCCGGGGCCATTCTGTCTTCATGTCTTTGCGCACGATGGGCTGGATTTCGATTTCCTTGTACGAACATTCCAGCGCGGTCAGGTTGACCTCGCCGTTGCCTTGCCGGCAGTGCGAATCGCCGGTCCAGATCAGGCCTCCTTTTTGAAACACCGGAAAGTACATGGTTGCGCCTGCCTGAAGTTCATTCACATCCATGTTGGAGCCGTTTTTCCACGGGCGCAGCGTGCTGGTGCGTCCTTTCGCATCGCGGATCGGCGGTCCGGCTTTGGCGTCCGGTTCATTCGGGTCGACGCCGACCGCGAAGGTACCGGGAAAGGGCTTCAAGTCAATGACGATTCCCGGTTTGAATTGCGTTTGCATTTTCGCCAGGTCGAGCTTGTAGTAGCGAACGAAGCCTTCCGGGAATTCGGGCGCCAATTGCCCGACGGTGGGAAACTCCTTCCCCGGTATGTTGAAATTGAAGCCGTCTTCCTTGGGCACGATTTTCAAAATATGAATTTCCAGGGTATCGCCGGGTTCGGCGCCCTCGACGAAAATGGGTCCCGTGATCGAGTGCGGTCCGCCGCCCGGATTGGCTTTACGCAACCTCACGATTTCATCCATTGGAACCCCGGGCTTGATCTGTCCCAGGGAGTGAGGCAGGGTTTCAATGGAGACGGTGTCCCCTGATTTGATGGTGAGCTTAGGTTTTTCATTGATGTCGTACCAACCCCATTGCACGTTCTCGGTCGTTGCGGGAAGTACATAGTGTTTGGATGCGTGGCTGTCCTGGCTCAAGGAGGCGGCCGACACGCTCAGGGTTAGGGCAGCTGCGGCGGCGACGGTACGCAACGACTTCGCGGAAATCCTGGTGTTAGGTTTCATGCTTATCCCTTGGCAATTTCGATGTTGTTGGATCGCAGATATCTTGGGCTGCAGACGGCACTATAATCCAGAGACACCGCAATGAGACATCCGGAGTCAACGCCATGCCACTGGTACGCATCTCCTTTCGAGCCGGTAAATCCACTGAATACCGTCAAGCGGTCGCTGATGAAGTGCATCGCGCAATGGTCGAGGCCGCCAGTGTTCCGGAATTGGACCGGTTCCAGGTGCTGACCGAGCATGGGCCCGCCGATTTGATCTACGACGCGACCTACCTCGGCGTAAAACGCACCGACGATATCGTGATGATTCAAATCACGCTGAACCAGCGCAGTCAAGCTGTGAAGGTGGCGCTCTACAAAGCGATTGCCGAGAGGCTGGCGAAAAATCCAGGCGTTAGGCCTGGGGATGTGCTCATTTCATTGGTTCCGGTCGCCCCCGAGGACTGGTCGTTCGGCGACGGCAAGGCACAGTACGTCAAAACCGACCCTTCCTAGCGGCTATGGATTCCGGCGCGTGATTGCGGCGATTGGTTGACGCACCGAACGATGCCGGTGTATCTTAGTTGAATGATCAATCAAGTCGGCGAAGCCCCTGATACCAGGACCCGTTTAGTGCTCGCCGCAATGCAGCTGTTCTGGGAGAAAGGCTACAACTCGACCAGCATCGCGGATGTCCTGCAGACAGCCAAGGTCAACAGCGGCAGCCTCTACTATTTCTTTCCAGGCAAGAGCGACCTGTTGGCTGCGGTGCTCGACATGTACCACGACGGCATCCGCCCGATGTTGCTCGAGCCCGCGTGGGCGGGTGTGGATGACCCGGTCGAGAGAATATTTGCGCTGCTCTCGCGCTATCGAAAATCCCTGGTTGATACCGATTGCTTCTATGGCTGTCCGATCGGCAGTCTGGCATTGGAACTGCACGAGCCGGATCTGGCCGTGCGCGAGAGGCTGGCGAAGAACTTCAGCGCCTGGATTGAGGCCATCGAGGAGTGCCTGTCGCAGGCGAAGACCCGATTACCGACGGACCAAGACCTGCGAGAGTTGGCGCAATTCGTGCTCACAACGATGGAAGGCGGCGTCATGCAGGCGCGCACCTTCCGCGACATCAAGTACTTCGACGCCGCGGTTCGGCAGCTGCGGCGATATTTCAAATGCCTCGAGCCCGCACCCACGGGCGCGACGCGCAAGAGAGCGGTTCAATCTCAAATCAAAAAGACACGGGAGAAAAACAATGCGTAAATTAATTTGCTTGCTGCTGTTTGCGCCGAGCTTCGCGCTTGCCCATCCGGATGCGGCGTATCAGCCGCTGGCGTTTCTGGCAGATCACTGCTGGACCGGGGCGTTTCCCGGAGGCAGGACAGACGAACACTGCTTTACATGGATCTACGATGGCAAATTTCTGCGTGATCGACACACCGTGCGCGCAGAAGGCAAGCCGGATGCGCTAGGAGAATCAATTTACTTTTGGGATTCCGCCGCCAAGCGATTGGAATACCTTTATATCGAAAGCGATGGCGGTTTTAGCCGCGGGCCGGTGTCAATCGGCAACGAGGCACTGATCTTTCCGGACACCAGTCTAGTCGAGAATGGCAAGACCATCGTGTATCGCAGCCGCTGGCAACGCAGCGGCGCGACTGCCTACGACGTCGTGACAGAATTCAAATCCAAGGACGGCTGGGCCCCTGGATTCAAGATTCACATGGAGCAGAGCGGGGCGGCCAAAGCCAGCGGGGACGCGCGATGATCAGTCGACGGCAATTGATCGGAAGCATGGCGGCCGCTGGCCTAGTCAATCGCTGGTCCTTCGCGGCAGGTGCGGCAGGTGCGGCAGGTGCGGCAAGCGCGGCCTATCCGCGTTCCCGATACGATCGGGCCATCGTAATCGATGCGCTCGGCGGCCTCGGCGAATTCAACCCCGACGCGCCAGCAGATGCGCCGCTGTCGGCGCGCGCTCTGGCGGACGCGCGCGAGTCCGGTGTCACCGTGATCAATTTCACGATCAACGATGTCGGCAACGGTCCCAACAAGTTCATGGCCGCCGTGAAGAACATCGCGGAAGTCGAACACGAATTGATGCTCCATCCCGATGCGCTCATGAAAATCCTGAGGGGTTCCGACATCCAAACCGCAAAGACGAGCAAGCGTCTCGGCATCGTCTATGGCTGTCAAGACACCACTATGCTGGAGGCAGACCTCAAGAATCTGTCGGTATTCAGGGATCTCGGCGTACGCATCGTTCAGCCCACCTACAATATCCGCAACCTCATGGGCGACGGCTGTATCGAAACCGCCGACGGCGGCTTGAGCAAAATGGGATACGATTTCGTCGCCGAGATGAATCGGCTGAAATTGCTGCTCGATCTTAGCCACGCAGGGCCGCGCACCATCGCGGAAGGCATTTCGGCCTCGAAGGCTCCGATGGCGATTACCCACACCGGCTGCCGTTCGCTCGTGGACTTGCCGCGCAACACTCGCGATTCTGAATTGAGAGCATTGGCTGATCGCGGCGGCGTCGTTGGAATTTACTTCATGCCATTATTGCGTGAATCCGGACAGCCGCACGCCGAGGACTTGATTCGGCATATCGAGCATGCCGCAAATATCTGCGGCGAGGATCATGTCGGCTTAGGAACGGACGGATCGATTTCCGGCGTGCCGCTGACCGATGCCTATCGAGCGTATTTTCGCAAGGACGTGGAAGCGCGCAAGAAGGCCGGGTACGGGGCCCCCGGCGAGAATGCGGATGTGCTGACCATCGTGCCGGAATATAACGACCCGCTGCGCTTTGATCGATTGGCGAATGATCTGGCGAATCGAGGATGGTCCAGCACGCGCATCGACAAATTGCTGGGCGCAAACTTCGCGCGCCTGTTTGCCGAAGTTTGGGATGCGCCGTAGAACCGCGCACGCCTTTTCTCCTTGGGCTCCCAAGCGATGAGGCGGCAGGACGCGGCATCGGTTCCACCAAGACACAAGGCAACGAGCTCAGCGCGGACACGATCGCCTTCGTGTCGTGGCGCGCGAGCTTGCCTGGGTGGCGACCGAGCGAGTGAGCAGCTGATAGAGTAAACGTTCCGAACGAAACCGAGTTTCGGTTCTTACCCATTCCGTTCCGGTTTCTAGACAATTGCCGGCAAAATTGTGCGTGACGCGGACGAGCAGCCGCGGTCGGTCCACGCATGCCAACAGAATCTTCGCAAACTCGTCACTTAATTGAATTCTAGTTTGCAGGCACTCCTAAGAAACTACTGCCACGCGACGAAAATTTCGATCGACGTGCAACACACACTTAAGGAGTCACCATGAATAGCTTCACTCTTACTGCCGTGGGCAATCTCGCCAGAGACCCGGAATTCGCCGCCAAGGGCGATACCAGCTACGCGCGATTTTGCCTGGTCGGCAATGATTATGCGGGGAAGGATGAGGATGGCAACGCGCGGGAGGCCGTTACCAGCGTCTGGTTCACGGCATTCGAAAGTCTCGGGGAAGCGATCGCGAAACACGCGCGCAAGGGCGATCAGCTCATTCTCCAAGCCCAAGTTCGTTCCAATAATTGGACAGACCGAGAGGGCGAGAAGCGATACGACTATGACTTCGTCGTGCAAACTTTTCGCTTCGGCGCGCCGGGTCGAGTGAAGCGAGAAGAGTTGGCCGCCCGGCGCGGCGAGAGCGAGATAGGCGCCCTGGAGACGGAGATCTAACATGCCGCAGCTCGCGAATATGCGTCAGCTCGCGACTCGCCAACTCGCGCATCTGGCGCTGGTTGCCGCTCTGGTTGCGATGATCTGTGCGCCCGATCTGGCGCTGGCACAAACCTCGCCATTCATGACGGGCGCAAGTTCTCTGCAAACCAACATCCTCGCCTGGCTGACGCCGGTCGCCATCATTCTCGTGATGGTGCTCGGCGGCATGGCGATGGCAAACCGAATGTCGTGGGGGTGGTGTATCGGGGCGATTTTGGGCATCGCCATCGGCTTCGGCGCGCCGCAGATCGTCACGTGGGTTCGCGGCATGTTCGGCGTTTAGGTCACGATCATGAGCGAACGCAACGCAGGCCTCACCGCCGATCCGCTTTTCGTCGGCGCCACCCGGCCCTCGATGCGCTGGGGCGTGACTTACTCGGCGCTGCTTTTCAACATGGTATTTACAATGGAGGCGTTTCTTCTTACAAAAAATTTACTGACCCTGCTGCTGTGCGCGCCGATTCACGGCGTCTGCATGCTGCTGTGTGCCCGCGACGCGCGGTTCTTCGATCTTGTGCTGCTGTGGGGGCGCACCCGATTGCCCGCGCTGTTCGCCAATCTACGGATTTGGAAGGCGAGTAGCTACTGTCCCTTGGTGATTGACCTTCCGAATCGTCGCGGACAGCGAGAGCGGCAGAGCTAATCATGATGTCATTGCGCCGCTCGTCCGCATTGCATCGCGAAATCAGCGCCGCGGAACGTATTCCTTATCTTGCGCACGTGGCGCCATCGATAGTCCGGACGGCGTTCGGCGATTATGTCCAAGCGTTTCGCCTTGGTGGCGCGAGCTTCGAAAGCAGCGATGACGATGAGCTCAACAATTGGCATGAGCGCTTGAACGTGCTGTGGCGAAATATCGCCGGCCCGAACGTGGCGCTGTGGACCCACGTGATCCGCCATCGCGCGCGGATCGATATGAGCGCGGCGCCCGGCCGGAGCCCCCGGGGGTTCGCCGACGGTTTGCATGACAAATATCATCATCGTCTCGCCAACGAAACGCTCATGCGCAACGAGGTCTACCTGGCCATCGTGCATCGGCCGACTGCCGGCGTGGCTACGAGCGTAGTCTCGAAGGCGCTTGCTCGGGTGCAGCGCGCGGAATCGAAAATGGCGCTCAGCGATGCGCTCGATGCTTGCGAGAAATTGGGCCAGACACTGCTTGCATCATTGGCGCGCTACGATCCTGAACCGCTCGGCGTGTATCGAGCGGGCGATGTTCCGTGTTCGTCGCTGCTCGAGTACTTTGGATTGCTGGTCAACTGCGAATGGCAGCGCATGCCGCTGCCCTTGGGTCCCGTCAATCGAGCGCTTGCGACCTCGCGCCTGCTGTTCGGTACGGAGGCAATCGAATACCGGCCGCCCTGCGGCACAAGCGTGGCAGGAATGCTCGGCATTAAGGAGTATCCGACGCCGAGCGCGGTCGGCATGTACAACCGGCTGTTGGCGATGCCGTTCGCATTCGTTGCGACGCAGTCCTTTTCGTTCTTGGCAAAATCGTCCGGCCAAGCGTTGCTGCAGCGTCAATTCAACCGAATGGTGAATGCCGGCGACTTCGCGGTCACACAAGCAGCCGAACTCAAAGACGCGCTCGATGCCCTCACCAGCAACGAATTCGTCATGGGCGATCATCATTTCTCATTGCAGGTAGTCGCTGACGTATCGGACGGTGGCGCAGGTAGCGGCAGCGCGCGGCTCAAGTCGCTGAATGACGCCATCGCGTTGGCGCGCAGCTGTCTTGCCGATACCGGGATGCTGGTGGCGCGCGAGGACTTGGCCTTGGAAGCCGCTTTTTGGGCGCAGCTCCCGGGGAATTTCCCCTTCAGGCCGCGCAAGGCGCCGATTACATCCCGCAACTTCGCCGCGATGGCGCCGTTTCACAATTACCCCATCGGGCGCGCGCACGGGAATCATTGGGGAGATGCGCTCAGCATGTTTGTCACCAGCGCGCGCTCGCCCTATTACTTCTCGCTGCATGCCAGTGACCCCGGCGACCCCGAGGGCGGCAGCCGCAAAGACACGGGTCACACGCTCATTTGCGGACCCACAGGATCCGGAAAAACCGTATTCATCGGCTTCCTCGTCGCCATGCTGAGTCGACAAGGAACCACACAGGTCATCTTCGACAAGGATTGCGGACTCGAGATTCTGGTGCGGGCGCTGGCGGGGGACTATCTGCCCCTGAAAAACGGGATTCCCACGGGATTCAATCCGCTGCAGCTGCCAGTCACGCCAGCGAACATCGAATTCCTCAAGGTCTGGCTGCGTGAGTTGGCGAGGGGAGAATCGGGATCAGCTCCGGAGTCGCGCGCGGTGCGCCAGGCGGCCGATTTGGATCAAGCGCTGCATGGCACCTTGTCGCTCGAACCGGCAGCGCGACGCCTTTCGCGGCTGGTGGAATTTCTCGATCCGACCGATCCAGAAGGCCTGCATGCCAGGCTCGCGCGCTGGTGCGAATCGCACCGCGGCGACTACGCGTGGGTATTCGACAATGCATCCGATAGCGTCGTGGCGCGTTTGTCGGGAGCGGCGTTGATCGGCTTCGACGTCCTGGACTTTCTCGATCACAGTCTGACTCGCGCGCCCATTACTTTGTACCTATTCCACTTGGTACGTCAGCTTCTCGATGGGCGCAGATTCGTCTGCTGGATGGATGAGTTTTGGCGCTTGCTCGCGGACCGGGCATTCGAAAATTTTGCCAAAGACGGCCCCAAGACCTGGCGCAAACTCAATGCCGTCATGTGCCTCGCGACGCAGAGTCCGAGCGATGTGCTGGACAGTCCCATCAGCCGCACCTTGGTGGAACAAACACCGACCAAGGTCTTCTTTCCGAACGCCGATGCCGATCTCGTGGAGTACACGCAAGGCTTCGGACTGACGGAGCGGGAATTCAGGTTGATCAAAGAACAATTGGAACCCGGTTCGCGCATGTTCTTGATCAAACAAGCGCATCACAGCGTCGTGTGCCAGCTCGATTTGAAGGGTTTTGACGGCGAATTGGCCGTGATTTCCGGCCGTGCTCACCAGGTTCAGCGCATGCAACGGATCATCGACGCGAGCGGTGCGGACCCGAAAGCGTGGCTACCGCAGTTTTTGGCCGAACACACTCAATGAAAGGGGAAGCCTATGCGAAGTCTTAAGATTCGAATGGTTGCTGCTTGCTTCATCGCTTCGTTGGCCGTGACGCCTGTTGCTTGGGCGCAATGGGCGGTCGTGGACGCGCCCGCCATTGTGCAGCTCATTCAGGAAGTACAGACCACGGCTCAACAGTTGCAGACGGCTCGAGCCCAGTTGCTGCAGGCGCAGCAGGCTCTGCAAACCATGACGGGTGATCGCGGCATGGAGCAACTTCTCGGCGGAACGGTACGCAATTACTTGCCCTCGAACTGGACCCAAGTCACGGGCGCACTGCAAGGATCAGGCGGTTTCAGTGCCCTGTCGACCGATGTCCAGAGCATCGTCATGGCCAATGCCGTCTTATCGCCGCAGCGTCTGGCGACACTGTCACCCGGCGGGCAGCAACTCATTCAAAACTCGCGCCAGTGGAGCGCCATGCAGCAGGCGCTGTCGCATCAAGCCTTATCAAACGCCAGCAGCCGCTTTGCCGCCATTCAAACTCTCATCGCGGCAATCTCCTCAGCCACGGATCAGAAGGGCATTCTGGATCTGCAGGCCAGGATCAGCGCCGAACTCGGCATGTTGCAGAATGAGCAAACCAAGCTACAGGTTCTCAACCAAGCGACCCAAGCGCAGGAGTCATCGCTGCGCCAGCTAGGCCGGGAGCAGGTCGTCGACGGGCATGGTCCCTTCGTCGCGCGCTTTCAGCCGGTTCCGTAAACAGCGATGGGATTCTTCGCAACATTTTGGTCGTGGCTGAATGGCCAGCTGGCTGCCTACATCGGCGACAACACTTCGCGTCTGGCAGGTGTACTGGAGCCGGCCGTGCTCACGCTGGCGACCCTCTACGTGATGGCGTGGGGCTATTTGCATCTCACGGGGAAAATTACGGAGCCATTCGTAGCAGGCCTCAAGCGCGTCGCCATGATCGCGATGATCCTCGGCGTCGGTCTGCGCCTTTGGCTCTATAACACCGTGATTGTCGATACCTTTTACAACGCGCCGTCGCAACTCGCCGCGGCGATGGTCGGTGCCAGCGACCCGGTAGGAACCATCGACGCCATTTGGACCAGCGGCGGCACTGTGGCAGGAAACCTGTGGGATAAGGGCGGTGTGTTATCGGGCGATTTCGGCTTCTACCTCGCCGGCGCCGTCGTCTGGTGCCTGATCGGCGTGCTGTGCGTCTATGCGATGTTTTTGATTGCACTCTCGAGCATCGCGCTTGCCGTACTGTTGGCGTTGGGACCGCTATTCATTGCGCTGTTATTTTTCGATGCGACCCGTCGATTTTTTTCGGCTTGGATTGCGCAGTTGGCCAACTACGGACTCATTACCGTGCTCACCGTGATGGTGGCTGCGTTGCTGCTGCGAATCGTTCAATCCTATGCCGCGCAGACAGCGGCCAGGGGCACCGCAATTCTAACGGTGGATGCGCTGAACATGATGTTGATCGCGCTCCTGGTATTTCTCGTCCTGCGCCAGATCATGCCCATTGCCTCTGGATTGGCCGGCGGCAGCTCGCTCAATTCCTTTGGCGTGGCAAGTCGCGGTTTCTCCTCGCTTGCCAGAAGAGCCGTAGGCCGGGCAACGCCAATTCTCGGATTGGGCGCCGAAATTGCGCTGGCCGGCGCCGGTGCCGCCGCACAGAGCACCGGGCGGGCGGTGCGCACGGTCGCCGGTCGCGCCAGCGCCGGCATCCACTCGCTCGCCCGCGGTTGGCGCGATGGGCATCGATAGCAACCGAAACCTAGGAAGGCGACTATGCGTCTGATCCTCTTGCTGACACTCGCTTTGAGCGCTTGTTCCTCGCCGCACGTGCGTTGCGATAAGCACCTCCAGCCCATCAACGCGCCCGCTGCAAAGGAGCCCGCTGCAAAGGAACCCGCTGCGCGCGACCACACGCCATCAGCCGAGAGCCATCCGTGACGACCGCGCTCGATGCCCAAGCCTATTTCGAGGCAGCAGAAAGCTGGGACGCGGACCGTGTCGCGCAATTTCGACGCAATACACGCATCGCTTGGCGGGTCGCGGCGGCAGGCTGGCTATGCGCCGTTGCCAGCGCTGCGGCCCTGCTGCTGCTCATGCCCTTGAAGGAAGTCGTGCCGTACTTGGTGCGAGTTGATGGCAGTACCGGCATTGTCGATGTGGTGCCGGTATTCGTCGGGCGCGCGACACCCGAAGAAGCGGTCACCCGATATTTTTTGACGCACTACGTCAGCGTTTGCGAGCGCTTCAACTTCTCCACTGCCGAAAGCGATTACGAGGAGTGCGGCGCCTTTCACTCCGCACAACGAAACCAGGCGTGGTATGCCATGTGGACTTCCACCAATCCCAATTCGCCCTTGAACTTACACAAGGATGGCAGCAGCGTACGCGTGCAGGTCAATTCGGTCAGCTTTTTCACGCGCGCGAGCGGATTGTCGGACCTGGCCCAGGTCCGTTACCTCAAAGCGGCTCGTCAGGGGCCAGGAGCCGAGGAAAGTTTCACCCATTGGGTCGCAACCATTCAATACGCGTACGCCGAGGCCGCAAAGGATCCCAAGACGCGTCGCTGGAATCCTCTGGGCTTCAAGATTCTCGATTTCCGTACGGAGCCCGAAGTTATTAACGAGTCGGCCCGATGAGTACGCAAGCGACTTCTATGAACAGTTCCCTCATATTAATGATGTTGCTGACAGCGATTTTCCACAGCGCATCCGCACGGGCCGAAACGACGCCGGCGAAAGGCAGCATCGATAGCCGTATTCGAGTCGCGGCTTATGACAGTGCTGAGGTCTACAGATTGCGTGGACTCGTCGGCTATCAAATCGACCTGGAGTTTGAGCCAGGCGAGACCTTTGTGGGCCTAGGCGCCGGAGATATGGAAGGCTTGTCGTTCGTCGGTCAGGAAAATCATCTTTTCCTCAAGCCAAAAGCAGCCAGGGTCGCGACCAATCTCACGGTGCTCACGAACCGCCGCCACTATCACATCGACTACACGGCCGTGGCGCAGCGGCCGAACGAAGACGACGTCATCTATTCATTGCGGTTCACCTATGCAGAGACAGCTGCCAACCGCGCCGCCGAAACCGCGGCCAAACGCGTTGACTCGCAGCTCGAGAATGCCTCGAGCCATCGGCCTCACAACATCGACTACTGGTATTGCGGCGAGACCGCACTTCGGCCGACCGCCGCTTCAGATGATGGCGTGCACACGCGCATGACCTTTGCCGCGAACGCGGATTTGCCCGCGATTTTTGTGCTCAATGCCGACGAGTCTGAGTCGCTGCTCAATTTCAGCCTTGATGCGGGCGACATCATCATTCATCGCGTGGCACAGCGCTTCATCCTGCGCCGCGGAAAGCTTACCGGCTGTGTGGTCAATCGTGGATATGCCGGCGGCGGCAAACGCTTGGAGTCCGGCACGGTGGCGCCGGATGTCGAACGGCGAGTGCAAGGAGGCGGCGTCCCATGAAGGATCAGGAATCCGGTGACACCTCTGTGCGCGGCGAGCGCGGCAGTGCGACGTTGGCTCACGCACCCTCGGTGCAGTCGCGCATCAGCAATCTTCTCGCCATCGGCCTGATGAGCATTCTCGGATTGGGAATGCTTACTTGGTATTACGCCAACACGCTGACGCGTCAAAGCCATGCCCGGGAAAGCGCTAAGGCTTCTGCAACGAAGCGCGCGCAGAGCGGGGACATGCCTTTGCCGAGCTTGGGCAGAATCGATCCGCCCGTTGCGGACAAACCGCCGCCGCCGGATCCGGACCCGCCAGTAAGTGCATTGATGGCCACGCCGCTGCGCGAGATTCCTCTCCAGGCCGCGCCGGCCATCACGCCATATGGTGCGGCGCCGGCAAAAACTCCGGCGGAACTCACTCTGGAGCGTCAATTGTCGGGGGTGGTTTTCCAGAGCTCGGCACCGATGGCCGCCGTCGCGGGCACAACCCCGCCCGGCTCGGCGCAGGAGCCGGGCGAGCTAAGCGCGCTGCTGCGGCCCAGCGTCACGACCGCGGTTCGCGCCCAGGTCTTGCCGACGCAACGTTTGCTGCTGCCCAAGGGCGCATTTCTCGATTGCACCTTGGAAACGGCCATCGATTCCACCTTGCCCGGCATGACCACCTGCGTCATGGCTAGCGACACCTTCGGTGTTGATGGAGAGGTCGTGCTGTTGGAGCGTGGCACGAAGCTCGTGGGCGAGACCCGCGGCCAGGTACAGCAAGGCGCAGCGCGAGTCTTCGTGCTGTGGAACGAGGCACGCACGCCGACGGGCGTCATTGTGCCGCTGGCATCGCCGGGAGCGGATGAATTGGGCCGCGCCGGTCTTCCCGGCAGCGTCGATCGACACTTCTGGGAGCGCTTTGGTGCCGCCATGTTGGTCTCGGTGATCGATGGTGCCATTCAAGCAGGCGTTCAGTCCAGCCGCGGCAACAGCGGCACGGTCATCGTCAACCCCTCTGCGACGCAGGATGTCATGACCGAAGTCTTGAAAGGCACGATCAACATCCCCCCGACTGTTGTGAAGCAGCAAGGCGATCGGATACAGGTGCTGGTCGCACGCGATTTGGATTTCAGGTCGGTCTATGAACTCAAGTCTCTCGCCGCCGGACGCTAACGCGGGTGTCGACACGTCGGCGCTCGCGTTGACGTTGCGCGCCTTGCGGCCGTACCTGCGCGACGATGTGATGGAGTTGTGTATCAATCAGCCGCACGAAGCGTTTCTGGAAACATCGGCCGGTTGGCGTCGTGAAAGTCTGGAGTTCGCAGACTTTCACTGGTGCAGCCGCTTGGCAAAGTTGATTGCCAATTCCACCCAGCAGCGGATCGATTCGACCTCGCCGCTGTTGTCGGCGTCGCTCCCCACGGGAGAGCGCGTGCAGATCGTCATGCCGCCGGCAACCACGGCAGGTTGCGTGGCGATTGCCATCCGCCGGCCCGCAGAAAAGGTCTGGAGCATCGAGGAGTTGGCAAGCCGCGGAATTTTTCGGCGCGCTACACCTGCGGGAAAAATGCTCGACGCGGTCGAACAGGAACTCACGGCGTTGCTGCAACGTGGCGATTTCGAGGCGTTCATGCGCCTAGCTGTGCGTAGCCGTAAGAATATCGTGGTTTCTGGGCCGACCGGCTCCGGCAAGACCACCTGGACTAAGGCCTTGATTCGCGAGATCCCAAGCGACGAGAGGCTCGTGACCATCGAGGATGCGAAAGAGCTGGTGCTGGATCGTCACCCTAATCATGTGCGCCTGTTTTATTCCAAAGACGATCAAGGCACGGCGCGTGTTACACCCAAGCAACTCTTGGAATCCTGCCTGCGGATGAAGCCTGACCGGATTCTATTGGCGGAATTGCGCGCCGAAGAAGCGTTCGACTACTTACGCAACGTCAATTCCGGGCATCCAGGATCCATCACCAGCGTGCATGCCACCAGCGCCGAACTGGCGTTCGAGCAATTGATGCTGTTGGTGAAACAGAATCAGGGCGGCCGCGAGCTGGCGCGCGGCGATATCAAGAGCCTGCTCTATCTGCTGATCGATGTCGTCATTCAATTCGGCGTCGAGCGTCACGAACGATTCATCAAGGAAATCTGGTATCAGCCGGAGCGCAAACGAGAACCATGACTGAACGCTCAGCGATGCTCGACGATGCGACGATGAAGGTGGGCCTGCTCATGGAGAGCGCGCAAGCCCATCAGAAATTGGCCGAGGGACAGATGGAGAAGTTACGCGCACACACGCAAGACCTCGACAGTGTGGTTCGCGACGAGATCCGGCGCACGCTGGTGGAGGAATTGCGGGCGCTCACGGCGGAAGCGACGCGCGCCACCCGCGCGCTGCAGAAGATCAGGGGTGCCGGTGCACTGCGCGGGCTCGCCTGGAGCCTGGCGGCCGCCATCCTTTGTACCTTAGTGCCGATCGCCGTCGCGCGGTGGGCACTGCCATCGGCCGCCGAAATCGCAACCTTGCGCGCGCGTCGGGACGAACTCGCGGCCAATCTCGCCAAGCTCGAACAAGAAGGCGGCCGCATCGATTGGCGGCGCTGCGGAGACTCGCGGCGTCTGTGTGTTCGCGTGGACCGCAAGGCGCCCACCTATGGCGACAAAGCCGATTACTTCGTGATCGAAGGGTACTGATCAAATGAATCCCGTGGTGTTGACAGCCGTGTTCACGTTGAGTGTCGCGTTGGGCGTACGGTTGCTTTCACGCGGCGCGCGCCTGAGCGGCCGCGAGTTTCACAAGCGCGGCGTGTTGATCGCCGATGGGGCGCCGATGCAACGCTACACTGCGCGCCGCAAGAAGTCGCGCTCAGAATTGCTCACGCTGGCCGGGGTCGCGATTCCGCCGGGCGATGAATCCAAGCATTTCAAGCTGATCGGCACCACCGGCACTGGCAAGACCACCGCGATTCGGGAATTGCTGGGGTCTGCCATTGCGCGCGGCGATCGGGCCGTGTTTGCCGATCCTGACTCGGGATACCTGGAACATTTCTACGATCGGTATCGCGGCGACATCGTTCTCAATCCGTTCGAATCGCGGTCGGTAAAGTGGGACCTGTTTGCGGAAATCAAGAACAGCTTCGATGTCGATCAGTTGGCGAATGGACTGATTCCAAATTGCGACGACCCTTCGGCACGCGAGTGGCGGGGCTATGCCCGCACGTTTCTGGCCGCGGTTATTCGCCGCTGCCGCTTTTCCGGCAACGCCAACCCCGCCGATCTGTGGCGTTTGCTGATGGTTGCCTCGGCAGACGAACTTCGCCCGCTCGTGGCAGGGAGCCCGGCACAACCGTTTCTCGATCCAGACAATGCCAGGATGTTTGGATCGATTCGCTCGGTGGCGGGTTCCGCGATGGCCGCATTCGAGTACGTGCAGAATCAGCGCGCGACGCGTTTTTCGGTGCGCGAATGGATCAAGAATCGCACCTATCCCAGCATGCTTTTCATTCCTTATCGTGCCGGTCAAATCGCCGCATTGCGCTCGATGATCGCCACCTGGATGCATCTCGCGATATTCGAGGCCATGAGCCAGCCCCAGGGGAGCGATCAGAGGCTGTGGTTCGTCGTCGACGAACTTGATGCGTTGGGTGCGATTGAGGGCTTGAAGGATGCGCTGGCGCGGCTGCGAAAATTTGGGTGCCGTTGCGTCTTGGGGGTGCAATCGCTTTCCCAAGTAACCAGTGCCTATGGAGGCGAGGCTCAAGCGATAATAGAGAATTGCGGCAACACTTTAATTCTTAGGTGCTCAGCTAGCGAAAACGGCGGCACCTCGCAATTTGCCTCTCGGTTGATTGGCGAGCGGGAGGTGCTCCGAAGGCAGATTTCGCGTGGCAAGGATCGCGAATCCGCCTTCTCGAGCCGCGGCGCGCGCCGCTCACGCAGCATTACCGATCATCATGTCACCGAAACGGCGGTACTGGCCTCGGAACTCGAGCAATTGCCTGACCTGCGCGGCTATCTGAAAACCGCATCTTCCGCGACCTGGTGGAAGGTCAACCTCACGAGAGACTAACGATGCCAGTACCCAGTGCGAACATACGCTCATCCACCTACTACGTCGCAGAGACTCAGGTGCGATGCGCGCAGTGTGGCCAGTACTGCCGCGTTCTTGGCTTGGCTTTGCCGCCAAATCATGAAACGTTGGACGACGGCGAGTGGCAAAAGGTCGAAGCGAATGCCTTCATTTTCCACATCGATGGGCTGCCAGATGCGGTAAGCCGGCATCTGCTCGAGTACTCCGAGGGATTTCATCGGACCTGCGGCGATAAGGCGGCCGAGTCCTTTTGGGCCAATCACTGCCCGCATTGCGCGAGTGCGTTCAGCGACGACGAGCTGCACTGCGAGCCGGGCGGCTTCATGCCGAGCGATGCTCTCGAGGCGCAGTCCATTTCGCTGACGCATGTCCAGCAGGCTTTCAGCGCTCTCGCGGCCGGCTACGCGCTCGAGCCGGAATTCTTTGCCTCCATGCGCGTGCGCTAGTGGCAAAATGGCCATCTACTTTCTCAACTTGAAGACTCTTGGGCGGGCAACGGGCAGCAGTGCCGTGAGCGCAGCCGCCTACCGCGCCGGTGAACGCATCAAAGATGAGCGAACCGGGAAAACCTACGATCACGCCGGGCGTCGGGATGTCCTGCATAGGGAAATCATGCTGCCAAATCAATTCGCAGCCGAGAAGATGGCGTGGGCGAAGGACCGCGGCAATTTATGGAATTTTGCCGAGCGCGCTGAGCGGCGTCGCGACGCCCGCACCGCGCGCGAATATCTGATCGCCTTGCCTGCCGAACTCTCGCCGCAGGCGCGAATCAATTTGGTCAGGGGATTTTCCCGGGAATTGGTCGAGCGCTATGGATTCGCGCTCGACATCGCTATTCATGCGCCGCGGAATTATCCGGGCAGCGATGCGCGCAATTTCCACGCCCATCTGCTCGCAACCACGCGCGAGGTGACGCCCACAGGGTTGGGCGCCAAAACCACGCTCGAATGGAGTGATACAAACCGGCGCAAGATCGGACTCGGGCGAGCGGTCGGCGAGTTGTTGTATGTACGCGAGCGCTGGGCGATGGCCGCCAATGCCGCGCTCGATCACGAGCACGTCAACGCGCGCATCGACCATCGCACGCTGAAGGCCCAGGGAATAGACCGCGAGCCCAAGCCGCACATTCCGCATGCCGCATTCGAAATGGAACGGCACGGGTATCACAGCGTGGTAGCAGAACGCATCCGCGCGGACTACCAGGCAAGGGTCGAGGCACGGCTTCAGCGTGCGGCACAACATGAACCACGGCCCGCGCAGCCAAGGGATCCCAAAGACCTGGCAACGGAATCTGCTCTCAAGTGGGCCGCTCGTCACCGCCAGGCACACGAGAAAAGCTCCGATGATCTGGCAATGGAGGCTGCGCTCAGGTGGAAGGCTCGGTACGACCAGGAGCACCACAAAAGCCCCGATGATCTGGCAAAGGAGTCCGCCATGAGATGGCTTCGATATCGAGAGGCGCAACTGCAGGAACAGGCAAAGGGGAAAGCGCCGGAGAAAGAACGGGGGCCGGAGCGGGCGCGAGATCATCAGCGGGAGCACGACCGCGAGCAAACGGGCCCGGCTGCCGCTTCGGCCAAACGCTCGCGAGATTACGACCTTTCACTATGATCGAGCGCATCGACTTCGCCTCTTGTTACGTCTATTCGCCTGCCGGCGACAGCGCGATTTGCGCTCGGTCCAGGCTGCTGCGGGTGTTGCTCAAAAACGCCGATGCGCACTTCATGATCAAGTATGCGGTGCGCGTACATCAGCAGACGGCGCCACCCGCTTTGCTCGCGGGGTTCTTCCTCGCCGACGACGTACTCGTGCCCGTGCCTCGAAGTGCGCCCAAAGTCGGGGGAACCTGGGCTGCCGCAGAATTGGCGCAGGCGCTCGTTCAGCAGGGCGTGGGCAGCGCCACGTGGCTCGGGTTGCATAGAATCCGGGCGGTATGCAAATCGGCAACAGCCGCGAGGGGTTGTCGCCCCAGCGTCGCGCGGCACTACGATTCGTTTCAACTGGAACCGCCGGCGCATCGCCCGCGAAGCGTCGTTCTCATTGACGATGTCATTACGCGGGGCCGCACGTTGTTCGCGGCGGCTGCGCGCCTGCGGGAGGCATTGCCCGAGGCGCGGATCCGCGCATTCGCGCTGCTAAGGACCGTCGGAATGATCTCGGACATAAAAACGTTGCTCGAGCCGTGCAGAGGCGAGATCCGTTGGAGGCGCGGCGACGCGCGACGAATGCCCTGAAGCCCAAGCAGCCGGTGGCTGCCCTATAATGCGCAAAGATTGCGCATTGACGCCAAAACCCCGCCCGCCAGCCGCCCACTTGAAGGGCTGGCGCTGCGCGACATCGCTCTGCGGCTGAAGCGCGCATTCGACGCAGCCGACGGCTTGAACGGCGCTCACTGCATCCATGAGCTGTGGATGCGCGGAGCAATGTCCATTAACATTGAAGCCGCGCTCGAACAGCTGTGGGCAAGCGCGGCGGCCTCGATTCCGGAGTGGCTGCCGATGCGTTATATCGACTGGCTGCCCGCGGTCTACGAAACTTCGCTGAAATTTCAGTCTACTGCCAAGGGGCGATCGAATATCTACCTGGTTCTTTTGGATTTCAGCGATCGGGATGGGTCGTATGGCGTTTATGTCGGCATGAGCAAGTACAGTCCGGCGCAGCGTTTCGATCAGCACAAGGCCGGTATTCGCGCGGCGGGCAGTGTATTGAAACGGGGCATCGAAGTGCTCACGGGACCGACTATGCATTTGCAATACATCAAGCGCAGCGAGGCTGCGCGCATCGAAGGTGAACTGGCGGAGGCCCTCGCCGCGGCGGGTTTGCGGGTAAAGGGCGGTCACTGATGATACTCATTGGCATGTTCGATTCACCATTCGTGCGGCGTGTCGCCGTCAGTATGAATTTTCTGAACATGCCCTTTGAGCACCGCAACTGGTCGGTGGGCAAAGATTTCGAGCTGATTCGACAGTTCAACCCCCTGGGCCGAGTCCCTGCACTGGTGCAGCCGGATGGCGATACGATGATCGAGTCTGCCGCGATATTGGATTTCCTCGATGAAGCGGCGGGCCCCGGGCGCGCGTTGCTGCCCCGCTCAGGCGAGCTGCGGCGCGAGGCGTTGCGCATCATTGCAATTGCCGTCGGCGGCGCGGAGAAGGGCGTGACGCAGGTGTACGAAACGGCATTTCGCCCGCCCGAGAAACGCTACCGGCCCTGGGTCGAGCGCTGCCATACCCAAACGCACGGGGCGCTCGGGGAACTGGACCGGCTCTGCCAGGTTCGCGGCGATGAGTGGCTGATCGGCAATCGAATCACTCAAGCGGACATCACGGTCGCCTGCGTCTACACGTTCTTGAGCGACGCGTTGGCGATCAATCGGGACACAGTGGCGTATCCCGCGTTGGGCGCCTTGGCGGCGCGATGCGAAGCCCTGCCGGAGTTTCTCTTGTCCAGAGCCGATTGGTTCACGCCCAGTAATTCCTAGCCTCAGGCACGCCCCGAGGGTCTACAATTGAGGAATGGTCGTGGTCCACCATCTCAACAACTCCCGCTCACAGCGGGTGTTGTGGCTGCTCGAGGAGCTCGGCGTCCCCTATGAAGTGAAGCGCTACGAGCGGGACGCCAAGACCATGCTGGCTCCGCCGGCGTTGCTCGCGATCCACCCGCTGGGAAAGTCGCCGGTGATTGTCGACGGCGACGTCACGGTGGCCGAGTCCGGCGCCATCATCGAATACCTGGTGGGAAAATACGGCGATGGACGATTGATCCCTCCCCCAGGCACGGCGCAGCGTTTACGCTATACCTACTGGCTGCACTACGCGGAAGGTTCTGCGATGACGCCGCTGCTGCTCAAATTGGTGTTCGATCGCGTTTCCACGAATCCCGCGCCCTGGCCGATCAGCGCGGTCGCCCGGCGCATTGCCGGGACCGTCACCAATTCCTTCATTGCCCCGAACCTGCAGCGCCATTTCGATTACATCGAGGCCGAGCTGAGTTCGCACGCCTGGTTCGCCGGGGAGCAATTCACGGCCGCCGATGTGCAAATGAGCTTCCCTTTGGAAATCGCCGTGCCCCGGGCCGGCCTCAGCGCCAACCGTCCGAAGTCGATCGCATTTCTGGAGCGTATTCATGCGCGCGACGCCTATAAGCGCGCGCTGGAACGAGGCGGGAAGTACGACTACTAACCAATCGTCTCAAGTTTTGCCTTTGGATTAATAATTAATAGAGGGGAGTTGCCATGTGGAAGTCTCTTGCCAAGGGAGCCGCATTGTCGGGCGCCTTGTTGTTCATCGTGTCTGGCTGCGGACAATCGACCCCGCCGCCGCCGAGACCGAAGCCCCCTTCGCCGGCAAGCGAGGCCTGGCTCAAAACCTCGCACGCATTCATTGAAAGCTATATGCAGGCCCAACCGGCGTTTGCCGCGCAAGCCGGGCGCCACGAATTCGACGGTCAGCTGCCGGATGTGAGCGCGCACGGTCTGAAGCGCGAGATCGCGCGCCTCCACGATCAGCGTGAGCAGATCGCGGCGGTTGACCCCACGGGTTTGGAGCCGCGCGAGCGCTTCGATCGCGAATACTTGCTGGCCGTTGCCGACAAGGATCTTTTCTGGATAGAAAAGACGCAGTTCCCCTTCAGCAATCCGAGCTGGTACTTGGGTCAGATCGATCCTGATATGTATTTAAGCCGAAACTATGCGCCGCTCGAGGTGCGCCTGAAGGCCTATATCAAGTACGCGCAGGGCATCCCCAAGATCGCCAAGTCGATCAAGGAAAATCTCAAGTCGCCCATGCCGAAGACCTATGTCGAGCTGGGGATTGATCAATTCGGCGGTCTCGCCGATTTCTATACGAAGGATGTCACGCCAGTGTTTGCATCGGTGTCGGACGCCGATCTGCAAAAACAGCTGAAAGATGCCGATACGGTGGCGGCGCAGGCGATGAGCGGACTCAAGGACTATCTGGTCGGCGAGCGCAAGAATGCGACCGATAAATATGCGTTCGGCTCGGACTTGTTTGCGCAAATGGTGAAGCAGACCGAGCAAGTTGATCTGCCGGTCGGGGAGATCGAGGCCGCAGGCCGCGCCGATCTGGACCGCAACACCGCAGCCCTGAAAGCCGAGTGCAGCAGCTACGCGCCCAAGGCCTCGCTGGCTCAGTGCGTGGGAAAGATGCAGGCGAACAAACCCAAAGGCGGACCCGTCGAAGACGCGCGCAATCAGCTCAAGATGCTCAAGGAGTTCATCGTCCAGAACAACGTTGTGTCGATTCCGAGCAATGACGAAGCCTTGGTTGCGGAAGCGCCGCCCTACAATCGAGCCAACGCCGCCTTCATCAATACCGCAGGTCCGTATGACAAGGGCGTGGTGTCCATCTATAACATCGCCCCACCCGATCCAAAGTGGAGCAAGGCCGAACAGGCGGCCTACATTCCCGGCGAAGCCGCGTTGCTATTTACTTCGGTGCACGAGGTCTGGCCGGGGCACTTCCTGCAATTCCTCCATTCGAACGCGAACGCCGACAAGCTCGAGGGGCTATGGGTGGGTTATGCCTTCGCCGAAGGGTGGGCGCATTACTGCGAAGAAATGATGGTTGAAATGGGGTTGGCCAAAGGCGATGCGGAAAAGCATATCGGTCAGCTGAGCGAGGCGCTGCTGCGCGATGTGCGCCTGCTGTCGGCCATCGGCTTGCATACGCATGGCATGACTGTCGCGCAGTCGGAAAAGATGTTCCGCGAGCAAGCCTTTCAGGATCCGGGCAACGCGCGGCAGCAGGCGGCGCGCGGCACCTACGATCCGGCGTACCTGAACTACACGCTGGGCAAACTCATGATCCGCAAGCTGCGCGCCGATTGGCTCGCCAAGAGCGCGAACGGCGCGGCGCCCAACCCCGACGATCACACCCGCTGGCACGAATTTCACGACAAATTCTTGTCCTACGGCGGGCCGCCCATCCCGCTGTTGCGCAAGGAAATGCTCGGGGAGGGCGGCAGCCTACTGTGAGGCTTCGCCGTCCGAGTGTGAGGCTTCGCCATCCGAGCTGCCGACCTTGACGATCATTCCGCTGTCCGCCCAAGCGCCTAACAGGCTTGCGGCGGCGGCGGGGATCTCTTCTTGCGGCAGCAACGCGCCTAAGTCTTCGCAAAGTTGCGCGAAATTGCGGCCGCGCAGCGCCGAATCCAGCGCCGACGATTCCACCGCCGTCATCGATCGAAAATAATTCTGCAGATTTTGCCTCCACAGCAACCAGGGCAACGGTCCAGGTCCCATTTCCGGTCGCGGCGGTGCTTCCTCCTGACTCATCGCCTTCCAAACTGCGGCAGTGTTCCAGCTAAAACTCAGACGGCGCAGCGAAGGATGAAACTCGAGCGTGAGAGAGCCCCAGGCCGATGGCTCGACGGCGGCTAGTGCGCTGCGCGCCAAGGCTGGCGCATCGGCTGCATCGAACACCTCGGCGAGCGTCCATTCGAGCAGCGCGATCTCGGAGAGAATCGGCGCCTCGCTATAAGGAGTAGAGAGCGCCAGATAGTCCGCCAACTCGCGGCCGTACCAGCGGATCGAGCGGAACACCGACGGGTGCGCTGCGACGTAGGCTTGACCCATTTCCACCCAGGCCTCATCGCCCAGCAGTCCGTGCAGAACCGGATAGGTCTCATGCAGCGCATCGATGAGACGCACCTGGTAGGCATTGCGATAGATCGCCAATCGATCCGCGGCGGGTAGCGGTGGGGCATCCACAATGGCGGCCGTGACCTCGCTCTCCTCGCCCAATAGATGCCGCTGCATATCGCGCTGCAACTCTCGCAGCGGAATTTTCAAGCCTTTCATGCCGCTTGGCGCGAGTGTCGGGCGGCCAGCTCGCGCGCCACGTCAAGCTCCGCGACCAACTCGCTTAATTCAGGAATATTGTCGTCGCGCTCGATCATGGTCGGAACCTCGCCAAAAATTGTCAGCGCTTGGGCAAACAGATCCCAGACGGGCTCGACGATGGGATGGTCATGCGTATCGATCAAATGGCCGCCCATGTTGCTGTGCCCGGCAAGGTGGAATTGGCGCACGCGCGATTTCGGCATGGCCTGCAAGTATTTCACCGGATCGAAACCGTGATTGACGCTGCTGACATAGATATTGTTGACGTCGAGCAAGATGTTGCAGTCGGCGCGCGTGGCAACCTCGCGCAAGAATTCCCATTCGCTCATCTCGTCGGCGTGAAAGCTGAGATAGCTGGAGACATTCTCCAACAGGATCTGTCTGCCTAGGGCGTCCTGAACTTGACCCACACGCGCCACCACCGCGGCCAACGCTTCTTCGGTGTAGGGCAGCGGCAGCAAATCGTGCAAATTCCGTCCTTCGACGCCGGTCCAGCAAAGATGATCGGAAATCCAGTGCGGTTCGATGCGCGCGGCCAAGCTGCGCACGTTGCCCAAGTATTCAAAATCGATAGGATCGCTGCTGCCGATCGAGAGCGAGACCCCATGCATCACCAAGGGGAATCGTTCGCGGATGCGCTCGAGAAATGCCAGCGGCTTGCCGCCCGGGACCAGATAGTTCTCAGTGATGACTTCGAGCCAATCGATGGCATGAGGCTCGTTTAAGATGGCCTCATAGTGGGGAGTTCGCAGGCCAAGGCCGAAGCCGGAGAGTTTCATCAGAATAGGGCCGGGCGGTGAAGCCCGGCCCCCAAATCAAAATGCTTCTATTAGCTCTTCGCCTTCGCCTTGGCAGCAGTGCAAGCGTCCTTGGTCATGGACACGAAGCCCTGACCCTTGCAGCTGTTCATCCCTTTGCAGCTGTTCTTCGCGGATTTGCACTCAGACATGCCCTTACAGGAATTGACGCCCTGACACTTCACGGTGGCGGCATCCGCTGCAAATGCAGTGGTGCTGATTGCGGAAGTGAACAGCATGGCGGCAGCGGCAGCCATGGCGGCGCTCGACAGTTTATTGATCTGCATTTTTGATTCCTCGAAAGTTTTGGAACGCAGCGGAATTGCTGCTCATGTAAAAGACCCGGCCAACGCCCTCATTATTACCCAATTATCTAAGCTGATGCCTGTTTCAATCAGGCGACAGCGGCCGCCGGATGGCGCCAATGGGCCGCGAAAAATGACGGTTTCTTAATGTTGGCGGCGAGTGCATCCGATCGTGCCGGCGACTCGAACAGCATCTTATGCGGCCCCTGTTTCTATAGGTTTCTCTCCCGTAGTGATATACACCGGCCCGAGCAATCGTCAGGGAGGGGTTAGTAGACTCGGGGCCCTGTGTCCCTCGGGCCTCGAGTCTACTAACCCCTCCCCGACGAGCGCCTAACTTATGTCATTCCCAGCATCATTGACTTCTCCTATGTTGTGCCCTAAAACCACTGCCACCAAATTCCGAGGGTATTGATATGAGTCCTACAAAGGTATTACTGGTCACTTTATGCATGGCGATGGGTGCTCCAGCCTTTGCAGACGAACCGACGCCGGCGGCCGCGACGTCGGCCACGCCGCCGAGCAGCGCGGATACCTCATCCGCGGCGGCCGACAAAGCGGCGGCCGACAAAGCGGCAGCGGATAAAGCCGCAGCGGATAAAGCAAACGCCACAGGGGCGGGGGGCGTCACACCCGATCAAGCGAAAACGCTTCGAATTGCGGGCTACCACGCGAACAAACAAAAAGACGGCCAAGTGCTTTACTGCCGCTCCCAACCCAAATCGTATAGCTTGATCGAGGAAAAGGTGTGCGGCAGGCCCGAAGACATTTTACTGTCGATCGCCGCGAGTCAGGAACAGGTGAAGCAAATGCAGCGCGCGAATCACTAGCGCAGAAGTGTCGGCCTAAGCGCGTCGGTGGGGTATGCGCCCTAAAGCCATGGCCTGTCCTATCACGGGCCATTCTTTTGCGGCGCGATCGAGCCAAGCCAATCCGCGATGAATTTCCGCTGCGTGCACGGCGCGCGCTTCCTTCAATATTTGGAGGCGCAGAGCCGCATCGTAGGCATACTCGGGCGCCTTGGAATAGCGGCGCATATCAGGCCCTTCCAGAATGGCGTTCGCCTCGGCGGCGGTCGCGTCAATATCGAAATGGCGCAAGATGTCCAGCAGGGATGAGGGGTTGATCAGAAACTGATCGAAATCGACGTGCAGCGAGCGCGCGGCGCTCGATTCAGCCGCTTGCGCCAGCGCAGACATTTCGCATGCCCAACCCAGAGCCAAGGTTTCGCCCTCGCTGAGTTGTTCCACACGCCAGGGCTCGCATCCAATGCGCCGTTGCAGCCGCTGCAGTCGGCCCGGCGTCAGCACTTTCGCTTCTTGCCGCGAATTCGGGCCGCCGAGGATCGTGGCAATATAGCTCTCCGGCGAGACAAACATCATGATGGCTTTCGGTGACGAGGCGCGTGACAGAAGGGTCTCGCTCAGTTCGGATACGAAGCTGGAGGCCTTGACCACGGGAAGTACTCTTTCTTCAAATGTGCGCGAGAACAGCTGGAGCGTGCAGGTCAATCGCGCCTCGAAGCCGTCGCTGCCCCACGCGGCCGGCGCCTGCCTGGGCTCATTCTTGAGGTGCGCGAATCCGCGCAACAGCAGTGGCTCGCGCAGAGAGAAGGCGCACGCATGGGCACCGATGAGCCTCGAGAGCAGGGTGGAACCTACGTGCCCAATGTGGAAGATGAATCCCAAACGCTCCTTCAGCTGCGCAGCATCGATGGCTCGAGCGATCTCGGCCCACGGCACAGAGCGCGCACGGGTTTGCGGGTTCAATACTCGAGGATCGAGAAAGCTCGCTTTCTCATAGTCAGCCTTTGCCAGATGGATGAAGGACACGCTGTCGCTTCCCAGATCCATCGAGTAGGGGAATAGCTGCGGCGAGGCCACCGATTCCTGCAATTCGTTCATTGGCCGAGTTTCGCACCGGCGCGCCGCTTTCGCGAGCCGCCGTTTATACTTGGGCACCCATGGCTAAACAGACAAACCCAAAAGAATCCCATGAGGCGCTTCTCAGCGAAGCGCTGTTGCTCGATCGTCAGGGCCGAATACCCGAAGCGATTGCCGCCTATGAGCGCCTGCTCGAGAGTTGGCCCGCTCTGCCCGATTGCTGGTACAACTTGGCGGTACTGCAACGCAGAAGACGGCTGTTTTCCGCGGCGTTGAACTCGTATCAGCAGGCCCTTGATCGCGGTGTCAAGAAGCCCGAGGAGGTGCATCTGAATCGCGGCGTGATCTACAGCGATTACCTGCGTCAGGACGACGCCGCGGAGCGCGAACTAAAAGCCGCTCTTACCCACAATCCCAACTATGTTCCGGCGCTGTTCAACCTCGCCAATCTTCACGAAGACTATGGCCGCCGGCAAATGGCGGCGCGGGTCTACCAACGTCTCCTCGCTCTGGACCCGCAGTCGGCGCGCGCACTGGCGCGTTACGCGGGACTTCGGACCTATGAGAGTTTGAACGATCCTTTAATCGAGCGGTTGCGCCAAGTTCTTACGCGGACCGACATTACCTTGGCGGATCGCACCAGCCTCGAATTCGCGCTCGGTCGAGCGTTGGATGAATGTCAAGCCTATGCCGCGGCATTCGAGATGTATTCGGCAGCTAACATCCATAGTCGCCAAAGCGCCGCGGCCGGCACGGGGATCTATGACCGCGGGCTCGCGGAGCGATATACAGAGCGCCTGATCGCGGCATTTCCCCCCGCGTTGGCGGATGGTCCAAAGCCGGCCGCCGCCGGTGCAGCCACCACCGACATCACTGCGCAGGCGCTGCCGCGCCCGATATTCATTTGCGGGATGTACCGTTCGGGCTCGACGCTGACCGAACAGCTGCTCGCCGGCCATCCGCTGCTGGCCGCCGGCGGCGAAATCGACTTCCTGCCGAATGCGGTACAACTCGACTTGGCGCCCTTTCCCGAGTCGATTGGAGCCGTCCTACCGCAGCGGCTCAAAACCCTAGCCGCTGAGTATCGACAAACTCTGGGCGACATGTTTCCCGGGGCGGCTTATGTCACCGACAAACGCCCCGAGAATTACCTCAATATCGGTCTGATCAAGCGGCTGTTTCCCGATGCCAAGATCGTGCACACGACGCGCAACGCGCTCGACAACTGCCTGTCCATCTATTTCCTGCACCTGGACCAGCGCATGAGCTACGCCTTGGATCTCATGGATATCGGGCACCACTATCGGCAGTATTTGCGTTTGATGAGGCACTGGAAGGCGCAGTATGGCGCCGATATTCTGGACATTGACTACGATGCGCTGGTCCGAGAACCCAAACCTGTGGTCGAGGAATTGCTGTCTTTCCTGGGGTTGGATTGGGACGAACGCTGTCTCACGGTCTCGCCGGGGCGCTCGGTGAAAACCGCCAGCGTCTGGCAGGTAAGAGAGCCCCTCTATCAACGATCTTCGGGCCGGGCGCGCCACTATGAGAAAGAGCTCGCTGACCTACGAAACTATCTGGAGAGCGGCGCGAATTGATTTTGCTGTCCTCCCCAGCCATTAAGGAAAGCTGATGTTCCTCCAGATCGAGAAATTTCTGAATCCAGCCGAGCTTACCTCGGTTGCTCAAATCGCTCGCCAGAGTAAGTTTGTCGACGGCAAACTCTCCAACCCGCACAACATCGTCAAGCAGAATGTGATCGCGGATCCGGGCGACGTGGTGGCGCAAAAGGCGTCGCAGATCGCGCTCGGTGCTCTGCAGCGCAGCGAGGAGGCTAGGAATTTCATTTTTCCGCGCCGGGTGGCCGCCCCGACCTTCGCTCGCTACGCGGCCGGCATGAAATACGGCCCGCACACGGATGCGGCGTTTCTGCCGCTGGGTCAAGAGCCGCTGCGCTCCGATGTCTCCTGCACCATTTTCATCAGCGATCCGAAGGACTATCAGGGCGGCGAGTTGCTCATCCACTTGGGCACGGCAGCGGTCAGCGTCAAGGGCCCGGCGGGATCTGCTGTGTTTTATCCCTCGACGACGGTGCATCAGGTCGTGCCGGTGAGTTCGGGCGAGCGCATCGTGATGATTACCTTCATCGAGAGCCAAATTCCCGATCAATTGCGCAGAGAATTGCTGTATTCCCTGGGAGAAGTGCGCGCACTCGAGGGCTTGAAAATGGAGTGGCAGAATCGCACGCAGCTGGAATTTGTGATCGCGAATTTGCATCGCATGTGGTCCAGGTAGCACTTGCGCTCAGTTGTTGCGTCATAGCAACAAGGCATTTTGGCAAAAAAAGTGACGTTTTTTTGGTCCGTACGGGGTGGCGACGGGCTTCAACAGGCAAAAATCCCCAATAAAATTTGGCTCCGACGCCTACGGCCGGCAATTTTCCTTCCGATGCGACTTGGCAACACCTTGGCGGCGTGTTGTAATCGGTCCATAACTCGACGTGGTACACGGAGGCGACGCCTGCAGATCGCCGACCACGGCAAGATGGGATCGAATCGAAAAACTCGGGAGGAATCAAAATGGGAAAGAATCGGATTTTGCAGCACGCGATTCACGCCGCACTCGCTGCAGCCGCGGCGAGTGCAGTTGTTCCGGCCGCTTACGCGCAAACCGCGCCGGCCGCCGCGGCCGCTCCGGCCGGAGGGGAACTCCAAGAAGTCGTTGTAACCGGCACACGCATTCAGAGCGCGAATCTGATCTCGGCGAGCCCGATCACCACGATCACGAATGTGGACATTCAAGCGTCGGGTCTGACCCGCGTTGAGGACCTGCTGAACAATTTACCGCAGGTATTTGCGAGCCAGGGCGCCAACATGTCCAACGGCTCGACCGGCACGGCAACCGTCGATTTGCATGCCCTCGGTGTCAACCGCACCTTGGTGCTGGTCGACGGCATGAGACTCGCCCCCGGCGTTCCCGGCGGTTCCAGCGCTGCCGACTTGAACATGATTCCGGCTGAACTGATCGAGCGGGTCGACGTGCTGACCGGCGGTGCTTCTTCGACTTACGGCGCGGATGCCGTCTCGGGCGTCGTGAACTTCATCATGAACACCCATTACGAAGGCGTGAAACTCGACGTACAGTTAGGCGATTACAACCACAACAATCACGAGTCTCTCTATCAAGGTATTGAGACTGCAGCCGGTCAACCTGCCCCCAGCGGCACGGTGAATTCCGGGCAACAGAAGAATGTGTCATTCATCGCCGGTTCGAATTTCGCGGACGGCGCGGGCAATGCCACCGTCTACGCGACCTACGACAAGTACAATGCGAACATCGGATCGCAATTCGACTACAGCGCTTGCAGCCTCGGGTTTGTCGGGGGCGCGGCAAAATGCGCCGGATCGGGCACGGATGCGGGTGGTAGCTTCCTCGCCTACGGCTCGAAGGGCCGAATCCTCGATGGTACCGTTGATCCGAAGACCGGTACCTTCCGCAATGCCGTGGCGAGCGACGATTTCAATTTCGGCGCCCTGAATTTCTTCCAACGCCCCACTGAGCGCTGGACCGCCGGCTTCTTCCTCCATTACGACCTGAACGAACACGCGAGCGTGTACACCGAATTCATGTTCATGAGGAACCAGACGGAGGCAGGCATCGCGCCGGGCGGCGACTTCGGCAACAACTTGCTTTCCATAAATTGCGCCGCGCCAGGCACGGCCGGTGCCAACCCGCTGATCACGGCGCAGGAACGCAGCGTTCTCTGCGCTCCGGCGTTGCTGGCGGCACAAGGTCCGGCATCGGTGGCCGCCAATACTCTGTCGTACTACCTGCTACGACGAAACATCGAAGGCGGCCAGCGGTTAACCGACGATACCAACGACGACTTCCGCCAAGTGGTCGGCGTCAGGGGCGATTTCTTAGACGCATGGAAGTACAACACCTACGCTCAGGTCGGTGTCACGGACGGGACCGCGCTGAATTTGAATAATTTCTCGGTGACAAAACTGGCCTTCGCGGAAAACGCGGTGGCTGGCCCGGGCGGTGCTGCCATTTGCGCACCTCCCGCGCCGGCGAGTTGCGTGCCCTACAATCCTTTCGTGCCGGGCGGCGTGAACGCGGCGCAGCTCGCTTATCTGGAGGTTCCGGCACTACAACAGGGAACCGACCGGGAGTATGTCATTCATGCCGACGTGACCGGTGATCTTGGCAAGTACGGTGTGCAGACACCGTGGGCGAAGAGCGGCCTGCAGGTCAACGGGGGCACGGAATATCGTTCGGAAAGCACCGTTTTCAACCCCGACGAAGAAAACATCTCGGACGATATCGCGGGCGGTGGGGGCGCGGTACTGCCGATCGCCGGCAACTTCCACGTCTGGGAAGTTTTCAGTGAGTTCAACATGCCGATCTTGGACGGCGTGCCGTTCGCCGAGCAGTTGACTGTCAACGGCGGTTACCGGTATTCGAAATACACCCTGGGATTCAGCACCAACACCTACAAGTTTGGTGTCGAATGGGCGCCCATCAAGGACATCCGTTTCCGCGCCAGCTTTAACCAAGCGGTACGCGCACCGAACATTGGCGAACTGTTCGCCGCCCAGACGATAGGACCGGGTGGCAGCGTCGATCCGTGTTGGGGCCCGACGCCATCGTTGACTGCGGCGCAATGCGCGCGCACGGGAGTCACGGCGGCGCAGTACGGAAACTTAGGCGTGAATCCGGCCAGTCAGTTCAACGTCCAGACCGGCGGCAATCCGAATCTCAGTCCTGAGAAGGCACACACGTGGTCGTACGGCTTCGTATTCCAGCCGACTTTC